>OLGY01000171.1_pt1 | contig 56029 bp, 45 predicted proteins | sample 1605951 | NCBI WGS metagenome assembly OLGY01 (sample SAMN03283280) | human gut metagenome | biome: human-associated habitat; material: feces | host: Homo sapiens | place: Peru | collected 2012
CTTGCGAATTTGTTAAATTTGCACAACTGTATATCGTCAAAATTGCGTTTCGCAATTGGCTATCTAATATGTATTTGGGAAGGAGAAATACCATGAAGGTAAATACTCGTTTATTTGGGGAGATAGATGTAGCTGAGGATAGGATAATCAGTTTTACGGCAGGCATTATGGGATTTGAGGAATATGTACACTACACGCTTATCTTTAATGCTGAGAAAAAGGGCAATATTATGTGGCTTCAGTCTCTTGATGAGCCGGAGCTTGCATTTACCGTTATGGACCCTATGAAGATTGTGCCGGAGTACAATCCTGTCGTTGAGGATGAATGGCTTGCACCTCTCGGAGAGGTTGAGACGGAGGATGATTATTTCCTTCTCTCGGTTGTCACGGTACCGTCAGACCTTACTAAGATGACGGCTAATCTCAAGGCTCCGATTGTAATCAACATGAAGACAATGAAGGCTTGCCAGATTATTGTCAGCAATGATGACTATCAGGTACGTTACAATGTATATGATTGTGTAAAGAAGATGAAGGAGGGTGCCGGATGCTAGCTCTTTCGAGAAAAAAGAATGAATCTATCGTAATAGACAATAACATAGAGATAACGGTGCTTGATATCAAGGGCGACCAGATAAAGCTCGGAATCACAGCACCTAAGTCCGTGCCTGTATACCGCAAGGAAGTGTATGTACAGATTAAGGATGCCAATAAGGCGGCAAGCCGGTCCGACGGAGCGGAGGCACTTAAGAATCTTCTTGGGTAGTCAACGGAGATTTTTACCGGTATAATTCGGATATAAAAGCATAAGTCAGTGTACGGGTGTATAATGTGTTATGTTTATATACATAAGCTCCGTTGTGCGAAGCAGGATGTTCTAAGAACTCTGATAAAAGTATTTTTATTATACGCCATCGATGCAAAGCAGACTTCCGTGTCTGCGTTGCATCTAATCCGGCATCCGTGCCGGATTTGGCTGGGATATGGACAGAGTGCTAAGAACATCCAAGCTTCTTCCAAAAGTCGTTATGTGCATAAACATAACACATTATACACCGGCAGCCGGGTTAGATATGCTTTTACATTCGAATTGCGATAGTAAAAATCCTCATGACTGCTAAACTTTTTATGTTCGGCAGCCGAAATACAGATGAGAGGGTAATAAGGAGCAGCTAAAGTAAAAGGTAACGTCAGTAATGTTTATGAACACATGGAGGTGTCTTGAAATGACGATTGAAGGAATTAAAAATGCTGTAAATAATGTTACAGCGGGTGCTTCGACGAATGTCACGAAGCAGCAGTCTGTTACCGAGACAAAGGAAGTCAGTGTACAGAACAATAAGCAGGCGGCAGATGCAGGAAATGCATCGGCAGCGGGAAAGAATAGCTCACAGGTTAAGGACAACGGGGTACAGGAGGAGAGCAGGGAGCAGGAGTACCAGATAAGCGAGAAGGCACTCAAGCAGAGAATCTCCGACATCAACCGTAAGCTTAACAACAACACGATTGCAGAGTTCGGGTATCACGATGATACCAACAGAGTAACGATTAAGATAGTGGACAAGGATACCAAGGAGACAATCAAGGAGATTCCTCCTGAGAAGACTCTTGACCTCATAGCTAAGGCATGGGAACTTGCAGGTATTCTTGTGGATGAACGAAGATAGGGAGGGAAAAGATATGGCGATAAGAGTCAGTGGACTTATATCAGGACTTGATACAGACTCGATTGTTCAGGAGCTCGTATCAGCTTACTCTACCAAGAAAGAAAAATATGAAAAGGCTCAGACGAAGCTGGAATGGAAGATGGATGCGTGGAAGACCATGAACAGCAAGATATACGGCTTCTATACGTCAAGCCTGTCCGGAATGAGACTGTCAAGTGCATACAGCCTTAAATCAAGCACTGTGTCTGACAGCAGTGTTGCGAAGGTTACGGCATCTTCAACGGCAGTCAACGGAACACAGAAGCTCAAGGTTAAGCAGCTTGCAGCGTCCGGATATATGACGGGTGGAAAGATTAAGACAACAGACGGTTCCAAGGTTGAGGGGGGTACACTGCTCAGCGATATGGGAATAAGTGCGGGAAGTAAGCTTCAGGTTAATGGCAATGAAGTAACCGTGACCTCCGACATGACCATGAATACATTTGTAGCTGCACTCAAGGAAGCAGGTGTATCTGCTAACTTTGATGAGAACAATCAGAGACTTTTTATCAACTCAAGTAAGCCTGGGGCAGAGGGAGAATTCACAATCACAGCCGGCAATGCAGATGGACTTAATGCAGTTCAGACACTCGGAATATTTGCGGTAAAGGATGTCGACGGCAACGAGACAGCGGATATGGCGAAGTACCGTGAGCTTGCCAAGAACGGAACAGGAGAGCAGAAGAGCATAGCGGCTGCGATTGTTGCGGCGGTTGACAAGTCTACGACTTACACGGAATCGGAGCTTGCGGCATATAACAGCACGATTTCTGCATATGATCAGAAGGCATCGGCTGTATCCGGGTATGAGTCGAAGCAGACGGTTGTAAAGAACTACGAAGAACAGAAGGCAATTGCCGAGAAGCATGAGAGCAAGCTTGATGAGTACAGAAAATTACTCGTAAAAGAGACTGTTCAGAATGATGACGGCACGGAAACAGAGGTTGAATATACAGATGCCGAGCTGGCAGACATGAAGCAGTATATAAAGGACAACAACGGTGCTAGTGACTCCGATACTATTAAGAAGCTTGAGGAATATACCAAAGTTGTTAATGCCAGGGCTTATCTTGATGAATACAATGCAGCTGATGCATATATAAGCGATTCTACCAACAAGACGGCATATACCGAAGCGAAGGCATTCATTGATGATGCAGATAATATAACAGCTTACAATGAAGCTAAGACATATGTGGAGGACACCGTGAACATTACGGCTTACAATGAAGCTAAGACTGCGGTAAGCTCATCATCGGCAGCTTCCTTCACATCGGATGCGGCAAGAATAAGCGGACAGGATTCCATTATTGAGCTTAACGGTGCCACCTTTACAAGCAGCACCGGAACATTCTCAATCAACGGACTCTCCATCACAGCCATGCAGGTTACGGGCAACAATGAAGTCAGCGTAACAACCGCTACCGATACACAGGCTATATATGATAAGATTAAGGGATTCCTCGGAAAGTACAATGAGCTTATCACAGCTATGGATACGGCTTACAATGCAACCTCGGCAGGAGATTATGAGCCGCTCACGGACGATGAGAAGGAGGATATGACTGATTCCCAGATAGAGAAGTGGGAGACTAAGATTAAGGATTCACTTCTCCGCCGTGACAGTACCCTGGGCAATGCATCCTCGTCGATGAAGAGCATTATGAGCAGAAGCTTTGAGATTAATGGCAAGACATATTCACTTAATACATTCGGTATCAATACGCTGGGATATTTTTCAGCAGATACGAATGAGAGAGGCTGTCTTCATATAGACGGAGATGCTGATGACAGTAACACTTCGGGTAATGCAGATAAGCTCATGGCTGCAATCAATGAAGACCCTGAAGCAGTGACATCCTTCTTCCAGCAGCTGTCTAATACTCTGTATGACGACCTCACCAAGAGGATGGCTTCGTCAAGCGTAAGCAGTATATACACAATATACAATGACAAGCAGATGTCCAGCGAGTACAGTGATTACAAGGACAAGATTGATAAGTGGCAGGATAAGCTTGATTACTATGAGGAGTACTATTACAAGAAGTTCTCGGCTATGGAGACGGCACTCTCCAAGCTTCAGTCTTCAACATCGTCACTTTCCAACCTTTTAGGTTCATGATGTGCTTTACATTGCGGCTATAATTTGATAAAATACATAAGTAATTACATTACAGCCCGTTATGCGAGATATAGCGGGCTGTATGACGCGCAATAAGAGGAGGTCACGGTATGAATACACCGGCAGGATATCAGCAGTACGAGAAGAGCAAGATCCTCACAGCATCACCGGCAGAGCTTACACTTATGCTGTATGAGGGAGCAATCAAGTTCGCCAATATAGCGGTTATGGCTATTGAGAAGGGGGATGTTGAGAAGGCTCATAACAATATTCGTAAGGTTGAGAGAATCATAGAGGAGTTTCAGGCTACACTTAACCACAAGTATCCTGTTGCCAAGGATTTCGATGAAGTGTATAAGTATCTTCAGCAGAGACTTCTTGAAGCGAATATCAAGAAGGACAAGGAGATTATGGAGGAAGTCTTGAGACATCTTAGAACCATGAGAGATACATGGAAGGATGTAATGAGACTTGCCAAGACGCAAGGAAAGTAGTGCGAAATATATGAAGCTCAGAAAGTGAGGAACTGCATGGGCATAACAGAGAGCTATATGATCATACTTGATGAGAGCCTTGATAAGAAGATAGAGCTTCTTGATACACTCAATGAACTCAATGTACAGCAGACGGAGCTTCTCGACAGGGAGAAGTTCGACGAGGAAGGCTTTCACGGACTTAATGAGAAGAAGGCGGAGCTTATTGACAAGCTCAATGCCATGGACGACGGCTTTCAGCTTATATATGATAAAGTGAAGGGCGAGCTTGAAGGCAATCGTGACAGATACGCTGAGCAGATTAAGACGCTTCAGGGTAAGATTTCACAGATTATGGAGAAGAGCAATCACCTCATGGCTGAGGAACAACGCAATAAGGAACGAATCAAGAATAAGTTCACCGTGCGCCGCAAGGAGCTTTCAAGTGTCAAGAAGAATAGTCGGTATGCGGCGAATTATTATAAGACCATGAACAAGGTGACGAGCGAGCCTGTATTCATGGATAAGAAAAAGTAAATTTTTTTTAAAAAGATATTATTCGGATATAAAGTTATGAGACTTGCATCCGATATAATATACAGAAGGTAAGAAATACTTACCAACTTGGGAATCTTAAGATTCCTACAACATTACATATCGGCATGGATGCCGATTAATATTCAAGGAGGAATATACTATGGTAGTACAGCACAATCTTACAGCGATGAATGCTAACAGACAGTTAGGCATCACAACTAGCGCACAGGCTAAGTCATCTGAGAAGTTATCTTCCGGATACAGAATCAACAGAGCAGGCGATGACGCAGCAGGTCTTTCCATCTCCGAGAAGATGAGAAGCCAGATCAGAGGTCTTAACAAGGCATCTGACAATGCAGCTGACGGTGTATCTCTTATCCAGACAGCAGAAGGTGCTCTTAACGAGGCACACTCCATTCTTCAGAGAATGAACGAGCTCGCTACACAGGCTGCTAACGATACCAACACAACTGTTGATAGAAATGCTATCCAGGCAGAGGTTGATGCTCTTACATCTGAGATCGACAGAATCCAGTCTACAACACAGTTCAACACAATGAACTTAATTGATGGTTCTTTCACAGGCAAGAACCTTCAGGTTGGTGCACTCAGCGGACAGAACATCCAGATTTCTATCAGCAATATGCAGGCAAGCAGCATTGGAGTAAGCGGACTCAGTGTATCTTCTAATGTTGCTGCTGGTAAGTCTATGTCAGCTATTCAGAAGGCTATTGAGAGTGTATCTACTCAGAGATCAGCTCTTGGTGCTCTTCAGAACAGACTTGAGCACACAATCGCTAACCTCGACACAACATCTGAGAACACATCTTCAGCTGAGTCACGTATCCGTGATGTTGATATGGCTGAGGAGATGGTTGAGTACAGCAAGAACAACATCCTTGCTCAGGCTGGACAGTCTATGCTTGCACAGGCTAATCAGTCAACACAGGGCGTTCTTTCCTTACTCGGCTAATCAGTTGTAAGACAACTATCATGAGTAAAGACCGGTGGTTTCACCGGTCTTTATTTTTGTGTCATGGGATTCAGGTGCCAAAACATACGGATTAAATTTATAAATATAACACATCATACACAAGAGGGTTTATCGGGCATGTTTTGGCATTCCAATCTTTATGATGTTGGGGTCAAAAGGTATTTTGCCCCCAATGATACCGGATTGCTTCGTGCTTTGCACTCTCGCAATCCTCAAAACATTCATAATTCGCTCATTTTTCTACGAAAAATGGCTACTTATTCATGTTTTTGGCGGGTCCCAAGGTCAAAAATCCTCTTGCAAGCAAGCTTGCATCAGATTTCTGACCTTGGGACCCTGATATCATCTTTATGGAAATTTTTATTCAAAAAATCCTACTGTTACATATATGCAACGGTAGGATTGAATAAGCCGACATATTATTTAGTTATTTTTTAAGAGCTTTTCAGCTTCATGGTATTCTTCAAGAGATACACCGAGGGTATCACATGCCTCTTCGAGGGATACGTTCTTTTTAGACATATAGTTATTTATTAGGATATTTTGTTTGATTTTTTGTCCTTGGTCACGACCTATACTGCGTCCTTCGTTGCACCCGTCATTATATCCAATCTGATATTCAGCGGCTCTCAGTTTCTTTTCTTCCTCTTCCTGGTTATATTCTAATATGCTGGTCATTTCTACCTCCGATCGATTTTTTCTTAAAAAATCTGAAAGTATTCCTTCTTTTATACAGAAGTTTATAGCAGCTTTAACTGCTTTGTCAAGCGAGCCGAGCTCTATTTTGTATTTTCTTACTGTTGCGACGTATTGTGAATACTCTTTAAGTGTGCGGCACTGCTCCATCAGTTCTGAGTTCCTGCCGTAATTGACATTGAGGACGGTTACTTTCAGCTCAAGAGCCGGATTGTCTACAGCAGTTTCATAAGCATCGGAGAGTCTGTATTTTCCTACGTCCTCAATCTCTTTTTCGCCGTTGTAGAAGACTATGAAGTTCGGTGTAGGAATTCTTTGGACTGCTGAGGAGTAGAGGGACTTGGTTTCCACAAGCTTGTTGTACTCGGATGCTATGTAAATCAGGTCACGGAGTGGTATGTTGGGATTGACTGTAGACTGATGCTCATACAGATATATGCATGTGTCGAGCAGAAATGCCAGGTCGTTCTTCATTCCCATGTATACAGCATTCTCCAATGTTACAATTTCTAAGTCATTCGGGTTATCATAGTGCCTGCCGGATACCGCGTTGTACAGTTCAAGGAGTCTTTCTTTATCAGAAAAAAGCATCCGGAATACGGTATCCTTGTACTTGCGGTTGGCGATAGGTGCCGTGGTGTCGTTGGCTGCAGTGCTAGTAATAGTGTTCATTATATACCTCCTCTAGTTGGTGCAGGAGACATTTTGGATTGCGAAACATGCAGTCCAGAACGAATCGGCAAGATATGTACTGAGGAATTCGATATCATATAGTCCGGAACAATTCGGCATCATATAATGAGCTGATCGGAAAAATAAGTTCTGTTGTTTCATGTTCTCAGTACATATCGCAATATCAGTTGTCACCTGCTAAGTTAATGGATTCAAGCATAGACTTCTGAATATTCGCCGCGAATGAAACTAAGAAAACAGAACTTCAAGAAATATGCTTTAAAATAAGGGTAGCATATAAGATGATGCGTGTCAATAGTGTGCTTGGTTTATATTTTTAACCAAGTACACTCAGCATCTCATTTATTCTGTGCTGTATGGTGTGTTTTTCTTTGATGAGCTTATATCCGTTGATTGCGATACGGAGACACTCGTCTTCATGCTTCAGATAATAATCTGATTTTTCCAAAAGTTCTTCCACCGAGCGGAAGGCTTCAATATTTTTTCCGATTGTAAAAAGTTCATCCATTTCAGGCTGATAATTAGACAGGCAGAAGCCACCGCATGCCATGATATCATACACGCGCTGCGGAATGCCGGATTCTATGGATGGAAGAGTAATGTTGAGATTAATCTTGCTGCAATAGAATATCTTACTCATATCCGTATTGTAATCCACACGCCCATGACAGTTGACGTTGATAAGTGAAGGGTTGTGTGTGTCTCCTGTGTACAAATCCACAGAATGCTTCTCGGCAAGCGCGTTGAGGAGCGTGACACGGTCTATCTCTGCAAGCTTTCGTGTGAGAAAAAGCAGTCCAAGAAATTCATTGGTGCTGAGATTGGTTGTGTTCCAACAGGCAGCACTTAATGTGTCGGAGATATTCTTCACAGCATGTTCTGACAGAGACGGCCATGACTTCGGTTCGCTCCAGTTGCGCAGATGTGTTATAAGATAGTGCTTCAGCTCTAACTGCGTCAGCTCATCAAGGTAAGCGATATATGAATTATAGGCATTTTCCTGATAGAGTGTTCCTATGAACGAAATATCGGATGAAAACCTGCTTATTTCATCGTCCTTGAGGTCTATGGCACCGACTCTTGTGAGATAAGCTGCCATAGGAAGGTAATATATGTTAGCTTTATAGAGTGACTTAAGGCGGATACATTCCTGCTTGTCAAAGACAAAGACATAGTTGTTGTCGTATTCTAATTCCTTGCAGAACAGGGAGGTGAGCGGTGAGTCGTAGGTCCATGATATATAAGGTATACCATAGGAATGAGTGACTTCCGATACCATCGGAATGAATAGATATGAGATTACATAGTCGGGCTTTTCCTTGTCAATTGCCTCAGCTATTACGGCTCTGTGAGATTCGTCCGGATTGATTGGGTCAGGTTCTATTCCGTTCACAAGTGCTACTGTATGCCCCATCTCTATGAGGGCAAGTGCTAAATCACTTATTGACTTGGCTGCAACGATATAAAGGAATTTCATGAAATGGTATCATCCTTTCGTGTGATATGATATAATGATGATGTTGGGGTCAAAAGGTATTTTGCCCCTAATATCATTATATCATCACAGTGGAGGAATGCCAAGCTGATGAACATCATATATGTGGACTGGAACTGCTTTGGAGGAAGAGATATACTTGAGGCACTTTATAATATGGAACATCGGGTTTATGCGATCGGACTGTCTGAGAATGCCAGATACGGAAATGATGATGAATTTATGGACAGATTAGTAAGGTTAATCAGATATAGGAATGCTGACTTGGTCATTTCTTTTAACTATTACCCGAGTATATCCGAAGCATGTATGAGGACGGGAGTAAGATATTTTGCTTGGATATATGACAGCCCGTATGTGAAAGTGTATGATAGAAGCATAGTAAATAATGTTAATTATATCGGAACCTTTGACAGCTTTACCGCAGACGAGCTTAATGGCAAGGGTGTCACGACAGTCCATTATGTCCCGCTCGCGGTCAACTCAAATAGGCTTGAAAGGTATGTAACAAAGCAGTATGGCAAAGAATGGTATGAGGTGTCATTTGTCGGTTCGCTGTACAATGATAAGAACAAGTTTTATGAAAGACTGTATGAAGCGGGAAGGGACATGCAACTCATAGGTTATCTTGACGCTGTGATAGATGCACAGAGACAGTTGTGCGGTGTGAATATTCTCGATGAGAGCCTAAGTGATGACGTTATCACCAGAATTGGAAATGTTATGCCGTACAAAGTAGCCGACGGCAGTTTGACAAGTGAACGGAGAGTGTACGCGGATTATTATATTGCACCGAGAGTAACATTTCTTGACAGGCAGGAGATTATCACGCGGCTGGCAGACAGGCACAGCATGGATTACTATACATATACGGACTATAAGCTTGGAAAGGCACATAACCGCGGAAAAGTTGATTATTATGAGGAAATGCCTATGGTATTCGCCCATTCTAAAATTAATCTCAACATATCGCTTAGAAGCATAAGAACGGGAATACCGCTCAGAGCCATGGACATTATGGGAGCCGGAGGGTTTCTTCTTACCAATTATCAGGCAGATATGTTCAGACATTTTGAGGCAGGAAAACATTTTGATTATTATACATCGGTAGAAGAGGCTGTTGATAAAGCTGATTATTATATAGGACATGACGGCGAACGAAGCAGAATAGCGGCAGAAGCCTATGAGGAGATGAAACTCAGGCACACATATAATGAAAGACTTAAGGAGGTATTCGCACAGCTATGATAACTGTATGCATAATAACAAGGGATGAAGCGGATATGCTGAGAAAATGTCTCAAGGCACTTGAAAAATATGATGTTGAAATAGTTGTTGTGGATACCGGTTCGAAGGATGACAGTAAGAAAGCTGCTCTCGAATACACGGACAAGGTGTATGATTTTGAGTGGTGTGATGACTTCTCAGCAGCGAGAAATTTCGCTGCCGAAAAAGCTTCAAATGATATTATACTCGCACTTGATACAGATGAGGTTGTAGAAAATTTCAATGTGCAGGAGAAAATAGTCGAGGATGGCAAGGCGGTCGGCAGGATACTCAGAATAAACCAATTTGTGCGTGAAGGGGAAGCGCAGAGGGGGAAAGAGAGAATATCAAGGCTGTATGACAGAAGATATTACAGATATGTGGGACGTATACATGAACAGATAGAGAACAGGGAAGATACGAATGCATCCGAGAACATATGTGATATCGACGTGACTGTAAGACATTATGGGTATGATGGCAGCAGGGAACAGATTATTACAAAGGCTGAAAGAAATATAAGATTACTTGAACTTGATTTGGCTGAGAATGGTGAGAAGCCTTATACGCTTTATCAGCTCGGAAAAAGCTATTATATGCGTAAGGATTATGAAAGGGCGGTTGAATATTTCGGTAAAGCACTGGGATATGATTTGGATCCTAAGCTTGAATATGTTCAGGATATGGTCGAGACATACGGATATGCTCTTGTCAATACAGGAAGAGCCGATGAAGCCTGTGGAATATTAGGCAGTGAGGACGTATATGAGGCATTTTCGGGATGGGCGGATTACTGTTTCATGATGGGATTAGTGTATATGAACTGCACTATGTATGAGAGAGCAATAGATGAGTTTGAGAGGGCAACAACGAAGCCTGCAAGAATGGAAGGAACTAATTCATATAAGGCATTATATAACATAGGTGTGATACTTGAGTGTCAGAGAAGGATAGAAGAAGCACTGAAGTATTACGAAAAATGTGGTGAGTATCAGGCGGCGTTAAAGAGGAGAAGTATATTAAAAAAATAAAATTAATGAGGTCGAAATGGAGCCAGAAATAATCAAGGATAATAAGATAGCTTTCATAATATGTGTGAATAACCAGATGTATCTTGACGAATGTTGTGCTTATATTGAACGTCTGTCTGTTCCGCAAGGATATGAAGTTGAGGTTTTTCCGGTGTGGGACAGCAGCGGTATGTGTCAGGCATACAACGTAGGAATGAATGCGTCGGATGCAAAGTATAAGGTATATATTCATCAGGATGTATTTATTGTTGAACAAAATTTCTTATACAATATTGTTGATATATTTAAAAAACATAAAGATGTTGGAATGATAGGAATGGTTGGTGCGGAAAGTATTCCTAAGACAGGTGTATTTTTTAATTCATATAATGTTGGCAAAATTGAAGTCAGAGAGCCGGATATGCCATATTATTATGTGGCGGGGAAGGACAAAAAAGAAATAATGGATGTACAGGCGGTTGATGGGGTGCTTATAGCAACGCAGATTGATATTGCCTGGAGAGAAGATCTGTTCAAAGATTTTGACTTTTATGATGTATCTCAGGGTCTGGAATTTATTAGAGCAGGATATAGAGTAGTTGTCCCGGCACAGGAAAAGCCTTGGATTATTCATGATTGCGGATTTGCCAAGCTAAATAAATATGATAAAAATAGACTTATATTTGTGAAAAATTATTCCGGGTTTCTTACAAGTGATGGTGGTACAGAGTTTGAATACAATGAGGAATGGGATAAGCTGAGCTCGCAGCTTGCGGAGATTGTAAAAAACTATATTGATGCAGAAGAGTGGTATAAAGTAGAAGAGGTACTTGATGTGTATAAGAGTAACAATTATAAAAATTCTGAACTTGAGAAACAATGTATAATTTATAATATATATAAGACTGAAATGAAAGAGAATGGTGGAAGTTCTTTCTGCAAAGCAGGAATGAGCTATAAACAGATTGCAGAGAAATATTCTAAAATAAGGTTTGCGATGAGGAGATATGAACTGGGGATGGTGGATGATGTCACAGAAAATTATGAAAAAGATATTATGCAGGGAGAAATATCTGTTGCATCAGTTCTTACAATGCTTCCGCACACAACAATCAGAGTAAAAGATCTTATCATGAGGCTTTTATTAAACAAGAAGAATTTAAAAAACGAATTTGAACAATTGTTTTCGAAAGTTGTTGATTATGCTCAGAAAACAGATGCGAATATTGCATATGGCAGGAAATATGGTTAATGTAATTCTGCGAATATGGATGGAAAATCAAGGTTAATTATATACATATTTTACCGATATACTATATGAATGTATTCAAATGGTTGGAGAATTTAAAAAGAGAGGAATATTATATGATTAATGATGAACTAAAAAAAGTTCAGAGTACAATCGAAATGGTTTCTTCCAAAAAAAAAGATATTGAACAGGGAAAAATGAAGATAGAAGAAATTGATTCGGATGCTATTTTGAAATTATTGCATCAAAGTTATATGTTAGGAGATTCAGACTCACAATGGGAAGATATATATATTAAGATTTCCAGATTATTAAAGAGCAATATATTAAACAAAGATAAAGAGAGTACTCTTTTGTCTTTTAAAGCAGCTGAAGATTCTCTTAATATAAAATTAAATATGTTGATGAATGAGAAAGTTATAATTGACGCATATAAAGAATCTGCTCACCAGGCATATGATAGTCACAGATATAAAACTGCAAGGAAGCCTGCTTTTTTTCAGGGAAAAGGTGTTGTGTATACTGTAATAACAGGGGATTATGACCGACTGAATGAACCTGATTATGTGGATGAAAATTTTGATTATATCTGTTTGACAAATAACACATCATTGACTTCCAAAATATGGAAAATTAAGTTAATAGAAAATCCTGATAATTTAGATAATGTCAGGTTAGCTAGAAATCATAAAATATTATGCAATAAGTATTTTAGCCAGTATGATTATTCAATTTATGTTGATGGCAAGCTTCAAATTATTGGAGATTTTAGAAAATATATTCTTACATACAGCAATGAAAGTCCGATGCTGTGCTTTCCGCACTTTGTGCGTGACTGTGCTTATGAGGAGGCAATTGCATGCATACAGGTAGGCAAAGATAATCCTGAATTAATTAAAAATCAGATGCTTCATTATTCTGAGGAGGGATATCCAGTGCATGACGGATTAGTCGATTCGGCCTGTTTGGTAAGAAACCATCATGATGAAAGATTAAACAAAGTATTAGAGTGTTGGTGGAATGAAATTAAGACGTGGAGCAGAAGAGATCAGCTGAGTTTCGGCTATGCATGCTGGAAGAATGATTTTAACTATGACATGTCGGATTTGTTTATTTATGAAAATGAATTTGTATGTAAAAAGAGAACATGGGAACAGAGATTTTAAGAAAGGTGAAGATAAATGAAAATATATACCCCAAATATGTTAGAAGAATATAAAAAGAATGACTGGATTTTGGAGCTGCTTAACAAAGAAGAGGAAGAAGCTGATACGGAGGTCAGAACACATCAGTGGCTTAAGGAAATGGACAATAAGCGTATGATATATTCAGATGTATATGGTGACTTATTAAAGGAGTGCCGGGAGCTGAGTGTGCTTGATGTGGGCGGTGCATATACTTCACTGACTAAAAGAATGTTAGAAAATGTAGACTATAATCTGTTGGATTTTATAGCACATGGTGGCGAAAATACAATAGGGGCAATAGAAAAAAGATGTAATAAGGAGTTTTGGATTAATTCTGACTGGATGGATGTTCAATGTGAAGACAGGGCATATGACGTTATCATAGCAAATGATATATTTCCGGATGTTGATCAGAGAATGGAGCTTTTTATTGATAAATTCTTACCTATGTGTAGGGAGTTGAGATTAGTTTTAACATTTTATAATACGCCAAAATACTATCGTGCAAAGAGAACGGATGATTTGGAAGTTTTGACGTTCCTTTCGTGGGATGGTGAGATTACTGCATTGAAGTTAAAAAAGTATGCAGACAGATTGATTGAGACATCCGATGAAGAGATTGACAAGCTTAAAGATTTCAAAGACAGTATTTATTGGAATGGAAGACAAGTAGCTTTTGTAAAATTTAAAGGGGATAGGTAGACAGCAGATGGAATTTATAGTTCAGATGAAGCCAAGCTTTGATCAGAATGAAATACAGGCAATGAATAATTATATGTGCTCTGACGGCTGGATGATGGAGTTTAAAAAGACAAGAGAGTTTGAGCATATGATAAGTGACTATACTGGAGCGAATTTTTGCTCTATTATGCCTAACGGAACACTGAGCATTACGGTTGCATTATTAGCTTGTGGAATAAAAGGGGGAGATGAAGTTATTGTTCCTGATTATACGATGGTTGCTACCCCAAATGCTGTAGAGATAATTGGTGCTAAGGCAGTATTTGTTGATATTGAGAGGGAAACATTATGCATGGATTTCGATAAGATGAAAGCCGCAATAACTGATAAGACAAGAGCTGTAATTATAGTTTCGATTAATGGTCGTTATCCAACAAGAATTCAGGAAATGGTTGATTTTTGTAGGAAGAAAGGTATATGGGTTATAGAAGATGCGGCACAGTCGTTGGGAAGCTTTTATAACCAGAAGCATGTGGGGAGATATGGTGATATTGGCAGTTTTTCGTTCAGTGTACCGAAAATTATTACAACTGGACAAGGTGGTGCGCTTATTACAGACAGAAAAGACTTATACGATAAGATACTCCTAATTCGTGATTTCGGAAGAAGCAAGGCTGGGGAGGATCACTATCTTGTGAAAGGCTGGAATTTTAAATTTACTGATTTGCAATCCACATTGGGGATAGAGCAGATGAAGAAGCTTGGTAAGAGAGTTTTACGCAAGCGAGAATTAGGCAAAATATATCATGATAACTTATCGGGAATTAATGGGGTGGACTTGATTAAAACTGATTTGAATGAAACTACTCCGTGGTTTTATGATATATTATGTGATAATCGTGAGAAGCTGATTGATTATTTGAAAGAAAATGGTGTAGGAAGCAGAAAATTTTATCCTGCATTACATAGTGAACCGGCATATGGGTATGATGGGGATTTTCCTGTGACACAGGAGATTTCTGAAAGAGGACTTTGGCTACCGTCGTGGGTGGATTTAACAGACGAACAAGTTGTTTATATATGTAAATTAATAAGACAGTTCTATTAAAAATGTCAGGAGAAAAATATTGTGGTAATAATGGTAGTTAATGGCGGGTTTGCTAATCAAATTTATCGGTATGCATGTGCATATGCTACTGCTAAAAAGTATGGTCAGGAGTTAATAGTAATTGCACAGACAACGGATGCAGCGACAGACCCGTTTCAGCTTGGTGAATTTAAAATTGAATATTCCAGATTGTATATTACAAAATCGTACTTAGAGGTATTTGAATTACTTGCAAAGTGGCGTGAAAAAATTAGTATAGCGGATGTTACTGAAAGCCAGTATCTTGATAAAGTCAATGAACAGTTGTTTAAAGATTATGATGGTGTGGTTCTCTGGGGAGGATTTCAGAGTCCGATTTTTTTTCAACAATATATTGAGGATTTACGTCGCCAATTTGTTTTCATGAATCCTTCTGAATTTATTAAAGTTTTTAGCAGCAATATAGAACGACAAGAGAGCGTCGCTGTTCATGTGCGTCGAGGTGATTTTTTGACATATGAGGGGTTGTGCTCAAGTATGGACTACTACAAGGCGGCGATGGTATATTTAGAGGATGCGATTGGATATGGAATTCCTCAGTATTACATTTTTTCTGACGACAGAGAATTTGTAAAAGACTTTTTTGGAAATAATGAACGTATACATTTTGTTGCTAATTACGGGGATTATAAAGAAGCAACAGAGGAGTTTATAGCAATGTCTATGTGTAAACATAGAATTCTCACAGAAGAAAGTTCATTTAGCAGAATGGCGGATGCACTTAATGACTGCGTGGAAGGGTATGCAGTATATGCAATGAAGGGAATGGAAGCATGTGTTTCGCCTAGAGAAAAGTTAACTTTTTTACAGACGGATTATATTGTTGAACTTGCAAAATATTATGCACCGCTATTTGGCAATAACAGCAAGAATGATGTTATAAATAGAAAAATTGATACGATGAATTTGGAAGATATTGCACAGACCTGCATTGATGCGTGGAATGTCAGTTCTGTTGACGAACTTAAAATTCGTATTAGACAAATACAGATTTTAAATGAGAAATATATGTATGCAGAGGCAATTAGCCCTTTAAGAAAATTATGGGAAATTTCAGTTGGAACTCAGTATGAAAATGAGGTACACAGCTTATATTGGAAAGCAATGTATGAATTTGGTTATCGTAGTGAGAGCTTAATAGAAGCCTTGCATGTAGAAAACATTAAAAGGAATATAAGCAGTTTGTATAGTCCTTTTGAGCAGAAAATTTTTAATAAGTTGCTTAATACTGAAAGAAAAGAGTTTGTTATTATTCCATCAAGAAGTTTTGAACCTCATATATTTGAGGATTTGACGCATATAGGTGCGCTTTTAAGACGAATCGGAAACAATGTAACCTATATGTTCAGAGAACAAGACAAAGATATGGAATATTCAGCACCTTATAATAAAACATTGAGGGAAAATAATTTCTATATTGATGTTATGGGTCACAATACATGGTGTAATATTATAAATTTAACAGAGCAGGAAAGCAGATATAAGTCATTAAAGGATTATTATAAAGCTTATTTAGCCGGACGATGCGATGTTGTTTTTATTTGTAAAAAAGCGGAAGATATAGAAGCACTTAAAGAGGTAAGAGAGTGTGGAAAAATACAAATAGTTTATATGGATTATACCAATGTACTAGATGCAGGAAATTATACCGATGTATCTGTTACAAATGTCAAAATGCAGAATATAATTACTGAGGAACAGAGCTTTTGCTATACGAATTGTGATAAAATAATATCATACAATCGCAATATAGAGTCTAATGAGAAGGTAATTAGCTTTAAGATGAATTCAAGAGAATATAATGAGCCATCGGAGAAAAAACAGGTAGCTGATTACTATAGAATAGACCCTAATATGGTAGAGAATGTACTGCTTTTTGCAAGTGAAATATAAAAGGAGAAGCGCATATGAGAAATTTTTCAATGAAAAATATGGTATGGAAAAATCCAGGTCATGAACTGGATGATATTGCAGCAAATATAACAAGTGATAAAAAAATTATTCTGGCAGGTACGGAGGAGGAAATAAAAAGATTTATAAACAAAAATAAAGATATTCCGGTTGATGCATTGGTGCTGAGCGATTATATCAAAATATCGTCTGAATTAAAACAATTATGTGGTCATGTGAACGAATATATTATAGTCAGTGCATCAACAGATAGAGATTCATTTGAGATTGCTGAGAATGAATTGTGCAACACATATGGATATACGCTTAATAAGAACTTTTTTCAAGCAGAAATTTTCAGTGCTATTTGGTATGTATATAAGTGTAATAAGGTGTACATAGATAGAATAGAAATATTTTTGACCCCATGTTGTACATTAAAATGTGAAAAATGTATAGCTTTTATCCCATACTTTAAGGATAAAGAGCCGACTTCTTTACAATCATTAAAAGAAGATGCTGATTTGCTTTTTGCAAAGGCGGATTATGTTCGCAAACTTAAACTGCTTGGTGGGGAGGGATTTTTGTACCCATATTTAGTTGAATATATAGACTATTTGTATGATAATTACGCTGATAAGATCGGAGAAATCAGAATAGGTACAAATGGTACTATAAAACCTAAAGCTGATGTGTTAGAATGCTGTAGAAGACATAATGTTATTATTGATATAAGTGATTATACTAATGCTGTGCCTAATCTTTGTAAGTTGGAGGAGATGACCGACTTCTTTGCAGATCAGGGTATTGCATATGACGTTAAAAGAGTTGGTGAACAGTGGTTAGATATGGGCTTCCCATGCGTGAAAAATGTAAAGAATGATGATAAGGAATTACATGAACATTTTTATAAGTGTGCAATGTTTTGTCGTGATTTCTATGATGGCAAACTCTTTTTCTGTTGTAGTAACTTTGCTGCCGTAAGAGCAGGACTGTTTCCGGCTAATGAAAATGATTATCTCGATTTTAGTCAGGAATTCGATAAGAAAGTCTTGCTAGAGTACGAATTGGGATATAGTAAATTGGGTTATACTACGTTTTGTAAAGAATGTAATGGGTGCTCAGAAGAGGTAAATCAAAGACATGTGCCTGTTGCTGAACAATTAAATTAATATAAGGTCGAGAGGTGAAATTATGAGCGAAGAATATGGTAGTGTTTGGAGAAAAACATCAGAACTTGTGTGGAGTCAGGTATATCATGATACCATACGTGGCAGCGAGTGGTTAAGCCAGAATCAACCGTTTTCTCCGGGAAGAGGTGCGATTGGATATCCAGTTATGTATATTATGTATAGAATATTGAATGAAATACGCCCAACATCGATTTTAGAGATGGGAATGGGACAGTCAACCAAATTGATTGGATCATATGTGTCACATACAGAAGGTAATAGTAAGCATTATGTTGTGGAGCATGACCCGGAATGGATTGATTTCTTTACTAATCACTTTACACTTCCAAAATCGACCGAGATTGTTAAATGTGATATAACAGATGTAAATGTTGAGATTGACGGAAAAATAACTAATATTACAAGCTATGTTGGGTTGAAAGAGCAAATCCAAGGAAAGAAGTTTGATTTTATTTTTATTGATGGACCTTATGGATATAGAAGTCCGGATTATTCGAGAGTAGATATATTGGATGTGTTGCCACAGTGTTTAGATGAACAATTTGTTATTATTATGGATGACTGTGACCGAAATGGCGAATCTAACACATGCAAGATGATTTCGCTTGTTCTTCAGGAGAATGGAATAAAACATCATATGGGTAAATACTCAGGTGAAAAGGATGCTATAATTATAACATCTGAAAATTTAAAGTTCTTGTGTTTAATGTAGGAAATAAAATAAAGCAAAAATGATTATTATATAGGTTATATAATAAAATATTTTTTAAATGATAGGCTGTGATAAGCATAATTAATGTTTATCACAGCTTCTCATAAATATTCTTAATTTAAATATTCTTTAACAAATACTTTTCTATATTTGTGGTAATTTCTCAAGTTAAGCAATCCATCATTATGAATTACGAGTGGACTTTCAGGCATTGGAACTGCGATTTTATATCCCATTTTGCGGAATTCATAGCTCTGCGATGCGTCATAGAAATCCCAGCCATCGAATATGTCTTCACGCCATGGAATATCGTATTGTGTTGCAATTAGCATGCCGTCAACTGCGTCGACGTAGGTGTATCCTAATTCAGTTGGAGCAGGCGAATTTGTGACGGTAAAATATATATTTGAGCTATATAATCCGCCTATTTCCATACCTTCCCACATGATTCCGTTAGGAGGCATTTGCGTGGGACCGACAATTCCTGTCATGCCGATTTCACTGTTGGAGAAAATATTAAGTAGCTTAAATAGGAAGTCGGCATCGACAATCAGTACATCCTGATGCATATATATCTTATATTTGGCATCAGAAGCATTCATTGCCTCGTTATATCCGGAAGTCATTGACTCAGCATCAGTGACACTTATGCAATCAATTGTATATCCATCGGGAATGTTGAGCCTGTTGATATAGAATAATGCTTCGTTAAGGTATCGTTGATTATTCACACACAGAATAAAGCAAAATTTATTACAATCCATATTTTTCACACGTCCTTTCAGTGAGCAATCCCGGGGAAGTTATTTGCGAAATAAAACTTCTTGCCAGCTCCTTTTTACCGGTCGATACTGCGATAACGGCAAGTGTACATAGCGTGTCCTCATTTCCGGGAGCCATGGAATTGAGCAACATAAGGATGTTGTACTCGTAGGATAGCATAAAATGGTTGGCAAACAGTTCGATTAGTCTGTTATATGCTTCAACGGTCATAGCACTTGTCTGTAACAGCTTAGTTATAAAATATGGTGATAGATTGTGGGTCTTTATCATGTTGACCATGGAACTGCGGCAGTCAGAATCGTCTGTGAATTCAATGCGCCATAAGAGCCATTTTGCTTCATCGAATATGGAGATGAAGTCTTCTATGCTGTCGGCTGAATCAAGTATTGTAGAAGAACGACCGGTGGAAATCTCGGATATATATATTTGAGTTATGAGTAGCATGTAGGCAAAGTCAGGTTCGTCTTTAAATAACTGTATTGAACTGTCTGCGTTATACATGGTAACAAGCTTCTGATAAGATTCGGGGGTGTGTGCTGATATTAATGCAGACGCTTTTTGCTTGAAGTCAGGATATTGTTCTGCAACAAGCTGATATTGTACAGCGTATTCCTTTTCTTTTTCGAGTGCATATGCTTCTGAGGTTGTGTCCTGTGTTGGCATTAAGAATCTCCTTTGTTAAGTTAATCAGGCTAAGAGAAAATTTCGCGAAATGCAGGAGCCATATCATTGAGCTGCGTTTCGCTGAGGGATAGTGGAATAAGTTCGTATATATATTTGTATTTGTCAGGAATTACCTGTGCTTCGGAACATTTTATATCAGGTGAAATATTGTTATTTCGGTATAATTCCTGAAGCTGCAGATACATATCGTATGGAACGGTATCAAAACGTAAAAACATTATCTTATATACAGCAACATATCCTGATAAAAACAAATCAACTGTCAAGGCATTGCGGAACTGATGTAATGCACCTTGCTTAACATAAAAATCAATACGTCGGCGAATTATCTCAAGTATATCATAGTGATACGAAGCGTTGTTGCGGAGAACGGTTGAATTGGTGTTTACAAAATAATGATATAGTTCATAGTTGACAATGCTGAAATGTTCTACATAGAGATAATATTGCGACGAAAAGTATATATCCTCGTATGCCAGTCCTGAAGGAAATGATATATTGTTATTATTGAGAAAATCGCGTCTGTATAATTTATCCCACACGCCATATCCTAAAATGTTTGACACGATGAGTATATTACGTTCACTATCATTTGTAATCTTGTAACGTTGTATTGTTCCATCAAGCTGATGGACAAGTGCGTGCCTGCCGTCATCGCGATAGAATCGACAAGATACAAGCTCGCTATCGGATTGTATCATTTCATTAACCATGATAGAGTACATGTCGGGTTCAATCCAGTCATCGGAATCTACATAACCTATATAGGTGCCTGATGCGTGCTCAAGTCCGATGTTACGTGCCTGACCCTGCCGTCCGTTCTGAGTGCAATGTATGGCGATAATGGTGTCGGGATATGTCTTTCCCAAATCCGTTATAATCTGCCAGGTACTGTCGGTTGAGGCATCATCTACCAATATCCATTCAGTCAATTCAATGGGATAAGATTGTGCAGCTAAGGAATCAATGCATCGCCTGATATATTTTTCAACATTGTAACAGGGAATAATAATACTTAATTCTTTTTTCATCTTTTCATTTATAATTATAGTTTGATATTTAGTCAGGAATTTTTAAAAGACTTCGCACGATTGAATCATTCAATGGTACGAAGTCTCTTAAGTTTATAAGTAAAATGCTTAAGCTATAACAGCATTGGCTGCATTCTCAAAATCTGTGATGAAGGCTGCAAGCGCACCGGTAAGAAGCATTGCTTGAGCTGTTGAATCTCCATTCTTGTATGCGTCACTAAAATCAATACATGCCTTATTGATAGCATCTTTATCAAGGTTATTTTCTTTCTCATTAATAAGAAACGATGTGCCGTTATATACTTCAATAACCCAGTTAAGTCCTTCGATAACCTTCTTGAGATACTCGTTGGTGTCAGCAAGGCGTTCTCCGCTAAGTTCCTTTGCTACAGTTTCCATTCCTTTGCGGAGCTTAGGAATATAATCAAGCATTGCCTGCAATGCTTCAAGCTGTTCTTTTCTTAAATCTTCCATGATTTGCACCAATTCATCAGGTGATGAATCCTTTCTTTTAATCTATATCTATATATCGGCATAAAAGGGTGTTTTAGTTAGCCATTTTGTACAAAAACTTTTTTTAAGTCATCGCTCGGAATATTATGAGTTAATATATTTCGACATATGTGGGTTATGTTCGAATCTGACGATATGATAAAGTGATTATTCGTAATATCGGGAAAACGTGTCAGGAGTTCATTTTTTGCAAGCTGTATATTTTCGTAAGAGTACAATTCGGGATGTAAACTCATGCGCCATAAAAGCTCCTCAAATGCCTTCTTATAGTGCATAAATGCATACTCATCATAGCAATCTGAATACCAATCATGCTCTTTAAGGAAATCTGTGGACATATTCTGCATGGTCATGGTATTCATATAATAGTCTTTTAATTTATCGCTTAACATGGTGCCGTTGTCGTTGCCATAGTAAAAATAGTAGTTGGCAGGCAATAACAGATATGACCTCATGTGATACATGCATTCTGTTGAGAACAGAATATCTTCCATAAAAATATTTTCCGGAAACCTGATATTGTTATCTACAAGAAAACTACGCTTATAGAGCCGCCCCCAAGGACTGGTCTTCCAGTAGCGGTTTAAAATATAGTAACGCTTATCGTCAGGGTTATCCATATGGAGCAGCGTGAGCTTGCCGCTGGCAGTCGCATTAGGAACACCGTCACGGTCGTAAAAGAGTGTATATCCGCATTCCGTTATGTCACAGTCATCGAGCTTGGCATACCGATATAGCTGTTCGAGCATGTTAGCATCAATACAATCGTCGGAGTCTACATAGGTTATGTAATCACCTGTGGAGTAGGTGAGCGCAAGATTGCGTGCAAAGCCCTGTTTCATGTTCTGCTCTAACGGTATAATTATGAACATGTCGGGATATTGATGTTCGTATTCCTCAAGAATCGACAGTGTGTTGTCGTTTGAACAGTCATCAACACAGATTATCTCGAACTTTACACCTGTAATTGTCTGTGACAGTATACTGTCAAGGCACCGCTTAAGATATTTTTCAACATCATGGCATGGTATAATGATGGATATTGTGTCCAAAACATCAATAAGAGCATCTTTGAATGTGGCAAGTGCAATATCACTCTTATAGCTGTGTATACTGTCGATGCATTTCTGCGGTGCGATGTCAGGAAGCGTATTGTCAGAAATCCACCCCAGTATTCGGGCAAGCACATCTGAATCTCTTATAGGATACAGCCAGCCGTTCTGTCCGGGAGTGATCAGCTCCGTGATGCCATCAACGGGTGTTGACAGAACCGGTATACCGTTCGCGAGGCTCTCGATTGCGCACAGGGGGCTGCCTTCATATTCAGATGCCAGAACGCTTGCGGTGACATCATGGCAGTCAGCCCAAGGTGAGCTTTGCCATCCGGGAAAGGATACGAAGTCGTCAAGCTGCAGCTCGTTGGTAAGCTGCTTAAGCTTGTCAAGCTCTTCTCCGGTTCCGATTATGCGGAGCTTCCATGGAAGGTCGGGATGAGCCTCATTGACAATGCCGACAGCATGTATGATTGTCTCGACATGCTTTTCTGCTGACAATCTTCCGACGAACTGAAGGGTGCGTTCAGCTTTGTGATATTCAGCTTGAGGGGTATATTTCTCGGTGAATACAGGGTTATGAGCGACGTATACCCGGGCAGCAGGATTGTCTGCCAATATTATGTCTGCCGCTTTCTGCGATATGCACAGGTGGGCATCGGCGTGTCGGAGACATTCTATTCCGCCGGCACCATAACGGTCGTATTCATATAATGGTCCGTGAAGCCATGATACAATCTTGCAGGGAACCGTCGATGCGGCAAGAACCTTCTTGGCGGTCATTACGAGGTATGGCCATGTGGTGGCAATGACAATATTGGGAACACCGTATTGGCTTAAAAAGTTAGCATACAGCTCAGAGAGAAAGTCGAGAGTGGGAGCCTTTTTACCTATGAGTATAGGGTATACTTCAAGCTCAGGGTCAAACCACCGGTTGCCGTCGGACAGAAGCTGTACAATCCGGACATGAAAACCATTATGATTAAGGTACTTTCCTACGGCATTGATGACATTTTCAACGCCTCCGGCACCTGCGACCGGAACGAGAATATCTACTAATATAGGATTGATGGTATGCATGTTATTCTTCATTTAGTATGTGTTACCTCTCAATAATATAATAATACTGTGTTGTCTCACTTCTGTTGTTCAGTTCTTTTTCGCTGAATAATAGTCCTTCTCTTTTTATGGAGAATCCATTGCTTGATAAATTTTTAGCGAAGAATTGATTAAGCTCATTGCGGGTTCGATATATTGCGTTATAGTTATCGGCTAATTCTTCTGAATAAAAATCTTTCAGAGTCAGACGGTCTTCTATACCTATCGGCTCTCGGATGCATATGGTGGCATGTTCGGCGCAGCATTGTTCTACCTGCTTCAATAAGATATCTACATCATTATCATTCAGATACATTAAGATGCCTATAAGGAGTACCTTGTTAAAGCATTCTTTTTTGTTTTCAGACATAATTGTATTTAACTGTAATGCAGAACCGACATAAAAGTTAAAATTTTCCTTTTTATTTCGCTCATTAGCAATCTGTATCAATTCAGGACTGAAATCTATGCCGCAATATTCTGCAATATCACTCGAAAGTGCATCCGCCCATCGGCCGATGCCGCATGCAATATCCAACACCTTAGATTCTGTATCAAGTTCCAGATAAGGTATCAGCTTCTTTATTTCGTGCTCATTGCGCTCACGAACCAGTTCAGCATTGTTGTCCTGATACATCGTAACTGAGTAGGGATTATTTTTCCGGAATTTATCTGCCCTGTGTTGAAAGAAGTCCTTTGTTTTATTGTAATCAATGTCGGTGTGTCGTTTTTTAATTCTCATATTATGTTATTCTTTCTTACTGTACTTTATTTATTGAGTCTTCAATATATTCATATATATATTCGCTTGCCGGCATTCCGTTGATTTTGTAATAATCAAGGTATTTCTCAAAAAAGGCTTCGCGTTCTTTAAGCATATAATCATTATTTTGAATAACTGTATTTTCTACAAAACGCTTAATTGCGTTAAAGTCTCCGCCATCGGCTTTGTACAATATCTTTGCCAATTCGCTTCCGAAATCATTGAAGGTATTACGTTCTCTGGTCAGGAAGAGCATAGGCTTGTGCACATACAGGTATTCGCCTAAAAATGAAATGCTGTCCAGAATCATAGCGTCGGATGATTTAAATATATCGCAGTAGGTTCCGCTTTCAATTACCTTGGCATTGGGAAGCCGGTTCCACATATCGAGATATTCGTCATATTCATGTTCGGATTGAAATAATCCTTGCGCCACGGAGCCGGCTCTGAGCATGGGATGAGGTCTTAAAACCCAGGATATTGCAGTGGCAGTATCTTTTGCATAATTATACATCTGCATATATGTCTTATCAAAATTCCCAAAGCCTGCGGCACCGTCTCGGATTGACCAGTGTGGCGCATAGATAATTCTTTTTACGTTCTGTTTGTCGGCATCGGGTGCCATTTTCCATATATCACGTTCAGGCTCCGGTTCGTCACGGTAAAAGCTGTCCATTCTGACAAAACCACTGGAAACTACATTGAAATCCCCTATATCAGAATATTTTTCAGCCATTTCCTTATGGCAGGCTGTTTCACAGAATATTTTCCAGTAAAGAGCATGTGATAATTGGTTGAACTGTCCGGAGACATTGCCATATATCATCATGCCGTATGGTATATATACATTCAATATGCTTAATGGGAAATTAAGTATGCTGCTTGTACCGATAAATGCCGTATAATACGGATTGAGATGAAATACGATATCAGGGCTGCCGATTTCCTTCCAGCTTTTAATTCTGTCCTGATATTGGTCATACAGGCCGATTGTATTAAAACCTCTTTCCGTAAAATATGCAATGGTCTTATTGTATGTATCAAAAATAGTCTGCTGCGTGCCTACAAAGAACGGAGCGACTGTAACCACGACTTCGCAGTCAGGACGTGCGGCATATAGCTTATATACTTCTTCGCAGCTCCATTCGGCACTGTCTTTCACGAAAAATGCTATTTTCTTCTTATTCTGTCGAGCTATTCTTCTCAGATTGGTATCATATACGCATGATGAAATTTCCTTGAATAACTCAATGCTTCCCTTTTCCTTTACAAGTGCGAGCGTGTGGTATGTGTGCTCATCTAAGAATGTATCATCCATGCTGTGGCTCTTATATCGCTGCACAATATTATCGAACAATCTGTTGTCTTCCTTTGCATCCTCAAGCTGCTTGGAAATATCAGAATATTTTTTATCATTATAGCTGTCTTTTTCGTATTCGTACTGCATCCAGTCAGCCATCATATCAAGCATATAACAGCATTCGGCTTTTTGACCGTTTGCAATCATGTATTTAATCAAGTCGCCGTACTGCAGGGATATATTTTCGGAAAGCGGTGCATTATCCCGGTAATTTAAGGCATAATGCAGTGCTTCGGTTATATCTGATACAGGACAGTCTTTCATAGAAAGCTGTTCCTGCTCTATCATAGCGGCAATCCTCTTGATTGTCATAATCATCTGATTTTGTTCGTCTGTCACGTTGCTACCTCGCATTTTTGAATATATTAATATTTTATCATTGTGTGGGTTAAAAGCAATATTTTTTCTGCAATTTTACCATGAAGTAAAGACAATGACCATAGGTTAAAATATGTTGCCAAACATGATACATTGTGGTACACTGGAATAAAACAATGGGGAGGTACAAAAGAGGGTAAACAATCTGCGATTAACTACTTCTATAATATACTTAACGAAGAAATATGCGATGGGGTGACAATATGTGTTGTACCATCAAGCAATGCTGAAAAAATAAAGTCAGGAATAGGGAGGCTTGGGGAAAGGCAATTTAGATATGGATATCGTGTATTCTGACAAGGACATTATAAAAATTGAAGAGGCAAAAAAAAATCTGATGAGATGGCAAGGTATGGTATCAAGTATTGTACTGTTGGTGACAATTGTTATCCAAGAGTGCTTCGCAAAATTGCTAACAGACCTGCAGTGCTTTATTATAAAGGAAATATTACAATATTAAACGAACGACATAATTTGGCTGTTATTGGAGGTAGAAGATGTTCAAAAAAGGCCGAAGAATTGGCGTTCATGACAGGGGAATATTGTGCGCAATATAACATAAATGTAATAAATGGATTGGCACTCGGATGTGATACGGCAGCTTTGAAGGGAGCACTTCATAATGGAGGAAAATGTGTTGCGATTATGCCGAGCGGGCTGGATAATATATATCCGCAGTCTAATTCTGAACTGGCAGATGATATAGTTTCTCATGGTGGATGTTTAATATCGGAATATTCGATTTGCTCAGGCTTAAAAAAGTACCAGTATGTAGAGCGGGACAGATTACAGAGTGGAGTGAGCGATGGAGTGCTGGTTGTTGAGGCAGAACGTGAAAGTGGTACGATGCACACAGTCGAGTATGCAAAACAGCAATATCGCAGACTTGCGTGTTACTGTAATGCTTTGTTTGCCATTGAAAAGGCGACTGGAAATCAATATATTCAGGAAAACAGCAGAGCACAAATTATTAATAACACCAATGATTTAAATATATTTTTAAATGATATAGCACAGGAACCTTATTATGAACAGATGAGTTTGTTTGATTGATCAGGAGACAAAATGAAGCTTTTATTTATACGTTGGACATCTTTTATGCGCTGGGGCATAGAGGAAGCTTTTAAGAAACTCAATATAGATTATGATGTGTTTGAATATAATTTCACGGATTGGGAGAAGGATGAATGCTTTTGTGAAATGCTTGATGACAAGCTGGGAACAGGGGCATATGACATTGTGTTTTCCGTGAATTTCATGCCGCTTGCGTCTGCTGTATGCATGGACAGGCAGATAAAGTATTATTCGTGGGTGTATGACAGTCCGCTGCATATCAGGGACCTGACGCCGCTTCTTAACGACTGTAATGAGGTGTTCTTTTTTGACAGACAGCAGGCAGAGAGCTATGCGGCAGCAGGAGTTAATGCGCATCATCTGCCGCTTGCGGCAAGTGCGAGTGTATTCGATAAGGCGATTAACGGTGCAGGAAGGGATAATGCCTTAAAGTACGACGCCGCAAAGGGCGATGCAGAAAGGTATAGAGCGGACGTGTCACTTGTGGGACAGTTGTATGCAACAGATTATGCAGCATACACTTCCGTCCTTGAACCATATCTCAAGGGGTATCTCGAAGGCATAATTGCCGCTCAGTCAAAGCTCTACGGTGCATATCTTATACCTGACCTCGTAAGAGCAGACCTTCTTGAAGCCATGAATATATGTTATGCGGATAAGTTAAAGAATGTCAATGGAATGCAGGACTTCAGAATGGGTAAGAGGGAGCTTGAATATATGCTTGCCTGTGAGGTGACGAACCGTGAGAGAAGGACAGCACTTTCGATTCTTGCCCCACGTTATGATACAGTGCTGTACAGTTCTAATCCGGCAGGGGATATAAAAGGGTTAAGACAGGGCGGATATATTGATTATCTCACACAGATGCCGATAATATTTAAGAACAGCAAAATTAACCTTAATATATCACTCAAGGCGATTCAGAGCGGTATTCCGCTCAGAGTGCTCGACATTATGGCATGCGGAGGCTTTGTGCTCACCAATTATCAGGAGGAGATTGCGGAGTACCTGCGACCGGGTGAAGCATGCGTTATGTATGAATCCATTGAGGATATGTATGAGAAGGCTTCGTATTATCTTGCACATGATACGCAGAGAATGCAGATTGCAGCGTGTGGAAGGGAACTGATAGAGCGGGAATTTACATTTGAGAGCAGGATAAGGGAGATGCTGGGAATTTAAGTACAATAGAATAGAAAAACGTGATAAATTCTAAAATAAATTATATAATTTTGTGAGAAATACCTCATAAAGAGCCATAAAAACGTGATTTTTCACTTTGAATAACGTATAATTTCGTGGATATAATTCTGCTTATGTGATATACTTATATAAAATCATTTCGATTATGAGGTGAAAATTTATGTATATTAAGAGAAAAATAGACGATTATTTGATGCAATGGAAAGAGGACAGAGACAGGCTTCCACTGATTGTAAAAGGTGCAAGACAGATTGGAAAGACAGAGTCAATACTGCATTTCGCGCACAATAATTATGCCAATGTTGTATATATTAATTTTGTGCTTGAACAGAAGTACAAGACAATTTTGTCCGATGGATATGAAGTTGATAGTATACTGAAAAATATTTCACTTATTGATCCGGAGAAACGAATAGTACCATATGAGACAATTCTGATTTTTGATGAATTGCAGGAATATCCTGACATAGCAACATCATTAAAAGCTTTTAAACTGGACGGAAGGTATGATGTCATATGCAGTGGTTCAATGCTTGGACTTAATTACAGGAATATTCACAGCAACAGTGTAGGGTATAAGATGGATTATGATATGTATTCGCTGGATTTTGAGGAGTTTCTTTGGGCTAAGGGCTATAAGGAAAATATAATTGGGGATATGCTTCAACATATGTTGAGTATGACACCATTTAACGAGACAGAGATGTCGGTATATAAGACATTGTTCTTGGATTTTTGCGTTTTGGGTGGAATGCCAGCTGTGATAAAGAGATATATAGAGACAGGACTTTTTTCAGATACGCTTGCAATACAGCGGCAGATTATGCTCGACTATGAAGAAGATGTACGCAAGTATGCGCTAGGTCTTGATCAAACCAAGATATTGAATGTGTTTAGAAGTGTTCCTGTACAGCTCTCAAAAGAGAATAAGAAGTTCCAGTTGTCCAAAGTAGCACAGTCGGCAAGAGCAAGGGAATATCAGGGGTGTATAGATTGGCTTAAGGATGCGGGAACGGTAAACATATGCTATTGCATGTCGTTTCCGGAACTTCCGATTAAGGGAAATTATGATGAGAATAAATATAAGCTGTATTATCCGGATACAGGCTTGCTGGTTTCGTGTCTTGATGACGAAGCTCAGGAAGATTTGCGCGCCAATAAAAATCTTGGTGTATACAAGGGAGCATTGTACGAGAATTTTGTTGCAGAGGCATTTGTGAAACAGGGAATACCGTTATTTTATTATAGAACAGAGGACGCGCAACTTGAAGAAGATTTCTTTGTCAGATCCAAGAATGAGCTTATACCTGTTGAAGTTAAGGCGGGGAATAATGGCACGAGGTCTATGATGAATTTGATTAAAAGTGACAAATATTCCGATATAAAGCATGGAATTAAGCTGTGCGCAGGGAATATAGGAACCAATAATGAGATATATACATTTCCTTATTTTTGCGTTTTTTTGATAAAGCGTTACATTTCAGAACAGAAGATATTTGATTGATAACATTGAGTGAAAGGCAGGTGCTTACATAATGAATGACGAAGTTAATCAGTATGATGTCCTGGTTATGGTAGTCCCGAAGGATTTTGAGAGGCTTAAGTATAATTATAAGAGACTTTCCGAGTACCTTCCGGGAAGAAATATATATTTTGTCGGAAATGAAGAAGTAGGGGAACGTGTGCACAGTGCCGGACTTGGAGAGCGTGTCGGCTGGATTGATGAGAATTCAATACTGTCATTTGACAGGGTTCATGCCGTGATGGAAGAGCGGATGAGCGAGTGGCTTGAGGGAAGACCAATGCCAAGGAATATAACAGGCTGGTATTATCAGCAGTTTCTGAAGATGCAGTATGCGAGAATGTGTAAGGATGAATATTACATGGTGTGGGACGGGGATACAATTCCGTGCAGGCATTTTTCCATGTTCTCGGATGATGGCAGACCGTACCTTGACCTCAAGCATGAATACCATGAGGAATATTTTAATACACTCATGAAGCTCGTACCTGACCTTCACAAATGTATTGATAAGTCATTCATATCTGAGCATATGCTTATGAGATGTGACATTATGTGCGAGCTGCTTGCAGACATAGAGAAAGCTGAATATAACGGAACTGAATTCTGGGAGAAGATATTATGGTCGATTGAGATGGCTGATATACAGTCTAACAGCTTCAGCGAGTTCGAAAGCTATGGTACATATATAGCGTTAAGGCATCCTGGGTGCTATAAGCTTCGTAACTGGAACTCGTTCAGGTATGGTGGTGCTTACTTTCATTCAGAGGCAATAACGGATGATGACTATGACTGGCTGGGGAAGGATTTCTTTGCGATATCCTTTGAGAAGGCGCATTCAGTCAGGGCTGACCATGAGAACCTGTTCAACAATAAGGAGTACCAGTCGAAGCTGTCGGCAAGGAAGATGCTTGAGCTTGCGCAGGAGGATTACGAAGGCGATTCCTATAAAGAAGTGTGGGATACATAGATATGAAAATACTGTTATTTGATTGGCATGACAACTCGTCGCAGGATGCATGTGAATGTCTGCTGCGGCTTGGACATGAGGTGGCCGATGTAAAATACCGGCTTACGGATAAGTTTCATGATGAACAGCTTGAAAGCAGCCTGACGGGTGCGATTGTTCAGCATGGATTTGAGATGATATTTTCGTTCGATTATTTTCCTGTGCTTTCCGATATTGCAGAAAGGACAGGAGTAAAATACATATCATGGGTGTATGACAGCCCGCACAATACACTGTATGCAAAAAATATTTTTAACAAATGCAATTATATTTTCTGCTTTGACAGCTTAGATGCCGGGAGACTCAGGCAGCTTGGGGTGCAGCATGCATATCATATGCCTCTTGCCGCCAATGTGGGAAGACTGGATGCATTGCTCGGAGAGCTTAGCGTGCCGTGTCATTATGACTATGATATATCGTTTGTGGGAAGCCTCTATCGTGGTAGGTATAATTTTTACGACAGCATAAAAATGCCGGAGTATTACAGAGGCTTTTATGATGGTATTATGCAGTCTCAGATGGAGCTGTACGGATGCGATATAGTATCGCAGCTTGTCACGGATGCACGATTTGAGAAGATAAGCAGCAGCTTTTCGATTGAGCCTGATGACAGACTGTTTATTGCAAAGAAGGATTACTTTATTCAGTTTATTCAAAAAAAAATTACGTCAGTTGAGCGGGTTAAGGTTCTCAACTGCCTTGTGGAGCAGTACAGGGTTACTTTGTTCTCGGGAAGCCCGGATGAAGAACTGAGGCAGGTTGAATATAAGGGGTATGCTGATTACTATACGGAAATGCCGGGAATCTTCCGCAATTCCAAGATTAATCTTAATATATCTCTCAGGTCGATTGTTTCGGGTATTCCGCTGAGGTGTATTGATATTATGGCTGCGGGAGGATTCCTGCTGTCGAATTATCAGCCGGAGCTTGCAGAGCTGTTCAGGGACGGTGAGGAGGTGGTCATGTATACTTCCATGGATGACCTTAAGGAAAAAGCAGGGTATTATCTTGAACATGATGCCGAACGTGAACAGATAGCATTTAATGGCTGGAGAAAAATTCATGAGGAATATGGCATGGAGAATGTGCTTCATAAGATAATTAATGCAACAAAATAAATTACAATATCCACATGGAGGAGAAAATGGCGATTATTAGTGTGATAGTACCCTGTTATAACGTTGAAAAATATGTTGGGCGCTGTATTGACAGTATCATAAATCAGTCAATAGGAATCGATAATATAGAACTTATTCTTGTTAATGACGCATCAACAGATGCTACTCTTGACGTATTATCAGGATATGAACAGATGTATCCGGAGAGCATCATGGTCATTAATTGTGAGCAGAACGGGAAGCAGGGAACAGCGCGCAATATTGGCATGATGTATTCAACAGGTGAGTATATTACATTTGTCGATGCGGATGACTGCATAGAACCTGCCATGCTCCGGTACATGTATCAATGCGCCGTGCAGTATGACTGTGACTTGGTGGACTGTTATTTTGATGTGTTCAGGGATGAACCTGTATGGGGATGCGAAATCAAGGGTGCACAGCTTTTTGCGATAAATAGTGTAGAGAACAGAAAGCAGATGCTTATGTACACCTGCAATCGTGAAGCAGTGTGGGGGAAGCTTTATAAGAGAGAGCTTATTATGGATAATGCAATAAGTTTTCTTGAGAAGCTTTTTTATGAGGACTGCTTTTTCTCCCAGATGATAGCTATGTATGTGCATAGATATTGCAGGACGGATACCGCTTTTTATCATTATTTTTATAATGATAAGGGAGTGATGAATGATAAAACGTCGACGGACAGGATTATAATGAAAGCGGAGGCAGAGGAAAAGCTTGTAAATGAACTTATATATCGTGGCTTGACTGACGATAAGCTGTCGCCGTATCATGACGAGCTTGAGTACATTGCCATCAACAATATACTGTTCTGCTCATATAATTTTTGTTTATCAACCGGAGCTTCTCTTTTAGCAACACCTATGTATGCGCTGCTTGGACGAATTAAGGTATTGTTTCCCGATTTTATACATAACACATATATACTTGGCTCTGAGGATAATTGCAGTGCCCTTGTTGAGGTTCTTGAAGGACTTGAACGAGCCAAAGAGGCGGCAAGGGATTATGCGGCGGAGGATGAAGCGAAGTATCTTAAAGATAAAGAGACATATGTAATACAGGCTGGTGATAATCCGGAATTTGCATATGATGAAAATAATGAATTCAGGTGCCTTTCTGATTATAGGGAAGAAGCGGGCAGCGTTGATGCACATTACTTCTTTCAGGATATTTATGTTGCCAACAAGGTTATGAAGAGCGGAGTGAGGCATATATACGATATCGGTTCAAGAATTGATGGATATATATCGCATCTTTTAAGCATGGATATCAAGGTGACGATGATAGATATTCGTCCGTTGCCGGAGCACATTGACAATCTCGATTTTATCCGGGGAAATGCCATGGATTTATCCAATATAGAAGAGGGCTCGGTGCCGGTTCTGTCTTGTCTGCATGCACTTGAGCATTTCGGACTTGGAAGATATGGTGATACGGTTGACTATTACGGATGGAAGAAGGCACTGATGGGGTATGCCAGGATTCTTAAGAATGGTGGAATACTCTATTTAAGTGTGCCGGTAGGAAAAGAACAGAAGGTAATGTTCAATGCACACAGGATATACAGACCGTGGACTATTGCGAGAACGGCTGCGGATGATATGAGACTGGAGGAGTTCACATATTTTCACCAAGGAGTCAGAACTACGCTTGATTTTACCCATGATGATGACATAGAGCATATATCCTCGATATTGGAAAACGTGGCGGATAATTATTTGGGAAATTATGACTGCGGAATATTCATTTTCAGAAAAGAGGGACAGGTTCATGAATAATGTTGAAATTATGGGTGGTCTCGGGAACCAGTTATTCCAATATGCATTTTCAAGATATCTTCAGAAGCTTGGGGTGAAAAATGTTGTATTAAGAAAAGATTTTTTCACCATACAGTTCCAGGGAAATAACGGCATCACAAAGAGAGAGTTTGTCTTGGATAAATATAACACACGATATGTAGTGGCGGCAGGCGAAAAGACATATCGGGATTATTGCGATGAGAATGATTATCGTGATGATTATGCGGTTGGCTCTGACGAGGTATTGTATGAGGGATATTGGCAGAATATAGACTTTTATAATGCGGTAAAAAAAGAGATACAGGAAGAACTTAAGCTCAAGCCGGAATTTATTGATGATTCAATGACAGCGGTGGAAAAAGATATGTCATCATGTAACTCTGTGGCACTTCATATAAGACGTTCGGACTATCTTACACAGGTAAACACGCAGATTTTTGAACAGCTCACGCAGGACTACTACGCTTCGGCTGTCTCGATTATAGAACAGTATACTCATGAAAAGCCTGTTCTATATATATTTTCCGATGACCCGGAATATGCGTATGACAATATGAAAGATTTTATGGGGTGCAGGACTGTGATAATGCCTTCAAGGGAGCCGTATCAGGATATGTATCTTATGACCAAGACAAAGCATAATATTATTGCCAACAGTACGTTTTCGTGGTGGGGAGCAACGCTTAATGCCAATTCCGATAACATAACAGTGGCTCCATCACGCTGGATGAAGGGGCGGACGGTTAATTTATATCACAAGGATTGGATTACATTATAAAACAAATAAAACAGCCATTCGTGAACAGGAGATGCTTATGGACGAATATATTATATATGAAAAACTTGGCGATGAGCATATAGGTGGGAATATTAATCAGGCATACCTATGTTATGAAAATGCAGAGTTTTTGTGTAGGGATGAAAATATAAGGGCAGGGCTGACAGAAAAGAAAAATAAGCTTCTAGGTAATAGTTCATTATCGATTAGAAAAACAAGTATCATAATTGCTTCATATAATTGTATGTATATGATGCAGAAGTGTATCGAATCAATCCGAAATTCATGCCCGGAGGAAGCCTATGAAATAGTAGTGGTTGATAATGCTTCGAGTGATGGTATAAGAGAGTGGCTGTGCGAACAGGAAGATATTAAGGTTATACTTCTTGATGAGAATGCGGGATTTCCTGTGGGATGCAATATAGGAGCGCAGTATTCTGAACCTGAAAATGATATATTACTGCTCAACAATGATACGAGACTGGCACATAATTCTCTATTCTGGCTCAGAATGGGGCTGTATGAGAATGAGAGAATAGGAGCATCAGGCGGTATTTCAAATTATGCGGGAAACAGGCAGCAGGTGGATATTGAATATCCGCTTCCGGCAGAATATCTTGAATATGGCAGAGCGGTCAATGTTCCGATGCAGTGTCCGTATGAGGAGAGAGTCAGACTGTCAGGCTTTGCGATGCTGGTAAAAAGGGATGCATGGAATATGTGCGGTGGTATGGATGAAAGCTTTTCACCGGGATATTTTGAGGATGATGATTTGTCTATGCGGCTGGTACTTAACGGATATAGGCTTATATTATGCAGGAACAGCTTTATATATCATGCTGGAAGTCAGAGCTTTGCAAATAAGGACGGGGTTAATGAGCTGCTTGAACAGCACAGGCGGCTTTTTGAAAATAAGTTCGGATTTGACATAATTGACTACGCATATAAAGATATGGAAACGGTAGAGCAGATTCCGTTCGGAAAAGATGATGAAATAAATATTCTTCATCTTGGAAGCGGACTTGGAGCGGCACTTAAGCTGATACGAACACGATTTTGCAATGCACATGCTGTTGGCGTGGAGAAGAATGAATGCCTGAGAATGATTTCAGGATGTACAGAGATGGTATTTGACAGCGTGGACAGTCTGACACAGACACTTAACGGAAAGATTTTTCATGTACTGATTATCGGCAAGGATACATACAAGGAGCTTGACAGAGAGAAAATTGCGAAGATTAAAAAGCTTTGCCGGGATGATTGTGTGCTTCTGCCTGAACCGAAAGCACAGGAAAATATTGATTTTGATAAGATAAAGCTTGTTATATGGGATTTGGATGATACTCTGTGGAATGGAACTCTCAGCGAGGGAGCCGTCAATGCACCTGTGCAGAATGCAGAACTGATTAAGTCGCTGACTGATTGCGGTATCGTCAATACTATTTCGTCAAAGAATGATGAGCAGAATGCAAGACAGGCATTGGAACAGCTTGGTATATGGGACTTTTTTGTATTCAACAATATTAATTGGGATAACAAGGGTGAACAGATAAAAATGAAGCTTGAAAACATGAATCTGCGTGCGGAGAATGTCCTTTTTATTGATGATAACCCACGGAATCTTGAGGAAGCCAGGCATTTCAATGAAGGAATAATGACATCGGAGCCGTGCATTATAGCAGGGCTTATAGAATATGTTGGCGGACAGGCTAAGAAGGATGTTGAACATAAGAGACTTAAGCAGTATAAGCTATTGGAGAAGAAGTGCATAGCCAAAAGTAATGCCGGTTCTGACACACAGTTTTTGTATGACAGCGATATTCATATTGTTGTGAAAGATGACTGCGCAGCTGTGCTTGATAGAATTGCAGAGCTTGTGGAGAGAACGAATCAGCTCAATTATACGAAGCTGAGAAGCAGCAGAGAAGAGCTTTTAGAACAGATTAACGATAAAAACAATATGTGCGGTTATGTGAGTGCAAGCGACAGATTCGGAGATTATGGCATAGTTGGTTTTTACTGTTATTCACTCACGGACAAAAGGCTGGTACATTTTCTGTTTTCATGCCGGGTTATGGGAATGGGAATTGAACAGATGGTGTATGTTCTTTTGGGAGTTCCGGATATTGTGCCTGTGCTTCCGGTTGCCGTTATGCTTGACAAGGATGGCGACGCACCATGGGTTAATGTGGATATTGAAACAGGCGGTGAGGATGCCGGCAGGAGCGTTGATGAAGAACATACACAGAAGGCAAGGATACTTTTGAAGGGACCTTGTGATTTAAGTGCGATAGAAGGATATCTTTCCGGTGCGGAGCTGACAAAAGAGTTTAACTATGTAAATGATAAGGGCTATATTACAACGGGGCAGAATCATTCAATGCATATTTGGGAGAGCGCATATCTGACCAAAGAGGAAATTGAGAATATAACAGAGAATGTACCGTTTATTACTTCGGGTGATTTTGAGACATCAATCTTTGATAAAGAATATAACATTGTGTGTTACAGCCTTCTTCCGGATTGCCATGCAGGACTCTATAAAAATAAAGAATCAGAAGCATATATAAGCTTTGGAAGCTGCAATTTTGATCTGACAGATAAGAATAATACAAGAGGATATATTGATGGGAGCATTGTGAACCATGCATTTCCTTTTACGGAAGAGATAATAAACAGATTTTCTGACGAATGGCAATATATGGGGACAACGGCACCGCAGGATTTGCTGAGAAATCTTGATTATATGCTTGAGCACGCGGCCGGATGCCCGGACTTCATATTTATTCTTGGCAGCGAGATCGAGTATGAGGGCGAAAATGAGGAGTTCAGAGATCATGCGGAGCGTCACAAAGAAATAAACAGGATTGTCAGGGAGCATGTCAGGGGTAATAACAGAGTTAAATTAGTTGAAATAACGAAATTTATTCATTCACAGGATGATTATCTCGATTGTATCAATCATTTCAAGAGAAATGTATACTATGACATGGCCACGGAGATATGTTCCTGCATAAATGAATTTATAAAGTCGCATAAAGAGTGAGAAATAATATATAAGTAACTATATACGACAGGAGAAGTTTGAAACAAATTTTCAAACTACTTATTGATGGCAATACTGCAAGCAATGCTTGCAGTATGCAGGGGTATAACTATGAGAATACTTGTGTACTGCTGGAAAGCCTACAATCAGGCTGATATTATCACTGCATTCAGACGGCGCGGGCATATCGTGGATACGTTCGAGGTGGAGCTTGGGAATTTTGAGAAGGATGACAATTTTGAACAATTGTTTGTGAAAAAATTAGATTCTGTGTATGACGCTGTGTTTTCTGTGAATTATTTTCCTATAATTTCGGATTTATGTGGACAATTTGCAGGGCTTAAGTATATATGCTGGACCTGTGACAGTCCATTGTCAACGATGTACCATCAATCAATTTTTAATGAGTGGAACTATATATTTATTTTTGACCGATTCTGTTATATGACCTTCAAGGATCTTGGCGCGAATGTGTATTATCTGCCGCTTGCTGCTGCTGTTGGGAGAGCGGAGTCGGTGATTGCCGAAGCAGAAAAAGAACATGGCAAATGCCGGGCTGCAAAGAGTTATGAGGGCAGTCATCAAAACAGCGGCGGCAGAGAGGTGCGTGAAGACTGCAGGTACAGATATGACGTGAGCTTTGTCGGGAGCATGTATCGCAAGAACTCGTATGATGAAGTTAAGGATAAGCTTCCTGATTATGTGCGTGGTTATTTTGATGCGCTTATGAAGCTTCAGATGGAGATATACGGAGAAAATTATATCGACGGTATGCTTACGGCTGATATTATTGAGGAGCTTAACAGGCATTTTAAAATCGAGAAGAGCGAGCGTTCGTTTTCGGATATTTCACTTATATTTTCGACAACAGTGCTTGGATTTAAGATTGCACAGCTTGAGAGGTATAAGCTTCTCGGTGAACTCTCGAAGTACTTTGATGTTAACGTGTTCACGGATGATGAGAATGCTGAATTCATATTGGCACACAACAGAGGTCCGGTAAGATATTGGGATGAATCACCGGTTGTGTTTGCCGGGAGTAAGATTAATCTCAATTTTACCATAAGGAACATCAGGAGCGGAATACCGCTCAGAGTGTGGGATATTCTGGCGGCAGGAGGCTTCTGCATAACGAATTTTCAGCCTGAGCTTGTGATGTATTTCAAGAACGGCGAGGATCTGGTGTGGTTCGAGGATGAGGCAGACCTCATAAAGAAGGTGAGGTATTACCTTACCCATGAGGACGAGAGGAAAAGAATTGCACTGAACGGTCAGAAAAAGGTCAGTGAGCTTCACGGTTATGATGTGAGACTTGATTATATTGAAAAAATAACAGGCTGTTGAACCTGTAATAGGTTCAGCAGCCTGTGCTGTACTTGACTTAAAGCGAACAATCAAACATCATTCCGGTATAAATCGATGCCGCATAGGGTGTTGAGATAAGCCTCTGAGGATTTTTGTATGCGACAATTTTTTTATTAATATATTCCATCGGATTGACTTCAATATTGTCAACCCTCTTCTTAAGTGCATTCTTGAAACTGTCTAAATTCTTAAGGTTATCAAATATTGTGCCATCCTTGGCGGCTTTTTCGATTGACTCGTGGTCAACGGACAATGTATAGTCATCATTGACATGAAAACCGTTGGATTCGAGAAGCTCACGGTTATACTTGACTGTTGAGGTCATGTTGGAGCGGAGCATTCGAAGCTCGTGAGTATCCTTCTTATTCGACAAGGCGATGAGATTGTTGTAATTTCCGGCAAGGTTCTCATACTCTTCAATCAGAGGACTGCCGTCCTTCATGGCACTGACGGTTCCTGTTCCGAGTTCATCCGAGGTACCGTGGAGGGTGACTTCATACCTGCCGTCAACCATAAAGGAATTGCTCTCGGATATATTGGACTTGCCGTTAATGTCGAATACGGCATTGGACGGGTAGATGCTTATGTTATCAAGACCGAACATCCTGACTGCACCGGAGAGCGTACCGGAAGTGTTCTCAAGCACGCGGAATTGGCATGGGGAGCCCTTGTGGCTGCCCGTAGCCTCAGAGGTTATCCTGATTGCCTTCCGGGAGTACTGATTCTGAATGACTTCAGCATTAAGACCTATTCCGGAGCGTGTTATCGAGCGGGCAAGCTTGTCAAGCACCGTTCCGTTGGTGTCGGTGTCGTTCACATTGAATTCGACTTCGTATGTTGTGCCTGAATTCTCTATATTAAAAGAGTATGTCCCGGGAAAAAGAGTGCGGGCACCGGAGGAGACATATTCTCCGATGTTGACCTGAGGCGTGGCAAGCTGCTTTACATCAAATGTGAGCTTCTCGTTGTCGGGCGCGTCGCTCCCTGTATATTCTGCAGTGACAAGACCGGGATTGTCAGAGACTGCAACTGTTCCGACAGGCATATCTTCATCGCAAATATCGGTTATGTCGCTCAGGGTATCAGTAAGTGCACGTGCAGCTTCCTTGATATCTATTGCGAGCTTCTGCGAGCTCTCGGACATATCCACCTTGTACAGAGGAGCAGCTCTGTTGATTTTTACTATGTTATTGTATATATCGCGCAGTTCACTTCTCTTATGCGTGTCGTGACGCGAGACGGTCCGGTTACCATATGTACTAATATAATAATCGTATACGCTGTTAATCAAAAAAGTCACCTCCGTGTGGCAGAATGATTACATTTAGTGCTTTCAAAGAAAATCCGTTTTCTGTTGAAATTATTATATTTCTGTTTTATACTGGAAATATATCATATAATAGGAAGAAGTACAATAGTCATATAGGGCGAAAGTTTGAAAGAAAAACTTTCAAACTACTTATTGGTGGCAGTACTGCAAGCAATGCTTGCAGTATGCAGGGGTATAAAAGTGAAAAAATGCAGATAAACACGGCTTTTTTCAAAAAAACTATTGACGAACGGCACGTCCTATGATATTCTAAGCTGGCTATGGAAGAGCTAAGGCTTTTTTTTTATGCCTTAAAACACTAATTTTTTAAAAGAAACTAATTGGAGGTGGAAGTTGTGCGTGTAAAGATAACATTGGCATGTACAGAGTGCAAGCAGCGTAATTACAACATGACTAAGGACAAGAAGACACATCCGGACAGAATGGAGACAAAGAAGTATTGTAAGTTCTGTAAGTCACACACATTACACAAGGAAACAAAGTAATTGGAGGTAACTATGGGCGATTCTGAAAAGAAGAGTAAGAAGCCGGCGGCTAAGAAGTCAAGCTGGTTTAAGGGCCTTAAGGGACAGCTTAAGACTATCTCATGGCCAACCCCGGAGACCGTCGGTAAGCAGACCGGAGCGGTTGTGATTATCTCAGTTATTTTAGGTGTGCTGATAACCGTTATTGATGTTGTATTTCGTTTCGGTTTAGGGTTCTTAGTAAAGTAAGGAAAAGGTGGATTTGGAATGTCAGAGGCAAATTGGTATGTAGCCCACACTTACTCGGGATATGAGAATAAGGTTAAGGCTAACATTGAAAAGACAATCGAAAACAGACATCTTCAGGATCAGATTCTTGAGGTTCTGGTACCAATGGAAGACGTTCAGGAAGAGAGAAACGGAGTCAGAAAGCAGGTACAGCGTAAGATGTTCCCGGGCTATGTGCTTGTGAACATGATTATGAATGATGATACCTGGTATGTTGTCCGTAATACTCGAGGCGTCACCGGCTTTGTCGGACCGGGATCTAAGCCTGTTCCTTTAACAGAGGCCGAGATTAAGGCGTTAGGAATGAGCGAGGCTATTCTTGCTACTGCGGATTCGGAGTACAAGGTTGGCGACAGCATCATCGTAACAAGCGGCGTCTGGGACAAGACAGTCGGCATGATTAAGAGCGTTAACGCAGGCAAGCGAAGCGTTACAATCAATGTTGACATGTTCGGTCGTGAAACACCGGTTGAGTTAAGTTTCACAGAAATTAAGAAAATGTAACATTTTTTAATGCGTCCGTCATACGGTGTACATAATATACACGGCATACGGAAGTGGGAGGGATTTCCCCGCAATTACCACATTATTTAGGAGGTGCCAAAATGGCAAAGAAAGTAGAAGGCTATATCAAATTACAGATTCCTGGCGGCAAGGCAACACCGGCTCCACCGGTTGGTCCTGCACTTGGTCAGCATGGTGTTAACATCATGCAGTTTACAAAGGAGTTCAACGCAAGAACAGCAGATCAGGACGGAATGATCATTCCTGTTGTTATCACTGTTTACGCTGACAGAAGCTTCAGCTTCGTAACAAAGACTCCTCCGGCAGCAGTTCTTCTTAAGAAGGCTTGCAACATCAAGACGGCTTCAGGCGTTCCTAACAAGACTAAGGTCGCAACTATTAAGAGATCTGAGGTTCAGAAGATTGCTGAGCTTAAGATGCCTGATCTCAACGCAGCATCCGTTGAAGCAGCTACAAGCATGATCGCAGGTACTGCAAGAAGCATGGGTATCGTTGTAGAGGACTAATGTAAAACTAATTTCGGCATGAGCCGAGCATAAGACGTGGGAGGGATTTCCCCGCAAATACCACTAGGAGGTTATTAATAATGAAAAAAGGTAAGAAATATACAGAAGCTGCCAAGTTAATCGATCGTACAGTAGCTTACGAGCCGGCTGAAGCAGTAGCTTTAGTTAAGAAGGCAGCAACTGCAAAATTTGACGAAACAGTTGAAGCGCATATCAGAACAGGTTGTGACGGACGTCACGCAGAGCAGCAGATCCGTGGTGCTGTAGTTCTTCCTCATGGAACAGGTAAGACTGTAAGAGTTTTAGTTTTCGCTAAGGGAGACAAGGCTAATGAGGCAGAGGCAGCAGGTGCTGATTATGTTGGCGGCGAGGAACTCATTCCAAAGATTCAGAACGAAGGCTGGTTCGAGTTCGATGTAGTTGTTGCTACACCTGATATGATGGGCGTTGTTGGTCGTCTTGGTCGTGTACTTGGACCTAAGGGCTTAATGCCAAACCCTAAGGCTGGTACAGTTACTATGGATGTAACAAAGGCTATCAACGAGATCAAGGCTGGTAAGATTGAGTACAGACTTGATAAGACTAACATTGTACATGTTCCAGTTGGAAAGGTTTCTTTCACAGAAGAGCAGTTAGCAGACAACTTCCAGGCTATCATGGATGCAATCGTTAAGGCTAAGCCATCATCATTAAAGGGAACATACTTAAAGAACATTACACTTGCTTCCACAATGGGACCTGGTGTAAAGGTTAACACAGCTAAGTTCGTTGGTTAATCCTTTTGATTCGGTAAGTATTTCAATTTGTTGAAAAAACGGTTGACACCGGATATATATTAATGATATAATGCATTTCGTTCGGGTTTATCCCGGACGGAATGTAATATATAGGTTCTGCCGCATTGCGGTATGAGCCGGCACATGAACCTATTTTGGGGCATGTGATAATTTGCCGTAGACAGCAGGTATCCGGATGGATATAAGACTCAGTACACCTGCCGAGGGATAATATAAGTATCAGACTTATGTGTGCTCTCCGGCTGCGGGGAGCTTTTTTCTTATATTATATATGGCAAAGAAAAATATAATAGGAGGAAGAAATCATGGCAAAAGTAGAGATCAAGAAGCCTATCGTTGATGAGATCAGCGCTGCTCTTGACGGTGCTGCAGCCGCTGTAGTTGTTGACTACCGTGGACTTACCGTTGAGCAGGACACACAGCTTCGTAAGCAGTTAAGAGAAGCTGGTGTTACTTATAAGGTATATAAGAACACACTTATCAACATAGCAGTTAAGGATACTCCTTTTGAGGAACTTTCCAAGAACCTTGAAGGACCTACAGCTATCGCAATCTCCAAGACTGATGCAACTGCACCTGCAAGAGTATTATATCAGTTCTCTCAGACAGCAGACAAGCTTCAGTTAAAGGGCGGTGTTGTCGATGGCACATACTATGATGAGAAGGGTATCAAGGTTATCGCTACCATCCCATCAAGAGACGAATTACTTTCCAAGTTCCTTGGAAGCATTCAGTCCCCTGTTACCAACTTTGCTCGTGTTCTTAAGCAGATCGCAGAGAAGAACGCAGAAGCTTAATTGGCAGATGCTTTAGAAGCATATAATTAACATTAAATCTCAGAATATTAAAATGGAGGAAAATAAAATGACAACTCAGGAAATTATTGAAGTAATCAAGGGTTTAACAGTATTAGAGCTTAACGATCTCGTTAAGGCATGTGAGGAAGAGTTCGGCGTATCTGCAGCAGCAGGCGTTGTAGTTGCAGCAGCAGGTGCTGGCGCAGCAGCAGCTGAGGAGAAGACAGAGTTCGACGTAGAGCTTACAGAGGGCGCCGGCGTTCCTGTAATCAAGGTTGTTCGTGAGATCACAGGCTTAGGTCTTAAGGAAGCTAAGGATCTTGTTACATCCGCTCCTAAGGTAGTTAAGGAGGGCGTTAGCAAGGAAGAGGCTGAGGCTATTAAGAAGCAGCTTGAAGAGGCTGGTGCTAAGGTTACTATTAAGTAATTTTATTTTACCGATAGAGGGCTATGCGGAGACGCATAGCCTTTTTGCATGATAGAAACGAAGTTTCCTATTACGATTCAGGTGTCAAAACATGCTATACATAATTAAGTTTATAGAGCATGTTTTGACACTTGAATCCTATTATATAAAAATTCTTAAAAAAGTGACAAAAAGTGCTTGACAGCATAAAAAACTGATGTTAGACTGGAAAATGCTACATTATGGGTGAAAGTCCCTATTAGTGTAAATTTATGGAAAACCATATAAAATCAACGCAAGGGGTGAAACGTCAATGGAAAAAAACAGATTACGTCCGATGCATTATGGCAAAAGCATTCGTATGAGCTATTCAAGACGGAATGAGGTTCTTGAGATGCCAGACCTTATTGAAATCCAGAAGGATTCATATAAGTGGTTTCTTAAGGATGGTCTCAAAGAAGTTTTCGCGGATATCTCTCCTATTGCGGATTACAGTGGTCATTTGAGCCTGGAATTCGTAGACTTCGCATTGTGCGAGGATGATGTGAAGTATTCAATAGAAGAATGTAAGGAACGAGATGCTACTTATGCTGCACCACTTAAGGTAAAGGTAAGACTTTACAATAAGGAGACAGAGGAAATCAAGGAGCACGAGATATTTATGGGCGACCTGCCTATCATGACTGCTACAGGTACCTTTGTTATTAATGGTGCGGAGCGAGTTATTGTAAGCCAGTTGGTGCGTTCTCCCGGAATCTATTATGAAATCGGACATGACAAGATTGGTAAGGAATTGTATTCCTGTACAGTTATTCCGAATAGAGGTGCATGGTTAGAGTATGAGACGGATTCTAACGATGTTTTCTCCGTGCGTGTAGATAGAACAAGAAAGGTTCCTGTAACTGTACTTATTCGTGCACTTGGTTACGGAACCAATGCTGAGATTATTGATCTCTTTGGTGAGGAGCCTAAGATTATGGCGAGTCTTGCCAAGGATACTTCTGATGATTATCAGTCAGGTCTTCTTGAATTATATAAGAAAATCAGACCGGGCGAGCCTCTTTCGGTAGACAGCGCAGAGAGTCTTATAAATGCGATGTTCTTTGATCCGAGAAGATATGACCTTGCCAAGGTTGGACGTTATAAATTTAACAAGAAGCTCAATCTTCGCAATCGTATTGCAGGTCATACACTTGCAGACGATGTTGTTGATGCGTCAACAGGTGAGATTCTTGCAGAGGCAGGAACTACTCTTACAAAGGAGCAGGCTCTTGACATTCAGAATGCCGCTGTACCGTTCGTATGGTTACAGTGCGGAGAGAGAAGAGTTAAGGTTCTCTCTAATATGATGGTAGACATCACAAAGCATGTTAATATTACGGCAGAGGAGGCAAGAGAACTCGGCGTTACCGAGAGCGTATTCTATCCTGTGCTTTCACAGATACTTGCAGAGAACAGCAATCTTGACGATATCAAGGATGCTGTCCGCAAGAATATTGGCGACCTTATTCCTAAGCATATTACTATAGAGGATATTATGGCTTCAATCAACTATAATATGCATCTTGAGTATGGCGTAGGAAGCAAGGATGACATCGACCACTTAGGAAACAGACGTATCCGTGCTGTCGGTGAGCTTTTACAGAATCAGTACAGAATCGGTCTTTCAAGAATGGAGCGTGTTGTAAGAGAGAGAATGACGACACAGGATCTTGAGGGAGTGACAGCTCAGACACTTATTAATATTAAGCCTGTGACAGCGGCTGTTAAGGAGTTCTTCGGAAGTTCACAGTTGTCACAGTTCATGGATCAGAACAACCCGCTCTCTGAGATTACTCATAAGAGAAGACTCTCAGCGTTAGGACCGGGTGGTCTTTCAAGAGACCGTGCAGGATTCGAGGTTCGAGATGTTCACTATACTCATTATGGAAGAATGTGTCCTATCGAGACACCTGAAGGTCCTAACATCGGTCTTATAAACTCGCTTGCTGCTTATGCAAGAATCAACGAGTATGGTTTCGTAGAGGCTCCGTACAGAGTTGTAGACAAGACTGATCCTAAGAATCCTGTTGTAACAGATGAGGTTCGTTACCTCACTGCAGATGAAGAAGATAATTATTATGTAGCACAGGCTAATGCCGAGCTTGATGCGGAAGGACATTTTGTTAAGAATTCCGTATCAGGTCGTTTCAGAGAGGAGACTTCTGAGTTTGATAAGAGCAAGATTGATCTTATGGACGTGTCTCCTAAGATGGTATTCTCCGTTGCTACATCCATGATTCCTTTCCTTGAGAACGATGATGCTAACCGTGCCCTTATGGGTTCTAACATGCAGCGTCAGGCGGTTCCGCTTCTCACAACAGAAGCTCCTGTTGTCGGAACGGGAATGGAGCATAAGGCGGCAGTAGATTCAGGAATGTGTGTTGTGGCTAAGAATGCAGGTCTTGTAGAGCTTGCTACATCAAGAGAGATTGTAATAAAGTGCAACGACGGAAAGAGAGACACATATCGTCTTACCAAGTTCGCACGAAGCAACCAGAGTAACTGCTATAATCAGAAGCCTATAGTTACCAAGGGCGATGTGGTTGAGAAGGGACAGGTTATTGCGGATGGTCCTTCAACCTCTAACGGTGAAATTGCTCTCGGTAAGAACCCTCTCATCGGATTCATGACCTGGGAAGGTTACAATTACGAGGATGCCGTTTTACTCAGCGAGCGTCTAGTAATGGATGATGTTTATACATCCGTTCATATAGAGGAATATGAGGCAGAGGCAAGAGATACTAAGCTCGGACCTGAGGAAATCACAAGGGATGTTCCGGGTGTTGGTGATGATGCTCTTAAGGATCTTGACGACAGAGGTATTATCCGTATCGGTGCCGAGGTTCGTGCCGGAGATATTCTTGTAGGTAAGGTTACTCCTAAGGGCGAGACAGAACTCACAGCCGAGGAGAGACTTCTCCGTGCTATTTTCGGTGAGAAGGCAAGAGAGGTAAGAGATACATCACTTAAGGTTCCTCATGGTGAGTATGGTATTATTGTTGATGCTAAGGTATTTACAAGAGAGAATGGTGACGAGCTTTCACCTGGCGTAAATCAGTCTGTCCGTATCTATATCGCACAGAAGAGAAAGATTTCCGTCGGTGATAAGATGGCCGGCCGTCATGGTAACAAGGGTGTCGTTTCAAGAATTCTTCCCGTTGAGGATATGCCATTCCTTCCTAACGGTCGTCCTCTTGATATCGTACTTAACCCTCTGGGCGTGCCTTCACGAATGAATATCGGACAGGTGCTTGAGATTCATTTAAGCCTTGCTGCAAAGGCACTCGGCTTTAACGTATCTACTCCTGTATTTGAGGGAGCTGACGAGAAGGCCATTATGGATACACTTGATCTTGCAAATGATTATGTAAATATGGAGTGGGAAGACTTCAAGGAGAAGCATAAGGATGACGTTAACGAAGGCGTTATGCAGTATCTTGGAGAACATCTTGACCACAGAAAAGAATGGAAGGGTGTTCCTATTTCCAGAGATGGTAAGGTAAGATTAAGAGACGGTAGAACCGGAGAGTACTTTGACAGTCCGGTTACAATCGGACACATGCACTACCTGAAGCTCCATCACTTGGTTGACGATAAGATTCATGCACGTTCGACAGGTCCTTACTCACTTGTTACACAGCAGCCACTCGGTGGTAAAGCACAGTTCGGTGGACAGCGTTTCGGAGAGATGGAGGTATGGGCACTTGAGGCTTATGGTGCATCATACACACTTCAGGAGATTCTTACTGTTAAGTCCGATGATGTTGTGGGACGTGTTAAGACTTACGAAGCAATTATAAAGGGCGACAACATCCCTGAACCGGGTATTCCGGAGTCCTTCAAGGTATTACTCGAAGAGCTCAGATCTCTTGCTCTTGATGTTAAGGTTCTCGACGAGAACGGCGAGGAAGTTAATATTCAGGAGAACATCATTGGTGCTGACGAAGCTCCTTCATTTGATGAGCTTAAGGATTTCAAGTATGATGATGGCGATTTGGGTGATTTCGGTTACCAGAAGCAGGAATTTGTTGATGGAGAATTATCTAACGTCGATGATGATGACATGGACGATGCAGATTTTGGCGATGATATTGATTTCTCCGATGATGAAGAATAATAGAAGGGAGTTCCTAAAATGCCAGAGACAGTGAATAATGATTCATATCAGCCGATAACATTTGACTCAATCAGAATCGGACTTGCATCTACAGAGAAGATTCTTGAGTGGTCACATGGCGAGGTAACTAAGCCTGAGACAATCAACTACAGAACACTTAAGCCGGAGCGCGATGGTCTGTTCTGTGAGAGAATCTTTGGACCAATGAAGGATTGGGAATGTCATTGTGGTAAGTATAAGAAGATTAGATATAAGGGCATTGTCTGTGACCGTTGTGGTGTTGAGGTTACTAAGGCAAGTGTTCGTAGAGAGCGTATGGGACACATTCAGCTTGCAGCTCCTGTGTCACATATCTGGTACTTCAAGGGTATCCCGAGCCGTATGGGATTAATCCTTGATCTGTCACCTAGAGTTCTTGAGAAGGTTCTCTACTTTGTTTCTTATATTGTACTTGATCCGGGAACAACTACTTTGTCATATAAGCAGGTACTTTCCGAGAAGGAATATAATGATGCATGTGAGCAGTTTGGCAGTGACTCCTTCCGTGTCGGTATGGGCGCGGAGGCAGTCAAGGAGCTGCTTGAGGCGATAGATCTTGAGAAGGATTCAGAAGAGTTAAAGGCAGAGCTTGTCGACGCTTCAGGACAGAAGAGAGCAAGAATTGTCAAGAGACTTGAGGTTGTTGAGGCTTTCAGAGAGTCCGGTAACAAGCCTTCATGGATGATTATGGATGTTGTTCCGGTTATTCCGCCGGATCTTCGTCCTATGGTTCAGCTTGATGGTGGAAGATTTGCCACATCTGACCTTAATGATTTGTACAGAAGAATTATCAACCGTAATAACCGTCTTGCAAGACTCATGGAGCTTGGTGCACCTGATATCATTGTAAGAAATGAGAAGAGAATGCTTCAGGAGGCTGTTGATTCCCTTATTGATAACGGAAGAAGAGGACGTCCTGTAACAGGACCGGGTAACAGAGCTCTTAAGTCCTTATCGGATATGTTAAAGGGTAAGCAGGGACGTTTCCGTCAGAACCTCCTCGGTAAGCGAGTTGACTATTCAGGACGTTCGGTTATCGTAGTTGGACCTGAACTTAAGATTTACCAGTGTGGTCTCCCTAAGGAGATGGCTATCGAGCTTTTCAAGCCTTTCGTCATGAAGGAGCTTGTTGCTAACGGTACAGCACATAATATAAAGAATGCCAAGAAGATGGTTGAGAAGCTTCAGACAGAGGTATGGGACGTTCTTGAGGACGTAATCAAGGAGCATCCTGTAATGCTTAACCGTGCCCCTACACTTCACAGACTTGGTATTCAGGCATTTGAGCCGATTCTTGTTGAAGGTAAGGCTATCAAGCTTCACCCGCTCGTATGTACAGCGTTCAACGCGGACTTCGATGGTGACCAGATGGCTGTGCATCTTCCTCTTTCAGTTGAGGCTCAGGCAGAGTGCAGATTCCTTCTGCTCTCACCTAACAACCTGTTAAAGCCTTCAGACGGTGGTCCTGTTGCCGTTCCTTCACAGGATATGGTACTTGGTATCTACTATCTCACTCAGGAGAGAGGTACATCAGTAGGTGATGCGGCTCCTGTACTTGGTGAGGGCAAGGTATTTAAGAGCATTAATGAGGCTATTCTCGCTTATGAGAATCAGGCACTTACGCTTCATTCAAGAATCAAGGTATATGTTGAAAAGCAGATGCCGGACGGAACGGTTAAGAGCGGAATGGTAGAGTCAACACTCGGACGATTCATCTTTAACGAGATTCTTCCACAGGACTTAGGCTTTGTGGACAGAAGCATTCCTGAGAATGAGCTTAAGCTTGAGGTTGATTTCCATGTAGGAAAGAAGGGCTTAAAGCAGATTCTTGAGAAGGTTATCAATACTCATGGTGCAACCAAGACAGCAGAGGTTCTTGACAGCATTAAGGCTATGGGCTACAAGTACTCAACAAGAGCATCCATGACCGTATCCATTTCGGATATGACCGTGCCTGCCCAAAAGAAGCAGATGCTTTCAGAGGCAGAGGCGACCGTTGAGAAGATTATGAAGAACTTCCGTCGTGGTCTTATCACAGAGGAAGAGCGTTACAAGGAAGTTGTAGAGACATGGAAAAAGACCGATGAGGAACTCACCGATGCACTTTTGTCAGGTCTTGATAAATACAATAACATCTTTATGATGGCTGATTCCGGAGCCCGTGGTTCCAATCAGCAGATTAAGCAGTTAGCAGGTATGCGTGGACTCATGGCAGATACATCAGGACGTACCATTGAGCTTCCTATCAAGTCTAACTTCCGTGAAGGTCTTGATGTACTCGAGTACTTCATCTCCGCACACGGTGCCAGAAAGGGTATGTCCGATACCGCCCTTAGAACAGCGGATTCAGGATACCTTACAAGACGTCTCGTAGATGTATCTCAGGAGCTTATCATCCGTGAGGTTGACTGTGCTGAGAACAGAGATGAGATTCCGGGCATGGATGTCAGAGCATTTATGGACGGCAAGGAAGAGATTGAGAGCCTCAAGTCAAGAATTACGGGCAGATACCTTGCAGAGGATGTTATTGACCCTGCTACAGGTGAGGTCGTTGTGGCTGCTAACCATATGGTTACGCCTAAGCGTGCTGCTGCCATTGTTAAGACAGGTGTTGAGCATATTAAAATCAGAACAGTTCTTACATGTAAGTCACATTCAGGTATCTGTGCTAAGTGCTACGGTGCTAACATGGCTACAGGTCAGGCAGTACAGGTCGGCGAGGCTGTAGGTATCATAGCAGCTCAGTCAATCGGTGAGCCTGGTACACAGCTTACGATGAGAACATTCCACAGCGGTGGTGTTGCCGGTGATGATATCACGCAGGGTCTTCCTAGAGTTGAGGAGCTTTTCGAGGCTCGTAAGCCAAAGGGACTTGCAATCATTGCTGAGTTTGCCGGTGTTGCGAAGATTAACGACACTAAGAAGAAGAGAGAAATCGTCATCACAGATAATGAGACAGGTAACTCCAAGTCATACTTCATTCCGTTTAATTCAAGAATTAAGCCGGATATTGAGGATGGCAAGTACATTGAAGCCGGAGACGAGCTTACGGAAGGTAGTGTTAATCCACATGATATCCTTAAGATTAAGGGACCGCGTGCGGTTCAGGATTATCTCCTTCGTGAAGTACAGCGAGTTTACAGACTTCAGGGTGTTGAAATCAATGATAAGCATATTGAGGTCATCGTGCGCCAGATGCTCAAGAAGGTCAGAATAGAGACTCCTGGTGATTCAGAGTACCTTCCGGGTATGACGGCTGATACGCTCGAGTTCAATGAGACAAATGAGCAGTTAGAGGCAGAGGGCAAGGAGCCTGCAACAGCGACACAGATACTTCTTGGTATCACAAAGTCGTCTCTTGCAACCAACTCCTTCTTATCGGCAGCTTCCTTCCAGGAGACAACAAAGGTTCTCACCGAGGCAGCTATCAATGGCAAGGTTGACCCACTCATCGGTCTTAAGGAGAACGTTATCATCGGTAAGCTGATTCCGGCAGGAACAGGTATGAAGAGATATCGTTCAGTTAAGCTTACAACTGATGAAGTAGAAGAACTTAATGTATCTGAGGACGGAGAATTTTCTGTCGGTGAGGATACAGACATGGTAGAGGTTAACGGGACAGTAGGTTCTGAGGAATAGAACTAATAAAGATTTTATCGGATGAAGGGGCATCTTTATGCAAGGTGCTCCCTTTTCTGTTTTACAGCGGTGCAATTAAAGGATATCAAATGAGGTGCATAATACCTTTTGACCCTCATACTATTATGATAAATATCTGGTATACTTAAACAAAAAACAAGGAGGATAAAACCGTGAAGAGTATAAGAATGAAGCTTATAACGTATTTTCTTGTGGTTATACTTTGTGTATGTCTTATAACAGGAGTTGTTGTGACTGCCACGACTAAGAGTGTGCTTAAAAATAATATTGAGCTTACAAGTTCGCAGACAGTAACAGAGACCCTGAAGGGTTTCCAGACATATTTAAGAACCATGAGCCAGCCGGTTGATTTAGTAACGAGAAAAAATGAAGTAAAACATCTTGAGGACAAGGGCGTATTTGAAGACAATGTAACAACAATACAGGATTCACTTATTGCTTCGCTCAAGGTGGTAGACAGCCCGGTGCGCTGTTATTATTCGACAGCCAACGGCTACTATATGGAAGGTCATCTTGAGACGATTGACGGAAAAGTAAAGGGAATCAAGACATTTGAGGAGAATGTAGACAATACGGGAAAACAGTGGTACACGGATTGTCAGAACAGCAAGAAGCGTGCAGGTGTATTTGCCACATTTACAGGGCCTTATGCAGATCCGCAGACAGGCGGACAGATAATAACCATAGCGCAGGAAATAAGAATTGACGATCAGAATTATGGCGTAGTTGCTCTCGATGTTGCATTTTCTGCACTCGAGGATTATGTACAGAACATCAGCCTTTTGAGCACAGGATATGTGCTTGTTGCGGATAAGGATGGTAAGATAGTAATTGACAATGAGAAGGACACAATCGCAGATGGAGATGTGAGCGGATTTAACTTTTGGAAGGAAGCGTCATCCGGCGAGGACACCAGCTTTGTTGAGAATGTTAATGGACACAGGTGGTACATATCGGTGCTTTCAGATGAGATTACAGGCTGGAAGCTTCTTGGCATTGTAAGCGAGGATGAGAATAATACAAGTATCAAGGCAATAAGCTCCGGAATTGGTGGAGCGGCTGTTTTCAGCGGTATTCTCGGAATAGTTATCGCAGTTCTTGTAGCAGTAAGCATGTCGAGAGAGGTTAAGAAGGTTCAACTTGCAATGCAGAAGGTTGCAGAGGGTGATCTTACTCAGAATATAGCAGCAAAACGTAAGGATGAGCTTGGACAGCTTCAGAACAGCTTCAACGATATGACGGTTCAGATATCGGGACTTATAAAGGATGTGGATGACAGGTCAAAGAATATTGTTGATGTGGCAGGGAACATTTCAACAATAACTGAGGAGACCAAGACAAATACCAATATGGTTATGGAAGCCATACATAACATTGCGCTTGGAGCCACGGATCAGGCAGGAAGTACACAGCAGGCAGTTAACGAGGTTGAGAATCTTGCGCAGAGCCTTAATGATACAAAGACTCACGTTGATAATATAAATGAAATGTCAAATGAGACCGGAAAGCTCAGTGAGCAGGGCAAGCAGATGGTGAACCTTCTTATTGATAAGTCGGGACAGACAATGGACAAGTCAAAGACAACGATGCAGGTTATGAACGAGGTTATGGCGAGTGTGGATAAGATTAATTATATTTCAGATGCCATAGCCGATATAACAAGTCAGACAAATCTTCTCTCACTCAATGCAAGCATCGAGGCGGCAAGAGCGGGTGATGCGGGAAGAGGCTTTGCGGTAGTTGCCGATGAGATAAGACAGCTCGCTGACCAGTCAAGACAGTCAACCGATGAAATCAAGGCCATTATCAGCGAGGTTGTAAATAAGGCAACGGAAGCTGAGCAGGCAATGAAGGAGAACAATGACCTCATCAATGAACAGCAGGATGCCATAAATGATACTCAGAAGCTCTTTGAGAAAATTTCGGCATCTATAGAGAATCTGATAAACGGTCTTGCGGAGGTTGCGGAGCTTAACGGCAGGATGGAAGAAAATAAAGAGGCTGTTGTCGGTGAGATGTCAAGCATTGCATCCGTTTCAGAAGAGTCTGCTGCTGCATCCGAGGAGGTAAACGCATCGGTTGATCAGGTCAATAATACGATGGAAGACATTGTCAAGTATACCAATGAGCTTAACAGTATAGCCGGAGAACTCGAAAATGCTATTGAACACTTTAAATTATAAGGTTTTGAGGCATTATTTTAATCAAAAATTTGCTATAAAAAGTATTGACAAGCCAAAAGAAAATTGATATTCTAATAGAGCGTGCGAAAAACGACGTGTTTTTTGTGCGCTCTAAGACTTTCGATACGAAAGCAACCAAGTTACATTATTCTAATCAGGAGGTGAAAAAAGAATGCCTACATTTAATCAGTTAGTTAAGAAGGGTAGACAGACATCAGTTAAGAAGTCAACTGCACCGGCTCTTTTAAAGAGCTACAACTCTTTACAGAAGAAGAGTGTTGATGCAGCAGCTCCACAGAAGAGAGGTGTTTGTACAGCAGTTAAGACTGCTACACCTAAGAAGCCTAACTCAGCTCTCAGAAAGATTGCCAGAGTTCGTCTTTCAAACGGAATCGAGGTTACAAGCTACATTCCGGGCGAAGGTCACAATCTTCAGGAGCATAGCGTAGTTCTTATCAGAGGTGGTAGAGTAAAGGACCTTCCGGGTACAAGATATCACATCGTAAGAGGTACATTAGATACCGCTGGCGTAGCTAAGAGAAGACAGGCTCGTTCCAAGTACGGTGCTAAGAGACCTAAGGACGCTAAATAAGTAATATTTGCAGATAAGTGCGGGATTAGAATATTGTACCTGTAGGTTGCAGGATTAATAGATAATTGCCAGCACGTAACACAGAAGCATAATGCCGGGAGCATAAGTGCTTCAGGGCAGCAATGCTTATGCAAATGTGAGTACCTATGAATTAAATTTTTTTAAGGAGGGAAGAATCGTGCCACGTAAAGGACATACTCAGAAGAGAGAAGTATTAGCAGATCCATTGTACAACAATAAAGTGGTTACTAAGCTTGTCAATAACATTATGTTAGACGGCAAGAAGGGCGTAGCTCAGAAGATTGTTTACGGTGCATTTGCACAGGTTGAGGAGAAGACCGGCAAGCCGGCGCTTGAGGTTTTCGAGGAGGCCATGAATAACGTAATGCCATTACTCGAGGTAAAGGCAAGACGTATCGGCGGTGCCACATATCAGGTACCTATCGAGGTAAGACCGGAGAGAAGACAGGCTCTTGGACTTCGCTGGCTTACAATGTTCTCACGTAAGAGAGGCGAGAAGACAATGGAAGACAGACTTGCCGGTGAGATCATGGATGCAGCTAACAATACCGGTTCAGCTGTTAAGAGAAAAGAAGACATGCACAAGATGGCAGAGGCAAACAAGGCTTTTGCTC
>OLGY01000172.1_pt1 | contig 55884 bp, 37 predicted proteins | sample 1605951 | NCBI WGS metagenome assembly OLGY01 (sample SAMN03283280) | human gut metagenome | biome: human-associated habitat; material: feces | host: Homo sapiens | place: Peru | collected 2012
CCCTCCCCTCCCTACGGGGGAGGGGCCGGGGGTAGGGCTTTGTGGGCTTTCCTCCATCCTCCACAAATACTGGGGATATCCTGCGTTTCGTGGTATTCAGGGCGACATAATTAGCAGCATATCACAGCATAAGGATACCCTCGGACTCATGCCTACCGGTGGAGGCAAGTCACTCACGTTTCAGGTCCCGGCACTTGCCATGGAAGGAACGTGCATTGTCGTGACACCGCTCATCGCATTGATGAAAGACCAGGTGCAGAACCTGCGCCGTCGTGGCATCATTGCCGCAGCCATATATTCAGGAATGAGTCGCCGTGAGATATTGGGCGCACTTGACAACTGCATACTCGGCGACACCAAACTGCTGTATGTGTCGCCCGAACGTATTGGTACCGAACTGTTCAAGGCAAAGCTTGAGCACATGAAAGTCAGCTTCATCACTGTTGATGAGGCTCACTGTATATCGCAATGGGGCTACGACTTCCGCCCTTCCTATCTGCACATCGCTGACATACGTGCGCTGAAACCCAATGTACCCGTACTGGCACTCACCGCCACAGCAACACCGCAGGTGATAGACGACATACAGGACAGGCTCGGATTTCGCGAGAAGAATGTCTTCCGCATGAGTTTCGAGCGCAAGAACCTCACCTATGTAGTGCGCAACACAGGCAATAAGGAAGAGGAATTGATACACATACTCAAGTCGACACATGGCAGCGCCATAGTATATGTGCGCAGTCGCCGACGCACCAAGGAGATAAGCGAACTGATAGAGCAGAACGATATCAGCGCTACCTTCTATCATGCCGGACTCGAACATGCAATAAAGGATCTGCGCCAACAGCAATGGCACGATGACGAGAAGCGTGTCATGGTGGCTACCAATGCCTTCGGTATGGGCATCGACAAGCCCGATGTGCGCCTGGTAATACACATGGATTGCCCGAATTCGATAGAAGCTTACTTTCAGGAGGCAGGCCGTGCCGGACGTGATGGAGAACGTGCCTACGCCGTGTTGCTATATAACGACAGCGACCGTTTGCGTCTTGATAGGCGAGTGCTTGAAGAATTTCCCGACCGACAGACCATCTGCAACGTCTACGACCATCTTGCCTATTTCCTGCAAGTGGCAGCCGACAATGGGGCAGGGCATACCTTTGCACTCGACCTCGACCGCTTCTGCCGCACGTTCAAGCATTTCCCGACCATAGCCAATTCGGCTCTTCGCATACTGGCACGTGCCGGATATATCGAATATGAGACAGATCCCGACTCGCGTACACGTATGAAGTTCATCCTCGAGCGCGACCAACTCTACCAACTCTATTCTACCAGCCCAAACGAGGAGGCCGTCATCACCGCAGCATTGCGCGAGTATAGCGGCTTGTTCATCGACTATAGGTATATAGAGGAAAGCCGCCTGGCGCAGCTCACCGGACTCACACCGCAGCAGGTTTATCTCATACTCAAGAGTCTGAGCAAACGACATATACTGCACTTCATTCCGCAACGCTCCGTGCCGCTTGTCACCTACGTCAGAGACCGTGTCTTGGCTGAAGACCTTGTGATTCCGCGTGAGGTGTACGAGGATCGCCGCGAGCAGTTTGATGCACGCATACACTCCATGATAGATTATGCCACTAACGACAGCGTGTGCCGCAGCCGTCAGCTGCTCGGCTACTTTGGCGAGACCGACAGCAAGGACTGTGAGCGATGCGACGTATGCCTGAGTCATAAGAGCAAGAGTACGGATGCGCCCGAACAAAAGGCGCGACAGCAGATAATGGCGTTGCTTGCCGACCGCAAGCACCACCATGTCACCGAACTGCAGCAGATAGACTGTCCGCGTGAGGTGCTGCCAGTGGTGCTGGCAAACCTTGTGGGCGAGGAGCTGGTGGCTACCGAGCTAAATGAGATATACTTGAAATAAGTACGCGTACATATTATATATATGATTGTTGCAATTATATGCACGCTTGTTGCAATACCTACTTTAAGTGCACAAACCATATATTAGTGCGCATATTTGGCAAAAAGTATTTTAAAATAAATTAAAACGCATACCGTTCTTTGCATTGCTCGTTATTTTTTGTTTACTTTTGTACATAATATATGAGAGGGGATGGTGTGCACCATACTGACATATAATCAGTGCAGCTTTGACGGCTGCCACAGATGATTTTAAGAAAACCAAAAAGAAAAGAAAACATATATGTTCGAAAATTTAAGCGACAGACTGGAACGCAGTTTTAAGATACTCAAAGGTGAGGGAAAAATCACCGAGATCAACGTTGCAGAAACACTTAAAGACGTAAGACGCGCATTGCTTGATGCCGACGTCAACTACAAGGTTGCGAAGACATTTACCGACACGGTAAAGAAGAAGGCGATGGGTATGAACGTGCTCACAGCCGTGAAGCCAAGCCAGCTTATGGTGAAGATTGTTCACGACGAATTGGCTGAACTTATGGGTGGCGAAGCTGCCGAACTGCACTTGACCGGTCGTCCAGCTATTATCCTCATGAGCGGTTTGCAGGGTTCGGGTAAGACTACATTCTCGGGTAAACTTGCCAATATGCTCAAGACCAAGCAGCACAAGAAACCGCTGCTCGTAGCCTGCGACGTTTATCGTCCGGCTGCTATCGACCAGCTCAAGGTGGTTGGCGAGCAGGTAGGTGTACCAGTATATTCAGAGCCAGACAACAAGGACGTTATCGCTATTGCCAACAACGCTCTGCGTGAGGCCAAGGCCAAGAGCTATGATGTAGTGATTGTCGATACTGCGGGTCGTCTGGCAGTTGACGAGGAGATGATGAACGAAATCTCAAATCTCAAGAACGCCATCAATCCCGACGAAACACTCTTCGTAGTCGACTCAATGACCGGTCAGGACGCTGTCAACACAGCCAAGGAGTTCAACGACCGTCTCGACTTCGACGGCGTAGTGCTCACCAAGCTCGACGGTGACACACGAGGTGGTGCAGCCCTTTCAATCCGCACTGTTGTGACAAAGCCAATCAAGTTTGTCGGAACAGGTGAGAAGATGGAGGCTATCGACGTATTCCACCCAGCTCGTATGGCTGACCGTATACTCGGTATGGGCGATATCGTTAGTCTTGTAGAGCGCGCTCAGGAACAGTTTGACGAGGAGGAGGCACGCCGCCTTCAGAAGAAGATTCAGAAGAACAAGTTCGACTTCAACGACTTCCTCGGACAGATTGAACAGATAAAGAAGATGGGTAACCTCAAAGACCTCGCATCGATGATACCTGGCGTTGGCAAGGCCATCAAGGATGTCGATATCGACGACAACGCATTCAAGGGCATCGAGGCTATCATCAAGAGTATGACTCCGAAGGAGCGCTCTAACCCTGAAATCCTCAACCAGAGTCGCCGCATGCGTATAGCAAAGGGTAGCGGAACCAACATTCAGGAGGTGAACCGACTCATCAAACAGTTTGACCAAACGCGCAAGATGATGAAGCTCGTCACCGGAACCAATATGGCAAAGATGGCTGGAATGATGGGTAAGATGAAGGGAATGCCCGGAATGCCTAAGTTTTAAAACATAACAATATGCAACTTATAGACGGAAAAGCAACTGCCGAAGCCATTAAGGCTGAAATAGCAGAAGAAGTGAAGGCCATAATGGCTAAAGGAGGCAAGCAACCACATCTGGCTGCCGTGCTCGTAGGCCACGACGGAGGTTCGGAGACATACGTCAAGAACAAGGTTCTGGCTTGTGAGAAGTGTGGCTTCAAGTCGACACTCATCCGATATGAGGACGACATCACCGAAGAAGAGCTGTTGGCTTGTGTCGACAAGCTCAACCATGATGCCGACGTAGACGGATTCATCGTGCAGTTGCCACTGCCGCGCCACATTGACGAGCAGAAGATAATTGAAGCTATCGACTACCGCAAGGATGTCGATGGATTCCATCCTATCAATGTGGGTCGTATGGCCATCGGACTGCCGTGCTTCATTTCTGCCACACCGCTTGGCATCGTGACGCTGCTAAAGCGTTACGGCATCGAGACAGCAGGCAAGAAGTGCGTAGTACTGGGTCGCAGCAACATCGTGGGCAAGCCTATGGCACAGCTCATGATGCAGAAGCAGTATGGCGACTGTACTGTCACCGTGTGCCACTCGCACACCAAGGACATCAAGCACGAATGTCTTGAGGCAGACATCATCATCGCTGCTATAGGTCGTCCCGACTTCGTAACGGCAGATATGGTAAAGCCAGGAGCTCTAGTCATCGATGTTGGCACAACTCGTGTGCCCGATGCTTCACGCAAGAGCGGCTACCGTCTTAATGGTGACGTGAAATTTGATGAGGTTGCACCCAAGTGTTCATACATCACACCCGTGCCAGGTGGCGTAGGTCCGATGACGATTTGCTCGCTCATGAAGAATACGTTGCAGGCGGCGCTCGGTAAGTAGTTGTGATGTTGTCCACCATCTCAACATCACAACACCACAACCTTAATAAATATGACAGCAGAGGATTATTACAAGCTCGGTAATGAGCATAGACGTAAGGGCGACTGGAAACATGCTCTCGACTGTTATCTTGAAGCGATAGCACTCGACCCCAATTCGCCAGCCGTTGAAGCCAAACAGATGCTTGACGACATACTTGCTTATCGTTGCAAAGACATGTATAACCCTTAATCAAATAAACTACACACCCTAAAACAAAACGAAAAATTATGGGAAAAATGAAAGGTGTCATCGTGGTCAATACCGACCGGTGCAAAGGGTGCTCCCTTTGCGTGGTGGCTTGCCCAAAAAATGTGATTGCCCTGTCAGCGAAGGCCGTCAATGTGCATGGCTATCGCTATGCTGAGGCAGTGCTTCCGGACGAATGTATCGGATGCGCGTCGTGCGGTATTGTATGTCCTGACGGATGTATAACAGTTTACAGAAAAAAAATGGAGGACTAATCGCTATGGCAGAACAGGAAGTAAAACTTATGAAAGGCAACGAGGCTCTTGCCCACGCTGCCATTCGTTGCGGTGCCGATGGCTATTTCGGCTATCCTATTACACCGCAGACTGAAGTCATTGAAACGCTTGCCGAACTCAAGCCGTGGGAAACAACCGGTATGGTTGTGGTACAGGCAGAGAGTGAGGTGGCATCCATCAACATGGTTTATGGTGGTGGTGGTGCCGGTAAGAAGGTAATGACCTCGTCGTCAAGTCCTGGTGTGTCGCTCATGCAGGAAGGCATTTCCTACATGGCAGGCGCTGAAGTTCCCGGACTTATTGTCAATGTACAGCGCGGAGGTCCCGGATTGGGCACCATTCAGCCATCGCAGAGTGACTATTTCCAGGCCACACGTGGTGGCGGCAATGGCGACTATTACGTCATTGTGCTTGCTCCGAACTCGGTGCAGGAGATGGCAGACTTTGTTGACCTCGCCTTTACACTTGCCTTTAAATATCGTACACCGGCTATGATTCTTAGTGACGGTGTAATCGGACAGATGATGGAGAAGGTGGTATTGCCGCCTATCAAGCCCCGTCGCACTGAAGAGGAGATTCTGCGCGAGTGCCCTTGGGCAACAACAGGACGTTCAAAGGGTCGCAAGCCCAACGTAATCACTTCGCTTGAGTTGAAGTCGGAGGTTATGGAGCTGCGCAACCTGCATCTGCAGGAGAAGTATCGCAAGATACGTGAGAACGAGGTTCGCTACGAAACCAAGTTCATGGACGATGCCGAATATATGATTGTGGCATTCGGTAGCGCAGCGCGCATTGCCGAGAAGGCCATTGAGATGGCACGTGCCGAAGGCATAAAGGTGGGACTGTTCCGTCCTATTACGCTGTGGCCGTTCCCGACAAACGAGATAGCAGCTGCAGCAGCTAAGGTCAAGGGTATACTTGTAGCCGAAATCAATGCCGGACAGATGGTAGACGATGTACGTCTGGCGGTTAATGGCGCAGTACCTGTAGAGCATTACGGACGACTCGGTGGCATCGTGCCCGAGCCAGAGGAAATGGTAAAAGTATTAAAGGAGAAATTGGTATGAACGATATAGTATCACCCGAGAACCTGGTATACAAGAAGCCAGATCTTCTCAACGAAAACCATATGCACTATTGCGCCGGTTGCTCACACGGCATGGTACACAAACTCGTAGCCGAGGTAATTGAGGAAATGGGCATGCAGGACAAGACGATTGGCGTAAGCCCCGTTGGTTGTGCTGTGTTTGCATATAATTATATCGACATCGACTGGCAGGAAGCTGCACACGGACGTGCTCCCGCTTGTGCCACAGCTATCAAGCGTTTGTGGCCCGACCGCCTCGTGTTTACCTATCAGGGCGACGGCGATATGGCTTGTATAGGTACGGCAGAGAGCATTCACGCACTCAACCGTGGCGAGCACATTGCCATGATATTCATCAACAATGCCATATATGGTATGACCGGCGGTCAGATGGCTCCTACAACCCTCATCGGTCAGAAGACATCGACATGTCCTTACGGTCGCGACCCGCGTCTGCACGGATGGCCGCTCAATCTCTCTGAGATAGCAGCCCAGCTGCCCGGTACATGCTACGTATCGCGTCAGAGTGTTGAGAATGTAGCCTCTATACGCAAGGCCAAGGCAGCCATCAAGAAGGCATTCACCGCTTCTATGCAGGGCAGCGGATCGTCGCTCGTCGAGATTGTTGCTACATGCAACAGCGGATGGAAGCTCACACCAGTCCAGGCCAACAAGTGGATGGAGGAGAATATGTTTAAGCAGTATCCCAAGGGCGACTTAAAAGACACGACAAACCTATGAAAGCAGAAATAATCATATCAGGTTTCGGAGGACAGGGCGTGCTCTCAATGGGCAAGATACTTGCCTACTCCGGACTTATGGAGGATAAGGAAGTGACATGGATGCCAGCTTACGGCCCCGAACAGCGAGGCGGAACGGCTAATGTCACAGTCATCGTCAGCGACGAACGTATTTCATCGCCAATTCTCAGCCATTACGATGTGGCTATTGTGCTCAACCAGCCATCGCTCGACAAGTTCGAGCCTAAGGTTAAGCCGGGCGGCATACTTATCTACGACGGTTTCGGCATCATCAATCCGCCGACACGTAAGGATATCAACGTATACCGCATTGACGCCATGGACAAAGCTGCTGAGTTGAAGAACTCGAAGGTGTTCAACATGATTGTGTTGGGCGGACTGCTCAAGGTTTGCCCCATCGTAAGCACCGACGGATTGAACAAGGCTTTGTTCAAGACTCTGCCTGAGCGCCATCATGGCCTCATTCCTCTCAACATGCAGGCTGTAGAGGAAGGCATGAAGATAATGACAAAGATGTAGCCATATAGGCTGCAACAACACATCCAATAGAATTTCTATTGAACTTAATTTTTTATAACTCTCTAATTAATTATTGTGGGGGCGGGGTGCAGTGATGCAGTCCGCCTCTTTTTGTTGATATAGGTACGCAAAATACCACAATTTTCGATAAATCGTAAATTATTATAGATTTTTTTTTACATTTCTTTTGTTATTTATGATGTTTTTGTATCTTTGCATCCGGTAACTATTGTAAAGAACTTTTTGACAAATATTGCTAAAACGATAGTATTACGAGCTTAAAGTTGAATTTTTGAAACATAATCACTTAATATGGTTGAACACATGAAGACAAACACTTTGGGCGTATCCTGCGGTAGGATTCTTGAATCTGTAGGTATGCGCAATCTTGTTTTGGGATGTGCCATCGCCTCCTTGTTCCAGATAGGAGGAGTGACAGCGCAAGCTCAGAATGTTAAAGGTACGCCTCAGTCTGCCACCACTGCAAAGGGGCAGATGTATCGAGGTGTAGTAGTAGACGATGAGGACCAGCCGCTCCTTGGCGTAAGCGTCAAGGACAAGCACGGCAAGACCCTGACATTGACCGACCAGACCGGTGAATTCCGCGTAATGCTGCCTGCTGGCGAAACCACACTTACTTTCTCGTATGTGGGAATGAAGCAGCAGAAGATGCGCATTTCTACCGGCAAGAAGAATGTTATCCGTCTTCAGGCCGATGCCAACGCTATCGGCGAGACCGTTGTTACGGGTATCTATTCGCGCAAGAAGGAGAGCTTCACTGGTTCGGCTGCATCCTATCGCAAGGAGGAACTCAAGGCCATTGGCAACCAGAACGTGCTGCAGAGTCTTTCGGCGCTCGATCCTTCGTTTGTCATATTGGAGAACAATCTCGCAGGTTCCGACCCTAATGCCAAGCTGAACATCAACATCAACGGTACGACAAGTATCAACGGACTCTCTGACAAGTACGGCAACGACCCCGACCAGCCGCTCTTCATTCTTGACGGTTTCGAGACCACGCTCCAGCGCATCTCCGACATGAGTATGGACCGTATCGAGAGCATCACCATTCTTAAGGATGCCGCGTCTACAGCCATCTACGGTTCGAAGGCAGCCAACGGTGTTGTTGTGGTCGAGACCAAGAAGCCTGAGGCAGGCAAGCTGCGTTTCACTTACAACGGCAGCTACAACGTGAGCTGGGCCGACCTGAGCGACTACAATCTTATGAACGCCAGCGAGAAGTTGCAGTTTGAGAAACTCTCAGGCTATTATGGTCGTCTTGACGAGAACGGCGAGATACTCGACGACCTCAACCGTGCTACCTATTATAACAGATACAAGAATGTAGTGGCAGGACTCGATTCCTATTGGATGAGCGAGCCACTGCGCACAGGATTCTCTCACGACCATAGCTTCAATGCCGAAGGCGGCGATTCAGCCTTCCGTTATGGTCTGACATTGCGCTATCGCGATAACGGTGGTGTGATGAAGAACTCTGACCGCCAGAACATCGATGGTTCGGTAGACCTTTCTTACCGCATCGATAAATTCAACTTCAGCAACCAGACAAATATTTACTATACTAAGACCGACAACAACGTCGTTTCGTTCAGCCAGTTTGCACAGGCCAACCCTTATTATTCTAAGCGTGATGCCGACGGCGAAGTATATAAGGTGCTCGAAAGCTACGAGACCATCAACGGTACGCAGTATGTATACAACCCGTTGTGGAACTATCAGCAGAAGAGTTTCAACCGTGGCGACGAACTCCAGTTTAACAACAACTTCAATGTAGAGTATCGTCCTATACCAGCTCTGCGTCTTAATGCACGTTTAGGATTTACCACATCGCGTGGCAAGTCAGAAGTGTTCCGCTCGCCTTACGACACCTCGTTTGCAGCAACCGAGGAGGTGAACCGTGGCAACTATACACGTTCCGACAACAACAACACAAGTTGGGACGGCAGCTTTATTGCAAGCTATGGCGGTATGACCGGACGTCACACCTACAACCTCGTAGCCGGTGCACAGCTTTCAGAGCGCAACGCTACAAGTGCATCCAACACAACACGTGGCTACATCAGCGACAAGTTCTGGAACCCCAACTTCTCTAATGGCTACGCTGAGAACAGCCGTCCGTCATCATCAATTACCAAGACCCGTTCAGCCAGTTTCTATTTCAACGGCAACTATGCCTACGACATGCGCTATCTGCTCGACTTCAACGTGCGTACAGACGGTGCTTCGGTGTATGGCATCAACAATCCGTTCTCTACCACCTACTCGGTAGGTGTGGCATGGAACATCCACAACGAGCACTTCTTCAAGCGCAACAAGTATGTGAGCAACCTCAAGGTGCGCTACACATTCGGTAATCCTGGCAACCAGAACGTTGATGCCAAGCTTGCCAACAACGTTTACAATTACTACACCAGTTATCCCAACCCGTTTGGTCTTGCAGCTATGGTTTCGAAGTGGGGCAACAACGACCTGAAGTGGAAGCGCACGCAGACCCACAACTTCGGTTTGAACGCACTTATGTTCAACAATCGCCTGTCGCTCACACTCGACTACAACATCCGCAAGTCCGACCCTGAACTCATCTCGGTAGAGCAGCCAACATCTACAGGTGTATCGTCTATACCTATGAACATCGGTGCTACCGACAACCGTAGCTTCACCATAACCGTAGGTCTCGACATCATCAAGCGCAAGGATTTCATATGGCGTATGACAGCCAACATGCTGCATACCACAACCAAGTACTACAACATCGGCAACACACTTGAGAAGCTCAATGCTGACGGCCGTGCCTCGCAGTCGCTCATACGCTACTACGACGGAGCCAGCACCACAGCATTGTGGGCAGTACGCTCACTTGGTATCGACCCGATGAGCGGTAATGAGATATTCCTCTACAAGGACGGTTCGTATTCGTACAAGTGGGATTCCGACCAGGAAGTAAAGGTGGGCGACACCACACCTGACGCACAGGGCAACTTCGGCACAACAATACGTTGGAAGGGATTCTCATTGGGCATGAACTTCCAGTATCGCATTGGCGGACAGACAACGCTCAGCACACTGCTGTCGAAGGTAGAGAACATCAGCAACGACGCCATCAAGTACAATCAGGACCGCCGTGCGCTGCACGACCGCTGGCAGAAGCCGGGCGACCACGCCAAGTTCAAGCGCATCAACGATACCTCGACAACCAACATGTCAACCCGCTTCATCGCTACCGAGAACACATTGCAGTGTACCAGCATCTCGCTTGGCTACGAGGACACCACATCCGATTGGCTTAAGGTTATGGGTATGTCGTCGTTCTACTGCCGCCTGTACACCAACAACATATTCCGTCTCTCTACCATCAAGGAAGAGCGCGGTCTTGACTATCCGTTCTCAAGAAGCATTTCGGCTTCTATCGGACTTCGTTTCTAACCTCTAATTCAGACAACTATGAAAATATTTAAGATAGTAAAACTCGGTCTTTTGTCGCTTGCCATCTGCGCTACGACAACATCGTGCAACGACTGGTTGCAGGTAGACACCGAAGACTCAATCATGGAAGGCTTGCTGTTTGAAAACGACGAGGGCTACATGTCGGCACTCAACGGCGTCTATTCGAAGATGAATGAGCTATACGGCTCTACACTCTCCATGGGAATGCTTGATGTCATGGCACAATATTATAATGTTGAGGCCAACACCAACCATTCATTCTACAATTCAGCCGCATTCAAGTACGATCAGGCAGGCTTCAAGAGCACATCCAATTCGGTATGGACATCGCTCTATCTGTACATAGCCAACCTCAACACATTGCTCAGCCACTGCGACGACTCCGGTTCAAAGCTCTCCAAGCTCTATCGTCCGTATGTCAAGGGCGAGGCGTTGGCACTGCGTGCATTCTTCCATTTCGACCTGCTGCGACTCTACGGTCCGATATATTCAGCCGAGACAGAGAACACCATTGTGATGCCTTATCAGGAGACAACGTCGAAGGAGATACAGCCGCTGCTTTCTGCCAAGGACGTGGCAGCTAAGATAATGCGCGACCTCAACGAAGCTGAGGAATTGCTCAAGGAAGACCGTATACGCAAGGACGGCGTGATGAACGGCGACTCTGACGACCCTAACGACAAGACAGCATTCCGCTATCGCAACTTCCGTCTCAACTACTACGCCGTAAAGGCGCTTAAGGCACGCCTCTATCTGTGGCTTGGCGACAAGGAGAATGCCTACAATGAGGCCACCTCTATCATCAAGCTCAATCAGGAGGAGGGCGTATTCCCGTGGACACGAAAGAATGCCGTGACCAGCACAAGCAGTCCCGACCTTGTATTCTCGTCAGAAGTGATGTTCTCGCTCTACAATCAGAGCCGCAAGACCCTCTACGACGGAATGTTCAGTTCGAAAGGCGAGGTCAACAACATGCTTGTATTCAAGGGCTCGTCGATGGAGGACGGCAACCTCTTCTCTAAGCTCACCTACTTCTACGACGACTTCGGCGACCTTCGCCGCAACAACCAGTGGTCGGTAGAGACTATTAAGGTGAAGAGCGACAAGGAAGGCGAGGAAGACAAGAAGGAAGACATACTGTGCTTCAACAAGTATAAGGACGTGCAGGCATCGTCGTTCCGCTACATGATTCCGCTCATACGTCTCAGCGAGGTATACCTCATTGCAGCCGAATGTGCCAAGACCAATGAGGAAGCATTGGGATACATCAATGATATCCGCACGGCACGCAACTGTGTCAAGCTCGAACTCAAGGACGGACAGGGCGACGACGCTGTCCAGAACTACATCTATCGCGAGTTTATGCGTGAGGAGATAGGCGAGGGCCAGATGTACTTCTTCTACAAGCGCAAGGCCATGAAGCAGATGATGTCGGGCACAGAGTTCGGACAGGAAGGTTCTTACTGGAATCCTGAGGACAAGCCGCTTGAAGGCAAGTACCAGATGGATGTCAACAAATACGTATGGCCATTGCCAGAGGTTGAGGCCAACAAACGCTTACTTTCTAAATAAGGAGGACAAACAATGAAGAAGAAGATATATTCAATACTGACGCTGGCTGTGGCTCTCTTCTCCCTCACCGGATGCGAGAAGGAGCTTATGGACTACGAGGGCAAGGACTGTCTGTATTTCGACGTGCGTCGTGGCGCGTCGTGGATAGAACCCGACCTTTGGGCACACTGGAACTACTCGGAGGTGACATTCGGCAACATTCTTTCCAACGACACCACCATAGCCGTAAAGATTTCGGCAACAGGAGCAGCCAAGGATTTCGACCGTGCCTTCCAGGTGATAGTCACCAAGGACAGCACCGACCTTCAGGAGGGTGTAGAGTACGAGCCGCTGAAGCCTGAGTATGCCATCAAGGCAGGCGAGACAAGCACATTTGTCGACGTCACGTTCCATCGCACCGAGCGCATGAACAACGACACGCTCAAGTTCCAGCTGCAGATCATACCCAACGACTATTTCCACACCATGTTCGAGAAGTATCTTGACTATCCCGGACCCTACGACGCTTCACAGCCCAAGGTAGAGTTCAACTACAATCCCAACGCACGCTTCCACAACATGTTTGTCGACGACGTGCTCATCCAGCCCGAACAATGGTTTGGTTCCGACCTCGGTGGAGGAACATTCGGCAAGTTCTCCGATGTCAAGTTCAAGTTTATGATGGAAATCTCAGGTACCACCATCTTCGACTACACACAAGAGAAGATGTCGTCGGCACGTGCTACAGCCATCGGTCAGCAGGTAGCTGAGGAACTGGTGCGCCGCGCCCGTGCCAAGGACCCCGTCATCGACAAGGACGGCACCATGATGTGGGTGATGGCTGTGCAGAGCGGCAAGTATGGCAAGGATGCATGGACAGCGTTCACCAAACCAGAAGATTATCTAAAGAAACATGAAAATGACAAATAATATGAAAAAGACATATTGCTTACTATATATGCTTGGTTTGCTGGCATTCACGTCGTGTGTCGACGACGAGGGCTGCAACACAATGAGCGATGTTAATGAGGCCAAGATAGAGGGCATTGAAGACAGCTACTACAAGGTGGCTGACGTAGAGAACCTTGAGATACCGGTCAAGGTGACAGGCACGCTATCGGGCGACGACCAGAGCAGCTTCGACTATATGTGGTATCTGTGTGCCAAGGATGTAGGTGGCACCAAGCACGTCCACACAGTGATAAGCAACGAGAAGGACCTTTCTTATCCTCTCACGAATATCCGTCCTGGCACTTATAGCATCTACTTCCGTGCCACCGACAAGGCCACCAAGCTCATCTACGAGAAGAACTGCCTGCTTAAGGTAATCAGCCCTTACGTACGTGGATTCTATCTGTATGGCGACAAGGCCGACGGCACCGTAGGCGTCGACTTTGTCAGCATGCTTGAGGAGCGCGACACCACCGTCATAGCCGACATGTTCGAAAATACCCGAGGCATCAAGCACGCCAAGAACCTCTTCTTCACAGGATGTTCAGGAATGGGAGCATCGAAGGCCGACTTGGAGCACCTATATGCCGTAACCGACGACGGATCCTATCCGCTCACACACTCCTCGTCCGAGTCGAAGATAGCATTTGCCGAAACCGACTTCAACGAAATGGCATGGCCCACCATCAGCACTATAAAGAAGCCGCTGAAGGTGCTTGACATATGGCCCCACGCCTATGGCTCTGGCAACACTATGCGCTCGCGCACCTCGCGCTATGTACTGACCGACCAAGCCATGTTCTTCGGTTCGCTCTATCAGGGCGAGAGCTATGGCAACCCTGCCAACTGCTATGTGCAGGGCGACGACAAGCTGGTAGAGCTGGCACCCTACGGATTCTATCCCGACAATTCGGGCTACACAAGTGCAGTATACTTCTTCGACCGTACCAACCACAAGTTTGTGAAACTTGCCAACACCTACAGCGCCAACACCAATCTGGCAAAAATCACCGATACTAAGGAGGGTGCCTTTTGGCTCGACCAAACCGAGTATACACCCGTGCGCGACCTCGTATACGGCGAGAATGGCAAGGGCAACAACGGTGCCTCGTATGCCTTGATGAACGATGCCGACGGCAAGTACTATGTATATATATTCCGTGCCGCCAGCGCCTATTCATTCGTCAAGATGATGTCAAAGGACATCGACCTCAGCGTAGCCACCGACTTCACCAAGGCAAGCCACTATGCCTTCTACTCCAATCAGTACGTGATACTCTACTCGGTAGGCCACGACCTTTGGGCTTACAACTACAACTCAAACAAGGCACAGAAGCTCAAGACCTTTGACGGTGAGATTACCTACATGGCGTTCGATGTCCACTCCGACGACAATGCCGACGACATCATTGTAGCCACATGGTCGGATGCAGAGAAGGGCATCGTATACAAATACGAGATGGAGGACAGCCCCAACGAACTTAAGATTAACGAGAAGGAGTATGCCACAAAGAACTATCCTTGGAAGACCAACCTGAAGGTGGTGAAGGTGGAATATCGCAACTGCTCTGACTAAACCATACAAACAAGAATCTATAACAGAATATGAAAACAGCAAAACTAATGGCAAGCCTGCTCATCGGGCTTTGCACATTGCCTGCCGCAGCACAGACAGACTTCCGCCAAATATCGTTCGACGAAGCGCTGCAGGCAGCCAAGAAGGAGAAGAAACACGTATTCATCGACTTCTATACCGACTGGTGCGGACCATGCAAGCGAATGTCGCGCGAGGTGTTCCCACAGAAGAGTGTGGGCGACTTTATGAATGCACGTTTCGTGTGCTTGAAACTCAACGCCGAGAAGGAAGGCGTTGAGCTGGCAAAGAAGTATGGCGTTAAGGCTTATCCTACATATTATGTGATAGACGCCCAGGGCAAGCAGCTCATGACGGCAAGCGGCTCGATGCCTCCCGACGACTTCATAGCCAAGATAGAGTCGGGCCTCAATCCCGACCACTCGCCCGAGCGCATGAAGCAGCTGTATGCCGAGGGCAAGCGCACGCCCGACCTCATCAACAACTATGCGCTCTACCTTATGGAGCAGCGTAAGGAGGCAGAGGGCTTCAAGGTGATTGACGACTACTTCAATAGCCTCTCCGACAAGAAGCGACTCAGCGCCGACAACGCCTTCCTCTTCACCCGCTACACCCTCAATCTTGACAACGACCGTGCACGCTTCATGGTGGCTAATCACGACCGCTTCGACAAGAAGGTGCAGGAGGCTATATACACACGCATACAGAATCTGTATCACAACGCTCTCACTACCTACTTCTCGGGCTATCAGATGCGCGAGAAGAAGTACGTGGAGGCCGACTATCGGAAGCTTAAGAGCGAGATGCTTGCCATGCATCTCGACCAGAAGTATGAGTATGCGCCGATGTTCCGCCTCATAGAGAGCCGTGTAGCTGATGACGACAATACCTTCCTCAACAACTGCGACCGCGAGTATGACAATCTGAATCCTCGCGACCGCACGTTGCTCATACTTAATCTCACACGCCTCATTGAGCCTAAAGATCAGGCTATGAAGCAGAAGCTCTCCACCTTCATCCGCTCGCGTCTTGCCAAGATGGACGGCAACACCATCTCGCTTGCCGGACGACTGCTCGACAGCATTGAGCAGGAGTGAGGAGTTTTTTCAGTTGAGAATTGAAAGTTGAGAGTTGAGAGTTATGATATTTGCATTTTTTCATCGCTCAAAACTGCTTGCTGAACGCACAAGCAAATCTTTAGCTCGAAATTCTTGAGTTTTGCGCGTGCAGCGATATGCTGTTGATACATAATAAGTTGTGGCGATTGCTGTACGAATGAGCAATCGTCACAACTCGCAAAATGCTTCATTTTATAGAAAACGAGTCCTTTTGCTCTTCAAGTGTAGTCCTTTTACTCTTCAAGTGTAGTCCTTTTGCATTGCAACAGTAGTACATTTGTAGAGTAAAAGGACTACATTTGTAGAGTAAAAGTATAATGAGCGTGGTGTCGATATTGGCAAAAAGCTCAAAAATGCCATCAGAAATCTCTAAAATCGATTTTTCGTTTGTAACACTTTTTTACTACGAAGACTATATTTGCATATTATAGGAGGTTACTGCGTCCTCGCTGTAACCTGCGCACCATCTCCTTTTTTTATTTCTTATTGCAATACGCCAAATTAAATTATAGTCAGGAAAAGAGTCATGACATACGTATCGCCGAACTTTTCGCGTAGTTTTTTAGTGGCATTTTTTATGTGTGTGCGAACAGTTTCGTAGCTAATGTTCAATTCTTCAGCTATGGCGTGTTCGTCTTTTCCTTCGAGTCGCATCTCAATTACTTTACGGCATTTTGTAGGTAATATTTTAATGGCATCGTAAAGTTGCTTGTACAGTTCAATTTCGAACATAGATTCTTCCAAAGAGAAGTCATCAGGAGAATCGACAATAGATTCTTGAAAGTGATGTGAAGCCTTGCGTTGATGGTCGATGACGGCATTGCGCAATGAAATGAACAGAAGATATTTGGCGTTGCTTTCCAATTGCAAAGTGTCACGTCGTTGTATGAGGCGTATGAAGATGTCTTGTACTATATCCTCCGCTATATTTTTATCTTTTACAGTTTTGATAGCATAGAAGACCATGGAGACATAATGCTCACGGAATAACTTTTCCATATTAGTCATTCCTGAGTCGTTGTTCATAGTATAATTGTCTTTCTCCAATCTCTTCATAATCTGTTTGAGATGCAAAGATAAATCTTTTTTCTTGCTTTTTGAAATATTTTTTACTTTTAATTAACCAAAACACTAATCCAATACGTTCTTAAGTAAAAACAATATTGAAAACAAGAAAAACGATGAATATAAACTCAATAATAATAAAGTCGATTATCGATTCGCTTAATGCTGAGGAACAACGCTTGCTTGACGAGTGGCTTAAGGCGAAGTCGAATAAAAGGATGTATGATAATATACGTTCTCATTTTCATGATTCGGACAGCTATCTGTTTAACACTTCTGACGAAGATGTTGACAAGGCTTGGACTAAGATTGTCAAGCGTGCAGGTTCAGAAAGAAAGCCGGGCAAATGGGTAAGTATGATTAGACATACGTGGCGTGTAGCAGCTGCAGTAGTAGCCTTTATTATAATAGGTGGCGGAATGATGTGGTATGAAGACTATACCAGGACAACACCACCAGTATTGTCTGAGGACATAACTGGAGCAATACGCGAAAGTGTTAAAGCCGACAAGGCTGACGTCTTGTTGACTGCCGACAAAACAGCCGACATCCCATCACGTCAAATCATAAAGCCGCAATCAGTAAGCAAGGAGCAAATCGTAGAATATCAGCTTGATGCAGAAGAAGTGGAACGGATTCTTGAATCAAAGATGATAGAAACACAACGTACTAAGGAGTCGTGGGTGCAGCTTGACGATGGTACTATGGTGCATCTTGGCAACAACTCACGCATAATATATCCTGAACGCTTCCCGAAGTCATCCCTATTCGGAGCGTCATCTTCGCGCGAGGTTATTGTAGAAGGCGAGGCTTACCTTATGGTGGCTCACGATGCAAGCCGACAATTCATTGTACACACACGTCAGGGTGACATTATAGATTATGGTACGGAGTTTTATGTCAGCACTAAGTCCAATTCCACTCGTGTGGCATTGGTAAGTGGAAAGATAGGTGTGAAGAGTGCCACGACGCAAGAGCGAATACTACAGCCAGGGCAAGAGGCAAGCATAGCAACGGGTGGCAGTTTGTCGGTAGCTCAGACTGACATTGATCGCTATGTAGCATGGAACACGGGCAAATATGCTTTCCATGAGGCTACGGTCAGAAAACTTATAGCGATAATATCTATGTGGTATGGCAGAAAAGTGCTGTATGATGAGAGCCTTGCTGAACGTACCGTTTCTGGTGTATTCTATAAGTATTTAGACATAAAACAGACACTTGAGTCGCTATCTCTGGCATTGGGTGTAGAAGGAAATTGCTTTACAGTAGGAAGTACGATATATTAAATAAGTGCTAAAATAAGAAAATCTAATACATTACTCAAATTTTAAAACATCTATTATGGACAAAACAGACAATTTAAAGACAACATTGCGTTGCTTCGGCTTCGCATTGATCATGTTGTTGAGTTCTCTGACTGCTGTAGCCCAAAGTAAATTTGCGTCAAAGGTGACACTTGACGAGTCGAAGGCGACAGTTGAGACTATTCTCAAGAAGATTGAGAATCAGACAGGACTCAGCGTGGTCATTAGTACTGAGCAGGCTAGGAAGATGCCTCTCATTTCAATTACTGCACACGGCAAGTCGGTTAAGCAGGTACTCGATGAGATAGCTGATAAGGCCAATTGCGCCTATAAGGTATCTGGCGAAATCGTTACTGTATATATGCCATCATCACGTACGGTCAGTGGTGTTGTGATGGATGAGAATGGCGAACCGCTTGTTGGTGTACAGATAATGTTAGGTAAAAAGCCTCTTGGCATTACCGATGCAGAGGGACGTTACTCTTTCGGTATTTCTACTGAGCAGACTACGCTTAGATTCTCGTATGTAGGAATGAAGGCAGAGATAGCTGAATTTCCTAAAGGCACAAAGAATATTACTCGCAAAATCATCATGCATGATGGCGTTCAGCTTGACGATGTTGTGGTGAATGGTATCTATGAGCGCAAGAAAGAAAGCTTTACTGGAGCTGCTACAGTTGTGCAGAAAGAAGAGCTGATGCGTAATGGTAGCCAGAACTTGTTGCAAAACCTGAAGAACATCGACCCTTCTTTTAAGATTGTTGACAATATTGAATTAGGTTCCGACCCAAATAAAATGCCGGAAATCCAGATGCGTGGTCAGCAGTCGCTTACTGATGTAAACGGTACCTATACAGGCAATCCCAATCAGCCGCTCTTCATTCTTGACGGATTTGAGACTGACCTTACTACCGTATATGACCTTGATATGAACCGTGTAGAGACAGTCGTGCTCTTGAAAGACGCTGCTGCCAAGGCTATCTATGGCTCGAAAGCTGCTAATGGTGTTGTTGTAATTGAGACCCGTAAGCCTAATCCTGGAAAGCTTAAGGTGACTTACAAAGGCGACTTGAATATTACTGTTCCAGATTTGACAGGATATAATCTTTGTAACGCTCGTGAGAAGTACGATGTAGACAAGACATTCGGTACTTTTAGCGACGACTGGTCTAAGGAACAGTATCTTAATAATATTATGAAGTCTATAGCAAGTGGTGTTGACACTGACTGGCTTGCACAACCTTTGCGTACTGGCATCGGCCATCGTCATTCTGTATATTTGGAAGGTGGCGACAAGCGCTTGCGTTATGGTGTAGATCTGTTGTATAACGACCTTAAGGGTGTTATGAAGGGATCAGACCGTAAGACCTTTACAGGTGGATTCTCTCTTTCTTACCGCTATAAGAGCTTGTTGTTCCGTAATCAGTTTAATGTTACGCTCAACCATTCAGACAACTCTCCTTACGGAAGTTTTTCTGAATATGCCACATTGAATCCATACTGGAGCCCATACGATGAAACTGGCGCATTAAAGCAGATTGCCGGTTCTACCGGATGTGGTGGACTTATTGGTGTTACAGTAGGCAATCCTATGTGGAATGCAACTATTGGAACAAAAGATTTCAGTAAGTACACAGGATTGAGCAATAACTTCTATATTGAATGGCAGGCGCTCAAGACTCTTAAATTCATAGGACGCTTTAGCTTGGCAAAGACTATTAGCAAGAGCGAGACATTCTATCCTGCTTCACACACCAAATTCTTGAACTATAGTGAGGAGCGCTTCTTTGAAAAGGGCGAATATGGTATGGGCGATGGCGAAAGCAGTTCTTACAGCGCCGACCTTACAGCCAACTATTCGTTGCTGCTCAACAAGCATCAGCTTTATCTGAATGCTGGATATAGCATAAAGGAGGAACGCTCACAGAGCACTTATTTCCAGGTCATAGGTTTCCCGAATGAACGTACTGGCTTTATCACTTCTGGATTGGGCTTTGCCGAGAACTATCGTCCGTCAGGTGGTGAAAGCATCAGCCGCGAATTGGGCTTGCTTACCGCTTTGAACTATTCTTACGACGATCGCTATTTGCTGGATGCAACTTATCGTGCCAACGCTTCTTCACGTTTCGGTAAAGACAAGCGTTGGGGAGGATTCTGGTCGGCAGGTATCGGTTGGAACTTGCATAAGGAGCATTTTATGAAAGACGCTCGTTGGTTGAGACAGTTCAAGTTGCGTGCATCTACCGGTTATACAGGTTCGCAGAACTTTAATCCTTATCAGGCTCTTGCCACATTCAATTACTATCAAGACAAAGCTTACGACAATTGGGTGGGATCGTATCTGATAGCTCTGCCTAATGACGACTTGAAATGGCAGAAGACAAAGGACTACAACGTAGGATTCGACTTGAACATATTCAATCGTCTCACCGTGCGCTACGATTATTATATACAACGCACATCCGACCAGTTGCTGTCGCTTACCATTCCTCCTTCAATGGGATTCACATCTTATCGTGAGAACTTGGGTAGTACCGAGAACAAGGGTATGGAGTTGAGAACTAGTGTGAACATACTGCTCGATCCTAAGCGAGACCGCTATATCACAGCCAACTTCTCTATTGCCCATAACAAGAACAAGTTGAAGAAGATATCTAACGCCCTTAAGGCTCAGAACGATGCACAAGACAAGGATATCATGGACGGAAAGACCAACAAGCCACGCACACGCTTTATCGAGGGCCAGTCGATGAATGCCATCTGGGCTGTGCGCTCATTGGGTATCGATCCTGCTACCGGAAACGAGCTTTATCTTACTAAAGACGGAAAGACAACAACCGAATGGCGTACAGAAGACCAGGTGGTTTGTGGCGATGCCATGCCTAAATGCTCGGGCAGCTTCGGATTGAATATGGACTATCGTGGCATATTCTGCAACGTATCGTTCTACTATCAGTTTGGCGGACAGACATACAACCAGACACTTGTAGACCGTGTTGAAAATGCATACATAGCATTGAATGTCGACAAACGCATATACGATTCTGTATGGCGTCAGCCTGGTGATAAGGTGAACTTTGCTTATAGCCCATACAAGACTACCAAGCCAAGTTCGCGCTTCGTACAGGATCTTGACGAATTGCGCCTTTCTACATTGAATATCGGATACGACTTCCGTCATCATGATTTCGTGAAGAAAATCGGATTGGAACGCTTGAAGGCAAGCTTCTATATGGATGATGTATTCCGTCTTTCTACAGTAAAGGCAGAACGAGGTCTTACATATCCGTTCGCACGCACCTATTCTCTTTCTTTACAAGCAACATTCTAACACTAAAAAGTAGATATCAATGAAATATAAAAGCATTATAACCAGATTCTGCGGAATGGCAATCTGCTTGGTTCTTGGCACCACATCTTGCCAAAACTGGCTGGATGTCAGCCCTGAGTCGGAAGTAAAGTACGATGACTTGTTCAGTACTAAAAACGGTTTCAAAGACCAGCTTACAGGCGTTTATACCAAGATGTGTGATGAAGGGCTCTATGGCGCACATCTCACTTACGGTATGGTAGATGCACTTGGTCAGCAATATGTGTGGACTCAGGAGATGGGCAACTATTACCATTTCTGGCGTTTCGAATACAAGAACTCTACTTGTGAAAGCATCATGGCAAACATCTGGGCACAGATGTACAACGCCATTGCTAACACCAACATATTACTGAAGGGTCTTGACGAATATGGAAATGTACTTTCTACAGACGAGGAAAACATATATCGTGGAGAAGCGTATGCCTTGAGAGCTTTCTTGCATTTCGACTTGCTTCGCATGTATGGCAAGAGTTATGCAAGTGGTGCAAACGAGAAATCGATACCTTACGTAACTTCGATTTCGAAAAACGTAACTCCATTATATACCGTATCTGATGTGTTGGACAAGATAATAGTCGACTTGAAGGAAGCGTCAAGACTGTTGGAGAACGATCCTATTAAAACAGGCAACGCTACTACCGATTTCATAGGCACACGCAAATGGCACCTTAATTATTATGCAGTTCGTGCGTTGATGGCACGTGTCTATATGTATAAGAATGATAAGGAAAACGCCTTGGCGTGCGCTAAGGAAGTTATCGGCTCTGAGAAATTCCCATGGGTGTCGAATGATAAGGTAACTACTACAAGCCGTGACACGCGCGACGGACTGTTCAAGAGCGAGTGTATATTCATGCTTAACAACCGTTCGCTCAAGACTCTTACCGAGAAGTATATGAAGGAAGGCACAAGCTATGGTTCTGGCAATATACTGCATGTTTCGCCTGAAGTGAAAGACGATATATTCGAAGCAGCTACTTATGGAGGATACGACTGGCGCGACAACTACTATTTTGAGCAGCTGGACGGAAACTATTATGGAAGCACAAAGCTGTGGCAGGGTTCTAATAATGAATACAACAACCAGCAGCCTCTGGTTAGAGTAAGCGAGATGTGGCTTATCGCTGCAGAATGCGCTACATCTAAAACTGACGCTGTCAACTATTTGAACACTTTGCGTCAGCACCGTGGATTCGACACCAGCTTAGACCTGAAGGAAGAAAATCTAACCGACGAGCAGTTGCAGACAGCCATTGGTAAAGAATACCGTAAGGAATTTATTGGCGAGGGCCAATGGTTCTTCTACTGCAAGCGTAAAGATCTGGCAGAATTGCCCAATACTACAGTTCCTTTCAGCAAGGCATACTATGTATTCCCATTGTCTGATCAGGAGAAAGAATATGGAAACCGTTAAAAACAAGGCTATATGAAAATAAGAACTTTATATATCGTATTACTGGCATGTCTGACATCAGTAATGCTAAACAGCTGCAAGCAAAACGACTACTTGCAGTATGATGAAGATTTGGCTTATGTAGGCTTTGCCTATCCTTCATACGGAAACGACAGCATTGTCTATTCTTTTGCATTGCATCCTAATTTGGAAGAAGACATTGTGAAGGTGCCGTTGAAGCTTTTTGGCTATGCTTCCTCTCAAGACCGTGAAGTAGGAGTGGAAGTGATTGAAAGCGAATCGACAGCCAAAGAAGGTGTTGACTTTGTCATTGAGCAGAAGCGAATGGAAGCTAATGCATATAAGGATAGTTTGATTGTGCGAATAAAGAAATCGGCTGAAGTGGAGACCAAGGACCTGGTAGTAAAGCTACGTCTATGCGGTAACGATTTGTTTGCTGCTGCGCCAATCGATGCTGAGACTTTCAGAATCATACTGACTTCTCAATTGACAGAACCTACCGGATGGCCTTTTGGCGACTATAGTGTCATCAAGCACAAGTTCGTAATCCAGACTATAGGCATTGCCACAGGTTACGAAAAGTGGAGCATCTCGGACAGTATTCGTTATAAGGGCATTTTGACCAAAGCTTTGTACGAATACAACAAAGCTCACCCCGACGATCCTCTGAAAGACGAAAACGGCATATTGATAACTTTTGCTTAAAAATAAAAAAGTACAGAAATTATGAAGAACAAATTGATATATATTGCTTTCTTTATTGGGACTTTGATATGCTTAAGTTCTTGTTATAACGATAACGGAAACTATGATTACATATCATTGCCCGATGTAAAGATAACAACAGATAAAGATGCTTATGCAGCAGAACAGTTCCAGACACTTGAGATTGCAGCAGATGTAGACTTAGCCGGTGACTCGGAGGCTGATTATGAATATACATGGCGACTTTGGTCTAACGACATCAAGCGAAAAGACTACCAGAAGGAAAAGGTAATTGGCAATGAGAAAAATCTTTCTTTCAAGGTAGAGGAACTTGCAGGTTTGTATACTCTTGTGTTTACTTGCCACAACAAGCGAACCAATGTTGATACATTCAAACAAATGGCTCTCACTGTGCAAGGCAGCATAACCGAAGGCTGGTTGGTGCTCCATGAAAAAGATGGTGTTACCGATTTCGACTTGATAAAGACACCTTTCTTTTCAAGTCGTGTAGACAAAGACATTGTGCTGCGTAATCTGTATGCCATAAATGGTGAGCAACTGGAAGGTCGTGGTGTAAGAATCGGTAGCTTTATCGATTATCAGCGTCAGTATGTAACCATAATGACAGACAAGGGCGGAGCAAAGCTTGAAGGTTCTACAATGCAGAAAATTTTTGACATGTCATCGTTGATGACTGATGGTAAGCCGTGGAATCCACAGAACTATATCTGGTCGCCTTACAAAGGAGCCTTCAGCCGTTACGGATATGAAGTAATGGTCAATGACGGACGTGTGTACATATATAATACTATTTGGAAATTTACATCCTATGTTGAGCCTATACAGCCTGATGGCCTCACTTATAGAGCGTCTAAATATATGCCTCGTTTCATTTGGGGGTCGTACTATGGCGAAGGCATTGTAATATACGATGATTTGAATGGCAGATTCCTCTATGTTGACAAGCAGTTTAAGCTGAGAACTTTGCCTGATGCAACTGGTTATCCGTTCGACTGGAACAATATGCACGGCAACTTGATCTACATGGATATGGGCTTCAAAAACCACGACCTCGGTTTTATAGAAGATTGGGATAGTCATAAAAAGACCTTGTATGAGGTTAATTTCGATGAAAAGAAACTCAATCTGGCTATTGTAAAGCAGTATCCGGTAGGCGATTGCCCTGAGATGGACGATGCCAAGTATTATGCAATAGGTGAGCGCGGACCGATATTCTATTATGCAACAGACAAGAAGATTTATCTGTACGACTATTCAGGAACTCATAATGCAAGAGAAGTATATGCTTTGAGTGGCGCTAATGAGAAGATAACAGGAATGAAGATTCTGAAGGCTAACAAATTTGGTTCAAACCATCCATATAGCAATAAGGTGTTGATTCTTTCTACTTACAACGAAAGCGCTAAAGAAGGTAAGGTCTACATGTATTACTTCAACGAGAGCAACGGAATTATAAATCTTGAATCAGAACATGTATTTACTGGTTTCGGTGAAATCTTGGACATGGAATACAATTGGCCGAAGATAGGTTCGTAAAGACAATATAAGTTTAGTTTGAAAATCAGAACAATTTAAATAATCAACATGAACAAGAAGAGAATTTTCGGTGCAGCATTGTCGTTGTGTGCAGCAATGTCGATGTATGCCGGAACTTATACGTTCAAGATAGCCAACCCAAAAGAGGGCACTAAGTTGGAGATTCAATGGCGCGCTACTGGCGAGACCGACTTGGTGGAAGTGAAGAATGGAGTGGCAACGATAAGCAAGAATGACTTTACCGCTCAGTATGTCAAAATATATTACGGCGTTAGATTCTCGTTCATTATGTATCTTGAAGCCGATAAGGACCTGACTGTGAATATCGATGCCCAGACGCGTGAGTTAAGTTGTACAGGACCTTCGGATGAAATCAACAAGTATCTGCTACATACACCCTTTGCTGTAGTCGACCCCAATGCTGCAGGTAAGGAAGAGGCAGACTATATCAAGACAAGCGATAGTGTGTATAATGTAAATCTTGAACTGCTGAAGAAAGCCGATTTGCCTGCCAACTTCAAAAGACTGGAAAAGAAACGTCTGCTGTTCAAGTCGTATTCGAGATTCCCGTTATATCCGTCACATCATCCTTTCCTCAAGAAGATGGACTCGTACAAACCTACATCTCTCTTTATGAACAAGATGAAGGAGCTGACCGTAGTTGATGCCGAGTGTCTGAACTTTGCCGACTATGGCTACTATCTTATGGATGCCATTCAGTGTCAGGCGTTTCAGGGTGGCGACAGCAACAAGGAGTTTATGGCGTTTGTGGATGCCAACGTCAAGGATGCAAAGGTGAAGTCGTATGTAACCGATTCTTACATCTACGACATCGTGTCGAAAAGGGGACTTGACGGCAATGACGAGCTTGTCGACTACTATCGTAAGAATGTGATTGATAAGAAAGCTATGGAGAAGTTTGACGCTACCTGCAAGCAATGGGAGATATTGCGAGCAGGAAGTCCCTCGCCTTCGTTCAATGCTCCAGACGTTAATGGTAAGATGGTTTCGCTCTCGTCGCTCAAGGGCAAGTATGTCTATATCGACGTTTGGGCTACATGGTGCGGTCCGTGCCGTGGCGAGCTGCCTTATATGACCAAGCTTGAGGAGCAGTATGCAGGCAAGGACATCCACTTTGTTGGTCTCTCATGCGACACCAACAAGTCTGCTTGGGAGAAGCGCATACAGAAGGGTGACATCAAGGGTATTCAGCTTTGTATTGGACCGAATAGCGACTTTATGCAGAAGTATCTCGTCAAGGGTATCCCTCGTTTTATCCTTCTTGACCGTGAGGGTCGTATTGTCAAGGCTAATGCTCCACGTCCGTCAGATCCGAAGACGTCGCAGCTCTTCGAGCAGTTGCTGGAGAAGTAAATCGTTTATAAAAATAAAAAGATTAAAAGTTTAAAGCAATAGATATAAAAAATGCGCCCTGCAAAAGCCCGAGCTTTAGTAACTAATGCTTGGGCTTTGCAGGGCGCATTGTTATATATATACAACTACTACTACTTCTTCTTTTCGTAATAATCTATGGCAGCCTTGATGTTCTTTTGCACTGCCTTGGTGCTGAATGTAGCTCCGGTGCATCCGTCGATGTCGGTGCGTTGGGCGAGTTTTTTGGCTTTTGAGATTTTAAGGTTGTTGTATAGTGGCAGCAGAAACTGCTTGACACGTGAAAAGTAGGGCACGGTTTCTTCGTTTCGCAGAGCCACCACTTTCTGCACTTTGCCGTTCTTGAAGTGTACTTCTACGGGCGTGGCCTTACGATAGCCGCGTGCGTTGCAAATGGTGGTGGTGCGCACGGTGGTGGTGCCGTCGGCATGGCGTTTCATCACGTTGTCGGCTTGGATGGTGATGGCTGCGAGAAGCAGCAATGTTGTCGCTGCTCCTCTTTTGATGCACTTCTTTATTGAAAGCATGTTCTTTGTCATTTCTTGTTCTTTTTCTGAGTTATTTCATTGTTACCTGAATGCGATTGCCTGGCGCTGTGAGCTGTCGGCAGAAGTCGCGGATGCTATCTGTGGTGAGGCTGTCTACCTTCTGCAGATAGTCCTTGTTGAAGTCGATGCCCTCGCGCAGCTGGTGATAGCGCACATATTCCCACCATCCGTTGGTGAGCACGGCACGGCTGTAGTTCTTACGCGCATACTCCTTCACCTTTTGCAGCTGCTCTTCGGTGGGTCCTTCGGCTGCCATACGCTGCAGATGGAGGTCGATGAGTGGCAGCAGTTCGTCGTACTTGTTAGGGTCGCAACGGAAGCTTACGGTCATGGAGCATCCGTCTGCAGGATATTTCCTGAACTGGCCCTCTACGCTCACTCCGTATGTGCCGCCGCGCTCCTCGCGCACCTTCTCGGTGTATACGCCGCGCATTATCTGCGACAGCACGTCGAGCTTGAGGTCGGTGTCGGCGGTGTAGGCTATGGGTGCTGAGTAGACGATGTTGGTCTGTGCCGATGGTGTTGCCATCGGCTTGCTGAACACCTTTGTCACCTGTCCCTCCTGAATGTCGAGAGTGTAGGGTCCGGGTTTGCAGTCGTTGTTGGTGTTCTTCTTGCCAGGCAGACTTGCAACGTACTGGCAGAGCAGGTCGTCGAAGTCGTCCTGGCGTATGTCGCCCGTAACGATGAGGTGCATGCCTGCCAGATTGCCGAAGCGCTCGTGATAAATCTGGTATATACGGTCGAAGCTTACCTCGCTGAGGCGGTCGGCGGTGAGCGGCTGTGTGCGCTTGCGCTGTCCGTATACGGCTACGCGCAGCGAGTCGTTGTATGTGACGTTGGGGCTTGCGTTGCGATTGCGTAGCATCGACTGCTGCTTGGCTATCATGTTGTGGAATATGGCCTTGTCCTTGCGCGGATTGGTGAGGTACAGATACATTATCTGCAGCCACGTCTTGAGGTCGGAGGCTACGCAAACTCCCTTCACGCCCTCTTCCTCGGCATCGATGTATGGCACCACACGCAGCGCCTTGCCGCGGCGCTTCTTTTCGAGGGTGAGGAAGTCGAAGTCGGCAGCTCCGCTCTCCTTGACCACGCTGCCCAGGAATTGCAGCGTCGGGGCGTCGGCATCAGGATAGAGCGAGCGTCCGCCCATACGGAACATGTTGATGGTGAGGCGGTTTGGCTCTATGTCCGACTGCCGTGCGCTTACCTTTATGCCGTTCGATAGCAGGTATTCGGTGTAGCCGTTGTCTGCGGCGTGCTTTGAGAGTATCTTGCCCTTCTTGGGCAACTTCTTCATGAATGTAGGGTCTACCTGACGTGCGGTGTTGTCGTTGGTGTATTCACGCTGCTGTGCGTTCTCTATCCACATGCGGAACTGCTCGGCTGTGGGCATGGTGTATGGCTTGCCGTCGTACTTGGTGGGTCCGAACACTATGCACACCTGGTTCTGGTTGTCGACCATCTCCTTCATTGTCTTGTTGATGTCGTCGAGAGTGACGGTGGCTGAGAATTCTGCCTCCAGAGCTGCCTCGTATTCAATGTTCATGCAGGGCTCGTCGCCGCAGAAGCTGGACACTATCTTCTTGGCATATTCGGCGTTGCGTGTCTTGTTCTTGTTGTCGAGGCGGTGCTCGATGTTGACGGTGTGCTGCACCTTGGCATGCTCCAGCTCAGCCTCGGTGAATCCGTAGCGTCTTGCCTTCTCCACTATCTCTATGGCGGCATCGATGCCTGCCTGCGGATTGTTGGGCATGAGTCCGAGGTTGAGGGCGAAGGCGTCCTTCTCGGTGGTGACGTAGAAGCTGCCTGCGCGACAGCTTGCCGACATCACCCGGGGCTGTGCCTCGTGTGATAGCTGAGCCAGACGCTGACGCAGTATGAACATGGCGAGTCGCGACTTGTAGCTGCCGAGGAATGCCTCGCGTGTGGCTCTCGACTGGCGTGGCTCGGCGTCGTGCTTCATATAGAGCGAGAAGTTGAGTGTAGGCTGCTCGTTGTCGGCCTGTGTGTAGACTATCATCTCCTTGTTGTCGGGCACTGTATAGTAGGTGCGCTGCGGGGCACCTGCTGGTACTGAGTCGTCATTAAAGAGACTCTTTATCTTGGCTTCAATCTGGTCGACATCGATGTCGCCCACTACGATGATGCCCTGCAGGTCGGGACGATACCACTTGTGGTAATAGTCGCGCAGCGTGTCGTAGTGGAATGTGTCCACCACTTCGATATGTCCTATTGGCAGGCAGTCGGCATATTTCGACCCGGCGTATATCACGGGCATGGCGCTTTCCATCATGCGCTGTGCTGCCATGCGCGAGCGTCGTGTGCGCCACTCCTCGCGTATCACGCCGCGCTCCTGGTCGATCTCGTTGTCCTTGAGCAGCAGCGAGCCAGCCCAGTCGTGCAGTATGATGAGGCATGTGTCAGTTACGCCCGCCTTGCTCACGGGTGCGTTGGATATGTTGTATACGGTCTGGTCGATGGAGGTGTAGGCATTGAGGTCGGCACCGAACTTGATGCCGTTGCGCTCACACCAGTTGCGCACGGAGCGTTTGCCGCCATTGCCGTCAGGAAAGTTGCGAGTGCCGTTGAATGCCATGTGCTCCAGAAAGTGAGCCAGACCGCGCTGCTCTGGGTTTTCAAGTATTGAGCCAACACGCTGAGCGATGTAGAAGTCGGCCTGTCCTGGAGTCTGGGCGTTGTGGCGTATGTAATAGGTAAGCCCGTTGGCGAGTTTGCCTTTGCGTATGCAGCTGTCGAGAGGCAAGGTCTGTGCCGAGACAGCTATGCAGCTGCCAAGGCACATAAGAAGAGAGAAGATACGTCTTTGTCTCATATTCAGTATTTAAGTTGTTTTTAGAGTCGGGTGTCAGTTTTTTATTTCTCAACCATCTGAACGCCTTCGACTGTATATTCCTTGTTGTTCTTTACGATAACGATTTTGCCGTTACGCAGGAATACGCCGTTGGCGGTACGATTGGTGTTTGCATTCACATTGTTGATGCCAGTCGGGGCTGGGTCGAGAGGCAGAGCCTTGAGTCCGGCTCCTATCACGTTGCCTTCGCCGAGGGCTATGGTGGTGTTGCCGCGCAGGTTGCCTATAAACTCTGCGGTGCCTGTTGATGTCACCTCGCCGTTGTTGGTGCATGATTCTACAGACACCAGTCCATTGGCACGTGCCGAATTGCCAACGATGCCGGCTACGTAGAGATCTTGTCCGCTAACGGTGCCGTTGTTTGTGCAGTTCTTGATTGTTGTGGTAACCTCGTCGCCCTTCATGACGTTGCCCAAGATGCCGCCCACGTTTTTCACACCGCTGATTGAACCACTGTTGGTGCATCCGTCGATGTCAACAGCAAAGCTGGCGCAGCTTACGATGCCGGCTGTATACTGCTTGCTATTGGATGTTCCCTTAGTGTCGTCGGCGTTGCCGCTGTTGGTGCAGTTCTTAACGGCGCCTGAGTATGAGCCTGCTATGCCTGCCGAGCCAAGACCGTTGCTGGTTGAAAGATTGCCGCTGTTGGTGCAGCCCTCTATAAGATAGCTGTACGTAGTGATGCTTTTGCCCGACTGCGATCCGCCACAGATGCCCGATGCGTAGGTCATGGCCTTAATGTTGCCATGGTTGTGGCAGTCTCTGACGGTGCCGTTGCCGTTTACCATGAATCCGCATATTCCGCCGGCTGCGAAATTGGAGGCGGTGATGTCGGCATTGTTGGTGCAGTTCTCTATGGTGCCCATATTTAGCGAAGCGATGGAGCCGACGTAGTTGTAGCCAGTGATGTGGTTGTTCTCGCTGAAAATGATGTTCTTCACCACACCGTTCTTGTCGATGCATCCGAACAGGGCGTTATACTTACCTTCAGCATTATTGCCGTTCTCGGTGTGATATATGCCGCTGATGGTGTGGCCGTCGCCGTCAAACGTTCCGTCAAAGCCATAGGCTATCTTAGTGATCTGGGCATTGCCGTCCTTACCGATGGCAGGCAGCTGTGCCGGGCTGTCGGCAGTGCCTCCGAAGTCGATGTCGTTGGTCATCTTGAAATACTCGCCCGTTCCCTTGTGGTCGGCGTTGCAGTTCTTTGCCATTGCCTTGAAGTCGGCTGCTGTGCTTACGAGATATGGGTCGGCTGCAGTGCCAGTGCCGGTAAGTCCCCATGTTTTGCTTACTGTAGAGCCGTCGCTCTGTGCCATGGCTGTCATCGCTGCTATGCATGCGAAGATAAGAGTAAAGATTTTCTTCATATTATGGTTCTTTTTAAAAAGTTGTTGCTGAAAAAGTTGCTGCTAAAAAGTTGCTGATGCCGTCAGTGTGAGTGTGTTGCGTGTCAGTCCTTTCATGTCGCCATTGGTAGCTTGGCGGAAGTGGTATCTGAGCGATATGGCGGGACGTAAGTGCGTACCCTTTACGGGCATTTCGTAGGTTATGGCTGCGTTGGCTGCCACATGTCTGTAGCTGCCCATTGCGGTGGAGCATCCTGCTTCTGCTGACAATAGCGAGCCGCCTCGTGTTAACAGACTGCGTCGGGCACTGACAAACGGAGTCACGATGTGGCATGAGGCTGTGTACGTGTCGGGATAGACATAGGCGGTCTGTCGGCGTGACTGGTAGTGGGTGCCTCCGGTGATGTGCCATAGGTATATCTGCCCCGACGGTTTCCAGTAGGCGTTGAGGGCTGCTGTGCCGTATGTCTGCACCTTGTCAGCCATCTTTGTCGGTTCGAAGTATTCGTAGTAGATGGCTGAGGTGCCGTTGGTGGCTGTGGTGCGGCGATAGTTCTCGCGTTGGGATGTCAGGCTTTCGGTGGTCATGTGCAGGTCGAACCATACGAGTCGTTCTGCCCTTTGCGCTATGTCGTAGCGCAGATGCAGTGCGAGGCAGTCGCCATGGTGCTGCTCGTGCGATGCGCTGTATTGCGACTTGCGTCCGTAGTAGCCGTTGCGATGACGGTATGTGATGTCGGCAAAGATGCGGTCGTATTTGGCTTGAGCCGTCACGCCAATGTATTCGGACAGCAGTGGCAGACGGTTTTTGCTGTCGGTGAATCCCTCGGTGCCGAATGTTTCGCGTTCGCCATGATGGTTGGCATAGTCGATGAGCGTATAGTATATCTGGTCGGTGGTGCCGTATGTCTTGAACTGCATTGACTCAGTGCGGCGGCTGTACACCATCCCTATGCCAATGCCACTGTTGTGCGGTAGCGAAATGAAGGCGTCAAGACTGGCATTCATATCCATCAGCGTGTTGCTGTGGCGAAGGTCGCGTTGTTTGGCGTATGTGCCGGCTGTATAGTCGAGCCTTGCGCCAATGGCAAGACGTCGCCATGCCTTCCAGCCGATGGCTCCGTTTATGCAGAATGTCTCCATGCTCTTGTCGCCGGCGTTGTCGTTGGTGTCCTCAACGAGGTCGAACGGCATCAGACTTATTGTCGGCAACAGCATGCTGCCGGCAGCATCGGTGATGTTGCTTCGGCTGTATGTAGCGCTACCGTAAGCTACGATGTCGGCCGACAGTCGGCTGTACGACCGTACGTCGGCGCTGTATGTGTTCTGGCGTGTGCCTTCCGATATGGTGTGCAGCCTTCCTCCGTCGTGACGGTAAGAGAGTGCGGCGTGTGCAATGGTGCTGTCGCCGAAGGTGGTCAGTGCGGCGGCATTGCCTGATGTGAGCCATGCGTTGCGCTGTTCGGTCAGCCGGAAGTCGCGTTGTGCCATTGTCGGCAGGCACAGCAGATTAGCGAAGAGAACAATTGTCAGCTTCATAGAAATCATTCGTTGAATTGTTAGTGTCCTGATATATGGCATGTCCGTCGACGGTCTTTTCTACCTTTCTTATCAGAGAGTGGCCGTAGCCTCCGGTCAGAGTGGCATAGCCGTTGTCCAGATCGGACGTTAGGCGCTTCTTGCAGTTGGCAAGAGCAGTGGCGTTGTACACCTCCAAGGCATCAATCACCCAGCTACGCGGCATCTTCAGACAGGCATACACGATGTTGCCCTCTTTGCCGGTAGGGTAGATTATATTGGCGGTGTTCTCGCCGAATTCCTTAGGCGTTATGCCCTCGGTGCGGAACAGTATCACAGCCGGCGAAGTCTGACTCATTGCCCAAGCATTGCCCTTGCCGTATTTCACAGCCTTCAGATAGTGGCTTGTGGAGATGACGTCGGCAGGCGAGGGGTAATACATAGTGTTGTTATACTTACCTCCGTCGCTGCTTGTTGCCTCCACGTCGTACATGCAGTAGTAGGCTGCGTTGGCATAGTTGATGGAGTTGCTGTAGGTGGGTGTGTTGTCAATGGCTCCATGTACGTTGACCACGAGTTCCGAGTAAGGCGCTATCGTGCAGCCCGGTTGGAAATACCAGATGCCGTTGAGCGCCGGAATCCAGTCGGTGTCGGCATAGTCGAGCTTGCCACCGTTGAGGAAGGAGTGTGTGTTGGCCTCGGCATTGTATGGCTCGACGATGCCGAAGCCTACGTTGTCGAGCGACACCGTCTCAGATGAGTTGTTGTAGATGATGATGCACTTGTCTTTGGCGAATTTGCCTGACCCGTCGTCTTTCTGACAACCTCCATTATACAGCTCCTTTATAAGTATAGGGTTTGTTGTCTGCATAGTAGTGATGCTGACTGGCAGCATTATGTTAGTGCTGGCGCTACCTATAGCCACGTCGGACAAAGCTCCGTTGCATACATGACGGAAGTATTCGTCGTCGCTCACTTTCGATGCGCTGACGCTGTATATGCCAGCGGGCAGAGTGAAGCGGGCAATACCGTCGCCGTCTGTGGAAGCTTCGAAAGTGCTGCCGATGTTGTTGGTCATCTTTACCGTAACCTCGTCTATGTTTTCGCTCAGCCTCACCTCGACGTTGTAGGTGTCGAGATGTTCGTCGTAGCTGCACGATGCCAGCATGGTCAGCATCGTAAGCAGTAGGACTAAGCAGTGTTTCTTTATAATGTTCATATTTCCTTGTTTTCTCGTTTCTTGTCTACTCGTCTCTTGTCAACTCGTCTCTCGTCAACTCGTCTCTTGTTCACAGCTTCACTCTGACGGACGCCCCGTAATAGAATTTCGGTATGTATCCGCTGTCAAACAGCGATGTCTTCAGTCCCGTTTGCTTGTTTCGGACGGATGCCAGGTTGTTAAGGAAGTTGTTGGCGTAGAACGACATGCTCACCCATCTGCCGATTTCCTTCGTTACGGAGAAATTGGCTGAGTAATATGCCGACACATCCTGCGGATTGAAGTAGTAGGCGGTGTTGCTTCTTACTATCAGATTGCTCAATTGACGGTAGAGCGTAGGGTTGTTGTCCTTGGCAGCCAGAAGAGCCTCAGCGAAGGGAATGCGTTCCGATGGATTGTCCCATGTAGAGTAGTATTCAGGATACACAGCCACATAATGGTCGGTCTGCCCCGTGTATTTTGTTCCCGTCACGTCGCCAGCCTCGTTGAGCGCTATCGTTGTGCGATTGCTCGAAAGGTTGCGGCGGTAGTTTAGCAATGTCGCCTCCAGACGCATGGTCATGATGAGTCGCAGTCGTGGTATGCGTGCCGTCAGAGTGGTGTTGAGGCTGCATCCCTTGTCCAGCATGCCGTTGCTCACCGTAGGCGTGCTTGCCGTTGAGGCTGATGTGACGTTGCTGCCTACGTAATAGCCTATCAGCGGTTGTACGCCCGAGCCTTCGGCTTGGTCGCCGATGCCGTTAGGACTGCCGGCTATGAGTGTATTGTCGGTGCCGCGATAGTGATAATACTTGCCGTCGATGCGTAGCGACAATCCCAAAGTGTGACGGTTGCTGATGATAGGCATTTCTGCCACCCATTCCAGTCCGTAGCGTGTCACGGGCGAACCGTTCACATACTGACGGTTGGCGGTGTATGTGCGGCGGGTGGAGTAGGGCAGGGTTACGGTGTTGCCGTTGGTGGCAGATGTCACGCTTACCACACCAGTCGATGGATTGACACTGTATATGCGGTCGGCTGCGGCAATGCCACATCCTTCAAGAGCCGACTGCGACGTCTGGTTGTATGCAAAAGGTGTGTATACGTTCAGAGTCTGATACGGATTGTACGTGCGGCTCCAATATGCCGAAAGACTCAGTCGTGCCTTGCCGACGGTTGCGTCCAATCCTGCCTCCACCTGATTGGAGTGTTGCCATTTCAGATTGCTGTTGTATATGGCACGCTGCACGTTGGTGTAGTAGGCATAGTAAGCCTTGCCGTCGGCAGTAGATCCGGGAGTGAATACGAGTCGGTCGGTATAAGTGTCGGCAGGATAGAGCACCTGAAACGAGGGCAGCTTCACGCTTTTGCCATATCCGGCATGTAGTGTGAGCGAGACGTTCTTACCTTTTATTATATTATAGCGAGCATTGAATCGTGGCGAGAGGCTTGCAGCCGTGCCATAGTCGGAACCGCTGATCATTGTGATGTCGTCGCGCAGTCCGCCTACAAGCATCAGTCGGCCCATAGTCAGTCGCTCCTCTATAAACATTGCCAGGCTGTGCATTGTTGGCAGGAGGCTGTAGTCGTAAGGTCGCCATGTGGGAGCCATACGCATGTCGTCGTAGTATGTTCCGTGGCCGTTGTTGCGTGTAGAGTTTAGTTCGGTGCCCAGCGTCAATTTGTTTACAGCTCCGAGCAATCGTCGTGTCCACTCGCCCTTTAGTTTAAACTGAAATGCCAAAGGCTTCTGGTCGTTGAACGAGCGCACATACCAGTAGCCCGTCGGTCCAAGTATGATGCTGCCCGTGCCAACGCCGTCGGCATAGTCCTGGGCTATGGCATAACCGTTGGTCATGGTGTGCAGATAGGCTTGAGTCGACGACGACGATGTGTTGGTGTTGTTCTCCGAGCGTCGGTCGGCTGTGGAGAAGGCTGCCTGCAATGTGATGTTGAACACTCCGGAGCGCTTGCTGTTGCAGAGCCAGTCGAGCATCAGATTGGCACGCAGCTGGTTGTCGCGCTGACGCTGATAGGTATCGCGAAAAGCGTCGGGGTCGGCCTCCGAATTATATCCGCCAATGTTGCCCGTAAGTCCGGCTGTCATATTGAGGCTTGAGCCATTTATGCGGAACACCTTGTTGTAGGTAGCTGACAGAATGTTGCGGCTATACGCTGTATGTGGCGATGCGATGTCGGTGAATGAGCGTGCATGTTCCAAGGAGAAGTTGAGCGTTCCGGCATTATGCGCCAATGCCATGCCCTTGCTCAGTGCTACCTGTCGGGTGTACGGATTCATCGAAGCCTCTACAATCCATGGGGTGTGTCCACGGCGGGTGTTCACTTTGACCACGCCGTTGCTAATGTCGCCATACTCAACGCCTGGTATTCCGGCTATCACCTCAATGCTCTCAATGTTGGAGGTAGAAATGTTGCGTGTTGAAGCCGACTGCGTCTCGCTCATGCTTGCGTTGTTGTTCAGTCGCATTCCGTCTATCTCAATGGCAGTGCCGAATGCGGAGTTGCCCTTCTCGCCAGTTGCGGAGCGCAGCGCCATGCGCGAGTCGTCGGTCAGGGTGGAATTGATGGTCTGTCCGCCAGGCAGCAGTGCCATGATGTCGTTGAGCGACAGGGCCTGCGAGTGGTCGAGCGTGGTGCGGTCGATAGAGTATGTCGTGGTGCCAATGGCCGACCTCTTGCGTGCCGTAACCTCCACGCCCGGGATGCTAAGGTCGGCCTCCTTCAGTCGGATGTTCTTAAGGTCGGTGTTGCGGTTGATGTTGAATTGTACGGTGCGGGTGACATATCCCAAAGTGCTCACCTCAATCGAGGCTGCTCCTTGGGGTACATTCTCAATGGCAAACTTGCCGTTGGCATCGGTTGCAGCCCACAATTCAAGGTTCGACACCTTGACAATGGCATATTGTAGCGGCAGCATAGTACGGTCGTCGAGCACACGTCCCGACACCTTAAAGCGTACGCCATCGGCCATTGCTGCAGCCGATATTATCAAAAACAGTAATAATGTTATTGCTTTCTTCATCCCTTTGGCTACTTGTGGATTGTACAATGTAAGTTGTTGAATTTCAGCAGACAAAGTTATTGCGGTTTGACGTAGTGCGCAATACCGAAATGTAGGTAATTTGAAGTAATCGTCTATAATACTTCATTTGTCAAAGTATTTAAAAAATGTATATTCTTTGGATATAACCGTAGAAATGTATAACTTTGGACGCCTTTAAACATTAATACAGCGTTTTTGATGGACATCAATTTGCTTGAAAAATCAACTAACAAAAAACAACATGAATAAAAAGAGAATTTTTGGTGCAGCATTGTCGTTGTGTGCAGCAATGTCGATGAATGCAGGAATCTACACGTTCAAGATTGCCAATCCTACAGAGGGCGCTAAGATTGAAATCAACTGGTGCGCTACTGGCGAGACGACAAAGGTAGACGTACAGAATGGCGTGGCTACACTCAATAAGAGCGGTTTTGCTTCGCAGTATGTCAGAGTATACTACGGCCGTGCCTATGCGCTCAACCTCTATCTAGAGGCTGACAAGGACTTGACAGTGAATTGCGATGCCGAGGCACGCAAGTTCAGCTGTACGGGAGCTTTGGCAGACATCAACAACTATATGCTACAGTCGCCCTTTGCCAGTCTCGACTTCAATGCTGCCGCCAAGGAAGAGTCCGATTTTATCAAGAGCAGCGATAGCGTGTACAATGCCAACCTTGCACTGCTGAAGAAAGCAAATCTGCCTGCCAATTTCACAAAGAAGGAGCAGCAGCGTTTGTTGTTCAAGTCGTACGCTATGTTCCCAATGTACAATTCGTACCATCCTTATCTGCTTAAGATGGACAGCTACACCCCAACAGCGCTCTACACCAACAAGCTGAAGGAAGTGGCTGTCATCGATGGCAACTGTCTGGAGTATGCCGAGTATGGCGACTTCATCATGAACGCAATACTGTGTCAGGCCTTCCATGGCGGCGACCGTAGCAAGGAGTTCATGACATATATGGACGCTAATGTTAAGGATGCTAAGGTTAAGTCGTACATAGCTAATGCTTACATCTACGGCGCTGTATCAAACGGCGGCCTCGACGGCAACGACGAGCTTATAGCCTACTTCCACAAGAACGTAAGCGACCAAAAGCTTGTCGAGAAGTTTAACGCTATCTGCAAGCAGTGGGAAGGCTTGAAGGCTGGTTGCCCCTCGCCTTCGTTCAACGCTCCTGACATCAACGGCAAGATGGTTTCGCTCGAATCGCTCAAGGGCAAGTATGTATATATCGACGTTTGGGCTACATGGTGTGGTCCGTGCCGTGGCGAGCTGCCTTATATGACCAAGCTTGAGGAGCAGTATGCCGGCAAGGACATCCACTTCGTAAGCCTCTCGTGCGACAGCAACAAGTCGGCTTGGGAGAAGCGCGTACAGAAGGGCGACATGAAGGGCATACAGCTGCATCTTGGCACAAACAGCGACTTCATGCAGAAGTACATCATCAATGGCATTCCCCGCTTCATCCTTCTCGACCGTGAGGGCAAGATTGTCAAGGCCGATGCTCCGCGTCCGTCAGACCCCCAGACAACAAAGCTCTTCGATGAACTACTGAAGAAGTAATATCCTTTACACCTTATTATATATATAGCGACTATCACCTCTGTCGGGTGGTAGTCGCTTTTGTTTTTTCTTTCTGTTTTTACATTTGTTGAAATTTATTTAATTTTACGGGGACCATATTGTTATTATAATCGTTAATAAACCGTGTAACTGAAAGAAAAACCAATAAAAATAATCTATATTAGTTATGAGAAAGAAGTATCAACAGTTTCATTCCGCAACGTTTAAGGCTTTCAAGATAGCCTTTATGATGCTCTTTTTGCTGACAAATTGTGCCGTCATTATGGCGCAGTCGCCCAACAAGAAGATCAGCATCACTTGCAATAATGAGCCATTGGCGAGTGCACTGAAAAAGGTAGAGAAAACATCGGGCTATAAGGTGCTCTTTACCTACGACGAGGTGCAGAACTACAAGGTTACTGTTTCTGCAAAACAACGGGAGGTCAGCTATGTACTGAAAACCATGTTAGACAGGCTGCCGTTCAACTACAAGTTTAATGGCAAATATATTAATGTGACCAAGAGGGCGAAGCGCATTCTTAGCCTTTCGGATGGTGCTGACAGGGGTGACCACACCGTGCGCGGTGTCGTGCTCGACGAGCATGGCAGCCCTATTCCGGGAGTTCTTGTTACAGTTGTAGACAAGCATAATGGAACTACCACTAACGTTGAAGGCGTTTTTAAGATTGACCTTAAGGACGCAAAGGCTGTTTTGGAATTCTCTTTCATCGGTATGAAGAAGAAGAGAGTCAATGTCTCTGCAACACAGAACGGCTACATTAAGGTCACTCTCGAAGAGGAGTCGCAGCATTTGGGCGAAACCGTTGTGACGGGCTATCGCAACGTCAACAAGAACAGCTATACCGGTAGTTCTACTCAGATTTTGGGCGACGACCTCCGTAAGGTTTCGCAGACCAATATTCTTGACGCTATTCAGAGCTTCGACCCCTCGTTTCGTATTTTGGACAACGCACAGTTCGGTTCCGACCCTAACGCTATGCCTGAGATGACTATCCGTGGACAGTCGGGTGTGGGCAACCGTGCTTTGGACACCGACCAGCTCTCAAAGTCGAATCTTAAGAACAATCCTAACCTTCCTACATTTATCATGGACGGTTTCGAGGTGAGCATTGAGAAAATCTACGACCTCGACCCTACACGTATCGAAAGTATCACTATCCTGAAGGACGCTGCCGCTACAGCCATCTATGGTTCGCGTGCAGCCAACGGCGTTGTGGTAGTAACTACCGTGGCCCCGAAGCCGGGTGAAGTACGTGTGTCGTATGGCTTCACCGGTACATTGGAGACTCCCGACCTTCGCGACTACAACCTTGCCAACGCTTCGGAGAAGCTGGAGATAGAGCGTCGTGCAGGATTGTTTGACAAGGGAGGTTCGGGTTCAAGCAACATTACCAGCGAGGCTGACGGCGTGAATGCCTACAACACCAAGCTGGCTCTTATTAAAAGAGGTATAGACACCGATTGGCTTTCTATACCATTGCGCAACGGCTTCGACCAGAAGCATAGCGTATTCATTGAGGGTGGTACACAGAACTTGCGTTATGGCATCGACGGTTCTTTCAACAAGGTGCAGGGCGTGATGAAGGATTCTGGTCGCGACCGCTACAGCGTAGGTATCTCATTGGACTATCGCTTGAAGAATTTCCAGGTGAAGAACACTACTACCTTCAACCATACCAAGTCGAAGGAGTCGCCTTACGGTTCGTTTGGCGACTATACAGGATTGATGCCCTACGACACTCCTTATGAAAATGGTGTGCTGACACAGAAGCTCTACTATTCACGCAACAGTGGCAACCGACCTGTAAACAACCCTCTTTATGAGGCTACACTTGGCAACTATAACTGGAATTCGTACGATGAATTTATCAACAACCTCAGCTTCAACTGGTATATCAACGACTACTGGATGGCTAAGGGACAGTTTAGTGTGACCAAGAAATACAGCCGCAGCGAGCGTTTTGTCGACCCGTTGTCGTCAAAGACAAGTGTCGACAGCGACAATGCGTCTACTATGAAAGACAAGTTGGGCGACCTCTATACTACATCGGGCAACAATCTGACTCTTGCCGGCAACGCATTCATCTATTACAACCAGAGCTTCGGCAAGCATAATTTGAACGGCTCGGCTGGTTGGGAGGTAAACACCTCTAATTATGACAATACTTCGGCACATTATCGTGGCTTCCCTTCAGGTCAGTTCCACTCTATCAACTATGCCAACGAGATATACAAGAAGCCGACAAAGACAGAAGGAACATCGCGCATGGTGAGTATGCTTGCTACTGCCAACTATACTTGGAACAACATCTATCTGCTTGATATGTCGGTGCGTTTCGACGGTTCTTCAGAGTTTGGTTCCAATCAGCGTTGGGCTCCTTTCTTCTCGACAGGTGCCGGTATCAACATCCACAACTATAACTTCTTGAAGGGCAATCAGTATGTCAACAAGTTGAAGCTTCGCGGTTCGTATGGACGTACGGGTAAGGTCAACTTCCCCGACTATGCTGCTCAGACTGTTTACGATCCTCTCTTCGACGAGTGGTATGCTACGGGTTACGGTGCTGTGCTCAAGGCATTGGGCAACAAGGACCTGACATGGGAGAAGACCGACAAGTACGACTTCGGTATTGAGACACAGCTCTTTAAGGAGCGTCTCACGCTTGAGTTCGACTACTATTACGAGAAGACCATCGACTTGGTGAACGACGTAAGTCTTTCGAATACATCTGGTTTCTCTACATATAAGAACAACATGGGTGAGGTTGAGAACAAGGGTATTGAGTTGACTGCTCGCTACGATGCCATCAAGAACAAGAGTTGGCTCGTTGCCTTCTGGGGAAATATTGCTCATAACACCAATAAGATTCTGAAGATTTCTGATTCGCAGCGTGCCTACAACAAGCGTGTAGCCGATTTCTACAAGAAGGAGCAGCTGAATCAGGAGAGCATCGGCAGCTCGCTCAGCGATGCCAACTATTCGGTGCCTATCGCACAGTATGAGGAGGGTCAGTCGCTGACGTCTATTTGGGCTGTCAAGTCGTTGGGCATCGACCCGAGCACTGGTAAGGAGATATTCCTGAACCGTGACGGCACCGTTACCAACAAGTGGGATGCAACGCAGGAAGTGGTTTGCGGTAATACACAGCCCGACTTCAACGGTGCATTCGGTGTCAACATAAGCTACAAGCAGTGGAGTCTCTTCGCTTCGTTCCTCTATGAGTGGGGCGGACAGCAGTACAACCAGACATTGGTAGACCGTGTAGAGAATGCCAATATCGAATACGGCAATGTTGACTTGCGTGTACTCACCGACCGTTGGCAGAAGCCGGGCGACGTAGCTCAGTTTAAGGACATCAAGGATGCCTCACTGACCACATTGCCAACATCACGCTTTGTACAGGACAACTCGTTCTTGCGCCTGAATGCCTTGACACTGACATACGATTTCAGCAGAGAGTGGCTGAAGCGCAACTTAGGTTTGAGAATGTTGCGTCTGGAGGCAAGCACCAGCGACCTTATCAACTGGAACTCAGTAAGACAGGAGCGCGGTCTTAGCTATCCGAAATCTTACAAGTTTAACTTCTCAGTGAAAGCTCAATTCTAAAACAGAACACTTATGAAAAAGATATATTTCAACATAATCTCCCTGATGATGGCGGCTATCAGCTTCTCGTCATGTTCAGATTGGCTCGACATCAATCCGTCTGACGAGATCAAGGAGGAATTCTTATTCAATAATGGCGACGGTTTTCAGACTGCCTTGAATGGCATCTACCGTCAGATGGCGTCATTCAGCCTTTATGGCAGTAATTTGACTTGGGGTATTGTGGATGCTTGGGGCCAGGCTTACAGTCTGGAGAAGGCTCCTACGTCGGGTGCCGGACAGGCTATGCACAAGATTGCCGGTCTGAAATTCAGCAATTCACAGCTTACTCCCACCACCGACAAGATGTGGAACTCGGCATGGAACACTATCGCCAACTGCAACAACTTGATTCAGCAGACTGAGAAAGCCGACAGTACACTATTCTATAAGAGTGAATACGAGCGCCAGCTCATTCTCGGTGAGGCTATCGGATTGAGAGCATATATGCACTTCGACCTCTTGCGTATTTACGCCCCCGCACCGTCAGCCAATCCTGGCAGCACGACATACATTCCTTATGTCAACTATTATCCTGCCTACGTTAACGAGAACATCTCGGTGCCAGAATGCTTGGAGCATATCATCAGCGACCTGAAGAAGGCGCAGGCTATACTCTATAAGTTGGAAGTGGAAGGCGAAAAGCCCAGAAGCTTGAAGCCCAAGGACCGTTTTGTGAATGCTGCTTCGGGCAAGAATCTGTTCTATGCGTTGCGTGGCTATCGACTCAACTATTGGGCTGCAACAGCACTTCTCGCCCGTGTATATCTCTATGCCGGCATGAAGCAGGAGGCTTACAACGAGTGCAAGATTTTAATCGACGAAGAGAAAAAGTACGGATTCTTCAAGGCTGTCACATCTACTTACTCTGGTCCGAGAAATATTGAGGCAGGCAACATCAAGATGTACGAGAACATCATCTTCGGTCTTTACTCGCCTACAGAACTTGTAGATTGGGATGCTGCAATCAACCATAATTCAGACGGTGCCGACGAGTATTATCAGTTCTATCTCTGCTGGAGCAGTGACATGGTAGAGGAATACTTCGGTGAGGAGAAAGACAAGGACTGGAGATGCAAGTATCAGTTCGAACCTAAGTATTACGACGAATACTATCGTCCGTTGAAGTACTACAAGCAGTCGGAGAGTTCGGAGTTTGGTCCTGTCAACAACAAGACAATTCCTATGATACGTATGTCGGAGATATATTACATAGCTGCCGAATGTGTCTACGACCCGGCCGACCCAGCCAAGGTAGAGGAGGCAAAGGGTTATCTCAAGACGGTGAAGCAAGGCAGAGGTATCAGCAAACCGGATTTTGGTGACGTTTCATCAACCGAGAAGTTCATGAAGGTGCTCATCGACGACGAACGCAGAGAGTTTGTTGGTGAGGGTCAGACACTTTTCATCTACAAGCGTCTGAACCGAATATTGCCAAGTTATGATCATGGTGACATCCCGGCAATAAATGAAAACTTCGTTTTGCCGAAGCCTGAATCAGAAAGTAATATCAAGTAGAACGCTTAAAATGAACATATCAATATGAAGATAAAGAATCGTATATTGGCAGCATTGGCTATAGGCTGTCTTGCGCTGCCCTTTGCATCATGCTCTGAGGAAGGTATCTTGGTCAACAGTAACGATAAGGCCTATATTGTCTTCGACAAGAACTTCACTAAAGATACTACCACCGTATCGTTCAGAATGTATAAGGATGGCGAGAATGCCAGAATTGCTATACCAGTGAGTGCTTTCGGAGAGGTGCAGACTGAAGACCTGCACTTCCGGGTGGCTGTTGACGAATCGCGCACTACGCTTGCTTCGAATCTCTACAAGTTGCCTGAGGATTGCGTAATCAAGCACGACCAGGAAGAGAATGAGATATATGTAGAGCTTATCAAGTCGCCTGAAATGGCAACCAAGACTTTCCTTCTCGCACTTCAGGTTGTGGAGGAAGGCAAGGTGAAGCAAGGCACAAGAGAGTATTCGCGTGCACTTATCAACGTTACCGACCGCCTCTTCCAGCCCGACTGGTGGACAATCAACGATCTTGGTTCGGAAGACAATCCCCGCAACTCCGTCACATCATATTATTTAGGTGTATATACCGAAGACAAATATGTGATGTTCCTCGAAGAACTAAAGAAGGACAATATGGTGTTTGACGGTAAGAACAAGCAGGTGCTGCGCAAGTATGCCATCAAGCTGAAGAACACCATCAAGAACATCAATGCTGAAAGAGAGGCCCAGGGCTTAGGCCCGCTCACCGACAGCAAGACGGGAATCGAAATTGAAGTGCCCATTGCGGGATAATAACAATTAAAGTGAAGAAGAATATGAAAAAGATATTTTTATATGCTTGCCTCTTGGCCACTATGGGAAGTGCGGTGAGTTGTATCAGCGACGACAACAACTACGACTATACTGATGTGAACCAGATTAAGGGCGGCAACTGGAACTTCCAGGAAATTGAAGACAAGTACAACTTGGCTGTAGGCCAGGAGGTGACAATCTTTCCGAAGTTTGAGTTCACCATCGACAAGGAGAATCCCGACGTAAGCTTCGAATGGACTATGGACGGCCAGAAGATAGAGGGTGCCACACAGCAGAGCCATACTTTCTGTTTTGACAAGAGCGGAACACACGAGGTTTCGTTCTATGTCATCGACAACAAGAGTGGACTGAAGTATGGTGCCAGTACAATCATCAAGGTGATGGCAGCCTACCAGAGAGGTTGGCTGGTAATGACCAAGGCCGACGACGGCAGAGCTGTCATCAACTTCATCACGCCGTCGACCATGCAGTATAAGGCTACTTATGAGGGCGAAGAATTCACACGCGACTCTGTCATCTACAAGTCGTGCGAACAGGATGTCAACAAGAATCTCGGCAAGAACCCTACCGGCATGATTCTGAACATAGGCAATGCCGACTATAATGGTTATTATGGCATGGAGGTGTACGACGAGGTTGTCGTGAAGTGCGACAATTGGGAAGAACTCAACGGCAACACTTTGGAACACGAGGTGTACAGCCTTGAAGAGTTCGGAGGCGACGAGCCTGCCGGCATCAAGTTGGCTGAGGGTGCATACACCTATAGTATGAAGGCAGTGCGTGCAGAGGATGGCTATATCTATTGCAATCCGAAGCCTAACGCTGCCGACTTCCATGTGGGCAACTACATCTCTATACCTATTAATAATGGTATGAAGTTCAAGCGTCTGTTCCAGAACTACAAGTATGGTGGCAACTATGGCAACACAATCTTTGCCCTTACCGAGGACAATACATTGAAGGTTATAGTCGATATGGGCACACCTTTGTATTCTGATCCGTCTATCAGCGACAACAACCGCCGCCTGTCGGGTAATGTATGCGACGTAGTGGTGAAGGGTCATTACGACATTGATATGGAGAAGATGTCAGACGACATAATCGAGTTGCGTCCTGCTTATTGTGCTCCGGACAATGGCCGCGACTACACTACAGCCAAGCCACGATACGTAGCGCTTGTACAAGATCATCAGACCAAGGCTTATACGCTGATGAGCTTCAAGGTGCAGGCTTCGGCTTACAATTTCTCCAAGGAGTATATATTCCTGGAGGATTGGCAGAACCGTCCGTTCGGCACTATCGACAACTATAAGGACATGGCTGTATTCTCCAACCACAACTTTGTAGTCATAGCCGACGGCAACAAGCTGTACTATTGCCAGTATGGCACGGAGCCCAAGACTACACATGAGCTGCTTGGCGAGCGGAAGCTTATAAAGACTTTCGACCACGACATCGTGTCGCTCGATGCCAACGATTTGCAGGTGAATACATATAAGCAAAAATACGACTATCCCGGTCAGTTGGGTGTTGCTTTGGACAATGGCGAGTTCTTCATATTCTCAATCATAGAGCATGAGGATGCCGCGAGCGACTGCGAGTCGGTGACAGTCAAGCAGGAATTCCCCAACGAGTTTGTGCAGAACAACAGGTTTGGCAATATCATCGACGTGCTCTATAAGGGTGGTCGAGCCAAGGGCTACTTCAATTACGAGTTCTAACCAACAATAACAAATGTCAATATGAACAATAAATCTCTCTTGATATCAGCACTCGCTCTGGCGCTTTGTGCAACCACACAGGCGCAAGTCGAACAGAAGGCTACCGTCGACAAGCCTCTTGCCAATTACGAGTTGGCTGAACACTTCAATGAATTCGGACTGGGTGGCAAGTCTACCCGCATCTCGCTCTCGGTCATACCCAATGCCATCAACGACACCGACAACTTCTGGTATCACTTCGATACCTCAAAGAGCAACGACTACTATCTGGTTCGTCCGGCACAGCGCAAGCATGAGGCGCTCTTCGACAATGCCGTCATGGCTGAGCAGCTGAGCCTGAAAGCTAACGGTGCCATCGACGCCCGAAACCTCAGCATATCGCCCACGAAGTTTGCCAAAGACCTTTCGTGGTTTGAATTTGAATATCGCGACAAGCACTATCGGTTCAACCGCTACACCAATACGCTCACCGATATTGAGGCGAAGAAGGACGACGAAGACAGGGAGGTGGTGTATAGCTGGATGAAGTTCTCGCCCGACCGCAAATACATACTCTATGCCAAGAACTACAATCTCTTCGTGAAAGGCAACAAGGCCAAGGGCATGGACACCACGGAAGTGCAGCTCACCTTCGACGGCGAGAAGAACTTCTCGTATGGCAACGCCAGAGAAGAGAAGGAAAGGACGAGAAAGGATGCTGAGGTTGCAACCAATGCACGCTGGTGTCCCGACAGCCGCCATGTGTTCATCGTCAGAGACGACGACCGTAAGTGTCGTGACAACTGGGTGATCAATTCGCTCAGCAAGAAGCCGAGCCTCGTAACGTTCAAGTACGAATATGCCGGCGACAAGAACCTCACGCAGTATATTCTGAATATCATCGACGTGAAGGAACGCACATGCAAGAAGCCTGCTGTAGAGAAGTGGCAAGACCAGTACATACAGTATGTACATGCTACTGCCGACGGCAAGCTGTTGTTCTTCGAGCGCAACAAGCGCACATGGGACCAGGTAGACCTCATATCGGTCAATACCTCGACAATGGAGGTGAAGACCATAGTTCATGAAGAGGACAAGCCCTATCGCGACCCTCATGCCAAGAGCGTATGTATACTCAACAATGGCAAGGACATCCTTTTCCGCTCAGAGCGTACGGGTTGGGGCCATTACTACCACTACGACGGCAACGGCCGTCTGCTCAACACAATCACCTCAGGCAACTGGGTGGCAGGCAACATATGTGCTGTAGACACTCTCGCACGCACCATCTATCTCTACGGATATGGCAAGGAGAAGAACATCAATCCTCACTACTATACAGTGTACAAGGCACATATCGACCGCGAGGGCGTCACTCCGGTGGCTGTAGAAGACGGCCAGCATAATGCCGACTTCTTGAAATCGAGAAAGTACTTCATCGATACCTATTCAAAGGTGAATCAGGAGCCCGTCATTACGCTGAAGGACAACACGGGAAAGACTTTGCTGAAACTGGCAAAACCCGACCTCAGCAATGTGAAGGCAAAGGGATGGGTGGCTCCAGAGCCGTTCAGCGTGATGGCTGCCGACGACCGTACCGAACTCTTCGGTGTGATGTACAAACCAGCCAACTTCGACCCTAAGAAGAAGTATCCTATCGTGTCTGTGGTATATCCCGGCCCTTACTATGGCTTCGTTCCTACTGCATTCGCGCTGAGCGAGAACCATTGCTCGGCTATGGCACAGCTCGGAATGATTGTCATCAAGGTGGGACACCGTGGCGACACCCCGATGCGTGGCAAGGTGTATCATGTATATGGCTATAACAATATGCGCGACTATCCGCTTGCCGACGACAAGTATGCCATTGAGCAGCTTGCCAAGCGCTACGACTTTATCGACATCAACCGTGTAGGCATCTTCGGACACTCGGGCGGAGGATTCATGGCTGCTGCAGCCATCCTTACCTATCCCGACTTCTACAAGGCAGCCGTGTCGTGCTCGGGCAATCACGACAACACTATCTACAACCGTGGCTGGGTGGAGTGCTACAATGGTGTGCGCGAAGTGGAGAAGACCGTCACCGACAGCTTGGGCAACAAGAAGACCGAATACGAATATAAGTACAGCGTGAAGACCAATCAGGAGTTGGCAAAGAACCTCAAGGGCAATCTGCTCTTGGTGACTGGCGATATGGACGTCAACGTTACGCCTGCCAACACCTATCGTCTTGCCAATGCACTGATGAAGGCGGGCAAGGACTTCGATATGCTCGTCATTCCTGGAGCCGGACATGGTTACGGCAAGTGGGAGGAATACTTCGAGCAGAAGATGTACCGCTACTTTGCCAAGCATCTCATCGGCGACTATCGCTCAGACAACTGGGCTGACAATATCTACCGTACCAAATAGAACATAGATATTACCGAAGTATGAATAAACTAATAGCACTTATAGCCTGTTCGTTACTGACAGGCTATACGTTTGCACAACAGAAACGTCCGCTCGATGTCAAGGCTTGTACTTCGTGGAACCGTATCGACAATCCCCAATTGTCGCCTACAGGCAGATACGTCACCTACAAGATAGTGCCTACCGAGCGAGGTTATTCTGACAGCGACAAGATACCTACCATACTCTATGACAGCAAGACCGGAAAGAAGTGTCTGGAATTGAGAGATGTCGATAATTTCAAGTATTTCAATCAGGACAGACAACTCTCTTATACGCAGACCGACTCTACAGGCAAAACCCTCACCTACATCCTCGATCTGCCGTCGGGCAAGAAGACGTTGTGGCAGCATCGCGAGTCGTTAGCGCCGATAAAGGGTTCGCCCGTCTCGGCTGCCCTGGTCAAGACAGCCGAGGATAAGGCTAAGAACATAAAGAGTCACGACAACCTCGTCATCCGAAACCTCAAAACCAAGGATAGCGTTTGCATAGAGAACATCGTACGTTATGACATCTTCAACGAAGGAAGAAGCATAGTGTTCATGCAAGACCGCGATGCCCAACGGCAGATAATGTATGGTGCGGTGGCGGGTCCCTACAAGGTTATGCTCAAGGGCGAGAAGAAGGCAATGCCCACATACTTCAATTTCGACCAAAACACCCTTACCGGAAGATTTGACATCAACGACTCGCTGTATTGCCGATTCAGTCTGAAGCACAACTCCATCCACACCGTGCTGTGTGTCGACGAGATTCCGGTGCCCGAGAACATGAAGATAGCCCGCATCAGTCTGACCAGGAATCCCAACTATGTCATGCTGGAGATTGGCGACAAAGCCAATTTCGGCAAAAAGAGGAAGAAGGAGACAAGGACAAAAGACGACAGCTTCGAGCTTGAACTGTGGACATGGGACGAGAAGGAAGTGCCAACGTTGCAGACTGCCAGCACCTACCAGCGTACAGCCTACGACAAGTATATCTACAATCGCAAGACCCGTCGGCTTGTGAAGATTGCACCCGTAGAAGGCAATATGCTAATGCCTTATCGCGAATTGGGCGATGTCAATTACCTTATATACACCGACGAAACCCCTTATCTTAAGCAGAAGGAATGGCGGGAGAAAATTCCGTTCGATGTATATGCCGTCGACATTCATACAGGCCAGAGCCGGCTGATTGGCAAGGAATATAGAGAACAGCCCAAGTGGTCGCCTACGGGAAGATGGGTGATGATGTACGATTCGCACAAAAGGAACTGGAACAAGTTCGACGCCAATAGCGGAGCTGTAAGCAATGTATCGGCAGACATTCCCTATCCCGTATACGATGAGACACACGACAAGCCGGCACCGGCACCCTCGTATGGCATTGCCGGATGGACCGCCGACGGCAAATACGTCATGGTGCGCGACGCCTACGACTGGTGGAAGATAGCACTCGACGGAAGCGAGAAGACCGTCTGCATGACACGTGGCAACGGTCGCAGCAGCCAAGTCTCATACCGCATACTCTATAGCAATATGGACAAGGAAGTGTTCGGAGCTGATGAGAAGGTTTATGTGCTTGGCGTGCACCATAAGGACATGAGCCAGTCGATATGCCAAATAGACATGAAGGGCAATGTACGCACGCTTATGCATGGCGACTATATGTATAACATAAAGGCATTCTCCGAAAACCATAAGTATTGCCTGTGGGTACGCCAGAACGTCAGCACATTTCCCGACCTTTGCCACAGTACAGCCAATTTTACCAATATCAAGCGGGTGACCGATGCCAATCCGCAACAGAAGGAATACGTTTGGGGTAGCGTCAAAATAGTAGAATGGAAGAATTACGAAGGTAAGCAAAACCGCGGTTTGCTCTATCTGCCAGAGGGCTACGACAGCAAGCAGACCTATCCGGTCATAGTACAGTTTTATGAGACACACACAGAGGAGAAGAATCATTATATCATGCCATTGCTGAGCAGTGCAATGGCCAACGCTACCTACGCCATGAGCAATGGCTACATCGTGTTTATGCCCGACATCCACTTCACCATTGGCTCGCCAGGACAGAGCACCTACGACGCTGTGGTGAGCGGAGTCGACTGGCTCGTCGGTCAGGGCATAGCCCATAAGGGCAAGATCGGACTGCAGGGACATAGCTGGTCGGGATATCAGACCACCTACCTCGTCACCAAGACCGACATCTTCGACTGTGCACAGATAGGAGCACCCATCACCGACATGGTGACGGGCTATCTGGGCATCAGAAACGGAAGCGGACTGCCTCGCTACTTCATGTACGAGGACACGCAAAGCCGAATGGGCGCCACGCTGTGGAATGCCAAGGAGCAGTACCGGGCAATGTCGCCCATCATCAATGCCGACAGGATACACACGCCGCTGCTCATCTTCCACAACGACAACGACGAGGCTGTGGCTTACGAGCAGGGCCGTGCACTGTATCTCGCGATGCGACGGTTGCAACGTCCGGCATGGATGGTCAATTATAAGGGTGAGGGCCACTTCGTGATGAAGCCAGCCGCCCAGAAAGACTGGACCATACGCATGATGCAGTTCTTCGACTACTATCTGAAGGGCACCAAAGAGCCCCGATGGATGAAGGAAGGCATACATTTGAGAGATCGGGGCTACGACCAGAAGTATGACTTGGTAAAATAAAATGCGTTTTTTGTGCTTGTTTTGCACAAAAATGTATACCTTTACGCTCAAATTCAAAATAGCGTAACATACAAATGGGCATAAAAAAGGCGAGAAAAGAAGAATCATTTAAAGAATTGTTTGACGAAAACTATTCTCGCCTTTTCTATGCCGCTTTGTTTATACTCAACGACGAGGCCAACGCCCACGACATTGTAGAAGAATACCTTATAGACCTTTGGGAAGACTACGACCCCGACCTGACGTATGCCAAGGCCTATCTTTTTAATGGTATCAAAAGACGTTGCCTCGACTTTATCAAACACGAAAACGTAAAGAACAAGTACGCACAGCTATATCTGGCACTTCACAACGAAACCAACTTCCACACAAGCGACGACGAGGAGGACGAGCGGATAGCCGTCATCCAGCAGGTAATGGAAGAGATGCCACCACGCACCAAGTTCGTCATCGAGCAATGTTACTTCGAAAACAAGAAATACGACGAAGTGGCAGAGATACTCGGGCTTAGTCGCGACGGCATCAGAAAGAACATAATGAAGGGCTTGGCTTTGTTAAGAAACGCTTTTTCTGTAAATTACAAGAAAGGTCAAGTGACCAAATCGCAACAAGAGTCGTTATAACTAATAATGAATAAACAAAATATGAACAGCAAGGAAGATATAAAAGGCACGGAATTGCTCGACATGCTGGAGCAATCGGACAATCCCGCATTGTCCGACTTCGAAGCACTTCTCTCTGACGAGCGGAGTGCCGAGGATGCACGCATCATCTTGGAGTATCGCCTTGCCAAGGCAAAGACTATACATTCTATCGACACTGACAGAGAATGGAAGAGGTTCTCTCAAAGAATTCAGGAACCAAAGAAAACTGCTAATATTTTCAGCATACGCAATGTTTTCTATGCTGTAGCTTCGGTTGCAGCGGTAGTATTGATAGCATTCGTCTTCACACAATTCCCGAAACAGGACGACGGTATGCTGGCATTCGAATCGAACGATGCACCCAAGGAAATACTCATGGGCAACGAGGAAGACGATATGGAACCTATCCAGCCTACAGCAGGCATAACAAACACCGGCATCGTTGTCAACAGCACAAAGGCCGACTTCTCGAGGGTTAAGGCTACTTCGGGCGAGCCTGAGATGAAGACTATCTCTACGCCACGAGGCAAAGACTATGAGCTGGTGTTGTCTGACGGAACCGTCGTATTGCTCAATGCCGACAGCAAGATAACGTTTCCCACACGATTTACGGGCAACAAACGAACCGTCAAGCTTGTCGGCGAGGCTTACTTCAAGGTTAGCAAGAACAAGCACCGCCCCTTTATCGTAGAGACAGGCAACCTTTATACAAAGGTATTGGGCACCGAGTTCAACCTCAAGGCTTATCCGCATTCTGATGTCAACGTTACGCTTATCAAGGGTTCGGTAGCTGTAAATGCCGAGGGCAAGGAAGTGATGCTGAAGCCAGGCGAGAATGCTGAATACAGCGAGAATAAGGATATAGAAGTGACAACGGTTGATACCGAGGGCTACATACAATGGAAAGACGGCTACTTCTATTTCGACAATGTGCCGCTGATAGACGTTGTACGCGACTTGGGACGATGGTATAACGTGAATATCGAGATTCGCAACAATTCGCTGATGAGCTACCGTCTGCACTTCATTGCATCGCGCAAGGCAAGCATCAAGGAGTTTGTCGACAATCTCAACGAATTCAATTATCTGCACGTAGTACATAAGGACAACAAGCTGATAATCGACAGAAAGAAATAAAACTTTTTTAATCCTATATGAGAGGAGTTCTTTTGGAGATATTCAAAAGGACTCCTTTTTTTGGTTCATATAGAAATGTTAAACGTCTTGTTGGAGCGCATTAGGGAGAGTTGTATACTTGCTCCGCCAATTGTTTATATAGTCATTTGGCGGAGTGCGGATTATTGTCTTAGTCTTCTGAGTTCTTCTATCATACGTCCTAATTCGGAGAATGTATAATCTCGATTTCCTGCATTTGTCTCACTGATAGAATGGTTGGAATTGTCTATAGCAACGGACAAGCTTCCGCCATTCTTTTCAAAGTAAGGATGTAGACCTCTGCATTTTATAAAGAAGTCAATCTTTTTGCGGTAATTGCAACATTGATTCAAATCCTTCAACAAAGATTCTTGCTCTACGTACATCTTTGAAGTATAACGGAAATAATAGAGGAAGAACAGCTCTGTACATAGATGAGTCTCAAAGAACTTTACCTCACATAAGATTCCTTTCTTTGGTTTGTTTATGGGTGAAGCATACTTCCTTTTCAGACGAGCATATTGCGAACGTTCAGGTTCTCTATCTTTGGTATCCATATCTATTACGCAGAATATATGGTTGTAACCAAGTGAAATGCCTTCATCTATCTTGTTTTCCAATTCCTTGAGACTCGTATGTTTGGGATAGTCGGGTTTTATGGTCAGACCGTTCAGTTCATCACATAACGATTTGAAGTAGAAGAACTCTGTAGGTCCCTCTCCTAATATAAGTATAGTATTCTTTTGCTTGCCCATACTTTAGTCCTCCAAATTAACAAATATAGACCCCAACTCAGGCTTTGCTCCTAATCTGCCAATTCGATAAGAATTGTAAAGAGAAAGATTCTTGTGTAATCCATAAGAGTCTCCACGACTGTATTCCGAAGAAGCGGTGTCCTTGTTTTTATCCACGAACCATACCACTCCACGATTATCATTTATAATGTCTTGCGACAGCAATGTTGTTTCTTGACTCGTAATAAGCAGTTGCGACTGGTCTGAATTATACAGGAAAATGTTGAGGTAATAGAACAACAAATCATAATGTAAGTCTTCTCCCAACTCGTCTAAGTAATAGATGTGATTGTCGCTTATCAAATCGTATAGAGTATCCAAGATGCGGATGAACTTAATCGTACCTTTAGACTGTAATTTAAGAGGAACATCAAATGTCCCTTTCTCTGAATGGTTCTCAAATATGACTGATTCAACCGTTGGACGCAATAAATCTTCTTTTAGTGATGTTGGGAAGTCTTCGTTTTGAACATGTTCACGGAAATCTTGAGTGAGCGTACGGTCTTCTAATATTGGACGGAAGTCTGTTATGTTCAAATCTGCCTTTTTCAACATCTTGCAAAAAAACTTATGCTTATTCCTGTCTTTGTAAGCATCCTTTAGGATTTCAACTATACCCCTGCTTTCTGTGTCACCATCCACATTATGATAATGAGCCATTATGTAGGAATGTAGTTTAGCCAATGGCTGAATGTCTTCCTTGAAAGTATTCTTCAGGCAAACAGACAACACACTATGATTATTGAGCGTATTTTCACGGATGCTGTCTTGGGTCTTTAGTGACATATGTAGACTTACGCCAAACTTGATTTCAGCTTGTAGGTTTTGTCCTTTATAGTTACGTTCGTAAAACAGAGCCTTAGATCCTTTTGGATAGTAATTCAGCTCTTCACGAAGAATATGGTTGGCATCAAAAAGTATTTGATAGTCATATCGTATTCCCTCTGCATAAAAGGAAACAAACATTTCTGTTGGCTTGTCTTTTGATAAGACAAAGGGAATGTACCTCGAAATCTTCATTTTAGCGTTAGCCTTTGGATAAGTCAATAGATGGAATACCTCATCCAATGCCCACAGCATATTTGATTTACCAGAAGCATTGGAACCATATAGTACACCTAATTTATATAGGCATGTACCGTCAGGCATCTCTGCAGCAAGTTCTGATGCCGAACCCTTTGTTACAAAGTTCAGTTCCTGTTTGTCGTCTATCGACAAGTAGTTCTTTACCCAAAAGTTTCTTATCATATTCTGAATATTTTGTTTGATTTCGTAGTTTATTTACAAAAATACTGGAAATATTTAATATATCAAACAAAATACATGAGTTTTTTAGTCTTATATATACTTTCCTTTGTCAGTAAAGAGTGATGCCAGTATAAAAACGACTCCTTTTGCTTTCCAAAAGGAGTCCTTTTACAATGCAAAAGGACTCCTTTTGAAAAGCCGTTGTTATTGGGGTGACTTTGACTGATTTTACTTTACACTTTTCTTGTTGTTTTACTAAATTACTTCA
>OLGY01000173.1_pt1 | contig 55842 bp, 49 predicted proteins | sample 1605951 | NCBI WGS metagenome assembly OLGY01 (sample SAMN03283280) | human gut metagenome | biome: human-associated habitat; material: feces | host: Homo sapiens | place: Peru | collected 2012
TGACCAGTGCTCTCGCCATGGCAACTCTCTGCTGCTCACCACCTGAGAGCTCCTTTGGATATGATTTGTACTTGTCTGCAAGTCCAACTAGCGTCAGCATGGCCGGAACACGTCTTCTGATGTATCTCGCCGGAGTCTGGATAACTCTCTGTGCAAATGCAACATTCTCGTATATAGTCCTGTCCTTCAGAAGCCTGAAGTTCTGGAATACGACTCCAATCCTTCTTCTGACCTTCGGTATATCTTTTCTCTTTATCTTGCCATAGTCGTATCCGGCAACAGTGATATTGCCCTCCGTAGGATCGAGCTCCTTGAGCAGAAGCCTGAACAGAGTTGTCTTGCCTGATCCACTGCTTCCAACGATAAATACGAACTCGCCTTTTTCTATATTGATGTTCACATTCTTGAGCGCCTGATTACCCCCAGGGTATGTCATACTCACGTTCTCTAACTCTATCATCTCATGTCTCCTATATTGCCTCTTTACGGCATAAACTGTACATTATCTTACATTTGTCCATAGTCGGATGATTCTGATTCATTTCACCCACGCTTCATTATACTACATATTGATTGTTTTGTTGTGTATAGTTTGTGAATTAAAATTAATACACGATGCGGCAGTCTTCATATATTCATATGTAAGGCTGCCGCTTCTATGCGATCTATATTCCAGATAACTGTCCACCGAACATTTTAATAATCCAGTGACTCCATGTACTTCATGTACTTTACAACCATAAGAGCGATCTTGAATGTGATGGCATCCTCGAATACTCTCAGATCAAGGCCTGTGCTCTTCTGCAGCTTATCAAGTCTGTATACCAGAGTATTTCTGTGGATGTACAACTGTCTTGATGTCTCTGATACGTTCAGGCTGTTCTCAAAGAACTTGTTGATAGTTGACAAAGTCTCCTCGTCAAACTCATCAGGACTCTTGCCGTCAAATATCTCTCTGATGAACATCTTGCACAGAGGAAGTGGAAGCTGGTAAATAAGTCGTCCTATTCCAAGATTGCTGTATGCTATGATATCTGTGTTCTCATAGAATATCTTTCCAACATCCAGAGCCATCTTAGCCTCTTTGTATGAACGTGAAACTTCCTTTATCTCATTGACAATTGTTCCGAATGACACATGTACAGATGACATCGCCTCGGTATTGAGCATGTCAACGATGACCTTGGCAATCTTGTTCATGTCGTCATATGTCTCGTTGGACTTGACTTCCTTGACAAGAATGATGTTCTTCTCGTCCACAGCAGTGATGAAATCCTTTGTCTTGGCTGAGAAGATATTACGTACTGTCTCAAGTGCATTGGTATCCTTCTCATTCTTTGTCTCTATGATAAATACGATTCTTCTCACATCAGTATCTATGTGGAGCTTCTTTGCTCTGTTGTAGATATCAACCAGAAGGAGATTGTCTAAGAGAAGGTTCTTGATAAAGTTGTCCTTGTCAAATCTCTCCTTGTATGCGACCAGAAGGTTCTGGATCTGAAATGCTGCAATCTTGCCGACCATATATGTATCATCGGTCTCGCCCTTTGCCATGAGAATATGCTCTAACTGGTTATCGTCAAACACCTTGAAGAACTGATAACCTCTTACGACCTGGCTCTCTGCCGGTGAATCAACAAATGCACGAACTGAATCCTCGCAGTCATCTATATCCTTAAGTGTTGACGCAAGCACTTTTCCCTCTGTGTCCAACACGCACAGGTCAGTTCTTGTTATACCTTTTAATCCGTCTATTGTATCCTGAAGAATCTGGTTTGATATCATTCTTTTCACTCCTTATAATCATTATACGTTTTATCCCGTAATCCATTACTCTTATTTTAAAGCAAAATTGTAGAAAAAAAAAGAGAAAATGCAGATTTTTTATATGTATTTTCTGCATTTTCTCAATTTTCCAAGAATTAAACTACTGTTTCCAGTTATCTGGAGTGTAATTGTAAGTTCTATGTGTTATCTAAGACTAGTTAACAAGGATCTCCTCTGTCTCCTTATCGAAGATATGGATCTTGCTTAAGTCAAATGCGAACTGAACTGTGTCGCCAGGTCTAGCTGTTGTACGAGCATTTACTCTTGCTGTGATATCGAACTGGTCGATTGTGAAGTATAAGTAAACCTCGGCACCAAGCATCTCGTAGATGTTGATTCTTGCATCGATTACGCTCTCTGGTGATGACTCGATGAAGAGCTGCTCATCATGAATATCCTCTGGACGGATACCAAGAACAACTTCCTTATCGATAGCATCAAGTGCGATAAGTCTCTCAGCCTTGCTGTCTGGAACCTTGATTGAATGTGAACCGAACATAAGGAGAACGTCAGCACCTGACTTAACAACCTTACAATCGATGAAGTTCATAGGTGGCATACCCATGAATCCGGCAACGAACAGGTTACATGGCTTGTCGTAGAGGTTCTGAGGTGTATCTACCTGCTGGATGATACCATCCTTCATAACTACGATTCTTGTACCAAGTGTCATAGCCTCTGTCTGGTCATGTGTTACGTAGATGATAGTTGTCTGGAGTCTCTGATGAAGCTTTGAGATCTCAACACGCATCTGTACACGAAGCTTAGCATCAAGGTTTGAAAGAGGCTCGTCCATAAGGAATACCTTTGGCTCACGGACAATTGCACGTCCCATAGCAACTCGCTGTCTCTGTCCACCTGATAAAGCCTTTGGCTTTCTATCAAGAAGATGCTCAATATCAAGAATCTTAGCTGCCTCATGTACAGCCTTGTCGATCTTCTCCTTTGGAACCTTTCTTAACTTAAGTCCAAATGCCATGTTATCATATACTGACATATGTGGGTACAGAGCGTAGTTCTGGAATACCATCGCAATATCTCTGTCCTTTGGCTCTACATCGTTTACGAGCTTGTCGCCGATCCATAACTCACCTGAGCTGATATCCTCAAGTCCTGCTATCATTCTAAGAGTTGTTGACTTTCCACATCCTGATGGTCCAACAAAGATGATGAACTCCTTGTCTTCGATCTCAAGGTTGAAGTCCTTAACTGCGTTGAATCCGTTAGGATATACCTTGTAAATGTTCTTAAGTGATAAACTTGCCATTTGAAATTACCTCCGTAGTGTATATAATCTTGTTTTTGTTCACCCTAAAAACTATTGTTATTCTACATCATTGGCATTTTTCATTCTATGTGATTATTGCTCAAAAAAATTTTTGAACTTTTGTCTAAATTGTATACATGCACAAATTTTGCAACATTTTGACGGTTTTCGAACCGTTTTCCCTTGGTTTAAACTTTCTTTTTTGTGAAACCTTCACCATACCCATTTATGTCAATAGGGTTTTTCGTCACGTTTTCGGTATATTTTATTACTTTTGCCTATTGTTTTTACTCATATATATACTTGACAAACCAGAAAAATGTAGAATAGCCGGCAAAATCTGTAACATTTTGTACTACAGTAAAAAAACTCTGCTGATATCGGTGTTTTCTATTCCGATATCAGCAGAGTTTTCTATATATTTTCTACATATTCTTCTATATCTAGTTGTTGGCTGCGTTGTCCACACCTATTACTACGACAATGTCTGCACCTGAAATGTCGACATCTGATGCAACCGATGAGTCAATATCTGATCTGTCTGCCGTTGCTGCACCGCCCAAAAGGCTTACAAGTCCGCTCACATCATATGAATCTGATGTGTAGATAACTGTTGTTGACTGATCTCCGTTGTCATATGTTCCTATATCTACTGATGTGTATCCATCCGCTGTAAGTGTTGTCTGCCATGTAGCTGCCACACCTGACACGCCTGATGCGTTGAGCACTACTACATTTGCACTCTTGGCATTTCCCGCTCCTGCATCCTCTGTTGAAGCATCCTGTGAGCTGTCATCCGCTGATGTATCTGAACTGTCTGCAGCATCGCCTGAACCTCCAAATGTAGGATCTGACGGATCTGACTCCTCTGTCACAATGCTTGTCTTATTGCCCGTGTCCGATGCGTCTGATTTCTTGCTCTTGCTGACGGTTCGTGCAAGCAGTACGAGCATGACAACTATAGCCACTGCAAGTATGATAACCGCTGCTCTGAGCATTGTATCTAAGAATAATTTCATTACTTTCTTACCCATTATATAGCCTCCATCTCAATATAAATGTATATTCTCATTTGTTAACAAAAACAACTAGAGTATACCAAAGTGCTTTTTTATTTTCAACATTTAATTCGCATGATATACTAGAATTAAATTTTTGTTCACAAACAGCGGAGGTACAGATTTGAAAACAGCGATAATAATTGGCGCCTCTACGGGCATCGGAAGGGAAACGGCCCTGGCGCTTTCAGACAAATATAACAGCATATCCATCACTTCATTCAGACACAAAGAAGAGCTTCTTTCTCTGAGAGACGAACTTACTGCCAAAGGCTGCGTCTGTTACTGTGAGACCGGGGACGCCGGGGATATGGAATTCATGGAGAAATTTATACAAAATACCATAGATCATCTCGGCAGTGACATTGATCTCCTCGTAAACAATGCAGGTATATCTTATGTGGGGCTTATAAACGATATGACAGTCCAGGATTTTGACAGAACCATGAAGTCAAATGTATACTCGGTATTCAATAGCTGCCGCCTCGTTGTTCCTCTCATGATCCAGTTACACAAAGGACACATAATCAATATCTCATCCGTATGGGGAAATGTCGGCGCATCGTGTGAGGTTGCATATTCTGCCTCCAAGGGTGCTGTAAATTCCTTCTCAAAGGCTCTTGGAAAGGAGCTTGCTCCAAGCGGTATAACCGTCAACGCCATAGCATTTGGCGCAATTGACACCTCCATGAACGGTCATCTGTCACCGGAGGAACGCCAGATGCTGGAGGATGAAATACCTGCAGGAAGAATGGCCACACCTTCTGAAGCGGCAGATTTCATTGTGCACATTGCCGAGTGTGGAGAATACCTGAATGGTCAGGTGATCACATTTGATGGCGCATGGCAATAGGTACTTTTCATCAAATTTTACAACAGTATAGGCAATTTCGTCCAAATTTCTATTGCTTAATTGTATATATTGCATTAGAATATATTATATATGTTATAGAATCGGGGTTATGAAATGGGATTTGGATTTGGGAAAAAGAAGAAAAATATTTCATCGGGCACAGCTCCCGCCGCAGCCGATATCAAGACTACTCTTGACGAGGACGGCAATGTGGAGATTGTTTCCAAGAACTTCAAGATGAAGTCGACACAAAAGCCGGCGGAGCAGCCATCCAGTGAAGGGGACACTTGGATCTGCTGGGGATGTGGACAGCCTACGGATCAGGACATTTGTCCGGTCTGCGGCAAGAAACGCACAAAGTAACAACACACACACAAGGGGCTGTGAAAAAACTCGATTGAGTTTTTTCGCAGCCCTTTTTTACTTTATTGCAATACGGTCACTGCGCATCGCTTACAATTATTTTCTCTACACTCTGCTAAAATGTGATTCCAAGAGCATTTATTATGAGTCCCCATGCAAGTCCTGCAGCATACAGTACCACTGCTATCCTTATATTCTCCGCAGGTCTGTGCCTGTTCATCCTAAAGAGCACCACAAGACCTACGCCCGCACTCACCAGAAGTCCTGACATCATGGCACCCGCACTGAGTATTCCCTGAAGATACAGCTCGGTTATTATGACTGACGCCGCACAGTTAGGAATAAGGCCAACCAGCGCTGCCGCCGCCTCTCCGAGCACCGGCACATCGTTGAATATACGTGCTATGGATTCTTCTCCAACAGCTTCTATGATCACATTTACCACAAGTGTAAATATGAATATAAATATCGCGATCTTTGCAGTGTGAACCAGCGCGGATCTGAATATTCCGCCCTCGCAATCGCAGTGTTCCTGCTCACAAACCTCATGGATATTCTTCTCTCCAAAATGTCCGTGGTCATGGCTGTGCTCGTGCACATAGTCGTGCACATGCCCCTTTCCCTTCTTCTCAGCCACATCATTATACACTATATTCTGTGTGTGTATGGAGCTTTCTGCCGCTTTTGCAGTGTCACTGTGCACATGTCCGCTATGGTGTTCGTGTTCATCATGTCCGCCATGTCTGTGGACCGGATCTATCTTCTTTACCTGGACCGGCTTTCTCAGTCTGTCCAGCGCAAATCCTACTATATAGCCTGTTATTACGGCTATGACCGCCTTTGTTGCAAGTATCTTCACTATCGTTCCCGCGCTTATCGCATCATTTGACAACATGATCGGCAGCATCTCGTCCGAGGTTGACATGAACACGGCTATGAGCACGCCCGCCCCTATCACACCTCCGCTGTACAGATTGGATGCCATAAGCGAAAATCCACACTGTGGCACTATTCCCAGCACACCACCGATCAACGGACCAAGCTTCTCAGCCTTTCCAAGCATATGTGCCTGTCTGCCCGCAGTTTTCCTCTCAAGCCATTCCATGATCACATAGGTGATGAGCAGGAACGGGATGAGCTTCACCGTGTCAAGCAGCGCATCTTTAAATGAATCTATAAGCAGTTCCTTCATACTATAAAACACTCCTTCTCAGATCAGCACTCGTAGATATTGTACCCACAATTGTCCTGACTGAATCCAAAATACTCCTCGTTGGTCATATCCATGAAATAGCTGCATATCACCCTGCATATTCCGTTATGGCAGACAAACAATACCGACGAATCCGGATAGGTCTCGCGGGTTTCAATTATCAGATCGTACGTTCTCCTGGCAATATCCATCATGGATTCTCCACCAGGATATCTGTATGCGAACATTCTTTTATTGTTCAGGAAATCCCCGTCGTCCCTCTGGGCGCCCTCATACACACCGTAATCCTGTTCTATAAGTCTTTCATCCGTAAGTACCGGCAAATGTTTTCTCTCCGCCACCACTCGGGCTGTCTCCTGTGCCCTGGAGAGCGGCGAGGCTATTATCACGTCAATAGAGCAGCTATCCAATCTCTCTGCAAGGAGCTGCGCCTGCTGAAGTCCTTTATCTGTAAGAGGGGAATCTGTCCTGCCACAGACCTTATTAAGTCTGTTCCATTCCGTCTCTCCGTGTCTTGCAACATATAACTTCATATGGTTTCTCCTTCCAGTCACATTGGATATCTGCTCTTTTTCCCAACTGTGTATTAACTACAAAAATCTCATATCTTTATAATATTAAGCATTTTTGCAAATTAATCAACTGTTTTTGGCTATTAAAGCGTCTGGAATTATCTTCTATATACTCATGCTGTCTGAGCTCAAACTATTGTCTTTGTTCTGTAAACTGCCATTTGTGCTGTCGTTCTGCCCATTATCTGAATCACCATCCGGTCTCTGCATATTGCCATCATCTGAATTGCCACCTGGTCTCTGCATATTTCCTTCATCTGAATTGCCACCTGGTCTCTGCATATTTCCTTCATCTGAATTGCCACCTGGTCTCTGCATATTTACATCATCTGAGTTACCGCCCGGTCCCTGCATTCCGCCTGAGCCCTCGCTGTATGTAATATCATCCAGTGTAAATGAACTGCTCTGGTCACCGACAGTCAAAGTGTAGGTATCCCCCTGTTTCATGTCTGATGTGCTGATGACAACCGAGTTAAATTTCTTATCCACCTTATAGCTGAGCACCTCCTTGCCATCTGAATCAGTAAGTGTGATCGTTTCGCCGGCATCAACCCACTCATCAAAGTTAACAAGAGCCGAGCACTGTGTGGACTCATCGCCAAATCCCTGAGCCATACCGGAACCACCCACAGCTACGACCTCTCCGCCTGTTATCGCCGCACAGATTCCGTAGTCCATCGCACTATTTCCATTGTCAGAAGGACCAAGTACACACACGCTGCCTCCTGTAATTCCAATGCAGCCGTTGGAGTCTAGTCCATCACCATCAGCATTTATGTTTATCGTTCCTCCTGTTATAAGAATATATGCATCACTGTCGGCATCCATGTCCACTCCACCCTTGCCCGGGCCGCCTCCGAAGCCACCCTTGTTGTCGTCCGAACCGCTAGAGCTTCCTCCGGCTGCATTGAAGCCGTCATCACTGGATATCACATCTATATTACCGCCAGTCACAAGGATCTTATACCCCTCTACCCCCTCATAACTCTTAGATACATCTATATCTCCACCGGTTATTATCAGAAGTCCCTCCGCATGTATCGCGTCATCCCCAACCGATATGTTGATGTCTCCGCCTTCTATATATACATATCCATCCTGCTGGTCGTCATTTCCGGCATGTATGCCGTCCTCATCGCAGCTCAGGCTAAATGTTCCATCTGCTATCCTTACGCTATCCTTGCCGTTCAGACAATGATCCTGACTGTCTATGGTATAGGTGCCACCTGTAACCACCAGGTCATCCTTGGACACGATTCCATGTCCCGTAGTGTCTTTGACCGTCAGGCTTCCGATGCCGTTAAGTGTAAGGTCGCATTTGGCAAATATCACGGCATCCACATTGTTGTCATCCGTCTGAACGTAGTCCCCGGACACCGTAAGACTGTTCTCTGCCCCTTCCGCCAACGTCACAAATACCTTGCCAGCGTTCTTCGCATATATTGCCGCATAGTCCGCAGCCGTGATCGATACTCCGTCAAGTACAAGCTGAACCTTATCATCATCGCCCGCATCCACCACGATGGTGCCATCTGTGAGTGTCCCTGACAGAACGTATACACCTGCCGCTTTGATCGTCACCACCCCATCCTCAATCTGAACATTTGAACTATTACATGCGGCTGTCTTTCCCGATAATGTTATCTTTACAGCCTCGCTCTCATCATAGCTTCCCGACAGATCCCGCTTCGTGAACATATCTGTTATATCTATAGCCGCATCGCTCATGGCTTCATCTATAGCCGCCTGCATTTCCTCCACAGTCATCTCTGTCTTTACACTGGTATTCTCTGCATCCGCACTGCCTTTTGGGCTTTCTTTATCAGCGTCCGTCTCTGTGCTCACATCACTCGTCACCTCAGTATCTGAAGTCGAGCTTGTGCTCTGGCTGGTCGAACATCCGGCAAGCATTGCCATGCAAATGGCCTCTGTCAACCCTATAGCCAGACATTTGCGGATTCCCGCTCTATGTCTCATATATTTATTCTGCCTCATACGATCATCTCCTTACTATGTATCTGCCTTATCAACTGACTTCTACAATGTCATGTCCCCCGAATCCACCTGTGCCAGCATGATCTCAAGGTTGCCATTTCTCACCCTGAGTCTGTCTATCATATTCTTCTGATTTGTGTCCTTCTTAAGCTTCACCACATATGTAAGCTTGAACAGGCTTCCCATGTTGGTCGTCTTCACATTTGTCAGTCTGTAACTGTCTGTACAGTCGGCAAGTATCTCATCAAATGCCTCTGTATAGTCGAGATTTTCAGGCACGGTAATCTTCAGGGCTCTCTCTTCATCCCTTCCGCCGCCAAATCCAGTAAGGCTGCAAATGAACATCGCTCCGCCAAGTATGACGGCAAATAATACTGCATATCCTATAAATCCCATTCCGGTCACAAGTCCAGCTCCCATCGCAAGGAATATGGCGCATATCTCCTTTGCCGAACCTGGAACCGATCTGAACCTTACAAGGCTGAATGCACCTGCCACAGCAACGCCCGTGCCAACATTGCCATTTACCATCATGATCACCACGCACACAACCGCAGGTATAAGTGCCAATGTCACCAGAAAACTCTGGGTGTATTTACTTCTGAATGCGTAAACCAACGCAAGGAATACTCCTATTACAAGGGATACCGCTATGCAGATCAGAAACTCCTGCACTGATATCGTTGTCGCTGTTCCAAATATACTGTCAAATAATCCTGTCATCTTCTATCTCCTCCTGTCTATGTTTGCCACTTTATCATTTACATAATTCGTCTTTTTTTAGTTTCTGGCTTTAAATGTATATGATCCACTTATGTCAGCCTACCATCTGTTTATACGCCTCTCCATACTTTGAAAATGACGTCTTGTATGCTCCATACTTTGTGAGCAGATGTGACAGCCACAGCGGGAACCCGCCTGCCATCTTGATCTCCATCAACACCTTATATTCTGGTATGACCTTGTGCCCATATGGCTCTTTCTGCAGTGTAAGATCATCGTTCTGCCAGAGTATATTGTAGTCAAATGTAATCCTTAGTTCCGGATTGTCTATGCCTTTGTAGTAATCTCTCTCATACGAGAGAACCACTGCAGGCTCCAGATCTTTGTATACCTGCATGAAATAATCGATTTCTCTGCCTATCTGGCAATCCTCGTGCAGCGGCTGGCCGCCCACCAGATAATCCATAGCCTCCTGCTCCGGCACCTCCAGCCTTCTCTTGTACACAACAGATTTGTATTTCTTCTTGAGCTCGATAAAAACCTCTGAATCGTCATCCGGGACTCCATAGCTTCTGAGCCTGAGCTTCTCTTTGTAAACCGGCTTTTCTATGGAGTCTCTGATGAGCCTGTGGGAAGGAGTGTCGAAATATATGTTAATGATCTGGCTATGCGCAAACCTGTCCGGCTGCATATACCTTATCATTTCGCTCATTATCTGCTCGTACTGTTCTCTGTCAAGCATGTACTTAAGTTCATATCTTTTAAACGTGTTGTCTGCCATAAGCATCATCCTTTCTTTACCTTATCTCCTCTTGATGATGCTATAATAGCCTGTAAAACTTAAACGAACTTTAAATATAAAAAATTGTCTTCGGCGACTCCTGTTGGTGTGTATTCTCTACGTTATATATCCAATCGGTAGTGCCGGCGACCGAACTTTGACACTTCTGTGCCGCCGCAGAGAGCTAGGCGCCCTTATCGTGCTTGGCGCGGCGTGCACGATGGAAACAAAGTCAAAGTGAGGGTAGACAAACGTGATTGGATATACAACATAGAGATTACACCAACAAGAGTCACCGAAGACAACCGCAACGCAAAAACGCCCATCTGCGGATCACTCCACAGATGGACGTCTATAGTCTTATATTATAATCTTATGTCTAGTTGATTTGAAGATGTGGCTCTCGTCAAATGCTTATGATTAGCAAACACCCTGAGCAAGCATAGCGTCAACAACCTTCTCGAAGCCGGCGATGTTAGCACCTGCAACATAGTCTGCGTTTCCGCCAACTGTCATGTCGTATCTCTTTGCTGCATCTGAGATGTTAGCGTAGATTGTCTCCATGATTCCCTTGAGCTTGCCATCAACTTCCTCGAATGTCCATGAAAGTCTCTCGCTGTTCTGGCTCATCTCAAGAGCTGATGTAGCAACACCACCTGCATTTGCAGCCTTACCACCAACGAAGAGAACACCATTCTCCTGAAGGTACTTAGTAGCCTCAAGAGTTGTAGGCATGTTAGCGCCCTCTGTTACTGAGATAACGCCGTTTGCAACAAGCATCTTAGCATCGTCAAGGTTAAGCTCGTTCTGTGTAGCACATGGAAGAGCAAGGTCACACTTGATTGACCATACGCCGTGATCATTTGCATCCTTCTTTACATGGTACTCAGCTGATGGTCTAGCAGCAGCATAAGCATCAAGACGTGCTCTCTTAACTTCCTTAACTTCCTTAAGAAGTGCAACATCGATTCCTTCTGGATCGTAGATCCAACCTGTAGAATCTGAACATGTAACACACTTAGCACCTAACTGATGTGCCTTCTGGATTGCGTAGATTGCAACATTACCAGCACCTGATACTGCACAAGTCTTGCCTGCGATATCAATGTCATGATCCTTTAACAGTGCGTTTGTAAGGTAAAGCAGTCCGTAACCAGTAGCCTCTGTACGAGCAAGTGATCCACCATATGTAAGTCCCTTACCTGTGAGAACTCCCTCGTATGATCCACGGATTCTCTTGAACTGACCGAACATGAAACCGATCTCTCTAGCGCCTGTTCCGATATCTCCAGCTGGAACATCGACATCAGCACCGATATACTTGCAAAGCTCTGTCATGAAGCTCTGGCAGAATGCCATGATCTCTCTGTCTGACTTACCCTTAGGGTCGAAGTCTGAACCACCCTTACCACCACCGATTGGAAGTGTTGTAAGTGAGTTCTTGAAAACCTGCTCGAAACCAAGAAACTTAATGATACCAAGGTTTACTGATGGGTGAAGTCTGAGACCTCCCTTGTATGGTCCAATGGCATTGTTGAACTGTACACGGAAACCTCTGTTGACCTGTACCTGTCCGTTGTCATCTACCCATGGTACTCTGAACATGAGCTGTCTATCTGGCTCTGTGATTCTCTCGAGGATAGCATTCTTTCTGTAAAGCTCCTCATTTGCCTCGATGCAAGGTCTGAGTGAATCAAGAACCTCTGTTACTGCCTGTAAGAACTCTGGCTGATCTGCATTCTTCTTCTGTACTATCTCGAGTACTTCATCAACATATGACATAGTAAAAATCCTCCTAAACTGATTATATATCGTGACCTGTTAATTATTTCCTGACCACGCTCCCTATTATAGTATAGGAAATTAAGATTGTAAAGAAAAAACTTGTGAAATCTAAGTATTTTTTTGTTTTTGCTTAATTTTCCCCTGTTTTTATCAATTATGCTTATCATTTATAAACATTATTCCTGGTTATGACCGTTGCCACGGAAGATAATCTGAGATATTTTTCCAATGATCCCAGCTTTTACTGCTTGTCATTGTCATGGTGAAGATCATTCTTCCAGTATCTGCATCTGTGCTTTACATTTGTGGAGAATACGATCTGAGTCTTGGTCTTGCCAAATCTCTGAAGCTCGCCAACAAAATGATCGAGATCCGCTGTTGTCTTGAAACGAACCTCTATGAGCATTGAGTAGTCTCCAGTCACACAGTTGCACTCCACTACGTTTAACACACTGTCTATATAAGGATAGAACTCAGCCTTCTGCTCCGGTGAAACCTCCAGATTGATAAATGCCTTGATATAATGACCCATAGCCTCAGGATTGAGCTTGGTCGTGAATCCCTCAAGCACGCCCTCGGCAAGCATCCTGTCTATTCTTGTTCCAACTGCTGTAGGTGACATGGACACCTCAGCGCCTATATCTTTGAGTGATACACGTGCATTGTCCTGAAGCATGGCAAGTATCTTCTCATCCACCTCATCCAGTCTGTAGTATATCATTTCTTTCTTTTCCATAAGATGTCTTCTCCTTCTCACTTTCTAAGGCAATTACGAAACACCTCAACCCAAGTCCTGTTTTTCAATTTCACAATCACCTGTTTTAACAACTTAAGTCACGCACAGCCCGATGGATAACTTGTGTTTCACAATCATATAGCCATATTTACTTAAGATTTTTAACGTATGGTGTCATTATATACCCTACTCCGCGCAAATGACAACATGATTTTTCCCACTCTGTATAAATAGTTCATTCAGACATTTTCTCGTTCTAGTGTAAGAATATAAGGAGATGCTAGTTTTCCCAGAAAGCAAAACTCTCTTCTAGTAGGTGCTTTAAATGCTCTATTATTATCAAAGTTTTCGTCCTTACACATAACATAATGCGTAGATCTCTGCCATCCTCCTGCTTTTATCTCCTGCACTCCATTCTCTCTGACTGCAACATACCCTTGTTCCAATTCATTCTTATCACAAACTTCATCCAATAAATATAATTCTGATATTACAAACGCTTTTACATTTTTCCCGCCACTTGCTGTACAATCAATACCATCAGGAACTGAAAAGTGTCCATAACTCATTTGATCAAATTTCAGGAATTCCATATCCTGCCCTGAAAGTTTTGACACATATTTTTTCCTTAATATATTATATTTAAAAGCATTCTTTTTTGCATATGAATTGGATGTTGTAAATATGAATAATACATATACGTCTTTCTCCTGCTCTTGTCGTTCTTTGCAAAGTTGTTTCACTGTTTCAGCTGACACCGAATTAGCACTGAAAGTCCAAAGGCAATATCCATTCTCATCAATCGTCTTCCTTTCATAATTTAGGATTTGATCAATGTTATCACCAACATAATTACCCGCTATTGAAATAAACATCTCTTTTATATCAATTTCTTTTATACTTATACTTTTATCGTACAAAATTCTCTGGATTCTCTGTCTATTAAAAATTATCCGATCCCAATACAGACTTTTATCCTGATTACATTTATCTTGATTATTTTTATCTAAATATTTCTTTACATAATTTTCAAACACTTCTTTTCTTCTATCATGTTTAGATAACTCCTCTGGATTCATTTTAAAGCGTTCTCTAATATCGTCTATAAAATCCATTTTCTTTTTTTCATAAAAAGATTTTTTAATATTTAGATTTTCTATACTTCTATTTTGCGAAGAAATCTCATAATTATTACACTGCTCGTTATATAAGTCAAAACCAAACTCCTCCAGTAACGTCATATACATCTGCTCAAGTTCATTCAACTGATCATAATCATTCTTATCTCTTATAAATATTTGTTCATCTGCCAAATCTTTTTTTATATATAACACCATATAAATAAATTCTACTCCTGAGTCATAGTCTCTCTGAAGCTTTCTGCTGTCTATCCCCTTATCCAATTCGAAAGCATGATCCCTTTCATTGAAAGTTTTAGCCTTTCCAACATAAACCTTCCATTCAGGAATATTCATAATAGCGTATATACCACCAAAATATTTAATGTCATCCATTGATTCTGTATTCATACTCATACTCATTCTCCTTTAAACTCTCTTGTGTAATATATTTCTATTCTAATATAATAATCTTCCGTTGTCAATCACATCTTTAAAGTGATTTTAATGAAATATCACTAGCCACAAAACCACTTATACCAGCAGCTCCATGGGTAGTAACTGTTGATTTTAATCTATTTCTTTACAAATAGTTCCATCTCAATAGAATGTAATAAATCTATGTCAAATCCACTCTTTTCCCGAATATTATTATAGAATTTTGTATCCCCATTTTTCGTTTTTAAGAAAACTTTATCATCTCTAGTCTTATAAACGACGTAATCATTCTTTTTAGGAATTGCTATTGGTAGGCTCATAACATCTAACGGGATAACCCATCTTCTGTCACCATTTTCTAGCCCCAGTAAAATCATTGGTTTAACTCCATACTGCCTAGCATATCCCACCAGCTTCTGCACAGGAGAATTGCGAATACAAACAACAGGACTTTCTTCCCCCATCTTTTTGAAAACCGTGTACACCAGATATTCCCTTGTTTTTATATACCTTAATGCTCTGTCAGTTATCATTTCTACATTTTCTTCATTTTCAATCAGCACATCTGTCACTGCACGAATCAACGATCCACGGTCAAACTGTTTCTCATCATCTTTTTTCTTAAAAATCTCATGCTCTATCGCATATGCAAATGCCTTTGCTATTGCTTCATTAATCTGTATTCCACTTTTAAATGCATACTCTGAAAATTTTTCCCACTCCTGTTTAGACATAGCTAAATTCACTCTTGTAATATCGTCCATCATTTTCTCCTTTGCGCTTTAGAATCACATTGTGTTTCCGTTTCTTAGATATTATCATTTACAAAATCTTTTGTCAATCCCATTCATAAAGAAAATAATATTTCACAAGTCAGCAATATTACCAGGTAAAAATCTACAAATGGCAACATAACTTTTACCTATTTTCGCTGCTATAATTATCCTCAAGCCAGTGCGCCACCCCATCCTCATCATTTGATGATATAACCGATGTGGCATACCTTTTTAGCTGTTCGTCAGCATTTTGTACTGCGTAGCTTTCGTCAGCAAGTTCAAACATATCTATATCGTTTCTGCCATCTCCAAAAGCAACCACCCTGTCGCATTCCAGAAGTTCCTGCAACTGTTTTATTGCATTGGCCTTGGATGCCGCAAACGGCATGATCTCCAGCCATTGTTCATCCGTATAAATGTCTTTCTGATATACACAGTGAAATTTATCCTTATACTTATCGTACAACGGCTTTAATTTTTCCGGACTGTCAATGCAGGTTATGTAGAAAATGTTTCCTGATTTCAGGTTCTCCGCAGACTTTACTACATTCGTCCTGACATCCCCCTGCCTGCTGAGCAGGAACTTCTTCATGCCACCTGTACACAATTCTGGGACATACGAAAATCTCTCCTTTCCGTCTATCCGTGCGTACACTATAGGGAATATCTGATTGTCAAACAGATCATCAAGCACCAATCCTACCGATTCATCAAAGTAATTCGCAGCAAAGACTTCACCGGTAAGATTGTCCACTATAAACGCACCATTGTACACAATCAGCGGCATTTCTGCCCGCAGTCCATTTGTCACCTTCTTCGCCGTAACAAGTGAACGCGCCGTCGCATAAGAGAATATCATCCCTCTATCTGTCAAATTGTTAATAACACTATTTGTGTACTCAGACGTCGTTTCATCACTGCGAAGAAGTGTACCATCCAGATCTGATACATATAAGGTTTTCATAACGTCACCCGCCTATCTCAATTTTTCTGCAATACTCTCAGTTTATACAACTCACACTATTTTATACAGCTTGCTATCTTCTGAAGCTCACTATTTTCTGCATCTCGCTATCTTCTGCATCTCATTATCTTCTATACAAGATTTCAACATCACCATCCACAAATCCAGCGGCAACCGCCTCATACTTCTTCAGCTCCCCTGCGTATTTTCCTTCCGCAAGATACTTCCTGATCATCTCACAGGAAATGTCAAGTATCTCCTCCCAACCCATATCCTGCTGCCATCCGTACAAATCTTCACCTGTCGTGAACTCCTCGTAACAATTCCAGTCCTCATCCTCCTCATCAAAATAAGTTGAGCTTATCAACTGGATCGACCAATGCAAATCCACCTCTTCATATATATTGAAATTGATCGCCACTCCCGGCAGCGGCATATTCTCGTCCAATATCCGGTCTAACCATTTTGCAAATTCATCGTACATATCGTTTCCCCCTGTTCGTCACGTTTTTTCCTACAAGTCTTTACTGTTATTTCTATGTTCAACCTTCTAATCCTTCTCATATATAAATATCGTATCTCCTATGGTGCATTTCAGATATTTTCCATCTATCGTGCCCGTTGAAAAGCTAAGAGTATCCGTCATCTTAAAGTTGTACTGATTATCCCCCGTCTGTTCCACCTGCAGATTGATAGTCTTATCCCCCATCGCCTTCCCGGAATAGTAAAATGTTGCAGTATCACCACTTATTTCATAGATCTCTTTTGTGTCCTCACCCTTGACCTTATACGTCTTGCCATCTGATGTCTCACTTTTTACAAGCACCCATTTTCCATCCAGCGTCTCAGTCTTACCACACGCTGTAAACGCAAACACACATACCACTACCAGTATCACTGATATCATTTTCTTTATATTCCCCAATTTATTTCCTCCCTTTTGAATATCTGTCATCTAAGTTATTTTATCAAAAAAGGCTGATGTAAAGTATTCCCTATACACATCAGCCTCGTTTTATGACTCTATATAATTATTACTTGTTGTTCTTGATGTACTCATCAATTCCCTTTGCACCAGCTCTACCAGCTTCCATTGCAAGGATAACTGTTGCAGCACCTGTTACGGCATCGCCACCGGCATATACGCCTTCCTTGGTTGTCTGTCCGTTTGCCTCTTCTGCAACGATACACTTCCACTTGTTTGTCTCAAGTCCCTCTGTTGTAGATGAGATAAGTGGGTTTGGTGAAGTTCCAAGTGACATGATTACTGTGTCAACGTCCATTGTGAACTCTGAATCTGGAATCACAACAGGTCTTCTTCTGCCTGATGCGTCTGGCTCACCGAGCTCCATCTTCACACACTTCATACCGCATACCCAGCCGTTCTCATCCTCAAGGATCTCTGTTGGGTTTGTGAGGAGATCAAATATGATTCCCTCTTCCTTAGCATGATGAACCTCCTCAACTCTGGCTGGGAGCTCCTCCTCTGAACGTCTGTATACGATATGCGTCTCAGCGCCAAGTCTGAGTGCTGTTCTTGCTGCATCCATAGCAACATTTCCACCACCGACAACGGCAACCTTCTTACCTCTCATGATAGGTGTATTTGAATTCTCGTCAAATGCCTTCATGAGGTTGCTTCTTGTGAGGTACTCATTTGCTGAGAATACGCCGTTGGCATTCTCGCCTGGGATACCCATGAACTTAGGAAGTCCTGCACCTGATCCGATGAACACTGCGTCAAATCCCTCATCCTCAAGGAGTGAGTCGATTGTGACTGACTTTCCTACTACTACATTTGTCTCTATCTTAACACCAAGTGACTTGATGTTCTCGATCTCCTTGGCAACTACCTTCTCCTTTGGAAGACGGAACTCTGGAATTCCGTATACGAGAACTCCGCCCGGCTGGTGAAGTGCCTCGAATATAGTTACATCGTAACCCATCTTTGCAAGATCTCCGGCTGCTGTCACACCTGAAGGGCCTGATCCGATGACTGCCACCTTGTGACCATTCATCTCCTTTGCAGGCTCTGGCTTGATTCCGTTCTCACGGGCCCAGTCAGCAACAAATCTCTCAAGCTTACCGATGGATATCGCCTCGCCCTTGATTCCTCTGATACACTTCTGCTCACACTGTGTCTCCTGTGGACATACACGGCCACATACAGCAGGAAGTGCTGATGACTCGCTGATGATCTTGAATGCCTCAGCGAAGTTGCCTTCCTTGACCTGAGCTATAAATCCAGGGATATTGATAGATACAGGACAGCCATTCATACATGGGGCGTTCTTACATCCTATACATCTTGAAGCCTCAGCCATAGCCTCCTCTTCATTATATCCGTAACAAACCTCTTCAAAATTCTTTGCACGTACCTGTGGCTCCTGCTCGCGAACCGGCACTCTCTTCCAAACATCTACTTCTATAGCCATTACTTGTCACCTCCACAGTTTCCACATCCGCCATGATGTGTATCGCCCTCTTTTGCTGCAAGGAATGCTCTGCCCTCTACAGTCTTGTAGAGCTGCTGACGCTGCATAGCCTCCTCAAAGTTCACCTTGTGACCGTCGAACTCTGGTCCGTCTACACATGCGAACTTAACCTCTCCGCCTACTGTTACACGGCAGGCACCACACATACCTGTTCCGTCTACCATGATAGGGTTAAGGCTGACAACTGTAGGGATCTCAAGCTCCTTTGTGAGCTTACATACGAACTTCATCATGATCATAGGGCCGATGGCAACACACACATCATACTTGTTGCCAGCGTCTACAAGCTTCTGGATCTCATTTGTAACGACACCCTTGCTTCCATATGAACCGTCATCTGTCGTGATATACAGGTTGCCGGCTACCTTCTTCATCTTATCCTCAAGAATGATGAGTGACTTGTTTCTTCCTCCGACGATGACGTCAGCTTCGATGCCCTGCTCGTGGAGCCACTTTACCTGTGGGTATACAGGCGCTGTTCCAACACCACCTGCAACGAAGAGGATCTTCTTTTTCTTGAGTTCTTCTATATCCTCCTTGCAGAACTCTGATGGACATCCAAGTGGTCCAACGAAATCCGCAAATGAATCTCCAACCTTCTTATTCTTCATCATCTCTGTAGCAGCTCCAACTACCTGGAATACTATAGTGATGGTTCCGTCCTCTCTTGAGTAATCGCAGATAGTGAGAGGGATTCTCTCTCCATCCTCTGAACCTCTGACAATTACAAACTGTCCCGGAAGACATTTATTTGCAACTCGTGGTGCAACCACGTCCATGAGGTATATGGTCTCTGTCAACTGTTCAACCTTAGTAATCTTATACACTCTGTGCTCCGTCCTTTCCGACAGCCAAATTCTGACTGTTATGATCATTTTATTCTGTAAATGGGTGCAAACGCCCCTATTTATACACGTACGTACTTAATTTAGCAAAAAATATCAACAAAATCAAGGTATATGTAAAAATAGCACTGTTCTAAAAATTATCCTCAGGTGCAAAAAATCCCGCCAAAAGAGAAAATTTTCTCTCTGGCAGGGACTATTATATCTTACTTTATATTACTGTCTCTTTCTCTTCGCCTTGGCCTTGAGTGCTTCCTCTTTCCTTCTCTCGTTCTCCTGAATTATAAGCTTCTTCATTCCCTCCAGCTTTTTCTGGTTCAGCCTTATCTGCTCAAGCTCGCTCTCCGCTACCTGCTGCGCCTCTTTGCTCTGGAAGGTGACAAACTTATCAAATGCTCCCGGATAGGCAAATGTCTTTTCTACATTATTATAAGAAAATACAATTCTTATATGGCTTCCATCACATTCCATCACACTGCCTTCACCAAACTTCACATGGTTTACTTTTTCATTCTCAAACATTATTACATCCTCCTATCCATATTATTTCCATCTACAATACTGTTAAAACAAACTCACTAAAATTACGATATGATGCACTTGTCTGTTTCGATCTGCAAGGCTGACTCTGTTCACTATGTGTTCTTCCTACTACTAATTATACTGTAACAAAAAAATCGGCACTTTTTCCAGTTAAAAATGCCGACTTTTTTTATTTTCGTGAAAATAGTCACTAAGAGTCATGGTTTTTGTTCATTATTGATTTCTCAAACACATGAACCATACAAAAATGTACTCATATTTTTACCAAGCCATATTGTGCACTTTTATCTATCTTGCATTTGCTTTGAGAAGTTCCGCAACCTCCGTCTCTGTTGCAAGTGAGAGTGCCTTTGCTGCCAACTCATCTGCTTCAGCCTTCGACCACTTGGCTATCGTTCCTCTTGTCGCAAGGACTGAAGTGGCACTGACTGAAAACTCTCCCAGTCCAAATGATATAAGGAGAGGTATGAGCAACGGATCTGCTGCTGCCTCACCGCACATGCCTACCATGATGCCCGCTGCATTTGCCGCCTCGATGATATTCTTCATGGAGCGGAGAACTGCAGGATTGTAGGACGAGTACAGATACGCAACCTTTGCATTGCCTCTGTCGACCGCCATGGTGTACTGTGTCAGGTCATTTGTGCCTATACTGAAGAAGTCTGCCTCCTTTGCGAGCAGGTCTGCTATGAGACTTGCCGCAGGAGTTTCTATCATTGCACCGACCTGGATATCCTTATTGTATGCTATATTCTCTGCATCAAGCTCAGCCATGAGCTCCTTAACAAGAGCCTTCACGCTTCTGATCTCATCAACACATGTGACAAGCGGTACCATGATCTTGATATCGCCAAATGCACTTGCGCGGAGAAGTGCCCTCAGCTGTACTCTGTATGAATCTTTATTCTGCAGACAATATCTCACTGCTCTGAAACCTAAGAACGGATTGTCCTCTTTCTCAAGTCCAAGGTATGGGATATCCTTGTCACCACCCACATCAAGAGTTCTGATGATGACTTCTCTGCCCTCCATGGTCTCGGCAGCCGCCTTGTACGCCTGGAACTGCTCTTCCTCAGATGGGAGCTCCGATGCGCCCATGAACAGGAACTCTGTTCTGAAAAGGCCAACGCCCTCTCCATCACATGCAGCAACCTGCTTTGCATCCTCCGGATTACCGATATTGCCATACAGATGTACCTTTACACCGTCAGCTGTGACTGTGTCTTTGCCTCTGTATACCTCGAGAAGTGCCTTGTCGCTAAGATACTTCTCTCTCTTTGCCTGATATTTCTCTATCTCTTCCTGGGACGGATCAAGTATGCAGATTCCATCGCATCCGTCAACTACTGCTGTCATGCCATCCGAAACCTTGTCAACTATTCCGTCCACGCTGAGTACCGCCGGTATCTCAAGTGCCCTCGCAAGAATAGCTGAGTGGGATGTCTTGCCACCAACCGCAGTGATGATTCCTGCCACATTCTCCTTGACGATTCCCGCTGTCATGGATGGGGTGAGATCCTCAGCCACAAGAATCGTTCCGGCTGGAACCTCTGATATGTTCACGTCCGGCGTGCCAGTAAGTATCTTGAGCATTCTCACCTTGATGTCGCCGATATCCGTTGCTCTCTGTCTTGTGAGCTCATCATCCGCCATCTGGAACATTCCTGCAAACATGTCACATGTACTCTCAAATGCCGCCTCTGCACAGGTTCCGCTCATGATGGCACCTTTTGTTATCTCATCCATCCCCGGATCTGTGAGGAGAAGTATGTGTCCTTCAAGTATCTCGGCATTGTGCTCTCCGACACTCTCCTTCATAGCCTCTGCCATGGCATGAGTCTTCTCTGTAAATGCTGCAACTGCATCGTCATATCTCTTGATCTCTGCATCTGTATCTGTGATCGTTCTGTTCTCATATTCCGGCTTTGCGTCAGATATGATCACAACCTTTCCAACGCCGTAGCCGGCTGAACCCGCGATTCCTTTTTTCATAAGAAAACCTCCAATTATTTTATATACAACAAATGGTACTCAATCTGAGTACCATTTGTCCGTAACATTTACTGAAGTCTGATATCAGATTTCACTTATCATTTTCCTACTGCGACGTTAGAACATCTACTCGCTCTACTCGCCGAATCCTGACTCGATGAGCTCAACTGCCTTTGCAAGAGCCTCCTTCTCGTCTGCACCATCACACTCTACTGTAACCTCAGCACCACACTTGATGCATGCTGCGATGATGAGCATTACGCTCTTGGCATTGATCTTCTTGCCTGCTACATCGAGAGTTACTGCACATGAGAACTTTGTCATCTCCTTTGCAAATACTCCTGCTGGTCTCATATGAAGTCCCTGTTCATTTACTACTTTTACTGTCTGTGCTACCATAATTTCTTCTCCTTCTTTTACGGACGGACCACCGGTATTCATTATGAAGCTTTGGGCTAATGACACATCCTTTTCAGGGTCGCTCCCGCTTATTTCGACCTGCAGCGGTACTAAGGTGCCGCTTATCGCGCCACCTAAGGACCGGCGGTCTCAAATTCCCTTCAAAGGATGTGTCAGTATCCAGCAGCCAATCTATTCTGTGCGTGGTCCTGTCTCTTAATAAAATCTTATATTTGTGGAATTTCGTGAAATAATCCTGTTTCATTCTAACCATATGGTATCACAGCCAGATGACCTGCCATCTTTCCTTGATCCATATTTTTATCAGATTTCTTTCACAAATCCCAGTTGTATAAATTATAACATTCTGTCGTTTTTTGTGCATTACTTTTGTGCAGCTTTTATTCCTGCGCGTTTCTCTTTATAAGACCGAGCATGATACATGTGATCACTGATCCTACAAGCCATGAGATGATATATGGTAACCAGTTGCCTACGGTTGCGAATACGAATATTCCGCCGTGAGGTGCCATCAGTGTACATTTGAACGCTGCTGACATTCCGCCTGCAACTGCTGCACCTACAAGTGTACATGGTATTACGTGGAGTGGATCTGCAGCTGCAAATGGTATTGCACCCTCTGTTATGAATCCACATGACATTACGATATTTGATACTGTTGAGTTTCTCTCTGCCTTTGTGAACTTCTTAGGGAAGAAGATACATGCAAGGGCAATTCCAAGCGGAGGTACCATACCACCTACCATAACTGATGCCATTGAGATATAGCATGCCTGAACTGCTGGATCTGAGAGCTGTGCGCCGCCTGCGACAAGCTCTGATGCCGTTGTGAGAACCATTGTTCCGTATACATAAGCTGCCTTATTGATAGGGCCGCCCATGTCTATCGCCATCATACCGCCGAGGATGATTCCAAGTGGAATGAGAAGGTTTTTATTTGCAAGGGCTGTCAGCATATCTGAAAGTTCTGTATTGATCAATCCAATAATTGGATTGAGTATAAATATCATAAGTACTGCAACTATAAACATACCAACAAGTGGGTATATAAGTGTTGGCTTAATTCCCTCCAGCGTCTTAGGGAATCTGGAGCAGATCTTTCTAAGAAGAAGCACTACATATCCTGCAAGGAAACCTGCTGCGATACCTCCGAGGAAACCTGATACTGTATTTCCGCCGCCTTCTGCAACGAATCCAAACTTTGATATAAATGACTGGAAGCCGCCAAGGTTATCTCCTGCCCATACATAACCTGATAGTGCTGCATTTCCAGAGGATGCCAGGATACCGCCGAGGAAACCAACCGCAAGTCCCGGTCTGTCTGCTATAGACTCTGCTATAAATCCTGCAAGCACCGGAACCATCACGCCCATCGCCAGACCACCGGCATACTTGAAGAATGCTGAGAGCGGTGTCATGGAACCGAAGTTGGATCCACCTGTTGCACCAAATCCGCAAAGTGTATCTATAAGGAATGCAAGAGCTGTGAGGATACCACCGCCGATTACGAATGGGAGCATGTGTGATACTCCGTTCATAAGATGCTTGTAGATCCTGCTTCCCACACTGCCATTTGCACTGCTCGACTCCTTCTTGCCGCCTTCCTCGTGGTGAACAGGAACCTGACCATCCACGATCTTCTGTATGAGTTCCTCAGGCTTGTGTATTCCATCTGCTACTCTTGTGAAAAGAACTGGCTTTCCGTCAAATCTTGCTGTTTCAACATTCTTGTCAGCTGCAACTATGATACCATCACAGTTTGCGATCTCTTCATCAGTAAGTATATTTTTTGCTCCGCCTGAACCATTTGTCTCAGCCTTTAAAGCATATCCCATCTTGGCACCGGCCTTCTCGAGTGCCTCGGCTGCCATATATGTGTGAGCTATTCCTGTAGGACACGCTGTAACGGCAAGGACTCTGAAGCCCTTCTTCTCAGGAGCCTTCTCAACTGCTTTTTCCTCAGGCTTCTCTGCTGTCTCCTCTGGGAACTTTGCGTTCTCGTATTTGTCAACGACTGCAAGGAATGCATCCTTGTCTGCTGCCTTCAAAAGCTCTGCTCTGAAGTCCTCATCCATGAGGAGCATAGACAGTCTTGAAAGTACCTCAAGATGTACATCTGATCCGCTCTCCGGTGCTGCGATCATGAAGAACAGATTGGATGGCAGTCCGTCAAGTGAGTCGTAATCAACTCCATCTGGAACTGTCATAGCTGCAAGTCCAGGTCTCTTGACTGCCTTGTTCTTGGAGTGAGGGATTGCTATTCCCTCTCCTATAGCTGTTGAGCCCTCTTCCTCTCTCTTAATGATTCCTTCTTTGTATGTTTTCTTGTCTGAGATGTTGCCTGCTGCATCGTGCAGGTTGACAAGGTAGTCGATCGCCGCATCCTTTGAATCTACCTTTACACCCAGAGCAATGCTTTCCTTTGATAAAAGCTCTGTGATTCTCATAAACGTAACCTCCTCTTAAATAATCAGCCGCATCCACATATGCTGCCATGCGGTATCTGAATCTCCTAAGTATTCCTTCTCATGACGGAACACCTACGTTTTACTATAACTGCTTGTAGAGTTCTTCTACTTTGTCCGCTGTGGCAAGGCCTTCTGAAAATGCTGTGGCACTTCCGGTTGCTGTTCCTCTCTTCAGCGCTTCCATGTAATCGTGATCCTTCAGGTAGCTTGCTGTAAATCCTGCCACCATAGAATCACCTGCCCCTACTGAGTTCACAACTGTTCCCTTTGGAACTCCGATCCTGTGAACCTCTCCTGTCTCTGTGATGAGTATTGCTCCGTCTCCCGCCATGGATATGAGTACATTTCTTGCACCCATGACCTGAAGCTTCTTCGCATACTCAACGATCTCGTCATCGCTCTTTAAGACAACTCCGAACATCTCGCCAAGCTCATGGTTGTTAGGCTTGATGAGGAATGGATGGAACTTCAATACATTGAGCAGAAGATCCTTCGTCGCATCAACCACGATATCGATGTTCCTGTTCATAAGCTTCTCCATAATCTGCTCGTATATGTCAGATGGAAGTGATACTGGTATGGTTCCTGCAAGTACCAGGCAATCTCCGGACTGAAGCTTGTCCAGCTTGCCAAACATCTGCTGCAGCTCATCCGCCTCGATGTCGGGGCCCTGTCCGTTGATCTCGGTCTCCTGCTCTGCCTTGATCTTGACATTTATCCTGCTGAGGCCATTCTTTAGCTGGATAAAATCTGTCTTAACTCCCATGGCCTTGACTCCGTCCTCAATCTCCTTACCGGTAAATCCAGCAACAAAACCGAGAGCGACAGAATCAACGCCTATGTTCTTAAGTACGGTGGAGACATTGATACCTTTGCCGCCATAGAATATGGCTTCTGACTTACTCCTGTTCACCATTCCAAGCTCAAGGCTGTCCATCTTGACAACATAATCGAGCGCTGGATTGAACGTCACCGTATAAATCATTATCTGAGTACCTCCTTTACAACTGTGGCATCTATGTACTTATCATTTACAAGTCTGTCCGTGATAATACAGGCTTTTTCGATTGCTGCAAATGTCACTGCTGTCACCTTGTCAAACTTACTGCTGTCGGCAAGGACTATGCTAGCGTAAGATCTGTTCACCGCTTCCATCTTCACCATAGCCTCTTCCACATCGACCGTTGTGAATCCATAATCCATATGGATTCCATTTGTTCCAAGAAAGCACTTTGTGAAATTAAACTTTTTCATGGAATTGACCGCCTCGGCTCCGATGATAGCCTCTGTGATCGGCTTTACCAGTCCGCCTATCATATACGTTCTGAGGTTCTTCTTGAGAAGCCGCTTGGCATGTGCTATTCCATTTGTGACAAATGTAGCATTTGTTTCGCCGATATAGTCGATCATGAGTTCCGTGCTGGTTCCTGCGTCTATAAATATGAAGTCTTCATCGTTGATCATCGTCGCCGCATATCTTGCGATGGCACCCTTCTCTTCCACGTTGAGCTGTGCCTTGGCTGAAACCGGTGCCTCATTGGTGATATATTCATGCTCGATCGCCTTGGCACCACCATGGAATCTCTTGATCTTTCCCATATCGTCCAGAGTGATCAGATCTCTTCTTATAGTAGATTCTGACGCTCCTGTGATCTCTGTGAACTCTGCAACTGTCATAGACTTTTTCTCTTTCAGTGCATCTAAAATCGTTGTGTATCTATCCTCGGTCATCATAATAATTGCCTCCTGCCTGTTAAGTATGTCTCCTGTATATGTGTTTTTCGTGTTTGTGTGTTTTCTTGTTTTCGTGGCATTTCAGAATGCATCTGTCTGCATTCAGTGCTTATAACTTTTCTTTAGGATAACATATTTTTTGACCGTTTTCAATTATTTGTGATTGTTTCAAGGTGGTTTTCACTTGATTTCAGTCACTTTCAATCAATCTATATGCATAATATCATCGCAAATGAAGATTGTCAATCATATTTCTGAAGTTTTTTGAATGTTTTTGATTGTTTTTGACTGTTTCGTTGTTTTGCAACTCAAGGAGGGGATGGAGTGGTCAGGTACCTCCATCCCTTCCAGCTCCCGACATTAATAAAACAAAAGACGTTGACCCCACCGGTCAACGCCCTAGACTTTTGAATTATTTTTTCATATTACTATGCAACATCCGCAGGATTTACATGCACCATCACATGCTTTACCTTTGGGAAATTCTTCTCTATGCCCTCATGGACCTCCTCCGCTATCTCATGCGCATGTCTTAATGTATATGAACCATTTACACCTATCTCCACATCTACATATATCTTGTTGCCAAATATCCTTGTGTGGAGAAGGTCTACACTGAGAACCTCATTCTGTGCGAGCACAAAATCCCTCATCGCTTTCTCTGTCTCATCATCGCAGGAGTGATCCACCATCTTATCCATGGCATCCTTAAATATATCATATGCCGCCTTAGCTATGAATACAAAGATAACAATGCTTGCAATGGAATCCATGACCGGAAATCCCATCATCGCACCGCCGATACCGACAAGTGCGCCAACTGATGACAACGCATCTGAGCGGTGATGCCATGCATCTGCCATAAGTGCGCTTGAATCTATCTTCTTCGCATAGTGTCTCGTGTACCAGTACATTATCTCCTTTGTGACAATAGATACAACAGCCGCCACCAGTGCCAGCACCCCCGGTTTCTGCAGGTTCTGGTAATTGCCACCGATTATGTCCTTAACTGCCTGTGAGCCGATCTTGATGCCGGTATACAGCAGCACTATAGACAACACGATCGCTGCCACGCACTCAAGTCTCTCATGACCGTATGGATGTTCCTTGTCGGATTCCTTCGACGCCAGCTTCACCCCGATTATGACTATGATCGTACTGAACACGTCTGATGCAGAATGTATCGCATCACTTATCATTGCATTTGAATGTGCAAATATTCCCGCAAATAATTTGAATACTGACAACAGTACGTTCTGCACTATTGTTATAAATGATACCTTGTTCGCAACCTTTTCAAACTCATTCTCTGACACGGCAGATACCGCCGCCATCATGTTTTCCTTGTTTGTGCTTTCCATATAACCAGCCATCCTTTCTTAATGAACACCAGTCTATTGATAATCACCATAGGTGAAAGACCGGTGCTGCGCGATCAATCAATTTCAGAAAGCTCTTATCACTAAATATATGTGGGGAATTTTATAGAATGTCTAAAAGAGTATAAAAAAACACCCACGACTCAGTATTAGTAACTACTGTCCCGTGGATGTAAAGATTCCACTGCCATGATGGCCCGACTCCTTGGCTTTCACCAATGGTCTGCTCAGTTTGTACTGTAGATTTATATGCAGTGCAAAGAGTTAATTTAGGTTACCATCTATGGCAGTCTATGTCAATATTTATTTTCAGATCAAAACTCTTTTTCAAAACTGAACTTAATATCCTTGAGGTCGAGTCCATTCGACTTCACATACAGTCGGAGCACATTGAATCTGCCGTAAAATTTGACCTCTTTCCTGATCACAACATCTTTGCCACCCGTTCCGTTAAATGTAAAGTTGCTCACAGGGAACCCGTTGAAAAACAGGGTACACGGCAGCTGGGCAAGCTTTTCGAGTGTCGAGCTTCCCCTCAGGCTCACGGCATACTCTCCCGGATGTTCAACATCAAGAGCTATGACATAATTCGTGTCGGCAGTGCTGGCCTTCTCTGTCAGATCTATGAGTATGTCTCTGTCGACATTGATGTATTCCACATCATCTATTGAAAAATCGTCCGCCTGCTTTGGACGGTTTATTATCTCTATATTTACAGGTTCTCCCACAAGACGCTTAAATGCATTCGTATTCATGGCAAAGTTACACACATTCTTTGCGATCCTCTGAAGTTCAGCTCTCAATATACGTCCGTCCTGAAGTGCTTCTATGACATTATCTCCACCCATATTCTTCGAGCCGTCTGGACAGCACATATACATGTCATTCTGTGCCTGTATCATAGTCGCAAAGTCATTTGCATCCGGCTCCATACCTCTGCGGTTGATGGATGCCCACCAATCTGTCATGACCACACCCGTAAATCCCCACTCATTTCTGAGTATTGTGGTATTCAGATCATAACTTCCTGCGGTGTAGAGACCATTTACCATACCATATGTTGTCATGACAGAGTCGGCATATCCTGACTTGACAGCTATCTCAAATCCCTTCAGGTATATCTCCCTGAGTGCCCTCTGGGAGATGACCGAGTCCGTTGTATGGCGGTGATACTCCTGATTATTTCCACAGAAATGCTTGATCGTTCCGGACACACCGCTGGATTTAAGTCCCTCTAACTGTGCAGTTGCAATGGAACCCGTAAGGTATGGATCCTCGGAGAAATACTCAAAGTTTCGTCCATTAAGCGGGTGACGGTGGATATTCATGCCCGGTCCGAGAAGAACCTCAACCTTATTTGCTGTCATCTCAAGCCCGAGAAGTGCGTAAAGCCTTGTATTCAGTTCCCGGTTGAATGAGCATCCGCACAGAGTGCCATTTGGAAGTGAGAAGGCCTTCATACCTGAGTCGAGTCTCATTCCCGATGGTCCGTCATCACAGCACACCGATGGGATCTTATGTGCGATCAAATTGGGCGATACCCCGGCAAATGCGGACGCTGTTCCCGCCGTCACAAGAGAACTTCCCATTCCCTCTCCGCGGACAAAGCATGCCAGATCCTCATCATCAAACTGCGCTATAAACTCATCCATGGTGGCCTTGCCTTCCCTTACATCAAGAAGCGTAATTCCCTTGTCACCGGTAACCGGTATCTCCTCCGGCAGCTCCTGCTCTCTCCTGTCATACATATCAACAGTGACTAGAGGTGTCTCCTCATACTCTATAAGCATCCTGCCGTTCTCATCACAGAATGGCTTCATGCGGTCAAACTTCTCGTAAGGTGCAAGTGCCTCCTGAAGCTTCTGAAGCTCCACTGTCTCGGCAAGCTCAAAAAACAGACACTCCGTTGTATTTCTTATGCTGTTTCCCACATGGATAGTGTAGTCTCCAGCTTCGAGCACATAGCAGTTTCTGTGGCCTGTGACTCCCGAATCATCAAATGATGCCATACGGTCAAGCGGGATCTCAAACTTCAGTTCATCGCTGAGTCCCGGAACAAGCTCCTTTGTCTTTGCAAAATCAATGAGTACTCTGGATGGCTTGCCAAGCCTGCCCTGAGGCATCTCACCGTACACCTGGACAACCTCCTTGCCAAGTCTCTTTCCTGTATTTGTGACTTTGACACAGATATTCGCCACGCCTTTTTCAAAATCCAGGCTTGCATGCTTTACGCTGATCTTGAAGTCTGTGTATGACAATCCGTATCCAAACGGATATCTGACCTTATCCTTTGCAAATGTCTCAAAATAACGGTATCCCACATAGATATCCTCAGCGTAGAAGTTTCTCTCTTCACCGCCGAAATTGTCATACGCAGGATAATCCTTGATATCATAGGCTATCGTGTCTGTGAGTTTTCCTGAAGGGCTGACATCTCCTACAAGGACATCAGCCACTCCATATCCACCGAGCATTCCGCCCTGCCATACATACATGCAGGCATCCGGGGAAATCGTGTCAAGAAATGACATATCTATAAGACCACCGACATTCAAGAGAACGACCATTTTCTGGAAATTCTCTCTGACAAGTCTAAGCATATCAGTCTCTATATCCGTGAGCATAAATGCTCCTTTTTCAAGTGTATTGTCCTTGTCCTCGCCAGCTGTTCTAGCGATTATCACTATAGCTGAATCCGACTCGCTGGCAGCCTCCTGCACGAGTTCCTCTGTAACCGGCATCTCCGCCTGTGACCACGGCTCCTGTCCCCAGCCAAGTCCCAGCTCCACAGGATGTTCCTTATCCCATGCGGCGTAAGTCTCTGCCAGCTTCTGATTGACATTTACATCCTTGCACTCATTAAGTGCATCAAGGATTCCTACCACTCTGGCAACATTCACCATGCCGCCTGAGCCGGTTCCACTCTTATAGTAATGGTTCTGCATACGTCCAAATACAGAAACCGTCTCTCCCTGCTTAAGTGGCAGAGCTTTGTTGTCGTTCTTTAACAGAACCAGTCCCTCTGCAGCCATCTCGCGGGCTGTCTTCTCGTATACTGCCCAGTCAAGTACTCTATCTTCCATGTGTTTAACCTCCGTTGAGCATTTCGAACTTTTTGTATTTTGCTTATAATTTATATTTTACAGTCTGTTTCGTTTATTTGATATGGAAAAGTTGTTTTATCGTATTACCTGATGACATAACTTTTCTACTGCTTTACATATCTCTGATTTCTGCTGTTAGGTTTATCAGGCAATGTCATCTTTATCAGTCCAAGCTCCATCGCCGGATTTATATAATTTTTTCTAAGGGTCTCTTTGGACTTAAGCCCCAACGCCTCCATTATGGAATTTGACGTATACGGCACATCATATTCCATGACTGCCAGCATCCGCTTCACATATTCTGAAACTTCTGAATTCGATCTGTTCACCTGCAAGATGACTTCATCCAGAATCTGATTTATCATATTGAGCATGAATTCTATAAATATTTCCGAGTTGCCTTTTGTATGACATACCGCTATCGCATCATAATATTCATTCTGAAACCGCTCAATCTGGCTCTCCAGCGGTATATATTCAAATACGTTTCTCCACCTATACAGAAGAACCGTATGCCACAATCTTGCCATTCTTCCATTTCCATCTGCAAACGGATGAATGAACGCAAATTCATAATGGAATATTGCAGATAAGATAAGCGGGTGAATAACTCCCTCATTTTCTTTAATCCACTGCATCAGATCTCTCATAAGCTCATTTATCATATGCTGTGGAGGAGCTACAAATATACACTCACTGCCTGAAAACACACCCTCATTACCTTTTCTGAATACACCTGACTCGCTAACTGTCCTGTATGTCAATATTCCATGAATTCTTTTCAGGTCTGATATACTTGTCGGATCTATTTCAGGGATCTTCTCATAGGCTGCGTATGCATTTTTCACTTCCTGTATTTCATTTTGATCGCCAAGAACCAGATGTCCGTTTATTACATCTCTGACATCATTCAACGATAACGAATTTGCCTCTATCTTTAACGAAGAATGAATCGACCTTATTCTGTTGTTTCTGCGCAAATGTGGCTTTGACTCCAGCTCTTTATGACTGGTAATCCTTCCAACCTTTTCAGATATCTCTGAAACTAGTTCAAGCATTTTATTCGAGATCGTATATGGTGGTATATAACCGCTCATCAGCTCACCTCCATCTTGCTTATTATCTTGCTTATTATCTTACCAATTTATTGTGGGATTTTCAATGAAGTTTGTATTCTTAATTTTAGCAATTTCAGATATATGACCTTAACCAGACTCAGGTTGCAAATATAATACATGTTGCACAGACAACATATTCTGACTACGAGAAAGGCAAAGTTCGCATGCCGATTGAATGCCTTATCGAACTTGCCAGGTATTACAACGTTGATATGAATTACATAACTGGTGTTTCCGGCTGCAAGCAGCCATTCCCCACAAAAAAATAAGACACTGACCAACATTATTTTGATCAGTGTCTTATTTTTATTTACGGGTAAAACCTACGAACGATAATCCCCATTGATCTTCACGTAATCATAGGTCAGGTCGCAGCCCCATGCCTTGGCTGTTACATCGCCGATTCCGAGATCTATGTTGATATGTATCTCATCTGAGCTCAATACCTTGGCTGCCTTCTCCTCCGAGAATGGTACGCCTGCACCATTGCGGCATACAGGAACCACGCCGTATTCTGACTCAAGGTCAACTGCAACCTTATCTATATCGAAATCAGCCTCCGCATATCCGATGGCACAGAGTATACGTCCCCAGTTGGCATCCTCGCCGAACATAGCACACTTTGTAAGTGGGGAGCGGATAACGCTCTTTGCAACTATGATGGCTGTGTCAAGGTCAGGTGCTCCTGCCACTGTACACTCGATCATCTTGGTTGCGCCCTCGCCGTCCGAGGCAAGCATCATGGTCATACACTCCATAACTATGTAGAGTGCCTTCTTGAACTTCTCATAAGCTTCGTTCTCCGTGTCGATGAGTTTGTTGCCTGCAAGGCCATTTGCCATGACTGTCAGAGTATCATTTGTGGACTGGTCTCCGTCTACAGAGAGGCAGTTGTATGTCACCTTTACGATCTCTGAGAGTGCCTTCTGGATAAGCTTTGATGTGATAGCTATGTCTGAGGTGATGAAGTTAAGCGTTGTAGCCATGTTTGGATGGATCATTCCGCTTCCCTTTGCCATACCGCCGAGGGTACATGTCACACCGTCTATGTCGAACTGGACTGCAACCTGCTTGTCCACTGTGTCTGTGGTCATGATAGCATTTGCAGCCTTGTCGTTGCCGTCTGCCGAAAGACCGTCTGCAAGCTCTTTCATGTGCTCCTCAAATGGCTCTATAGGGATGATCTGTCCGATGACACCTGTTGAAGCATTGATGACAAGGTTCACATCTATGCCAAGGGCATCCGCTGCAAGCTGGGATATCTTCTCAGCTTTCTCTATTCCATCTGCGTTGCATGTGTTGGCATTCTTGGAGTTCACGATGACTGCCTGTGCTTTGTTGCCGGACTTCTTCAGGTGCTCCTTGGTAACTGTGACCGGTGCGCCCTTCACCTTGTTCTGTGTATACACGCCTGCTGCCACACATGGCACCTCAGAAAATACCATTCCGAGATCATTCTTGTTCTTGTCAGAGTTCAGTCCACAGTTAAGGCCATTTGCTGTGAAACCCTTTGCAGCGCACACGCCACCATCTACATATGTATAACCGTCATATATCTTCTTATTCATAGTAATCCAATCCCTTCTAAAATATATTTTAACCAATTGATATATCCTATCTATTCACCCACGCAAGGAACTTGTCCAGTCTGCCCATGGTCTTGTCTTTTCCGATCACGTTCATGATAGTGAACAGATCAGGTGAGTTCTGCTTGCCTGTGATGGCAACTCTTACTATGGTACATACATCTGTGATGCTGCCCTTGTATCCGTCAGGATTCTGCTTATACTCCTTGACATTTGGACAGTATCCGATCTTCTCACCCATGACCTTCATGCTTGAGAACCAGTCCTCTGAGTCAAGGAAGAGATCCTTCTTGTACTCCTCGATGATCTCTGTGATCATCTCCGGTGTGTACTTCTCGTCTATCTCATACTGGAGATCCAGCTCGTCCTCAGGTGTGTACAGATAACCGAACATCGCGCGCAGATCTGACCATTTGCCGACGTCCTTGCGGACCTTCTTGCCTGACATCTTCCACAGGTTGATGGTCTTCATGAAGCCATCCTTGTCCTGTGTGCCAAATGTATATATGTTCTCGTCATGCTCCTTTGCCCACTCCATGATGAGGTCGTAGCACTCCTCGGCTGTGAGCTTTGAGATCATCTCCTTGCTGACATCGTTGAGCTTCACCATATCAAAAAGCGCACCACTGACAGGCATCTTCTTGAGTGAAAGTGTGAAGTCGTCTATCGTCTTGTCCGCATGGGCTGCATGCCACTCCTCGTAGTTGGAGTTTGCTATTGTCATAAGGTACTCAAGCACGCTGACTGATGGAAAGCCCTGCTCTGCATAGAAGCCAACCGCAGCCTCCGGATCCTTTCTCTTGCTGAGCTTTCTCTTCCTCTGGTGCTCGCCCTCCTCGTCCACAGTGACCTCAAGCTTCATGATAGGTGCGATATGCGCATACTTTGGAAGTGCAAATCCACACAAGTCAAAGAGCTGCTTGTGGAGTGGATATGACGCAAGCCACTCGTCACCTCTGATGACAAGATTTGTCCTCATGAAGTGATCGTCAACTGCATGTGCAAAATGGTATGTAGGTATTCCATCTGACTTCAGAAGTACCACATCCATGATATTCTCAGGCATCTCAATCTTGCCCCTGATAGGATCGCTGTAGATAACAGTCTTTCCTGCCTCACCCGGACTCTTGAGCCTCACAACATAAGGCTCGCCCGCAGCAAGCTTCTCCTCTATCTGCTCATATGTCAGGTTTCTTCCAACCGCATACTCACCGTAATATCCTATGTCAACCTTTGCAGCCTCCTGCTTTGCCCTGATCTCGTCAAGCTCCTCGGCTGTTGTAAAGTCAGGATATGCATATCCCTCCTGCATAAGTTTCTTGACACAGGTCTGATATATCTCTTTTCTCTCGCTCTGCTTATATGGACCATATATGGTCTCGCCGCCCTCAAATGGTCCCTCGTCAAATCCAAGGTCAAACTTCTTCAGCGAATTGATGATCTCATTTACACCGTCCTCAAGCTCTCTCTTCCTATCGGTATCCTCTATTCTGAGGTAGAACACGCCACCGCTCTGCTTTGCAAGCTTTCTTGAGATCATGGCAGCATACAGTCCGCCGATGTGCATGTATCCTGTAGGACTTGGCGCAAATCTTGTCACCTTTGCTCCCTCTGGAAGATCTCTCTCAGGGAATCTCTTCTCAAGATCATCCACTGTATCTGTTATATCTGCAAATATCAAATCCGCTAATTTGTTGTAATCCATCTCCTGTATCACCTTTCTGAATTTATGTTAGATCCAATTCGCCGCTCGCCAATCATGCAGGCACGTTGGCTCACTTGCGCTCATTATACTCTGTCTGATTATAATTTGTATTATGTTTTACGTCAATTCCTTAAACCACAAGAACTATTGATCTCGTATTAGGTGTTGATCATACCCCAACTCTCGTCATCCCAGCGCACTTATCTTCTTGATTTACACGTAAAATTCTCCACAACTATCTCATACACATTTACCGCTGCAAGCATCTGGTCTGAGTAGTTGTATTTCTTCTTCTCTATCTTGTCAAATGACCTCATATTATCAGTATTTCTCATGAGCTGATGATTCATGAGGCAGTTGAGTGCCGCACACTTCTCCTCCGGATCTGTGAGCTTTCTGGCTGTGCCATTTCCCATGATACTGCTGTAGAGATAACCGAAGCTGCATGCATTTGGTCCCTCGACCAGATAATGATCCGTGTCCATCTCTATGGCAACCTTCGGATCTGCTGCCAAAGCATCCACCTTCCTGCCCTCGCCGGCAGAGTGGAAGTAAAGCTTCAGGACATCCTCTTCGTAGGTATAGCCGAAATTCAGCGGAACTATGTACATTCCCTCTTCATCATGCACCGCCATACGAAACACCTTGCACGAATCAAGTACATCCACTATCTCTTCACGATCTGTTATCATCCTGTCACTTCTCCGCATCTCCCGCATACAATACCTCCCTCTTTCATCATACAGTCTTGTTAAATTCTCTTTTCTCATCTGCTATCTTAATCTTAATTCACTCTTAGAGCAAAATATAATCTAATAAAATAGTATAAATGACGCCAGCGTATTTTCAAGTTCTTTGGACTTTATATTATTCGGATTTTTACAATCTTTTTAATGCGCCATCCCACTCTTTTCTAATATCATCCATAAGCTTCATCATATATATCGACTCAGCCAGAGGCATCGACTTACTCTGTGTCCGTCCCTGTCTGATCATATCCAGACTCTCCATGATTTCGTATTCATAACCACTTATCTGTTCCGGCACATCCACATGTCTGATAAGCCTGTCCTCACAGTCGAACACATCTATCCCCTGCGGATTATTTATATTATTGACTATCATATATCCCTTCTCGCCATAGAAGATTCCTTTTCTATCCGATCTGCCATATATGCTGTGGGTCGTCACTGCCATCCTTCCGTCTTCGTATTTGACTGTTATGCTCTCCTGTCCGTCTACCCCGGTCTCATGCATCATAACAGACGATTCGATAGCTGAGATCTCCTTACCCATATGCATGACAATGAAGTTCAGCCCGTAAACTCCCACGTCTAAAAGGGCACCTCCTGCCAGCTCAGGTCTGATCAGACGCTCTATCTTTGATATCGGATAGGACAGGTTGCAGGTCATTGTCTTGATCTCCCCTATCACACCAGATTCCAGAATTTCATTTATTATCTGTCTGGACGGCATATACCTCGTCCATATCGCCTCAGCCACATACACCTTCTTCTCCGCTGCCAGAGCTGCGATCTCCTCTGCCTGCACAGCATCGTAGGTAAATGCTTTCTCGCAGAGTACATTTCTTCCATGTTCTATGCAGAGTTTCATATGCTCATAGTGATGTGAATGCGGTGTTGCAATGTATATAAGATCTATCGCATCATCACTTACCAGTTCTTCGTAACTTCCATAAGCCTTATCTATATCAAATTTCCTGGCAAATGCATTTGCCTTTTCCAAAGTTCTTGAACCTACCGCATACAGCTCCACATCAGCCATCTTATTTATCGTATCTGCCATAACGCCGGCGATCTTGCCTGCGCCCAATATTCCTATGTTCACGTGCTGTCCTCCTGTTATTTATATAAGTTTTCAAGTGCTGTCGCTGCATATAGCAATCTTCCCAAGTATTTCTCTTGTTGTTTTTGACAAATTTGACACTACACATCCGATTATAACACACAGCCCGAAAAAAAGAAGAAAAACTCCTGATGCCAGCGATAACTGACACCAGGAGTCCTCCCCTTTATCTTGAGCACCATAACTTGCGCCCAACCCACAATGTATTTGTTATATAATTACTCTCTGTACATAAGGTAGCTGTACATATCTGCATAATCATGTCTTTCATTCTTGATGAAATCGATGGCTTCCCTTGGGTGCTGATTCAGCATTCCGGTCAGCATGTATGGCACATCATAGCCCCATACTGCATCTCCCTTTGCCTTGAGCGGAACCATGTACTGCTCTATGAACTTCAAGATGTGATACAGGTTGTACTTTGGATTTCTGAGGAATCCAAGAAGAAGCTCAAGTGCACAATTTCCTGCGCCTCTGCCCATACAGCTTACAGTTCCATCGAGCATGCTCGCACCACTCCTCATTGCCTCAACTGTGTTGGCATAGGCAAGCTTTAAGTTGTCGTGTGCATGTATTCCTATCTTCTTGCCATACTTCTCTCCAACTGCGACATATTTCTCCGCGAGCTTCTTGATCTGCTCAGGGTACAGTGAACCGTAGCTGTCAACAATGTATATTCCATCTACATTGCTCTTGCCAAGCATCTCAAGGGCAAGATCTATATCCGACTCCTGATCCTTTGAAACCGCCATGATGTTGCATGTTGTCTCATATCCCTTTGCATGTGCATCCTCGATCATCTCTATGGCTGCCGGCATGGTGTTGATATATGTTGCAACTCTCACCAGATCGATGACACTGTCGGCTCTGTCGATTATGTCCTTCTTGTAGTCGCATCTTCCGACATCAGCCATAACTGAGATCTTCAGATCTGTATTGTTCTCTCCGACGATGGCTCTTATATCCTCCTCGTTACAGAACTTCCATTTGCCGAATTTGTTCACATCAAACATTTCCTTGGAGGCCTTATAGCCGAATTCCATATAATCAACCCCCGCCTTGATGTTCGCTTCATAGAGGGCTCTTATAAACTCGTCAGTAAAATAGAAATCATTGACAAGTCCTCCATCTCTTATTGTTGCGTCAAGTACCTGAATGTCAGGTCTGTAGGTGATCAGATCTCCGCCTATCATAATAGTGTCCTCCTTCTTACTTTTCTCAATTTAAACTTGCGTCACTTTAACGCGTTGGCGTATGTTAGTAACTTTGTTTAGTATAGCACATAAATAAATTAATGCAAGGACTTTATTCAAAAAATGCAATCCTGGTTTTTTCTATTTTCATCTTCAGACCAGAATCTAAATATCCCACCTTAGAACAGTCTGCTGTTTTATCTTTTTTCGCAGAAAAATCAAAGTCTCAGGATAATTTTATCCTAAACAAGCTAAATATAGCCCGAAAGATACAACTTCTTGGAATTTTGTATCTTTCGGGCCTAAATTATTGATTTCAGGATAATTTTGTATCTTTTCTTTTGTTTTCGCTTTCTTCTGAGACAATCTGACTTCATCTATCCGATTCCAATAATTCTCAAGCAACTCTCAAGCAGCTCTCAAGCAATTCTCAAGCAGCTTTCAACCGACTTTAAATTACTCAAAACTAGCTCAGATCCTCGCCGTTGGTCTCGATGACCTTCTTGTACCAGTAGAAGGAATCCTTTCTGTATCTCGCAAGATCCTTCATGTCGAATTCATCTCTGTTGACATATATAAAGCCGTATCTCTTGGTGATTCCCTCGTGGGTGGACACGAGGTCGATTGCTGACCATGGGCAGTAACCCATCATCTCAGCGCCCTCGTCTGCTGCCAACTTGATCTGCTCTATATGCTTTCTTAAGTACTCTATACGATAATCGTCGTGTACCTTGCCGTCCTCTGTAAGCTTGTCATATGCGCCAAGACCATTCTCTGTCACGATCATAGGAAGGTGATATCTGCTGTACATCTCTCTTATAGTTGCCCTGAAGCCGTCAGGGTCTATCTCCCAACCAAACTCTGTGCGGAGAAGATTTGGATTTGGATACGCCTTGTATACCCCTGGCTCAATACCGGCTGATTGCTGATCCTTTTTTTCTGAGTCCGTCACAGCAACCGGGCTGTCATCCCACTCAACAGTTGCAGTGTTATAATAATTGAAACCTATAAAATCAGGCTTTGCCTGCGCCATGATATCCATATCTCCAGCCTCAATAACAGGGATAGCGTCATGCTCTTCAAGGAACTTCCACACCAGGTCGTTGTATCTTCCATACACTGCCATATCAAGGTAAAGCCAGTTTCTTATCGCATTGAAGTTCTGTGCTGCAAGCACATCCTTTGGCTTGCATGTTGCAGGATATACCAGAGAGATGTTCGGGGCAGGACCAATCTTTGCACCAGGGCACATCTCGTGGAGAAGTTTCATAGCCTTTGCCTGAGCAAGGAGCATGTGGTGATTCTCCTGATAAAGCTTCTTGTATTTATTTGTCACGCCCTCCATGTTGCAGGTTCCGATCACGTCACCCACAAGTGTGAGCATGTTCTGCTCATTGATCGTCAGCCAGTACTTTACTCTGTCGCCATAATTTGTGTAGAGAAGCTTTGCAAATTCAACAAACTCGTCAACGCTCTCTCTTCTCGACCAGCCACCCTTTTTCTCAAGAGCCGCAGGAAGATCAAAATGGAACATTGTGACAAGCGGCTCGATTCCGTACTTGAGACACTCATTTATCACGTTGTTGTAGAAGTCGATTCCCTCCTGGTTGACTCTGCCTGTTCCTTCAGGGAGAACTCTGCTCCACGCGATGGAGAATCTGAATGTCTTGAAGCCCATCTCAGCCATGAGGGCTATATCCTCTGCATATCTGTGGTAAAAATCAGCGCACACGTCCAACTCACTTGTTCCCGCTGGAACTGTCTTGATATCCTGCACACTTGGACCCTTGCCGTGTGACAGATTGGCACCCTCAACCTGATATGCGCTTGTTGATGCTCCCCAGAGGAAGTTCTCTGGGAGTCCATGATTCTTTGTTATCATCATAGTTTTGTCCCTCCATATTTTATTTATAATATTTCCAGTCTTTATTTCACACCCTCATACTTCTGCTTATAGTTGTATAACGCGCCAAGAAGATTCGAGTCATTGCGGAACTTGCATGTGTCGATAACCATGCCATCGTAGGTCTTTGTAATCTTTCTTATCTTGTCCACATACTTCTTAACCCCCGGAACAAAGTTCGGATTGGCACTCATTCCGCCTCCGATAAGTATGACATCCGGATCTATCGTCATGTACAGGTTACAGCAGAGCTTTGCTATGGAGAAGTATGAGTCCTCAACCATATCTATGATCTCCTGATTGCCCTCATCTATCCATTGATATACCATCTCACCGGTCACCTCTTCTGGCTTCATATGCATTATCTTGGATGCCTTGTATGTAATGGAGCTTGCAGTACATGTTGAGGTTACCATGAACGGGTTATATTCAAATGTCTCCTCGACAGTCAGCTCTTCACAGCATCTGACATTATCAGCTTCTTCCCTTGTCATGTTCATGAGGGCATATGACAATTCACCTGCCAGAAGTCTCTTGCCTCTGTGGATCTTTCTGTCAATGATTATTCCACCGCCGATTCCTGTACCCACGACAACGACTGCTGCATTTGTAGCCGTGCTGGCATTGCCCAGCCACAACTCTGCGAGAGCCGCACATTTGCCATCGTTCTCAAGGGCTACAGACACACCGCCGCATGCCTCTGATATGAGATCACCAAGATGTGCACCATCAAGATACTTGATCCCGCCACCGCCGTACACTATGCCGCGCTCGACATCTATCTGTCCAGGAAGCCCCATGGCAATTCCTGTTATGTCACAGTCCAGTACCTTCTCGTCATACACCTTCTTGATCTGCGCCACAAATGCCGGAGTTCCAGCCTCGGCATATCTGTCGGTTGGAGTCTTACCCTTTCCCGATATATTGCCCTCATCGTCCATTAACGCATACTTTATAAATGTTGCCCCTACATCAAATACTAAATACATAAGTCCCTCCTACTTTTCTCATTACCCATTGTTTTTTTCTTTCTATATATATTTTTATATTCACCTTGTCACTCTCGTTCTCTCCACAGCATCCTTCCAGCCTGCAAGGAGCGTCTCCCTCTTATCCTCAGTTATCCCCGGCTTAAATCTTCTGTCGGCCTTCCAGTAACCCTTGATCTCATCCAGACTATCATAGTAGCCAACCGCAAGTCCAGCCAGATATGCAGCTCCCAGAGCTGTTGTCTCCGTGATCACAGGCCGCACAATCTCGGCATTCTCTATATCTGCCTGGAACTGCATCAGGAAGTCATTGGCACTTGCACCGCCGTCCACTCGAAGGCTTGTGATTGAAAGTCCTGCATCCATCTCCATAGCCGCAAGAACATCCGATGTCTCATATGCCAGCGATTCGACTGTCGCCCTGACAAAGTGCGCCTTATTTGTTCCCCTTGTAAGGCCGAACACTGCCCCTCTGGCGTACGCATCCCAGTAAGGAGCGCCAAGTCCCGTAAATGCAGGTACCACATATACACCATTACTGTCCGGCACAGACAGAGCAATGCGCTCAGTGTCCGCTGCATTGTCTATGAGCTTCATCTCATCCCTGAGCCACTTGATGGCTGCTCCAGCCACAAACACACTTCCCTCAAGCGCATAGCTGACTTTTCCGTCAAGTCCTATGGCTATGGTGGTGAGAAGTCCCTGCTGCGAGTCAACTGCCTTATCCCCCGTATTCATGAGGAGGAAACAACCTGTTCCGTAGGTGTTCTTCACATCACCGGCCTCAAAGCAGCACTGTCCGAACAGCGCGGCCTGCTGATCTCCGGCAACTCCCGCTATAGGCACCTCACCGCCAAATATCTCTCTGTCCGTGTATCCGTATATCTCACTGGAATTTCTCACTGCCGGAAGCATGCTCTCCGGGATGTTGAACCTTGCAAGCAATTCCCTGTCCCACTCCAGTGTATGAATGTTGAATAGCATAGTACGCGATGCGTTCGTGTAGTCCGTTGCATGGACTCTTCCGCCTGTGAGCTTGTATATAAGCCATGTGTCAACAGTTCCGAACATCAGCTCCCCTGCCTCTGCGCGTTCCCTGGCTCCAGGCACATTATCAAGTATCCACTCTATCTTTGTTGCAGAGAAATACGGATCTACTATCAGTCCCGTTTTCTCTCTTATCACCTTGTCATATCCTTCAGCCTTAAGCTGCTCTATCCTGTCCGCAGTTCTCCTGCACTGCCACACTATGGCATGATACACCGGATTGCCGGTCTTTCGATCCCACACTATGGTTGTCTCTCTCTGGTTGGTGATTCCTATGGCGGCTATGTCCTCGGTGCGGATTCCCATGGTCTCCCTCGCCTCCATCATCACCGACATCTGGGTTGCCCATATCTCCATAGGGTCATGCTCCACCCATCCGTTATTCGGGAAATGCTGGGTGAACTCCTTCTGTTTCACTGAGCATATCCTGCCTTCCTTATCAAATATTATCGCTCTTGAGCTGGTCGTTCCCTGATCCAGCGCCATTATATAATCTGCCAAATTGCCCTCCTTCTGATTTACGGACGCTCGGCCCTAGTCATTTTTCAAATAATTCTCTCTCAGATGTTCATTCACCCTCTCAACCTCTGCCTTGAAGTCCCGTGAGGACATGCGGATTGCACCCTGGCCCATGGTGACTATCTGCTCCAGTCCGTCCGATGTGACCACAGTGACCTTGTGCTTTCTCGCAAGCTCATGTGTGAGCTTTTCTATATGCGCATCCGCGGTCTCACCCTCCTTGGTGTACACCACCTCTATATCATCATAAGGGAATCTCTCGCCCTTGTTGTCCTTCACCTTGTAGCCGTCAAATACCACTATTAACTTACAGTTCATATATCCCTGATAGTTTGACAGTATGTCCATGAGCTTACCTCTGGCGGAGTCTATGTTGTGCTCCGACAGTTCTCGAAGTGTATCCCATGCAAATATGACATTGTAGCCATCCACTATGACATAGTCCTCGCCGTTTTTCCTGCGCTTGAACGCTCCGGGTGTCGCTATCCCTCTATCGGCTGGCCTGCTGCCCACAAGAGGCCCATTCCCTGGCTGTCTGTCTCTGGACTGACTCTTATTATACTGTCCATTTCCGCGATATCCCGAACTTGGAGAACCTCCTGCCGTACCGTCTGCTACACTAGCAGTCGCGCCACCTCCGGCTGTGCCATCACTTCCTCTGCCTGAAGTTCCATTTACCTTATACTCAGATGTGGTTCTCCTGAATCTTCCGTTCAGTGCCACATCCTTATCCTTGTAATCTCCGCCAAATGTCCTTGCAAATATCTCGCTGAGTTCCTCGTCCGTGATGGACATATCCGACACGCTCTTTCCCGGCCTGTTCACAGGAATATCCGTAACATCGCCATCATCCGTGTAGCCAAGCTGACCTGAGATATCAAATCCCGGATCCTCCTTCACATGCATGTTCTCATACACATCGTACCAATCGACCAGATAACCTGCACCGTGGGCACAGAATACCGATGATGATGGATTAAACCTGTCAAGCTCAGGATCATAATGTCTCTCAGCTAGAACCTCTTCCGTGTTGTGGCACGGCTGATAGCCATCTATATCCACCTGAAGCCTGCCTGTACCTCTGGAAAATGCCGTGAGCTCACTGTAATACTCTCTCATAGTGTATACTGGTGCATGTCCAGTGATAACCGTTGTCTCACCGGATATCTCCTGTCCGTCCATGCTGCCGCTCATCTTCACTATGTCAGCAAGCACTCTGCCCGCATACTCCTGCGGTACTTCTATTTTAAATGCATACACCGGCTCAAGCAAGACACTTTCCGCCATCATGAGCCCCTGTCTCACAGCCCTGTATGTCGCCTGTCTGAAATCTCCGCCCTCGGTGTGTTTCTGATGTGCCCTGCCTGCAGTGATAGTTATCTTCATATCCGTGATCGGGGATCCCGTCAGCACCCCTCTGAATTCCCTTTCCTGTAGATGAGTCAGGATCAATCTCTGCCAGTTCTTGTCCAGCACATCCTCGCTGCAAATGCTGTCAAAGCACATACCGCTGCCATTCTCCATAGGTTCAAGCAGCAGATGTACTTCAGCGTAGTGCCTGAGCGGTTCAAAATGTCCCACGCCCATGACTGGCGCTGCGATCGTCTCCTTGTATGTTATTCTGCCCTGACCGTACGTGATGGCAATGCCAAATCTGTCTCTGACCATCTGCGCCACAACCTCTAGCTGCACCTGTCCCATGACCTTGATGTATATCTCACCGGCTGCCTCATTCCACTGCACCTGAAGCAACGGATCCTCCTCCTCAAGCTGTCTAAGCTTTGACACCATCGTGACCGCATCCACATCAGTCGGGTACATAACCTTATAGCTGAGAACCGGCTCCAGACTTGGGAGCTCTCCATCCGGGCAGGCACCGATTCCCTGTCTGCCGTAGGTATTCACCAGTCCCGGAACAGCACATACACAGCCCGCAGTGACATGATCCACCATGTCATACTTTGCGCCGGAGTATACCCTTATCTGATTTACCTTTTCAAGTGTTTCCTCGCCCTGTCTGCCTGTAAGCGTGAGTACATCCTTTAGTCTCAGGTTTCCCCCTGTGATCTTCATATAAGTCAGTCTCTCTCCCTTGTCATCACGGCCGATCTTAAATACCCTCGCGCCAAATTCATCCATTCTCTGAGGCTCAGTCACATATCTGTTCATTCCGTCCAGCAGCTCAGCCACACCATCATTTTTAAGTGCCGAACCGAAATAACAAGGAAACAGCTTTCTGTCTGCCACAGCCTTAGCTATGTCATCTTCCCGGTTTTCCCCGGTCTCGAGGAATCTCTCCAGCATGTTCTCATCGCACATGGCTATGTGTTCACCAGCATCTTCACATAAAAAATCGACACAGCCATCACTCAGTCTGTGTCTGATATTGTCCATGAGATACTCCCTGTCATACCCCGTCATGTCCATCTTATTTACAAATATAAATACAGGAATCTCATATCTCTCAAGCAGCTTCCACAGAGTCTCCGTATGGCTCTGCACTCCGTCCATGCCATTGATGACCAGAACCGCATAATCAAGAACCTGCAGTGTCCTCTCCATCTCCGTGCCAAAATCCACATGTCCCGGAGTGTCAAGCAGTGCTATGTGCATATCACCATATGTGAGCTCCGCCTGCTTTGAAAATATGGTTATTCCCCTGTCCTTTTCCTGACTGTCCGTGTCAAGATATGTATCCTGATGATCCACACGTCCAAGCTTTCTGATACGTCCAGTCTGGTATAGCATCGCCTCGGAGAGTGTGGTCTTTCCTGAATCAACGTGGGCCAGTATGCCCACGACTATGTTCTTCATATGTATCTTTTCCCTTCACCAGCCGATATATATCACCTGCCACGCATCTTGCTAACCATTGATATATATCGGTTCTTTATAAACTCATTTATGCATACTGGTTTATTCAGCTCTTTTTTATATTATGCCTTTTTTCTACGCATCCAGTTTCAGGCATCCAGTTCCAGTTATGAGTCTGTATCCGCCATACTAGAATCCCTGTTTTTCATTCTGTGCCGCCTTATATCTCTTGAACCTCTTGAAGAATATGGCTGTAAATGCGCCTATGATAAACGGGAACATGAATGTGGCAAATCTATAGAGAAGTGCCATGGCTCCGGCCGCAGCAGAACCAACAAGTCCCGAATAGATCGCTGTCATAACAAGCTCACTTGACCCGATCCCACCAGGCATAGGAATGACTGCCGCCAGCATGACACTCATGGCTGTTATACCTATTGACGTGATGATATTCATATCACACAAGTTGTGACACACTATATAAGGTATGGCAAACCAGCACGCGAACTTACATATATCAAGCAGCATGACAACCACTATAAGCCACGGTTTCTTAAGCACAACACTGGTGGCATCCTCCATCATGGCTGTCTGTTCACTTAAACTGTCAATATGCTTTGCAAATCGTCCTTTGAACAAAGCATCAGCTTTTTCAAGAATCCATCTGAGAAATCTGTGAAACGGCGGCCAGCACGCAAAGAGCACTATCGCCATCGTTATGAGTATGGTCGCTATAACGCCGAGAACAACATATGAACTGTATTTGCCGAATACTCCAAGCATATATTCTCTGTTTGCAAGAAACAATGCCACTGCCATAACACATATGGTCATCTTGTGTATCGCATAATCAATAGAATACAGACCTAGTGCTTTCGACGGCTGTATTCCGCAGTGTTTCATGAACAATGTGGATGCCACTATAGTACCGCTTCCAAGGGTTGACACCCTGTAAAATGACACAAAATACGTCATAATATTTGCATCGAAAAATGTCATATTGTTCTCTACCTGTCGCATGAGGATAAACGTTATGCAGCTCTCTATCACTCCGTATAAAAGCGTCGCTCCAAGAATGGCTGCCACAACCACAGGACTTGTCTTTACAAGCTGCGACAGTATAGGGCCTGCCATGTCACGGAATACATATATGATAAGTCCGACCAGCACCAGCACACACAGCCATTTTATAAGTGTCTTCTGTCTATCTGATAGTTTTTTCATAGTCTTATATCCCTTTTCCCCTAATATCAATTCATTCAGATCGGTCCTATCCCAATCTGCCCACCATCTCAAATGCACCGGCAATTAGCGACTGATCTCCTGTTTCGTACAATAGATTAACAACCTAAAGCAGAAAATACAAGCACAATTAGTTTTATTTTGCATCTATTACCTTGTCTGTACTAAACTATGATTTCATCGTTTCTTCAAAACAAATATTTGTAGATTATTTACCCCGAATATCTATTATCACATACTCCGACCTGCACCCCGTCTTGAACTTGATCGCCCAATCAGATATTCCTGATGTCACGAGGAAATCCGAACCGTCAAGATCCTTCAGGCCATATATCTGGTCATTGCCGCCCATTCCTGTGATCTCCTGAAAAATCTTCATGAGCAGCATCTGACCGCCATGAGTATGTCCCGAAAGTACGAGATCAACTCCCGCCGCCTTCTCATGTGCATAATCCGCAGGCTGGTGATCCATGACTATCTGATACTTGTCATCGTCCAGAGCCTTTACGAGATCTTCTATATCAGCCCTGCTTCCGCCGCGGTCCGTCACCTCGGACAGATCCTGTCTGCCTATTATGTAGAAGCTGTCTCCAAGAAGCACTGACTGATCCTGAAGCACAGTAACTCCATTCTTAGTAAGCTCCGCTATGATATCGTCTCCATCGTAGCCCCTGCGCTCAGATGCATAGTATCCTTTGTCGTGATTGCCAAATACATAATACACGCCGTACTTCGTATCGAGTGTTCCAAGTGCTGCGCAGCACTTCTTCATATCTGAAAGACTTGTATCGTCATCCACAAAATCGCCTGCTATCAGCACCGCATCAGGATTCTGCGCCTGTATCTCCTTCACATGCTCTGCAAATCCATCGCCGTCAAATGTGGTTCCCGTATGAGAATCAGCGATAAGCGCAAGCTTTATACTGCTGACCACCTTGTCAGTCTGTATCGTGTAATCCTTCTGCCACACGTTATGAGCCTGGTACCAGCCCCATGACATATATACGATTGTACTGATTATAGCGGTCACACCTGCATAATATATCTTTCTTTTTTTAGGTTTTATGCCATCCGCTGCTAATTTTGTTCTGTTCTTCACCTTACCCACCAGCCAGAATGCGAACTCACAGACAAGCCAGAACAATATCATGTAGATCGTGACTATGATTGCGTTGATATACCCCATAGCCAGACTTAAAACTACTATGAAAACAACACAGATCGCCGCACTGATAAGAATGCTCAGCCACTTTCTGTCCTTCGCCAGCTTATCTACCCATACAAATTTCCTGACCCTTGTGATCAGATATATACATGCGGCTATGAACGCCGCAAACATAAATATAAAAATAAATGCCCACATCATTTGTATGTTCTCCCCACAAATATTATCTTACACTACCATTGGCCGGTCATTTTCTTTACATAAAAAGCTTTTTGTCTCTCCCCATGTTTTTCAACATACCCCTCACTAGTTAATTTTTTAAGAGCATTAAACACAGAAGTACGTCCAACACTAGGACAATTTGCAAGCACGTCAGCAGCAGTGAACTTGCCAAGCTTATTATCAACATAAGACTTAACCATATCATATGTGGAACTCTTTACTCCCACATCATCCATAATACCTACACGCTCTTCAAATTCCTTATAACAGGCAAGAACCATCTGGAGCATATACTTGATAAACGGTGTCGGATCATTCATTTCTTCATGCCATCCACGATCTATTTCCTGGAGTACATCATAATAAACATCCTTAGTCTTCTCTATTTGTCTCTCAATACTAATATATTTTCCAACTTCATATCCGCTCTTATATAGCAAAAGTAACGTGAGTAATCTACTCATTCTTCCATTGCCATCATTAAATGGGTGAATACACAGAAAGTCACAAATAAATGCCGGAATTAAAATAAGCGGATCCACTATTTCTAAGGCAATGGTTTCACAGTAGCTTTTACATATCAGTCCTATTGCCTCAGGCGTCTCGTATGGTGCAAGCGGCATAAATCTTATCACTTCCGTCCCATCTGGCTTTGTTTCCTTTATATAATTTTGTACATTCTTAAAACTGCCACCATAAGTTATTCCTGCATGCTTTAACAAATCCCTATGTAGCTGCAGAATGTGATTTGGACTTACTTCAATATAATCATGGTTTTCATGAATCGTATTAAGCACATCTCTATAACCAAGAATCTCTTTTTCATCCCTATTCTTTGGAGTTGTCTTTTCCTCAAACAACTTCTTAATTCGTGTACTTGTTGTAACAATTCCTTCAATTCTATTGGAAGCCTCAGTACTTTGGATTTTGGATATTTCAACTAAACGTTCAAGTTGTGCAGGTTTCTGGCGTACAAAAAGCTCCTGCCTTCCCTTACTCTCATGAATTCTTGAGCATAAAAGCAGTATATCATTATCCCAGCATTTTTCAGCTAAATTCTTATAATTAAACTTTCTCATAAAAATCTCCTTACAAGTTCATCCCATATTTTTAAGTTCAATTTTATCCTATTTTGAACTTGTTTTCAATAACTTGAACTACATTGTTTGTATATTATCATACACCATTTTTGCACAAAAAACCCCACCGCATCATTCCAATGCGGTGGGGCTACATTCATATAAATTCTATATCACAGCAATTACTTTATATCCATTTAGCCGAATAACGGAGTTGAGTAATATCTGTCTCCACTGTCTGGAAGAAGAACTACGATGTTCTTGCCTGCATACTCAGGGCGCTCTGCGATCTGCTTTGCTGCAAAGTAAGCTGCACCTGATGAGATTCCTACGAGGATTCCCTCTGCTGATGCGATCTCCTTTGCTGCTACAAATGCGTCATCATTCTCAACAGCGATGATCTCGTCATATACCTTTGTGTTAAGTGTGTCAGGAACAAATCCTGCACCGATTCCCTGTATCTTGTGTGCTCCTGAAACACCCTTTGAGAGGACCGGTGATGTGGCAGGCTCAACGGCGATGACCTTTACATCTGGATTCTTCTCCTTCAGATACTCGCCAACACCTGTGATAGTTCCGCCTGTTCCGATACCGGCTACAAATACATCTACCTTGCCATCTGTGTCCTCCCAGATCTCAGGACCAGTTGTGAGTCTGTGTGCCTTTGGATTGGATGGATTTACGAACTGTCCAGCTACAAAGCTGCCAGGGATCTCCTTTGAAAGCTCATCAGCCTTTGCGATGGCTCCCTTCATTCCCTTTGTTCCGTCTGTGAGAACTATCTCAGCACCGTATGCCTTGATAATGTTACGTCTCTCAACGCTCATGGTCTCAGGCATAACGATGATCGCCTTGTAACCCTTGGCTGTTGCTATGGATGCAAGACCGATACCTGTGTTGCCTGATGTAGGCTCGATGATGGTTGCGCCCGGCTTGAGTGTGCCGTCCTTCTCCGCATCCTCGATCATCTGGAATGCGATCCTGTCCTTAACACTTCCTGCTGGGTTAAAGTACTCCAGCTTCGCAAGGATATTTGCCTTGAGATCGTTCTTCTTCTCTATGTTTGAAAGCTCCATAAGTGGAGTCTTACCTATAAGCTCTGCTGCGCTCTTATATATTTTGCTCATTTTATTTACCTTTCCTTTCCTGTTTTAAACGACGCCAAGCTCAAACATATCCGTCAAAGCCAGCGCCGCTATATATTCATTATTTATATCGATTACTCCTGGATTGCCTTGAACGCCTCGTCAAGATCCTCGATTATATCGTCTATGTTCTCAGTACCGATTGAAAGTCTGATCGTGTTCTGCTTGATTCCCTGATCGATAAGCTCAGCCTCATTCAGCTCTGAGTGAGTTGTTGATGCCGGGTGGATAGCCAGTGACTTAACATCAGCGACATTTGCAAGAAGTGAGAATATCTCCAGATTGTCGATGAACTTCTTGGCTGTCTCTGCATCGCCCTTTATCTCAAAAGTGAAGATCGAACCACCGCCGTTAGGGAAGTACTTCTTGTACAGTCTCTGCTGCTCAGGATCTGTTGATACTGAAGGGTGATTTACCTTCTCAACAAGTGGATGGTTGTTCAGGTACTCAACTACCTTGAGTGCATTTGATACATGTCTCTCAACACGGAGTGACAGTGTCTCAAGTCCCTGAAGGAATATCCATGAGTGTATTGGTGAGATTGTAGCACCTGTGTCACGGAGAAGGATAGCTCTGATTCTTGTGACAAATGCTGCAGGGCCTGCTGCGTCTACAAAGCTTACACCGTGGTAGCTCTCATTTGGCTCAGTGAGCTGTGGGAACTTACCTGATGCCTTCCAGTCGAAGTTACCGCTGTCGATGATGACACCACCGATAGTTGTTCCGTGTCCACCGATGAACTTTGTCGCTGAGTGAACTACGATGTCCGCACCGTACTCGATAGGTCTTACGAGGTATGGTGTTGCAAATGTGCTGTCGATCACAAGTGGAATCTTGTGTGCGTGAGCGATCTTTGCAATTGTCTCGATATCTGAAACCTCAGAGTTAGGATTTCCAAGAACCTCGATGTAGAGGGCCTTTGTGTTCTCCTGGATAGCATCCTCAAATGCCTGTGGATCAAGTGGATCAACGAATGTTGTATCTACATTGTAATCCTTGAGTGTATGTGCAAGGAGATTGTATGTTCCGCCGTAGATATTCTTTGCTGCTACGATGTGGTCTCCTGCAAGTGCAAGGTTCTGAATTGTATATGTAACTGCTGCTGCACCTGAGCCAACTGCCAGTGCTGCAACGCCGCCCTCGAGGGCTGCGATTCTTCTCTCAAATACATCCTCTGTTGGATTTGTAAGTCTTCCGTAGATGTTACCGGCATCCTTGAGTGCAAATCTGTCAGCTGCATGCTGTGAGTTGTGGAATACGAATGATGATGTCTGGTAGATTGGTACTGCTCTTGCATCTGTAACTGGATCTGCTGTCTCCTGTCCTACATGTAACTGTAATGTCTCAAACTTTAAATTTCTCTCTGCTCTTGTCTTCTTTGCCATGATCTTATTCTCCTTAAATTCAAATATTTTATCTGTCATGCGCACCTGCCCATTCATCTTGTCATGTATGTGAGCTCATGTGACATTATACTCTTCTTTATTATTCTCTGTCTATTATGTATGATCTGTTATTTATATCTGTGTCATGATAATTTGTTCTGTGTCCGCTTTAACAGCAGCAACACATGACTTCTATGCAACACATTCGTCTGTCTTCGTTAAGGTACTGTGGTTTAAATGTCCTTCCCAGCATATCAACACCTCTTTCTCGATTTCCGTCTTTGAAATTTGACTTGATCGTATCATTTCTGTGATTATTTTTACTTTTCACATAATTCCTACTCGGAAACTATGAATTAAGCATAGCTGTATATTACAGCCTAATTCCCACTTTGTCAATAGGTTTTTTATGAATTATCTTGATTGTTTTTTTTCAGATGTTATAATAGACATGTAAATGATATGAAATCATCAGTAAATACCGGCATTTGGGAGGTTTATATTATGAAAGTATCCACAAAGGGGCGTTACGCTCTGCGTTTTCTTATAAACATAGCGGCAAGGACAGACGGCAAGCCAGTGAGCATCAAGGATGTTGCCGCACAGGAAGAGATATCCGAGAAGTACCTTGAGCAGATCACATCTGTTCTGAACTCAGGTGGACTGGTGAAGAGCACCAGAGGACCGCAGGGAGGCTACCTTCTCCGAAAAGCCCCAGAAGACATAACAGTGGGCATGGTCTTAAGGCTCACCGAGGGCGGCATATCACCTGTTGCGTGTCTTGATGCAGATGAATTCCAATGCGACCGCGAGGCAAAATGCTCCACAATAGGACTGTGGCGCAGACTGGATAAAGCGATCCGGGACGTGATAGACACCACCACCATCGCTGACCTTGTGGCAGAAAGACCTGAAGCAGCAGACAACTATTGCATTTAAATCAAATTAGGAGGAACCGTTATGAACTTCATTCATAGCGGTTCCTCCTCACACAATGTTCTATATCTTCGACTTCAAAAGCTGTACAACTTCCTCAACATACGGCTTCACGCCTTCCCCAGGCAGCACGTCTTCCGGCATCTCAAATCTGCGTTCCTCACGGTACATATAATACCTGTTATCTATGTATTCACCATATTTTTCACAGAGATCAGATACCTCCATGGTTCCGAAATCATCCAGCATCGTCACCGTCTTCACAAGTATGCTGTCACAGAAATCCTCGGCTATCTCCTCCACACCCATGCACATCAGGACTTCGCCATCAATTCTCTTGTTATGCTTTTCTTTATCCTGGTGAAGTTTCAGCAGGTGATTATACAAGTCCTCAGCATTTTCTATGAATCTCGTAACGCATGTATACGGACATCGGATATCCTCCCTGTCCAGGTCGATCAGACGGTAAAAATGTGCACTGTCAGGAACTGTCCCACAATTTGTACCTATCTCCAGTTCATACCGATCCGGCTTGTCACACTCCGGGTATCTCTTTATCCTTCTGTCAAGTGGTTTTGAGATATTTTTTGAAAAATCTCCAAAGCGCATAGCCGTGCGTAAAGTCAATCAGGCAACATCTGCTTCCTGCAAAGCCATTGCTTCTTTTGCAATCAGAGCCTTTACAAGCTCCTCCTGCGTATGCTTTGTGTTCTCTGCGGGCATTGCGTTGACAACGAAAATAGTGCCGCCGATTCTCTCCACAAAGCCGGTTTTCATATTCTCCACGGTCATACCTCCCTCCGTAAAAATAGGGGCGTCCGTTTCCGAACGCCCCGTTACCAGCCGAAAAAGGATTATTTCTTTTCATAGATTGCCTTGAGTGCAGCATAAAGTTTTCTGCCCTCGTCCTCCGTGAGCGTGATACCCTTGCCGCAGCGTTCGTGGTTCGGATGCCACTCTCGGATGTCCAGCTTGGCGGCATTGCCGTTCCACGAAATGAAGTTGGCTTCCTTGGTGTAGCCCTTACCATTCTCTCCGAGGACGGCGAGGGGCTTGGTAATCGTGCTTGTAATGTCTTTCATTTTCGTACCTCCGTAATTCAAGTGTTGAAGAAGTTAAAAAGTCGGGATAGTAATGGAAGGGATTATCTTTCCCAATCATTTCTGCCCCGACGGTGTTTGGATTGTTCTTTTCGGGCGGCTGTTCTGTCCTCCCGTTCCTTGCGTTCCTGTGCTTCCTTGATACTGAAAAGCTCCTTGACCTTCTCTACAAAGACCTCCACCAGCTTCGGGAAGTGCTCCATTGCCTGTAAAAACGGCTGGCATTTTTCTTTGAGCCGGTCATGCCATTCCTGTAATCGTTCCACGGCAGAGGACGCATTAAAATACTGCCTTTGTTTGATAGTAGGAAACGCTGCTTTTCAAATCTTGGATTTCGCTGCGGCTTGTGATACCCTCCTTTGCAAGTGCCGTGAGCTGCTGATAATCGTCCTTGGAAACGGCAATCAGGTGGTTGAACTCAGCTCTCGTTTCGTTGGCATTGTTCATCGAGCAGGTGTCACCGATATACGAACTCATCGGGTCGAGAATCAGCAGCTTGGCGTTGTACTTCTCCACGGCTTCACGGATACGGTCGTCCCCGAAGGTCAGGCTCTTTTCGTCCTCCTTGATGAAGATGAGCCTGTTGCCGTCACCGCCCGCCGAATTAAATCTCGGCACAACGGTATCGTCTGCATCGTCCTCGGTGGTCTGATAGATAACGGTCATCGGCTCGCCGCTCTCGTCCTCATCGGCAAAGGGCAGCGGCGCTCCCTTGGAAAGCAAAGCGGCAAGAGAAAGCATCAGCTTACTCTTGCCGTCGCCGGGGTCGCCTTGCAGCAGTGTGACCTTGCCGAAGGGGATATAGGGATACCACAGCCAGCGCACCTCCTTGGGTGTAATCTCGCTTGCCTTGATGATTTCCAGCTTTGCGGGAACGTTGTTCGGATAGTCTGTCATTGTCTTGTTCTCCTTTTTGATAGATAGTGTGGGCATTGAATAACGACGGCACGGAAGCTCTGCTTGCAGCTCCTTTCGCATTTCCTGCAAAGCTCGTTGTATTTCTTCCTGCCACGCTCATCAAGAAAGAACTCCCATTCTCTCTTGAGGTATTTCGGCATACGGGGCATAGCGGGCACCTCCTTTTCGCTGCCTAATTGCCGATTTGCTCCCGAAACGCAGAAACGCCCAAAACCTGACCTCGCTGTATGGTTTCGGGGCGATTTTGGGCGTTTTCTTTCGATATGAGCGGCTTCATATTGGCGGCGGTATCCTTACCGCTAACCAATCAAAAGCCCCTGTTTGTCGCTTCCGGGTAACAAAAAAGCGCCGTATTTCTACGACGCTTTTGTCTTGCTCGGAAGATGGAGCAAGGGAACGCTATTCCATTATCTGTTGTACTTTTTCTTTCTGCTTACAACCGTTGTGCCGATGGCTGCACC
>OLGY01000174.1_pt1 | contig 55671 bp, 40 predicted proteins | sample 1605951 | NCBI WGS metagenome assembly OLGY01 (sample SAMN03283280) | human gut metagenome | biome: human-associated habitat; material: feces | host: Homo sapiens | place: Peru | collected 2012
CGCGAGCTGGGTTCAGAACGTCGTGAGACAGTTCGGTCTCTATCTATCGTGGGCGTTGGAGTTTTGCGTGGTGCTGACACTAGTACGAGAGGACCGTGTTGGACAGACCTCCGGTTTACCAGTTGTGCCGCCAGGTGCACCGCTGGGTATCTGAGTCTGGAATGGATAAGCGCTGAATGCATCTAAGTGCGAAGCCAGCCGCAAGATTAGAACTCCTCATAAGGGTCGTCAAAGACGATGACGTTGATAGGGTGCAGGTGTAAAGACAGCGATGTCAAAGCCGAGCACTACTAATTGCCCGAAAACTTTAGCCGAGAGCTGTGCTTCAGTTGCAGTGTTCCACTGTACAGTTATTGCTTGTGTGCGATAGTCATTATGCTTGAAAAAGAGTATAACAGGATATTTTAGGTGGCTATTGCGGTGGGGTTCCACCTCTTCCCATTCCGAACAGAGAAGTTAAGCCCACTTGCGCCGATGGTACTGCAATGCAATGCGGGAGAGTAGGTAACCGCCTTCTTTCAGTTAGAGCTTCGAGGACGAAAGTCTTCGGAGCTCTTTTCGTTTATATATACCTCATCCCTTTTTTTACACTTTTACCTTTTTACTCTTTTACACCTTATTATATATATTAATATTATACCTGTTTTTCTATGTTTTTATGTAAATCTACATCTATGAACTTGTTTAGTATTATTTTTTAACTTACCTTTGCAGCATAAATGTTTAATTTCTACTTGTCTCTAATTATGAAACCTTATTTTATAATAGGTCTTTTGTCTATCGTCTTGTTTTCTTGCAGTTCCAGCGATAGCGTAATAGAAACGGAGCCACCACCGACTCCTACAGAGAAGCTACCTATCAACATTAGCTCTTCTGTAAGTAGTTCTGCTATAGAATTGGCTTTTGAGGTTGGAGACAGTATTGGCTTGTATGTGGTCAATCATAATGCTGATGGTTCTGCTGCAGCGCTACAGGTTTCAGGAAACTATGTTGACAACATGCAGTATACTTACAACACCACTTGGACTCCTGCTACCCAGACTTATTGGATTGATAATAGTACACATGCAGATTTCTATCTGTATTACCCTTATACATCTTCTGTTACCAGTATTGAAGCTATGCCATATAGCGTTAAAGCTAATCAGAGTCAGCTTTCAGATTACAAGTCAAGTGTTTTGATGATTGGTAAGGCCATTGGCGTGGCTCCTAAACTATCTCCTGTTAGGATAGAAGCTAAACATGTAATGAGTCTAATAACAATTAATCTTGTTGTTGGTAATGGTTTTACTCATGCTTCCTTGGCTGCTGCTAAAGTTAGTGTGAAAGTTAATAAACTTAAGACTAAAGCAACTGCAAATCTTGCTACAGGTGCTCTTACTGCAATAGGTGATGATACAGATATTATTCCTTTCAAGGTAGCTAATAATAGCTATAAGGCTATTGTTGTACCTCAAGCTGTTGGCGAAGGCTACTTGATCACTGTAAATGTTGATGGTAGAAAATTTGATTTGCCAAAGACAACCAACTTTAGAGGTTTTGAGGCAGGCAAGAAATATAGTTTTAATGTTACCTTGAGCAGGGACACCAGTGGTGTAAATGTGAACATTACCAAATGGGAGGATGATGGTAACGATTATGGTGGAACAGCCGAATAATATATTTTTTAAAGTTGATATGCTATGATAAAGATAAAGATTTGTAGTCTGATAAAGATGGCAAAGGTTAGAATGCATCGCTAATGGCGAACTCTATGTTTAATGATAGTATAGACAATTAAAACAAGATAAAATGAAGAAACGCATAATAAGAATCGCAAGTTTAGCGTTGCTAATATTAGGTATGGTATCTTGTAGCGATGAGCAGGAAACTGCTCTTCGCCCACAAGATGCGAAATCTATACCTATGACTTTTCTGGTTAGCCATCCTGGACAAGCATCCCGTGCCACAGAGACCAACTTTGAGAAGAATGATAAGATTGGACTCTACGTGGCAGACGCAAAAGCGCAATTGGAAATAGGTGGCAACCTTGTGAACAATAAAGACCTTACCTACGATGGAAGCAAATGGGATGCTGCAAGAACCCTCTATTGGGATGAAGGCACATATACAGCCTACGCTTATTATCCATACATGAAGAATGTAAGTAGCATCACAGACCAACCATTCAGCGTAGCTCTTGACCAAAGAGTTGCTAAAACAGCTACATCCCTTGGTGGATATGAAGCCAGCGATTTGCTCTTTGCTACCAGCAAGAACATCACAGCATCAGATTCGCCTATAAACCTTACCTTCAAGCATATCATGAGTAAGTTGAAGATACGATTGGTGAAGAGCGAGGACTTTGAGGGAGAAATGCCAGCTACAGCAGATGTGTATATACATAACACAGTGCCTACAGCCACAGTCGATTTACAAGCAGGTGTGGCTACTCGATATGTAAAGGGAACTCGACATACCATTGTTGCTCGTCAAGACGATGCTGCCAGCTATTCTGCCATTATCGTTCCACAGCGCATCGATAATAGAATGCCGCTTATCGAAGTAGTGATGAAAGGTGTGAGCTATCTTTATGAGAGCAAGTTCCTGTTTAAACCAGGAACAGAGCACCTTGTAAACCTCATCATCTCTGACAATCCTGATCAAGTGAAGATTGAGATTGGAGGTGAAATCCAGAACTGGCAATAATAGGCATACACGAGTCTGATAATTTAACATTATCGGTCAATTTATTCGTAATTTCAATAGAGGCAGTAGTCATAAAGCTACTGCCTCTATTGGTTAAATAGCTAATGATATTTAGCCATTCAATATTGCAACAATTATCGCTAAATACCAAATTTTCAGTCACTTATATTCCCTATAATATACGCTAATTAACAATAGCTATTTCTGCAATTAATTGATAATCAATTTATTGAATAATGTACAAAAGTCTTAAAAACTGTAAACACTTTGTATAATTGAAGAAATTTTCGTACCTTTGCACTCGATAAGAATAAGGATAGCAATTCTCAATACTCAAATTACGAGATGTTATTCGCTAAGGTATCTAACGGAGTTGAGACTATTTGAGTTTAGAGTACTTGTGTTTTTGTACTTGGTCTCTTGCGTTCGTGATGAACTCTGAAAACTCCATAAAACTCAAATTATGAATTTTAAGGAAAAGATTGTAAGACTATGTATTCTATTTATTTTTGTACTAACTTCGCAGATTTCTGCATCTGCTAAAGAGTCTTCTACTTTCAATTGGCAGCCTGTTATTGATGCTATTATTGAAGTAGAAAGCAATGGGGACACAAGAGCAAAGAGCGGCAATTCTGTCGGCGCAATGCAGATTACCCCAATCTTGGTTGCTGAATGTAATAACATTCTTCGCAGCCGCAATCAAAAAAAGCGTTATAAGCTTTCTGATAGATTTAGCTTGCAGAAGTCAAAGGAAATGTTCCTGCTGATGCAATCGCAGTTTAATCAGGAGAATAATGTTGAGAAAGCCATTAGGGCTTGGAATGGAGGAAACAACTTTAGTAAGAAGAGAACACAGCGTTATTTTGAAAAGGTGATGTGTGTGTTGAAATCTAATGATTAATATCATTAAATAAAAATAGCCAAGAAAAGCTTTTGCGTTTCTTGGCTATTTTGTTTTTAATTACTGTTTAAGCTTATCAATATTGATTATAGCTTAAGCTTATCTGCATAATACATTATTGCTTGACGTGTAATTTTTTCAGCCTCATCTAAAGAGCAATCGAGGTGACCTCCGCTGGCATTGAAATGTCCGCCACCATTAAAAAATTTCTGTGCAACTTCGTTTACCGAGAAGTCGTCGACAGAGCGCAAACTAACCCAAATGCAATTATCTTTTCTATCGTCTTCGCGCAATGAGATAGACATCTTCATACCTTTTATGCGTAAAGGCTCATTTACGAGTCCCTCTGCGTCTCCCTTTATGAAGTGGAAGTCTTTCATGTCTTGGCGTGATAGTGCGTAATATGAGGCATGCAGATCCTCAAATACGTTAAGCTTCTGGCTCATTATATATCCACGCAGTCTGATAGCCCAAGAGCTATAGTTGTTGAATACGTTTCGATATATCTTGTCTTTATCTATATTCTTTGTGAGCAGCTGGCAGATGATGAAGAATATTTCTGGGCGGTTGGAATTATATGTAAATCCGCCAGTATCTGTCATCATACCGCAATAGAGGTTAGTTGCGAATTTCTTATCGAGTTTATCAAACCCACCTAATTGCCAAACGATATGGAATATTAGTTCGCATGTTGAGCTCATCTCCTCGTGTGATACAGTTACAATGCTATCGATAGCCGGTCCCATGTGATGGTCTATGAGCACCTTCTCGGCTTTGCATTCCACTAATTCCTTTTCCATATCCTGCAGTCTGCTTGGCTGGTTGAGGTCAAGGCAGAACACAAGGTTAGCCTCTTTGAAAGCCAGTGAAATGCGTTCTTGATGTTTGTCATATCGAAGTATCTTCTCGTTGTCTGGCATCCATGCAAGGAAGTCAGGGAAAGCATCTGGTATTGCTATTATAGCCTCTTTGCCAAAGCATGTGTGCAGATATTCTGCCCATGCTAAAGTAGAGCCCATGGCATCACCGTCAGGCGACTTATGTGCACATATCACTATACGAGAAGAAGCCGCTATCTTCTCTTTGAGGGTAGCGGCTTCTTTATCAGTTAAGATATTTTTCAGCATTAGAATAGTTTTGAAGGATAAACGCCCTCGTCGATGAGTTTCTGAATACGGTCAACTGTATCCTGACGGTCAGCTGCGTATGTCACACCGAACCACTTGCTTGTAGTATCAAGAACCTGAACTGTAGAAGTCTTCTCGTTGATGAGCTTGTTTACCATCAATGGAATGAAGAACTCAGCCTTGAGGTTAGAGATATTCTTTGGATCAGCAAGGAACTCTTTGAAATATTCCTCAGAATGCTCGAAATAGTCAGGAGTGAAGCCCCACATGTTCATAGAAACAGGAGTGTTGTCTTCTACTGATACCCATTCGCCATTCTCGTCCTTGTAGCAAACAGGACCATTTACGCGCATGATTTCTGTACGCTCAACAACAGTTGTAAGGTTGCCCTTGTCGTCCTTTGAGCAGATACCACGAGCTACGGTACCATTCTCGCTAAGAGTGTTGCCTACGCGGAAACCTACCATTGCATACTTGTTCTTTGAACCCTCAGGAAGTTCAGAAAGGAACTTGCCGATAACCTTGAAAGCATCGCGGTTATAGAAGTCGTCGCAGTTGATAACGCAGAAAGGCTCCTTGATAACGTCCTTTGCCATAAGCACAGCATGGTTTGTTCCCCATGGCTTCTCACGACCCTCTGGTACAGAGAATCCCTCTGGAAGAGCGTCAAGGCTCTGGAATACGAGCTCTGCTGGGATGTGACCTTCGTATTTAGACAATACCTGCTCACGGAACTGCTCTTCGAAATCACGACGGATAACGAAAACAATCTTACCGAAGCCTGCCTGAATAGCATCGTAAATAGAATAATCCATGATGGTTTCACCGTTTGGACCCAGACCGTCCAACTGTTTCAAACCTCCGTAACGGCTGCCCATACCAGCAGCGAGGAGCAATAATGTTGGTTTCATAATACTATATGTTAAATATGTTAGTTCGAAAAGTAAAGCTACCTTTTTATTAGGTTGTAATGGCTTTTATAAAAAAGCCATAAGACCATACTTTGTATACTCTGCAAAGGTAATACTTTTTTAGTTACTTTGACAGCAATGACATAGTTTTTTGATGTTATGTATTCCTTTTTTTGTTGATAAGTAGCAGAATTGCCTTAGAATGGGTAGCCTATAGCCAAATGTAGCGTCTGGCTCTTCTTAAAGCTTGGCACATTATAGAATCCACTCTTATAAGGCAGATGCAGACCGATACCCCAGTCAACGCGGATAACGAAGAAGTCGAGGTCGTAGCGCAAGCCTATACCTGTGCCCATAGCCATTTGGCTAAACATGTTCTTAAACTCAAACTTGCTCTCTGGTCTATAGTCGTTGTCCTTCAACGACCACACGTTACCAGCATCAAGGAATACCGCTCCATATAGATTGCCAAACAATCGAGATCGGTATTCAAGGTTGAAGAGCAACTTCATATCTCCCGTTTGGTCAAGATATGATGTTGTAGCCTCTGTTGGCATATATCCACCAGGACCCACTGTACGCATTGTAAAGGCACGAATGCTGTTGGCACCACCCACATACAATTGTTCATTATATGGTGCTGCCGACGAGTTGCCATAGCTCCATATTATTCCTGCAGCAGCATGAGCCACAAATTGGTCGTGGTCGTTAATGCTCCATTTCTTTCTCCAATCAGTCTCTATCTTAAAGAATTGGGCATAAGGATTCTTAAACATCTTCTTATCCTTGCTGTTCCATTTATGACCGAAAGCAAGATAGCCGGCAGAAAGTATGTTACCAGCCTCGCTTATAGACATCTGCCAGAATATAGGATTGCGATATTTCTCTGGACTGGTATACATATATGTGTATTTCATCTTAGGCACAAATTGGTCTTTCATCGATACCTGAAGATAAGCACTTGTATTCAACACCGAATCAAACTTTGCCGAATGGCTCGACATATAGTCGTACTGTAGAGTGAGAGGTGAGAACATGTGCATAGAAGTCGCAGATGGTTGGAAAGTATATGTAAGCTCGCCAGATACCACATGGCGCTTAAAGAATCCAGCTCTGTTAATCACATTCGATGATGCCTTGAGCAATGTAGAAGGAGTGACATTATATCTACGACGCTTTAAGAAAGGTACCAACAGACGTGGAAATTCCAACGATGCATCAGCGCCATATTGATATGAGTGAGCATCGTCAGCCGAACCAGACATAGAGTGTCCCATTTGCCATTCGTATGATCCATTGAGGTTGATATCCAACTTCTCTCCACCACGAAAAGCATTTCTCTTAGTGAAACCAATAGTCATGGCAGGTCCCATACGTCCGGTCGTCTTGCCCTTGTAGTTTGTCTCTACATAGAAGTCGTATGGCTTGTCGAAAACACAATTTAGCAACAAGTCGAGAGTGTCGCAAGCTGCAGTGGTATCACGAGGAGTAAACTGGAAGTCTACCGACGAAAACATACCCTTGCTTGCTATTCTGTTGTTCGATTCCGTATGCTTAGAATAGTCGTATGGCTGACCATGTCTAAGTTTCATGTCGCTCATTATCACCCTTGGTCTAACAGGTGGCTTTTTGCCATTGAAATAAGCACGGAAGAAATAGTAATGGATGGAATCCTTCAATTCCTCCATAAAGGTGCGTCTTAGGTTGATGCTGATATTACCAATATACCATTTCTTCAATGCCTTTTCTGGCAGATTGTCAGCCAACTCCACATCCAGCTTCACCTTGCCAGGAGTGTTTATCGTGTCGGCACGATATGATGCATATGATGGTTGATAATAATAATATCCGTTGTTGCGAAACAAGTTGCTCAAGCGATTGCGTTCAGCATCAAGCGATACCACATCAAAAGGCGAGCCTGATTTTATCTTTGCTTCATCAGCCGATGCCGCTATCAGTGAGTCGGCATTCAAAGGAAAGTTGGAATAAGTCACGGTGTCGATAGTAAACAGATGACCACAATCCACATGATATGCTATCTTTGCTTTAGGATGTTTAGAATATGGTTTCTCCTCGTAGTTCACAGTACCACGGAAATATCCATGATTGCGCAACTGCGATTGTGCAACCGAAGCTCTAAGCGCAGGATTCACCCAGCTCATCAATACTGGCTGATTACCAAAAGTCTTTGTAACCCATTTGCCTATAGGCGATTCCGACTTATGGAAAGCATTCCATATCCACAAGCTGTAAGGGAAAGGAGAACGATAATAGCTACTACCAAATATTGCTCCATTCGGTGGACAGTCGAGTGCTGCCTCTATTTCCTCTTGAGTGGCAGTAAAGTGTTCGTTGCTCTCATAGTCGGTATATTTTATAGGCTCCAGACCTGTATACAGTCTGTCGCCTTCAGGCACTTCGCTTGTCGACGAACAAGCAAAGAGAGCTGAGCTAACGGCTATAGTTAAGAGAAATCTTATTATTTTATTCATTTTTGTGTGCTTTTAGTAGAATCTGTCGACATGATGATTGGTGTCTTAACATCCTTGAATCTGAAGATATCCTTAAAGTTTTGCAGTTTTCTTCGCCAGATGAAACCTCCGCCATATTCACCAATGTTACCTTCAAGCCAATCGTAGCTGTCGCGGTTGTAGAACACGTTTAGATATTGTGTTGAAGCTTCGTTCAAACGATATTCAAACTGCACATTATTAAAGAAAGTCTCGTTTTGGTTTGCCACATCCGAGCCTGTAGATAGCTTTCCGCCTACTATAATCTTCAATCTGTTGTTCCAGAATCGTTTAGCAAACTTGAATGAGTAGTCGGTACGCACATTTCCCGTTGCATCGGTAGTGTTGTCGAGTCCGAAACTTAGGTCGAGTGTGCGCAATGCGTTACCCGCAATACCATTAATCTGACTCTGCAAGAATGAGTTTAATGCCGAGTTCATAGAGAAGCTATTGGTATTGCCGTCAGCCAAATACATACCTGTGGTAAGCATGGTGATAGCAATCTTTCCGCGTTCTTCGGTGCTCATGGTGTTGAGCTCGTTGCTCAGCGACATGTCTTGTGGCGCATATATCACGAATTCAAGTCCCATATCCTCCAGCGTCTTTGTTATTATCACGCCACATTTGAAGTCTACCGAGCGGTTGTTGCCATTGGCATCCGACACTGTAGCCTTAGTATCCTCAAGTGCTGTGATATTGAGTCGTGGATTCATAGGGTCGCCAGTAAACTCCACATAGCTACCATCCTGAATAACGAAGGTCTTCAATGGAATCACAGGCAATGAATATTTCATCTCGCCATTATTGAGAGTATATCTACCACGTAGCGACAGCTCGTCGATGGTGTTGTATTTCATCCTCAAGTCGCCACCACCAATAAGGTCTACATAGTTCGACTTATTGGCATTCAGTGCACATAGAATATGAGCACTCTCGTTGATGCTTATGTTCATGTCCATGCTGAAGCCATTCAATGGCGGACGCTCCATATCCATGGTTGTAGAATCGGCAAAGTTTGTAAACTTCACCAAGTCTTCCAACTGGTTGTCTGTAGTGATAGGGCTATCCTTAAGCACATATGTCATATCTGTAGAGCCCAGCACATCCAACTTTCCTCGCATCTGCAAGTTGTCTATCGCTCCCTGCATTCTTGCATAGAAGTTTACGTATGCTTTACCATAAGCTTCCGAGCGAAGGTTCTCTTTAGAATCTATGAGCAAGAAGTTTTCTGCCTTCATCTTTATGTCGGCATACATATTGTCGAGATCTGAGAAGTCAACATATCCTGCAGCCACCAATGGCTTGTCGTTATGCGAATACATCTCGAAGTTCTCAAAGAGTAGTCGGCTGTTAGTGATTGTCACAGGGTCGTTGTCGAAACGCAATTCCACGCCATAAGGCTGGCTATACAGATATGCCGAGTCGAGATACACCTCGCCATTCACCTCAGGCTTCGTTAGCGAACCCTTTATTGTCAGTCCGCCTTCGCCATATCCCTTAAGTCCGAATAGCTGCTCTGGAATAAAACCATTTACCAATGATAATGGTGTATGGTCTAATCCTAACGAAGCATCCAAATGTCCGTCGCCTTCTGATATGTATGTACCAGTAAGTGTGCATACCTCTTCGCCGTTTTGCATCAGCACACCGTCAACATAATGCGAACCATCATACTTCGGCATATATGTGAACTCCGTACCTACAGTTCCCATCTTGCATCCCTCGTATATCATGTTTGCTACTTGTAGCGTAGATGATAACGATAGTTCATCTTTAGTCTGTATAGCATGGAAGTCGCCATCCAGCACACCTGTCATATTAGGAGTGAAAGGCAGCAATGCAAAGATGTCGTCCAAGTTCAACTTGTTCACACTCAGCGTTATGTCCTGTAGTGCATCCTCGTTTGCGTCGTTGGTATATATCTGCAGACCAGTACCGTCAGAAGCCTTCATCTTCAAGTTTGCCGACACACGGTTGTCTTCGGCAAGGAAGATGTAGTTGTCATTATTCACCCCAAACTTCTTATATCCCAACACAGGGTCGTCGCCAACGAATGATATTTTTATACCATTCTCCTCCATGTTGGCAGCCATGTTTGCTGATAGTCCCAGTCGGTTTTTCCAGTCATAGAGTTTAGATTCTATGGTAGTTCCACGTTCCGTTATCGTACCATCAACTATAGCGTTGAACACATAGTCAGGATTGTTCTTGTTGTTCTTCACCTGGATGCTGTATTTCACGTCTGTCTCGTCCGACTTGACGCTAAACTTCGTTGCATCAATGAGTATGCCACCCACGGTTATGGAGTTTACGTTAGCATAACCATTCAGTCCGGATATTGGCGACGATGCCATATCCATGTCTATGCTCTTGCATTCCATGCCATAGTGCTTCAATAGTCGAGCAAAAATATTATTAGAGCCCGATGAGAAACTGATTCTTGCATTAGGCAGACGCTCTCTCAACCTACTTTGGTCTATATATCTGTCCTTCATCTGCTTCATCACCTCGTCCGACACACTCATCAGCTTGTCCATCAACATCTCGTAGCCACCGCTTGCATCCATATTCAGATGGAAGTCGCCAGTGTTTACAATGGCATGAGTGGTATCGCGGAGAGCCAGAATATCCAAGTCTATATCCTCAGGTGTGTATTCTCCGTCTTTATCCTGTATCACTATGTTGCGTATTGTTCCTTGCGCTCTATGGTCGTTAGTGAGGTTTGAGCTCACATCGAGCTGAGTGCTCATAGAAATCTTTAGCGGACTCTCCACAAGTCGCATCTTAAACAAGTCGAGTTCATGTATCTGACATGTCAACGATGCTGTGATTTCCTTACCATTGGTAAGAGCATTCAATGCAATATTGCCATTTATCACCTTGTTGTCGCTCACGATATCGGCAGCTATCTTACCATTGTTCACCAATGCATTTCCCTTAATGCCGTCAAGGTTATAGCCTTGGTATGAGAATTGCGATAGATTGATAACTGCTTCGAGCTTTGTCTTTGGCGACATCATGTCGAAGCCCTTGCCGGCAACTGCCACCTCGCCAGTAAGTGGCGATAGTCCAAGTCCGCGAGTGAAATGTTGCAGCTGTAAGCTTCTTGCTTTTATATTTGCCTTATAGCTGTTGTTGGCAAGGTTTATTGATGCCTTTCCGCCTACGCTTCCCTTGCCCTCAGATATGTTGAATGCTGTGGCATACTTCTGCCCGTCAACATCCACGTTGCCCTTCAGCGCTATGCCGCTTGGTATGTTTATCATCTTTGCCACGCTCTTGTCGAGTAGGGTAGTGGCAAATTTCAGATTATATGTCTTTGCCTCTATGTTGGCATGAGCCTTTAGATGGTCCATGTCAGTGATGTTCCATGCCTGTCCAGATGCTTTCAGCTTCATAGCCGACGGCAGCTCCATAGCCAGGTTGTCAATCTCCATCTTCCTCATGTTGCCATGCACAATGGCATCTATCGCCAGTGGATTATAAGGCCATTGGCGCTTAAATGCTGTAGGCATATCAGCCATAAAGATCATCAAATCCTTCTTGCCCAATGCGCCATGCAGTTTCACATGCAATGCGCCTGGATTCTCGTCGTCGAAGGCATTGAGATCCATTGTTAGCTTAGCCGAAGCCTCCGAATATGGAGTTTTCAGTGTTATCAATGGCAACTTCAACTTCGTAGAGTCCATGCCTATAGCGCCTGTGATATTCGAAACCTCTATACCCGATTTCTCTTTGAATGCACAAGCTCTGACATTCATGTCGAGGTTCGGACTGCAATAAGCAATATCCTTTATCGATAAAGCCATGTTGTCGAGTCTTATATGGTTCACATCCAGTCCCTTAGCCTTTGGCTCAAAGTTCTGGTCGTAGGCAATATAGCCTCCTCGCCAATCTACTAAGCCTACCTTGTATATAGCTTTGTATAAATCGAAGAATCCCTTCTCTATATTCGCTTTCTTTATTCCTAAGCCTACCGACATAGTGTCGCCAGGAGTTGTCAAAGCAATGTTTGTTTGCTTTATCGCCAACTTCCCAACGTTTATCTTCCAGAAGTTTTCGCTTTCAGTAGTATCCTCAGGCACGCTATCCGTCAGTGCAATATCCACGTTAGCCTTGTCGAGCAATGCCTCGTCAAGGTTCATGGTTTCTGCACCAAGGTCTATGCCGTGGGCTTTCAAGCTAAGTGTACCTATGTTTCCTTTAACCCTTGCCTGGGCTATAAAGTCGGTGGTGTTGAGTTTCATATCGTTAAACGATAGCTCGTCTATCTCCACACGGCTTTGCAATAATGGCAAAAGCTGTATATCAGCAACAACCTTTCTGATGTCGGCAATAGTGTCAACATCAGAAAGGTTGTTCTCTATAGGGCGTGTCACTCTTATGCCCTCAACTCCTAAATCTAAAGGAAAAACAAGATGCACCTTGTCTACAGAGATATTCATCCCTGTTTCTTCAGAAGCATATTCTGCCACTTGTCTTACAGCCCAGTTCTGAAAAGGGGGAAAGTAAAACAATACTGACAATAGAACAAGCAGCACTATTGGCACCGATATCGCTATGCCACAGCCTCTGAGTATTTTCTTCATAGATTGTTATTTGTAGGTTATCGTTATCTCTTCACTCCTGCAGCCAAAGCCCTCCACAGATTGTCGTCGGGTAGGGGAGAATCTAAGGATATCAACTCCTTCGATACAGGGTGAACAAATTCAACATGATGCGACAGTAGCGATATGCTACCATCAGGATTTGAGCGTTTAGCTCCATATTTCAAGTCGCCCTTTATAGCACATCCCATGTGTGCCAACTGGCTTCTTATCTGGTGGTGTCTTCCTGTTAGCAGTTCCACTTCCAGCAAGTTGTAATTATCCGTACTTGCTATCAGCTTATATCTCAACCGTGCCTTCTTCGACTTTGGCACCTCTCGGTCGTAAACATAGGTTTTGTTCTGCTTCTCGTTTCTCACCAGCCAGTTTTCCATATCTCCTTCCATCTGGCGTGGGGCTTCTTTTGTTATAGCCCAGTAAGTTTTGTGTACGTCTCCTTTACGGAACATCTCGTTCAGTCTTGACAAAGCCTTCGATGTCTTGGCAAACACCACAAGCCCCGAAACAGGACGATCAAGGCGATGTACCACGCCGAGGAACACATTCCCCGGCTTTTGGTACTTCTCCTTAATATATTCCTTCACCGTTTCAGACAATGGCTTGTCGCCAGTCTTGTCTCCCTGAACTATCTCACCACTCTCTTTATAGACAATGATGATATGGTTGTCTTCGTAGACTACGGTCATAATGATCTTTTAATACCTAAAATATTTTTTCTGTTGGTATTATTATTACATGTTCATACCGCCATCAATCTGGATAACCTGTCCAGATACATAGCTTGACATATCAGAAGCCAAGAACAAGCAAACATTTGCGATGTCCTCAACCTGACCACCACGACGAAGAGGAATCTTCTTCATCCAGTCTTTGCGAATATCCTCTGGCAACTGAGCTGTCATAGCAGTCTCAATGAAACCAGGAGCAACAGCGTTAGCACGTACTCCCTTAGGACCGAGCTCCTGAGCGATACTCTTTGCCAAACCAATCATACCAGCCTTTGAAGCTGAGTAGTTGCACTGACCTGCGTTACCATGAACACCTACAACGCTCGACATGTTGATGATAGAACCGCTGCGCTGACGGAGCATGATAGGAGCACAAGCGTGGATAAAGTTAAACGCACTCTTCAAGTTTACGTTCAATACAGCATCCCACTGTGCCTCTGACATACGAAGCATCAAACCATCCTTGGTGATACCAGCGTTGTTTACCAATACGTCGATTGAACCAAAGTCTTCCTTAATCTTATTTACAACAGTCTCTGTCTCTGCAAAGTCTGCAGCGTTGCCTGCATATGCCAAGCACTTTACGCCCAAAGCCTCAATCTCCTGACGAGTAGCCTCGAGACCTGCCTTCATATCATCATTCAATACGAGGTCGGTGAAAGCTATGTTAGCACCTTCTTTAGCAAACTTCATGGCTACGGCCTTGCCGATACCACGTGCGGCACCTGTAATGAGTGCTGTCTTACCTGTAAGTAATCCCATTTTAAAAATTTGTTATGTAAATATAGTTAATTCCTTCTATTTATATACCTTATTATATATATATACTTATTTCATCACTCCTCTCTTGCCCAAAGCTCCATAAACCACTTTGGCAACCAGCGGCTTGCTCGATTCCTCAGTCAGCCCATGACCAAGTCTGCCATATATGAATGGCACCTCCAAACCTTTGATACAATAGTGTGTGATGTCGGCAACGAGCTCTATGTCTTCAAGGTCGAACTCGCCTTCAGCCACACCCTCAGCATAAACCTTGCGGAATATCTCCATCTCGTCTTCATCAAAGTTCTTGCGCACCTTTTCCACAGTCCAGATATTGCGGAAGAACTCTGCTCGCAAGTTGCCGTTTCTAACCACGGTCTCGCGAATCATGCTCAAGTGGGTGTATATCAGCTCTATTATCTTGTCTTGCGGACGAATCTTCTTTGCTGCAACCTCGTCGAGCTTGTCGCTTAGTCGCTCCAATTCCGATTCTATGACAGCATTATATACGTCTTCCTTCCTATTAAAATAGGTATATAGTGTTCTGCGACCCTTGCCCGAAGCCTGGGCAATGTCGTTCATTGTAGTATTGGCAACACCATTCTTAGCGAATAACTGTCGTGCCACATCCACAAGTGTCTGTCGTGTTTTAGAGATTGACATGCTACTTTCCTCTATTTTGTTTGCACAATGAGTTGATATGTGCAAAAGTAGATTATTTCTACGACTTATGCAAGAAAAATTACGTATTTCAGCCTTTTTACAGTTAAAATACAAAAAAGTTGCAATTATATTTGGTTATATCAAATAATCGTTGTACCTTTGCATCCGCAATTCAGAAATACAGCAATCGCTGATATCTCAAGAATTGATTTAATGGTAATATCGCGGAGTGGAGCAGTTGGTAGCTCGCCAGGCTCATAACCTGGAGGTCGCATGTTCGAGTCTTGCCTCCGCAACTATAAAGTCCGAAAGCTAATGTAGATAAGTTTTCGGACTTCTTCGTTTATATACTCGGACGCAATTAGGACCCCAATATTTTATTTTGGCTCATCCGACAATACTGCTATTTTATATTAACGACAATATATACAATTATAGACAATACTTTGCTTATGTCTGCTTTGTGGTTGATTATTAGCATATTTACAGGCAATAATAGTTAAATATTCGCAATATTATTGATTTTCTTCATCAAAAGTGTTGAGTATATGAAACAGATTTTGTTGCAGACATTTTATATCCAGGTGTGCTATAATTGATGGTATTAGGCATCTGCATCTTAGAGAATTTCTAAAGTCTAAATCGCTATAAATCGAATTATAAATGCAGATAGAATATACAGCAGCCGAAGACCCTGTCTTTTTTGGATATTTACTCCAAAAAATGAAGTAGGCTTCGATGGCCAACGAAGCCTGCTTCATTCGCCAACGAAGCCTGCTTCATTTGGCATCGAAGCTTACTTCATTTTTTTTGCGCTAAAAACCGCGTTTGTGGTTTAACGATTTGTGATTTAACTATTTTAGTTGACCACTTTAAGCTTTATTTGTAATACGAGTTGACTCAGTTATTACTTATTTATAATTCACGTTGACACGATTTTAGTTGATTACTTTAAGCGTTTTAGCGGCATACGATTTTCATAGTCTTGTTTCCCTTCTTTACGATGTTTATTCCTTTCTGCAAATTTTGGATGCGACTACCATTTACATCATAGTATTCTGCTTCTTTATCGTTGAGCAAGTCGAGGACATTTGATGTTTCTATACCTGTGGTCTCTTCATCTGCGCTGATGTTGAGCGATGGCGCATGTTTAACGTTAGTCTTCTGTGGTTGGATGTATGCACGGAACGCTGCCAACTTAACTCCAGAGGCAGCTGGCTTGTAGTTGCTTACAAGACGGAACTGGTTGTTGGCAATGAAATAGCAGTCGTCGGCAAGTTCCATATTGGTGAATGTTCCCATCAAGCGGTTGCCGGTGTTTGTATTCTTTGGTTCCTTTACAGCTTGCGCATTCTCTACATTGTTGATTTGGATATCTGTCTGCGTATTATCCTTCTTGCGAATGACAACAGGTTGTCCTGCCTCTACCGTACCATTCTCTATTAGCTCAAGCACAACACTCTCGTTGCCAATATTCTGCAAGGTGTAGAAGTTGCAGGTGTTAGCCTCGGATGTTGGGTCGATGGTGAATGGTAGACAGAGAGTTCCCCATTCCGACTTCATAGCTCGTGCATATGAAGCTGAAGTAACGTTGCAGTCGTCGTAGAGCGTGTATGCCTTGCTGTCGTCCAAAACCAACTTATTGATGTTGAGTGGACTACCTGTGGCTCCAATGATTTCATTGCCATTCGTGCCAACCTTCTTGGTGAGATAACCCGATTCGTAGTTTGCGTACTTACTATCCTTATTTTGAGAGATGAAGTCAATAGCACCTTTTAAGTTATCGCAGTTGCGGAACATATTTGAACTTGAAACTCCATATTTGAATGTGAAAAGATCGCTGACATAGATAGTCCGAAGCGCGGAGCATCCGTCAAACATATCGGTAACAGAAGATGCCAAACCAGTGCTGAAACTGGAAAGATCAAGCGTTTGAAGACTACTGCATCCCTTGAACAACCCATCCAGCTGCATTCTGGGCTTATCAGTTGTAAAGTTGGATACGTCAAGAGAGCTAAGACTACTGCAACCATTGAACATGTAGTTCAAGCCAGTATATAGCACATTCCTCGTATTGAAGTGAGACAAATCGAGCGACTCCAAATTTGAGCAGCCATCGAACATTCCGTTCATGTATGATACATTCTCCGTATTAAAATTGTCAATGTTGAGATCATGGAGCTTTGTGCATCCATAGAACATCTGGGCCATTGTTGTTACTTTCTCTGTGTTGAAATGAGACAAATCGAGCGTTTCGAGGTTCGTACACTGGGCAAACATCCCTGACATATTCTTGACGTTGGACGTGTTGAGGTTTTCGATACCCTCTATGCTGGTAAGATTCGTACAACCATTAAACCAATTGGAGCACGTCGTGTGGGTTTCATCCCGGAAACCAGCTTTGAAGACCACCTTCTTGATTTCTGCAGCATGGGTGTCCCAATTCGGATCATCTCCGTAGCCCAAATCATAGATGTTGTCGCCCGCAGGCTTCGTGCCGCTGCGATGGAAGGAGAGCGTGCCGGTTGGCGCATCCCATCGCACCCAACTGGCAGTAGCAGCCGTGAGATAACCTCCCTCTCCCGTGTGCGCCATCTCCTTACCCGTATTAGCAGACTTAAAGTTTGGCAGATTATCACATCCGTCAAAAACCCAAGAACCTTGGGTTACTTTATCTGTAGTAAATGCAGAAGTGACATAGATCGTCTTGAGGCTTTCGCAATTTTCAAACGCACCATACATGGAAACCATTTTGGGCGTTGCAAACGAGGAGAGATCAAGCGTCTCAAGCTTCGTACATGAGGCGAACATTGCAGTCATATCTGTCATGTTCTCCGTATCAAAACTGCTTAAATCAATACTTTCAAGGTTAGTACATCCTGCAAACATGCTTTGCATTGCAGTAACCTTTCTGGTATTGAAACTGCTGAGATCGAGACTCCGAAGTGACGAGCATTTTTGGAACATTGCTACCATATTCGTCACATTTGCAGTATTAAAGCCAGAGAGATCGAGACTTTCAAGCGACTGACAAGAATTGAACATTGCCCACATATTGGTCACGTTTTCGGTATTAAAACTGGAGACATCGAGGGTTGCAAGCGTGCTACAACCGCAGAACATACTCTCCATAGTGGTTACTTGTCCAGTTTTAAAACTAGTAAGATCGAGCTTGGAAAGCGCCTTACAGTCATTGAACATCTCGCTCATGTCTTTCACGTTTTCAGAATTAGAACCGGATAGATCGAGTTCGGTAAGACTTTCGCAACCTCTGAACGTTGCATTGAGATTAGTCACGCTGCTGCCTATGAAGCCTTTGGGCAACTTGATTGAGTGTAGATTCTTAGATTTCTCAAACATAGTTGCCATTGTTGTAACCTTTTCCGTATTAAAGGAAGACAAATCAAGTGTTTCCAAGCTGGTACAGGAGGAGAACATTAATCGCATATCATCGACCTCTGACGTGTTCAAATAGTCCAAGTGCTCAATCGTTGTCAAAGCTTCGAACGACCAAAACCAGCCTCCACAATCTGTGGGCCGTGCATCCTTGAAACTCTCGTCAAAGACCACGGTTTTTATTTTTTTTCTGTCAGCTGTAGTTTGCCACAAGGGACGACCAAATAAAAGAGAAATCTCGTAGTCAGATTCCTTGTAATTCGAGCCGTAATAGAGCGTGAGGGTCTGAGTCTCTCGGTCCAATCTCGCATACATTCTACGATCCTGTGTCTTCGCCATCACGGGCTGCAGGAGCATAAGCATCAGCAAGAGCGAGAGCGCGCATCGGCGCTGCAATAGATATTGGGTAATTTTCTTGATCATAATATAATGTTTTTTGTTAAGTTTCTGTGCGCTATGGCAACTTGGTTGATTTTATAGATAATAGAGTATTGTTGAGGCTATTCACCCCATAGAATTCCTTCAGAGTCTAATGTAAGTCCCTCATTTTTCAGATCATCGCTGTTATTCATCTGTTTGTTGCTAACAGTTACCGAGTTTGTTGACAGCAAACATGCCTCTGTTTCCACTACAACTATTTGTGGTTTTAGATAGTCTTTTTTCTTCATGCTTTATATTTTATGATTGTTGATGATTATAGCTTGGAGGTACAAAATAGGAAGATGGTACAAAAATAGAAAAAAGAAGTGAAACAAGGTGTCTCTTTCCTATGCTTAGGTGTCTCTTTGGTACCAAATAGGTGTCTCCTTGCTATTAAAAAGGTGTCTCCTTGGTACCTGTTCTGTTGATTTAGACATAAAAAAACGACCGTTTTGGCTATGATGCTCAAAACGGTCGTTATGATGATATACTAAAAAGAGATGATTATGCCTTATGGTTGTTGGAGCGATTTTGTTCGCGCCAATCTGTTGGTGTGCAGCCTTCTCGTGCCTTGAATATGCGGTAGAGATGTGTGCGCGAAGAAAAACCACACTCAGACGAGATGATGTCGTTGCTATAATTAGGAAATTCTATCATCATCTTTTTGGCGGCACGGAAGCGTATGTCGCTTAGCCATAATCTGAATGTAGTTTTCAAACAATGGTCGAAGTATAGCGATAGTTCTTCCTTTGAAACGTTGATGGAATGGGATAGAGAGAGCAAGTTGGCATTGCCATCCTTATAGCCCAAAACTGCGCACCATTCGTCAAGCTTTTTCTGTATTTCTTCTCCGCGCTTATCGTTATGCAGACAAGAATAGTTGGCTTCTTCTATACCAGTGGAGTTGTGATTGTCTGTAGTCTCGCTAATTGGTTGTTCATCTTCGTTGAGCAAGTCTTCTGTTGGTACGTAACTATAGCCTAAGGCTACGAAACTAAGTATGAAGAAAAGAAAAGACACAAGTCCTAATGGTCCCACAATGTATAACAATGGTGTGAAAAGGATTGCCAATGGGGTTATCAAGGCGATAAGGAAAAGGAGGAACACGCTGGCTTGCGAATAGCGTACGTAGGGTAGGATGTCGCTGCCAGAAAGTTTCTCCAGCATTCGTCGTCTCTTTATCATTTCTTGGATGATAGATACAATGAAATAGACCATATTGATGGCAAACAAGGCGAGCATGACATATAGCCAATTACCTATATGCAAACTGTCGTGTTGGAAATAGCCAATGCCGAAACTGGTGACGATGGCGGCATAGATGGCAGAACTAACCACATATATTCGCCATCGGTGCATGTGAGTTGCCTCAATATGGTAAATGCCCAAAGCTATAAGAGAAAAGCATGGAGTATAGATAAGGATGTTGATGGTGGCTCCCATTGCATCGTTGGTGGCTCTGAAACCATAGCACATTTGTGCGAAGAATTGGGCTGCCATACCTATAATGCCTGCAAGCACAAACCTGCGCGAACGCTCATAGCGTGGGCTAATCCATTTCGCCTGCATGCGAGTGATTAGCAGAACGAGCGCATTGAAGAGCATGAAAAGAAAACATGCAAATTGTAGCAGATATAGATTGCTCATAATACACAAGTTACATAGATTATCATTCTAAATAATATGGGCAAGACTTCTGACTGCGCATAGGTTGCAGGCAGATGTCTTGCCCAGTATGGAGTAGGTGGCTCCAACTTGTATTTGTTAAGAAGAAAAACTTCCTATTACTTTGTCATATCATAGACAACATCCATGAGCTTTTTGCCAAGTTCGTCGGCTTTGTCCATGGTGTTGGCCTCGCTGTATACACGGATGATAGGCTCTGTGTTGCTCTTGCGAAGGTGTACCCAAGAGTCAGGGAAGTCAATCTTTACTCCGTCGATATCGTTGACAGTAGCTGTAGGGTCAGAAGCAAACATCTCCTTAACCTTTACAAGGATAGCGTCAACATCGGTAGATGCAGTGAGGTCGATGCGATTTTTTGCTATAGAATACTCAGGGAAAGAAGCTCTGAGCTCGCTAACCTTGCAACCCTTGTGAGCAAGACTTGAGAGGAAGAGGGCGATACCTACCAAGGCATCACGACCATAGTGGCTCTCTGGATAGATAACTCCACCATTGCCTTCGCCACCGATAACGGCACCAACTTCCTTCATCTTAGTTGTTACGTTAACCTCGCCAACTGCTGCTGCAGAGTAAACGCCACCATGCTTCTCGGTGACATCACGCAGAGCGCGAGTAGAACTGAGGTTTGAAACGGTGTTGCCAGGAGTGTGTGACAATACATAGTCGGCTACGCTAACCAAGGTGTATTCCTCGCCAAACATCTTACCGTCTTCGCAGATGAAAGCCAAGCGGTCTACATCAGGGTCTACTACGATACCCATGTCGTAGCCGCCCTTAGCGATGAGATCCATGATGCCAGTGAGGTTCTTTGCCAATGGCTCTGGGTTGTGAGCGAAGTCGCCGTTTGCCTCACCATTGAGGAATGTATATTCTACGCCAAGTTTGTCGAGAAGTTTTGGAAGAATAACGCCACCAACGCTGTTGATAGAGTCGACAGCCACCTTGAAGTGCGCATTCTTGATAGCCTCTACGTCAACGAGCTGCAATGCCAAAACGCTATCTATATGCTTCTGGTCGAAGCTGTTGTCTTCGGTATATTTGCCTACATGGTCAACGTCAGCATAGTCGAAATCTTCGCTATCAGCAATTGCCAATACCTCGTTTCCTGCTGCCTTGTTGAGAAATTCACCATTGTTGTTGAGAAGCTTCAAAGCATTCCACTGACGAGGATTGTGGCTTGCGGTGATGATGATACCGCCGTCGGCATTGCTCATTGTTACAGCAAGCTCGGTGGTAGGAGTGGTAGCAAGACCGATGTTAACAACATCATAGCCCATACCCATGAGGGTTCCGCAAACGATGTTGCAAACCATCTGACCGCTGATACGAGCGTCGCGACCAACAACAATCTTGTTGCTGCCATTAGTGGTGTTGCGGCGTATGTAGGTAGCGTAAGCAGTTGTGAACTTTACAATATCCAATGGGTTGAGTGTATCACCAGGCTGTCCGCCAATGGTGCCACGAATACCGGAAATAGATTTAATCAGTGTCATAGTAATATATATATAATAATGTGTCGTTCGTTTATCTACCGCGCTCGTAGGTGATAGTGTAGTAGCAAGGGTAAACGCTTGAAGTGGCGTTGCTATGACCCATATCGTGAGGCACGATGAGCTTGACCTTTGCTATCTCGTCGGTTATGGCAGTTGGTCTACCGATATTAATATAAGGCAGAGGAACAAGCCAGCCAGACAATACTGAGGTGTTGGTAGAGCTACCATTCTGTGCCAACATAAGGCTTTCGCCATTGATGAACGAGGCAGTGAATGTGCCGCTATTGTTGGTTACGTTCATCTTATCAACGATAGAACCATAATAGAGGATATCGTTGGTGAGCTGAACAGAGTCGGTGAGGATGTTCTTTTCGGTGAAGCGGCAAAGTACGGTGGCTGTCTCGCCATCCTTTATCTTTTCGCCACAACCATTACGGATAATCTGCATGTAAACACCCTTGGATTTGAACAATACATATTCGTTTTTAGAAACATCAGTCTTATAGCCATTGGCAGCAAACTGCTCTTCGCTGATGACATGGATAGCCGAGTCGGCAACGAATTTAGCAATGGCAGTACGTTCACGCTTTTTCTGGTCGGCATAAGTCATGTCGTCGTTGCATGAAGCCGCCAAGATAACTCCTATTAGGAGCAACATCAAGTATGTTAGTTTTCTCATTTTCTGTTTATTATAAATTTAGTTGCAAAGGTAAATAAAAAAGTTGGTTTTACCTTTCCTTTTTCACCTTTTTTACCTTTTTACCTTTTTTGGATAAGCGACGCAGCCGAGCTGCGCCGAACGCAACCCCAAACCAACTTTCGCTCTTTTACCTTTTTACCCTTTTACTTTTTTACCTTTTTACCTTTTTAATAATTCTTGGGAATAGCTTACGGAAGCGAACAAGCTGTTTGGTGATGCCACCGCCAGCAACAACGATGGTTACGGCAACGATAATGAGTATCAGACCGAGGGTGCTGCGCATGGTGAGTTGTTCGCCAAAAACTGTTATACCAAAGAAAACGGCTGTTACAGGTTCCAAAGCTCCGAGAATGGCGGTAGGAGTTGAGCCTATATACTGTATGGCACCTGTGGTGCAGAGTAGAGATATTGCAGTAGGCATCACAGCCAAGGCTATGAGGTTGCCCCATAGCCACCAGTCGTTAGATTGAGGTACCTGCAGTTCGCCAGAGATAAGTGTGCGACCAGCAAAAAGGAACCAACCGAAGAGCACCACATAGAATGTAACCTTTAGAGTTACCATGTCGTGGAGGCGAGTTTGGTTGATGGCTACGATATAGATTGCATAAGAGAGAGATGACAGAAAGACTATCATAGTGCCAACAAAGGAGAGTGTGGCACCATCTTCGTTTTGATATAGCAAGCCGATACCGCCAATAGCCATAAGCAGACAGAGCATGGTTTGGATGGTGAGTTTCTCGTGGAAGAACATAGCCATGATGACAGCCACCATAATAGGATAAACGAAGAGAATGGTTGAGGCTATGCCGGCATCCATATAGTTGTAGCTTTGGAAAAGGCTTAGCGAAGACAAGGCAAAGATTAAGCCAAGTATCACCAATGGTACGAGGTCGGCACGAGAGATACGGAAAGAGTGCCCACGCCATTTAAGCATGAATGCCAATATAGGAAGTGCAAAAAGATAACGGAAAAACAATACCGAGTCAGGACTGAAGCCTTCGGCATATAGCGGAAGAGCAAACAGAGGGTTGGTACCATAAGAGGCAGCAGCAACAGCGCCAAGCAGATATCCTTTTACTTTGTTGTTCATAATCAGATTATTGGGTTATAGGATGATAATTACACCTCAGGCAGTTTGCCAAGGAGTAGGAGCGAGAAGTTTGCCTTGTAGGCTTCCACCATCTTGTCGTGACCAGCCTTTTCGAAGTTTAGCTTGAAGACTTCGGTCATGGCAAAGGCTGGATATATCTCCTCAAAGTGGTTTACTAATGCTTGCTTCACTTCGCGCGGACTATTTGGGTCGGCATGCTCCATAGTGAGAATGCGAAGAGCGAAGTCGCGAAAGAATGTTGCTATTTCTTTTTCCATTTTTTTAGTTAAATATTTAAGCTTGTATGCTATGCGTTGTTTTTATCGTTGGCTTTTGTTATTGCTCTGATGTTGCGCATGATGCCATCATATTTAGCTCTCTTGGCAGCACAGCCCTTGAATAGTCGGCGATAGTCGTCTTCTGTGAGAGATTGCCATTTCTCCCAAGTCATATCGAGCAACTCAGGTTTTGGCTGTAGCTCAGGAATTTCGGTGGCAGTAGCAAACCTATTCCAAGGACATGCCTGCTGACAACGGTCGCAACCATAGAAGGTGTCGCCCATGGTGTGGGCAATGTCATCAGATATCTCAGCCTCTTTGCTTTCGATTGTGATATACGACAGGCAGCGAGCAGAATAGAAGGTGCCATCGGGATTAAGCGCTTTGGTAGGGCAGGCATCAATACATTTGCTGCAGTTGCCACAATGGTTTTCCATAGGCTTGTCGTAATGATCAACCTCGGCAGCTATGATGAGTTCGCCAAGGAAGAACATGGTGCCAGCATGCGGAATGATGAGCTGATGGCTTCTGCCTTGCCACCCAATGCCAGCTTTCTGAGCCCAATAGCGTTCGAGGATGGGAGCAGTGTCTACGCATACTCTGAACTCTTGTTTCTCAGGCTCCTTGATGCTTTTATCATAGTTGAGTCCAAGGTTTTGAGCCAAAGCATAGAGCTTTTTGCGTACGATGTCATGATAGTCGAGACCATAGGAATATGCCGCCATCTGCGGTTGACCATCGGGCATAGGAGTCTTGGGAGCATAGTTCATAGCCACAGAGACTATGATTTTTGCATCATCGAGGAGCAGGCGAGGGTCGAGGCGAATGTCGGTATGGTTTGCCATATATTCCATGTTGGCATAGTTGCCTTCAGCAATCCATCGGTTAAGACATCTTTCTTCCGCTTTGTCTACACGCTCAGCCTTTGCTATGCCACATGCAAAAAAGCCGAGACGTTTGGCCTCGGCTTTTATGATGTCATTATTCAAAAGTCTTGAATTCATATCCTTGTTCCTTTAGCCATGTAAGAGCTTCGGGAAGTGCTGTTTGCAACTTGTCGATGCTCTTCAGTGAGTCGTGGAAAGTGATGATGGAACCATTGCGTGTGTAGCGTTTCACATTGTTGACAACATCTTTGGCTGTAAGCCATTTAGAGTAGTCGCGTGTGACGAGATCCCACATGATGATACGGTATTTCTTAGATAGCCACCAGTAGACGCTATGGCGCATCCATCCATGAGGCGGACGGAACAAGTGGGCATGGATAATGTCGTTTGCTTGGGTTACATTGAAAATATATGTTACAGCCCAATGCTTGAAAGCACCGATATGGTTGAAGGTGTGGTTGCCCACCTGATGACCTTCGGCAATGATTTGATTGTAGAGGTCGTGGTGTCGCAACACATTTTCGCCAACCATAAAGAAGGTAGCCTTGACATTATGTTCGCGAAGAGTTTTCAGTATGAATGGGGTCGACTCGGGGATAGGACCATCATCGAACGTTATGTAAACCGAACGTTCGTTAGGATCCATTCTCCAAGTCGCCCTGGGATAAAGCCAGCGCAACCATTTTGCAGGTTGTTCTATAAGCATTATTCTTCTACTTTTACTTTTTGATTGTTATTCCTGTGCGTCAGCGTGGCCACCCTTGCCTACATACATACGATATAGAGCATCGAGGGTTTGACCAGCCTTGGCTGCCTTTGTCTTGTCGAGCATAGCGTAAACCTCGCAAGCCTGATTCATGATAGAAAGCTGAATCATGCAGTCGCGCTGGCTCTGTGAGAAGCGTGAGCCTTCGAGCTGGAGGTAATACTGTGCATACTGCACGGCATTGTGCCATACCTTGTCGAGGATATTTGAAGCCTCTGCCTTTTTGCCGAGGATAGCGTAAGCCTTGGCAAAGTCGAGACCGCCACTCATATAGTTGTAAGGTACGGTATAGTCTGGCATCACCTTATCAGCCTTCTGCAATACCTTCAGCGCCTTATCGTTCTTCTGTTCAGAGATGAGAGCGAGGGCAAGCTGAGCAAACAGACGACGATGGGTGTAGCACATGCGCATCACAGTTTCGTCGATATACAGACCCTTTTGATCAAGACCACCATAGCGATAGCGATTCATCATGTTGTTGTAGGTCTTCTCGGTATCGAAGTTCTTGGCACCAGGCTTGTTGGTAGTGAAAGGACTGATACGGTTGGCAAGACCTTCCTGGATGAAGTTGTCGCCAAGGTTCATATAGTTTTCTGCACCAACGGTGAGAGCAACATATATAGGACGAGTCCAATTGCAGTTAGCTATCATCTCGAGCATCATGAGGTCGCCCTTATAGAGAGCGCTCTTGCCAGCAAGCGAGATAACCATCTTGTCAGGGATAGAGTCGCTTGCCATCATCATGCCGCTCTTCTTGACAGCATCCTTATCGATGGTGACATATACGGTATCTGTAGGGATGACATGCATATCGCCCTTGCCACCACGTACCCAATACTTGATGATGTTCTTGAGTTCAAATGGTTCGTCGCCGAAATCCTGTTTTGCTTCCTCAGGGTTTGTCTTGTAGTATTCAAGAACCTGAGATTTCAACGAAGGATTAATCTGAACATATTCGTTTGTGCCTGAGCAATACTCCAATCGTGGCCAGTTGATAGGCACAGAAGGAGAGTCGTAGGCAGGACGACGCATCTGGTCGATATACCAGTCGGTTTGCAGATAGCTGAGGTTGCAGACTCTTGCGTCTGTTCTCACACCCTCTGTCTCCTGGTTGTACCACAATGGGAAGGTATCATTATCACCATTAGTGAAGATGATAGGGTTGCCCTTGTCTTGAAGCGTCATGAGATAGTTCTGACCGAAGTCGCGGCAGGTGTAGCGACCAGAACGGTCGTGATCATCCCAAGTCTGACTTGCCATCTGGATAGGAACGAGCAGACATGCCAAAGATACTACGGCTGTAACGGCAAGGCCGTCGAGCTTGAGATGTTTCTTTATCAAGTCGATGATTGCAGCAACACCGATACCACACCAGATAGCGAAAGCATAGAATGAACCTGCATAAGCATAGTCGCGCTCACGTGGCTGTGCTGGATTCTGGTTGAGGTAGAGCACGATGGCAAGACCTGTCATGAAGAACAGGAAGAAAACTACCCAGAACTGACGAACACCACGACGTCCGCGGAATGTTTGCCAGAACAAACCGATAAGACCAAGGATGAGAGGCAAGCAATAGAATACGTTGTGTCCCTTGTTGGCCTTCAAATCATCAGGCAACTTGCTTTGGTCGCCCAAACGAGCATTGTCGATAAATGGAATACCAGTAATCCAGTTGCCATGCTCAAGTTCGCCATTGCCCTGGATATCGTTCTGGCGTCCGGCAAAGTTCCACATGAAGTAGCGCCAGTACATGAAGTTGCACTGATAAGAGAGGAAGAAACGAATGTTCTCCATCTGTGTAGGCATCTTCACGGTCATTGCCTCACCACAACGGTCGTAAGGAACCTCTGTGCCATCAACGCCACCCATCCACTGTTCGTAGAGAGATGCACGACCGCTATCCCACATACGAGGGAAGAGCATGTTTTGAGCATAGATATATTTATTCTTGTGGCTTACCACGAAGTAGCGGTCTGGCTCGTCGGCAGACTTCTTCTCTACACGTGAGTAGATAGGAGCACCCTCTTTGATACGAGGCTTACACATGTTTCCGTCAACATCGAGAGCCACCTGAGAGGTATAAGCCTGACCATAGAGTAGAGGGCTATCGCCATACTGGTCGCGGCTGAGGTAGCTACCAAGAGTGAAGATATCCTCAGGCGAGTTCTGGTCCATAGGAGGGTTGGCAGCTGAGCGGATTACGATAACGGCATATGTAGAATAGCCAATCATAAGCATCAGCATGCAGAGCAATACTGTGTTCTTCAGACGTGAAGAGATAGTATATACAGCCTTCTTGTTGACAACCTTCTTGTGGTTGAGAACAAACCAAAGAGCAATGAGGATAACAGCACCAATGCCTACTGCCGACCATCCGTAGCCTACGAATGGTACACCGAGCATACCGAAAGCAATGAGGAACGAGATGTTCTCGAGCTTTATGTTGCGAGCGGTATAGCTCTCGTAGATAGCCCAGATAACAGCAGATACGAGAAGTATGATGTAGACAATCTCGCCAGAGTTGAATGGCATGCCGAGAGTGTTGACAAAGAACAACTCGAACCATCCACCTACAGTGATGATGCCTGGCACAACGCCATAGAGAACTGCAGCAACGAGAACAAACGAGATGACGAGAGCTATCAATGAGCCTTTGGTCTCGATGTTAGGGAATTTGCGATAGCAGTAAACCAATACTATGGCTGGAATACAAAGCAAGTTGAGCAAGTGGACACCGATGCTAAGACCTGTCATATACATGATAAGTACAAGCCAACGGTCGGAATGAGGCTCGTCGGCATGGTCTTCCCACTTCAATATCAGCCAGAACACAATAGCTGTGAATGCAGAAGAGTAGGCATAAACCTCGCCTTCTACAGCCGAGAACCAGAAGGTGTCGCTGAAGGTGTAGATGAGAGCACCAACAAGACCACTCGCCTGGATAGCGATGAGCTTGGATGTAGTGAGTTCTGACCAATCTTTAAGGATGAGCTTCCTTGTGAGGTGGGTGATAGTCCAGAACAAGAACAAGATGGTGGTTGCACTAAGCAACGCACTCATGGTGTTTACCATGCGTGCCACCTGAGTTGCATCACTTGCAAACTGTGAGAACAAGTTTGCGGTGAGCATAAAGAAAGGTGCGCCTGGTGGGTGACCAATTTCAAGCTTATAGCCTGTGGTGATAAACTCCGGACAGTCCCAGAAGCTGGCTGTTGGTTCAATGGTGGAGCAATATACAAAGGCAGCGATCAAGAACGCTACCCATCCCATGATATTGTCCACTAATCTGTATTGCTTCATTTTTTTATATGTAAATGATATTTAATTCGATAACTTGCTTTCTTATTCGCTTGTTTATTTTATGCAGAATAGAATTTAACCTTGCAAAGATAGTACTTTTGTGTCATATAATGAGAATAACTGCCTAAGAATTTAGTTATTTTCATATATGCTATCTGTTTTGCGGTTCATATTCAGGAAGTGCTCTTCGAGTTTCTCCTTCGGCATATTGGCTGCAGAATGATAGTGCATGGTGTGGTTTACGCAAGCGATATGCTTGGTATATTGCAATATTTCGGCAATGTCGTGGCTTACCACCATCACGGCACATTGATTGTTTGCCACTTCCAACATCTGATACATCTGCTCCTTAAACCTTATATCTATATATGTGTTAGGCTCGTCGAGGATTATGATGTCGGGTTTTGATACTATCGCTCTTGCCAACAAGACTCTCTGTAGCTGACCACCACTCAGTTCGCCGATATTCTTCTTAGCAAAATATGTTAGCTCCATACGCTCCAAGGTGTCGGCAACCTGCTGATGTTGAGCTTTGGTATATGGGCGGAAGAAATGCCTGGTGGTCTTTAGTCCTGAGAGTACAACATCGTAGACAGATATTGGAAACTTGCGGTCGATGAGAGTATATTGCGGTAGATACCCCATCTTTATCTTTTCCACTTTCTCGCCATTGCGGTAGAAGGATATGTTGCCACAGTCGGGCTTTTTGAGTCCGAGAATCACCTTTACGAGGGTAGTCTTGCCACCGCCGTTAGGTCCTATGATGCCCAAATAGTCGTCGTCGTAGATGGTGAGCGATATATTGTCGAGCACCTTCTTGCCGTCATAGCTTGCCGAGACGCCTTCTACTGTTATAAGTGGTTTCATTTCAAGATGTTTGCTATCTTTATCATTTCCTCGTCCCATTGGTATGCCAAAGGGTCGATAGTCTTTATCTCCGCTCCCAAACCCTTAGCCACGATGTTGGCATTGGATGTTGAGAATTCTTGCTGTACCAATACTGTCTTTACACCAAGTTTCTTGCCCTGCTTGATGATGTCTTGCATTTGCGATGCCGAAGGCTCTCGTCCTTCTTCCTCAATAGGCAATTGTCGGAACATATAGTCGCGAGCATAGTAGGTGAGTGCAGGATGGTAGATAACGAAAGCTCGTGTGGCATTGTTGTCGAGATGCTTTCGTATCTCAGAGTCGACAGTTTCTATGCGTGAGAGCAATGCTTCGAGATTCTTTTTGAAGTATGTGCTGTCTGCATTGTCAACGGCTATCATATATCTGCAGATATTCTTTGCTATGATAGTGGCATTGGCTGTGCTCACCCATGTGTGAGGATCAGGAATGCCGTTGGCAGAGTTGACCTCAGATATTCCGTCGCTTGCAGAGTTGATGATGGTATGAGGAGCATTCTTCATGATGCGCTTAAGCCATGTCTGTTCAAAGCCAAGGTTGCCCACTTTGATATACATGCAGCATTTTGATAGTTCAGCTATCTGTTCTGCAGTAGGTTCATAGGTTTCGGGCGAAGAGCCATGGCGAACCAATGACTTTACACTAAACTTATCGCCCCCTATCTGCTCTGCGAAATATCTTAGCGGTTCTATGCTTACATAGATGGTGTTGCCAAGATTCTGCTCTTTTTTATCAGTACAACTGATGATAGTTGCCAATAATATAATAAGGTATAGATATTTTCTCATTGTTGATTATTTATTATCCGTTATCCACGAGTGATGATTATACTATGAGTTCTTTTCCCTCCACAAGCACGTAGGCTAAGATGACATATCTGATTAACTTGCCCAATGTGATACTCGTTATAGAGATAGGGATGTTTGACCTCATTAGTCCTAAGCAGATGGTGATGGCGCTACCTAATATAGGGACAAAAGCAAAGAAACCCATCCATGCTCCGTGTCCACCCATAAAGCGTGTGGCTTTGTCGAGACTCTCTTTCTTTACATGTAGATACTTCTCTATCCAGTCAAGACGACCTAATCTGCCTACACCATAGTTGAACATACCACCAGCCACATTGCCTATGGTGGCATATATTGTAAGCTCTACTGGTTTAAGTCCGGCTGCAAACAATGCTGCAAATACAGCTTCGCTGCTGAAAGGAAAGAAGCTGCCTGCCAAGAATGCTGCCACGAGCATGCCCCAGTAGCCATATTCTATCAGTAAGTTTATTATTATGTCCATAAGTTGAGAGCTGTGATGACCAATGCTGTGGCCATGATAGCTAATGATGCTATATTTGTTATTTTTGTTGATGTCAAAGCAAGGAAATGTCCTATCAGCGGCGCTGTAGATATGATGAGCATATGCGTAGCGATGTTGGCATGCTGTGGTTGTAAGATTATCAATACCATAGTTGCTATTGTCATTGTGATGAACATTTCGTAGATCATTCTTGTGCGTATCTTGTCCATGTAGCTGGTACGCAAGAAATGAATAGAACCCGTTATTGCCAACAAAGCTATGAAGCCAAGAGGCAGGATGTCGTTGATGCTACTGTTGTAGAATTCGAAAGGTTGTCCAAACTCTGCTATTGCTACTACGTGATTTACTAATGGAGTGATGTCGCCCATGTAAATGTAGTAGGCAGAGATAAACCAGTAGGGAAGTAGTATTCCCATTATTGAGGCAACGAAAGTGCGAATGCTTAGAGCAAGGATGTTGGTTCCAGTAAGCACCCATAGCAAAGGCACAAACAACAATATCTGAATCCATACTGTGCTTGCTATGCCAATGGCGGTAAATGCCCAAAGCACATATCCTGTTGCCTTCTTGTCTTGATAGGCATGAAACAAAGCAAGGTAGAAAGCCACGAAACACATGCTGACGATGCATCCTTCTGTGGATTCTATCTTGTGAGGTGTCATCATCGTTAGTACAAGAAACGAACAAGACACCATTCGGCTATATATTCGTATTAACGAATTGCGGTTGTTGAGCTCAACCATCAATAAGGTTGCAACAGCTGTTAGTGCCAGTTGCACCCAGATGCCTTCAGCAAACAATCCGCTGATAATACATATTAATAAGGTATAAGCCGCGCAGATGGGGAGTGCCCATCTGCTTTCGGCTATTCTGTTTTGTGTTCTTTTTATCATTACAAATCCTGTCCGATATCTCTTCTGAAGTATTTATCGGTGAACTGAAGTTTCTGTGCTTCCTCGAAGCTCTTCTGCAGAGCCTCAGCTTTATCCTTACCATATGAGCTAACGGCAATAACACGTCCGCCGTTGGTGACAACCTTACCATCTTTCAAAGCTGTACCGCTATGGAAAACGATGCTGCCATCAATATCCTCGATACCTGTAATCTCGTAGCCCTTCTTGTATTTCTCAGGATAACCGCCACTAACAAGCATCACGCAGACAGCTGCACGCTCATCGAACTCAACCTTCTTCTCAGCAATATTGCCATTGGCAACACCCTCGAACAAGTCTACGATGTCGCTCTTCAAGCGAAGCATCACGCTCTCTGTCTCAGGGTCGCCCATACGGCAGTTGTATTCGATAACCATTGGCTCGCCCTCTACATTGATAAGACCGAAGAAGATGAAACCCTTGTAGTCGATATTCTCTTCAGCCAAACCATCTACAGTTGGACGGATAATGCGGTCTTCAACCTTCTGCATCCACTCCTTAGTAGCGAAAGGAACAGGAGTTACGCTACCCATACCACCTGTATTCAAGCCTGTATCGTGTTCGCCGATACGCTTATAGTCCTTAGCCTCAGGAAGAATCTGATAGTTCTTGCCATCAGTAAGTACGAATACTGAGCACTCGATACCACTCAAGAATTCCTCTATCACTACACGAGCAGAAGCGTTGCCGAACATACCTCCGAGCATCTCCTTGAATTCCTTCTTAGCCTCTTCGAGAGTAGGAAGAATGAGAACACCCTTGCCTGCGCATAGACCATCAGCCTTAAGTACGTAAGGAGCCTTAAGAGTTTCGAGGAATTTCAAGCCCTCTTCGATAGTTGTGCCATCGAAAGTCTCATATTTAGCTGTAGGAATATTGTGGCGCTTCATAAACTGCTTGGCAAAATCCTTGCTACCTTCCAATACGGCACCAGCCTTAGAAGGACCGATAACAGGAATGTTCTTTGTGCGCTCGTCGTTCTTGAAGTCGTCGTATACACCCTTTACCAATGGATCTTCTGGTCCAACTACAACCATGTCGACACCATTCTCTACTGCGAAATCTTTGAGTTTATCAAACTCGTTGACTCCTATGGCTACGTTTTCTCCACAGTTGCTTGTACCTGCATTGCCTGGAGCAATAAAGAGTTTCTCTACTTTCTCGCTCTGAGCGATTTTCCATGCCAAGGCGTGCTCACGGCCACCGCCTCCTAACAATAAAATTTTCATTATAACTAATGTTTAGTGTTTAATGTTTAGTGTTTAATTTAGAAAATAGTAGATTTTATCTTTTCCACAACCTCATCGAAGTAAGGTTGCTTCATTCTGCTTATTTTCCTTATAACGTCACGCTCTATATCACCTACCAATAGTTGACATTTTACATAACTTTGTTTTTTCATTGGAGTTACAAATCTTTAGAGAACATGATAGCAGCGTTACGTTTTGCTGTTGTTAGAAATGCCGCACGTTCAGTCGCAGCATCGATATTTGAATCAATATGCATTTCTGTCTTTGAAGTTATATCAGATTTATTCTCACTTGTTATAGTTGTTGCTTTTGTTTCTGATGTAACTTTACCTTCGTATTTGCTTTTAATGTTACTCATATTGTATCTCCTTTCTTTATTGTTTTGTTATTTCAAATAGTCGTCAAAATACTGGCTGATGCGATCGTGCAAGTGAACGCTCTGATGACCTCTCATGTTGTGAGGCTCGCCAGGATATACGAAGAAGTCAGGCTGAGTGCCTGCTGCGATACAAGCCTTGAGGAATGTAAGGCAATGCTGAGGCACAACAGTAACGTCGTTCAATCCCTGAATAATCTGAAGCTTACCCTTTAGGTTCTTAGCCTGGTAGAGCAACGAAGTCTTCTTGTATCCCTCAGGGTTTGTTTGAGGAGTATCCATATAGCGTTCGCCATACATCACCTCATACCAATGCCAGTCGATAACAGGACCACCGGCAACACCAACCTTGAATACGTCAGGATAGTTTGTCATAAGCGAGATAGTCATATATCCGCCAAAGCTCCAACCATGAACACCAAGACGGTTGGCATCTACATAAGGCAAGCTCTTAAGATATTCCACACCCTTCATCTGGTCTTTCATCTCTTCCTGACCAAGCTGACGGAATGTAACCTGCTCGAAAGCCTTTCCGCGGTTTTCGCTACCACGGTTGTCGAGGATAAAGAGCAGATAGCCCTTCTGAGCCATGTAAGTCTCCCAACCACGGCTACTATAGTTCCAACGAGCATCCACGTTGTGGGCATGAGGACCACCATATACATATATAATGGTAGGATACTTCTTGTTAGGGTCGAAGTCTACAGGCTTAACCATACGCCAATATAGATCAGTTTCGCCATCAGCAGCCTTGATAGTTCCGCAGCTATACTCAGGCACCTTATAATCCTTCCAAGGGTTTTCGGCAGTAAAGTAAGCCAGGCGGTCGCCAATCTCCATATTCACGATAGCAATCTTGCGAGGCACGGTAGGAGTAGAGTAGTTATCATAGAGATACTTGCCACTCTCGCTGATTACGCCATTATGCCATCCTTCGCCATTAGCATCTATCAACGTGCGCTTACCAGTTTCTACATCCACCATAGAGATGTTGCGCTGGATAGGCGAGTATTCGTTGCTTGCTATGATGATATTCTTATGCTTTGGATAGAAGCCCAAAACTTCCATTACCTCCCATTTGCCACTTGTGAGCTGCTTAATCTCGAGCGACTCGGTGTTGCTTGCCATACGGCTGCCATGCTTGCCGAGAGTGCAGAGATACAGATGATTGTAGCCATCCTTGCGGCTCTGCATGATAAACGAGTTGCTATCCCAAGGCAAGAACATGATAGGGTGGAGAGGTTCTACATATTTCTCATCAACCTCGCGATATAGTTCGCCAGTCTTCTCGCCAGTCTCTGCATCATAAGCACATAGGCGACAATCGTTCTGGTCGCGGTTAAGCTCGAACATATAAATCTTCTTGCAGTCTGGGCTCCAAGCTATATTTGTGAAATAGCGGTCGGTAGGGTCGCCAGCCTTCAGATATATTACCTTGTCTGCCTTAACATCATATACTCCTACGGTAACCTTATGAGATGTTTCGCCTGTCATAGGATATTTATCAGGAGCTGCCTTTGCTATGCAGCTCTCTGTTTCAGGATGGTTGAAGCCAACCTCAGGGATGTCTACCTGAGGATAGTCAGTCACCATGCTCTGGTCCATACGATAGAAAGCAAGCTTTTCGCCGTTAGGACTCCAGAAAGTACCCTTCGAGATACCAAACTCATCGCGATGAACACTCTGACCATATACTATCTCTCGACTACCATCATTTGAAAGCTGTGAAAACTTGCGATTTATGTATCCATCCTTAATAGGTTCGCTGATGCGCACATACAGGTTGTTGTCCTTCAGATAAGCAAAAGCTGTCTGCTGGGCATTGGCCTCAAGGAAAGTCTCACCATCGTCCCAGTCTTGTTCATTAACCAGCTTGTGCTTTTTGAAGTCGACCATATAAGTCTTGCTTCCGTTGCTGAGCACAACGATGCTCTTGCCAGCGAAGGGGAACAATGCATTGTACAAGGCTCTTACCTTGATGTCCTTGGTAGGAGCAATCCACTTGTTGATATCATTGATGCCGAAGAGCTTTGTCTCTTTGCCATTCTTCTTGTTTACAAGATAGCAGGCATCAACATCCTGGCGTACCAGCTCGTCGCCCCACCATGTGCACCAACGGTTCTGTGCCACCATGTTGCGATAGTTGGTGCCTCCGTAGTTGAGGTCTTCCAGGGTGAATGATTTCTGCTGTGCAGATGCGCTTATTGGAATCATTGCTATAAACAATAATGATGCAATCTGTGAAAACAGTTTATTCTTTATGTTCATGATAATCAATTTCGTTTATTCATCGTAGTTGAAATCCTTGCTGAAGTTCTTCTTGCCGAACTTGCTGCCGCCCTTACGGTCGAAGCGCTTGTCGTCTCTTGAACCACGACGGTCGCCCTTGTCGAACTTACCACCGAACTTACGGTCGCCCTTGCCACCAAACTTGCGGTCGTCCTTATCACCATATTTGCGGTCGCCCTTACCAAACGATTTACCATCGCCCTTACGCTCAAAGCGTTTGCCTTCTCTGCGGTCGTCGCCATCGTTGTCTCTGCCACGACGTGCGAAGCGAGGCTTGTCGCCATCCTTATCAAACTTCTTTTCCAAAGAATGGAACTTGAATGAACGAATATCGCCCTCGTCGTTCTCCTCAGTAGCTGTGATACGCTCTTTGAACTCACGGTTCTTCTTGAAACGATGCTTCTGAGCCATCTCTGCCTTTTCGCGGTCGGTCTTTACTACACCACCTTCAGCACGGAACTCCTTGAACTTACCATCGAAGATAGAATACTTTCTGAACTCGCACTCCAAGCTTCCGTTGTAAACAGGAATCTTGATAGAAGGCTTCAAGCCAATCTGCTCAAAGCATTCCTCGCGATAGCTCAATATCCAAGCCTCGTTGCCACAGAAAGCATGCTTTAGGCGTTCGCCAATCATCTTGTATGTAGCAAGAAGGTTAGGAGTAGAGATACGCTCACCGTAAGGAGGGTTGGTAATCATGATAGCCTTCTCCTTTGGCTGGGTGAAGTCCTTGAAATCCTGCTGCTCAATAGTAATATCCTTGCTCAAGCCTGCTGCACGAGCATTCAGACGTGCTGTGTTAACAGCCTTCATGTCGATATCGTAGCCATAGATGTGATGCTCAAACTCACGCTCCTGAGAGTCGTCGTTGTAGATAGTGTCGAAGAGGTCCTGGTCGAAGTCAGGCCACTTCTCGAAAGCAAACTCCTTGCGGAACACACCTGGCGAGATGTTGCGTGCGATGAGGGCTGCCTCGATGACGAGAGTACCCGAACCACACATAGGGTCGATGAAGTCGGTATCGCCCTTCCATCCCGACATCAGAATCATACCAGCTGCCAATACCTCGTTCAAAGGAGCCTCTACGCTCTCCTGACGATAGCCACGACGATGCAAGCTTTCGCCACTTGAGTCGAGACAGAGAGTAGCCTTGTCTTCTGCGATGTGGATATGCAGGCGGATGTCAGGGTTAGAGATTGAGATGTTAGGACGTGTGCCAGTCTTCTCACGGAACTGGTCAACGATAGCGTCCTTAACCTTGTATGTTACGAAGCGAGAGTTGCGGAACTCCTCAGAGTATACTACCGAGTCGACAGAGAAAGTCTTTCCCTCAGGAATATACAAGCTCCAGTCTATTTTCTGAATTTCGTTGTACACATCTTCGGCAGATTGTGCCTTGAAGTGTTTGATAGGCTTAAGGATGCGGATGGCTGTGTGCAACTGGAAGTTAGCACGGTACATCATTTCCTTGTCACCTGTGAAAGATACCATTCTGCGACCTATCTGTACGTCGTTGGCACCTAATTGTGTAAGCTCCTGTGCCAATACTGGCTCCAATCCCATGAAGGTTTTGGCGATGAGTTCGAATTCCATTTTTTTCTATTTTGTTTTATATGTTTTGTTTCTTATATGATGTTATTTCTTGTTTACTTTCTTAGTCTGAGGCTCCATATCCTCAGTCACCCATACGTTGGCACCCACTATGCAACCTTCGCCGATGGTGATGCGACCAAGGATGGTGGCGTTGGCATAAACCACCACATTATCTTCCAAGATAGGGTGGCGAGCAATACCCTTGATAGGGTTGCCATTCTCGTCGAGCGAGAAACTCTTTGCTCCAAGCGTTACACCCTGGTACAGCTTCACGTTGTTGCCAATGATACATGTGGCACCTATCACCACACCTGTGCCATGGTCGATAGTGAAGTAATTACCTATAGAAGCTTGTGGATGAATGTCGATACCAGTCTCAGAATGCGCCATCTCTGTGATGATGCGAGGTATCAATGGCACTCCGAGCAGATAAAGCTCGTGAGCTATGCGATAGTTGGTTAATGCCTTTATCACAGGATAGCAAGCAATGATTTCGGCGTTGCTCTCTGCTGCAGGGTCGCCACAATAAGCTGCGTAGACATCAGTAGCCAGTATGCGCCTAATCTCAGGTAGTCGTGCCACGAGTTTCGCTGACAGCTCGTCGGCTTTCTCTCTAAGCTCCGGATGATATACCTCAGGAGTCTCCTCGTTGTTCTCTCCGAAATAAAGGCCTGCCAATATCTGTTCAGCGAGAAGACGATGAAGTCGCTCAACGTTGACACCAATCTGATATTTAATGGTTTTAAGATTTACCGACGACTTGCCATAATATCCAGGGAACAATATCGCCCTTGCCAATTCAATAATATCTTCAAGCTTCTTGCCTGAAGGAAGTGGGTCGCCGTCGGTATGCTGATGAAAAAGACCTTTCAGCGATTGCTCTTCCGAAAGGTTGTCGACGGTTTGTGTCAGAATGTGAGTAATCTGTTGTGTGCTCATTTGTTTGCTACTTCCCCCGCAGATGATACGGGGGTACTAAAAACAACCTATTTATTTCGCGTACAAAATTAATAATAAAAACTGGAATACCGAAAAATCATATACCTATTTTAATAGAAAGGGGCAAAAAAAATAGGTGTAACATCATTGTAACATGTGCTTAAACTCGGTGTAACATATGTGTTTTACCTTTGCACCACACAAAACAAGAAATATGGAAACAATTTATTTGCTAATCGTGGTCTTTCTGCTTTGCTTGGCAGTTTTCGACCTTTTCGTAGGTGTCAGCAATGATGCCGTAAACTTCTTGCAGTCAGCGATTGGAGCTAAGGTCGCTACTTTCAAGGTTGTGTTGATAGTGGCATCGTTGGGTGTACTTCTTGGAGCCACCATGTCGTCGGGAATGATGGATGTGACAAGACATGGTATTATGTTGCCGTCCCACTTCTCTTACCATGAAGTGATGATAGTGTTCTTGGCAGTAATGGTGACGGATGTTATTGTGCTCGATATGTTTAACAGTCTTGGAATGCCAACATCAACAACCGTTTCGTTGGTATTCGAGTTGCTTGGTGGAGCCTTTGTTCTTGCCTTGTTGAAGATGCATGCCGACCCTTCTTTAGCATTCTCCGACCTCCTGAATACCGATAAGGCGCTATCCGTGATTATAGCCATCTTTGTTTCTGTTGCCGTGGCATTCTTCTTTGGTGTTATAGTTCAATGGATTTCGCGTGTAATCTTCACCTTCAACTATTCTCGCGTTTCACACATCGCAACAGCTTTGTTTGGCGGTGTAGCTTTTACCGCTTTGTCATATTTTATCTTCCTTAAAGGATTAGGTAAGTCGCCATATATTTCAGCAGACGTACGCGATTTTATGCAGGCAAATATTAGTTGGCTGTTGTGTGCTACATTCGTTGTTAGTTCAATAGCTATGCTGCTTGTACAGCTTGTTAAGGTCAACGTCTTCAAGTTTGTTGTGCTGATGGGTACTTTCGCTTTGGCTATGGCATTTGCTGGCAACGACCTTGTAAACTTTATTGGTGTACCTTTGGCAGGACTTGATTCTTATCTCGACTTCACTACAAATGCTCAAGGCGTATCGGCAGATTCTTATCTTATGACCTCTCTTATGGAGAGCGCCAAGACTCCTCCTTTCTATCTTTTGCTTGCAGGCGTGATAATGATTATCGCCATGGCAACATCTAAGAAAGCACAGAATGTTATCAAGACAAGCGTAGACCTCAGCCGTCAGGACGAAGGCGACGAGATGTTTGGTAGTAGCCTTGCTGCTCGTAGCATCGTAAGATTCTGCCAGGAGACAGCCGACAGGTGTTCTTCGGTAGCTTCTCATGTGCCAGTATTAGGTAAGGTGGCTGTTTGGGTAGACAGTAGATTTAATAAGCAGACAGTTGTCTTGGATAATGGAGCCGCCTTCGATGTGGTTCGTGCAGCCGTAAACTTGGTTCTCGCCTCATTACTTATTACTGTAGGAACCAACCTTAAGTTGCCATTGTCAACCACATACGTAACCTTTATGGTTGCCATGGGTTCAAGTCTTGCCGATAGAGCTTGGAGTCGTGAGAGTGCCGTGTTCCGTGTAACTGGTGTTATCTCGGTTATTGGTGGATGGTTTATTACTGCTGGTGTAGCCTTTGCAGCATGTGGCATTGTAGCTTTGGCAATGTCGTTCGGAGGTTTGGCTGTTCAGTTTGCCTTCATCGCCTTGGTAGTATTCCTCTTGTTCCGCTCTAACAAGGCTTCTAAGAAGAGTGCCGAAGCAGGTGCAAACGAAGATGTATTCCGTTTGATGATGCGTTCACGCGACCCAGAGATAGTATGGGATTTGTTGAGCAAGAATGTTGCCGAAGTACAGGCAAGTATGGCTCAGTTTGCAGATTCTTGTTTCCAGGGCATCGAAGAAGGATTGGTAGACAACCGTCCAAGTTTGCTTCGCCACGTTAGACGTGACTTGAGCAAGAAGCGTGATATGCTCAAGAAGATTCGTCGCCGCCAGATATTGGCACTTCGTAAGTTGCCTGCCGATATCGTGATAGAGCGCAACACCTGGTTCCATGTAGGTATCAACGCCTCTATGCAGTATATCTACTGTCTCACTCGTATGCTCGAGCCTGTGAAGGAGCATGTAGACAACAACTTCACTCCGCTCTCCAACGAAATGGTCGACGAGTTTAAGCCTGTGAAGGAGAAGATAGAAGCATTGCTCAAGACTACTGCAGATAGCATTTCGCAACGTAGCTTCGACAACTATCGTCAGACTCTCGAGGAAGCCGACAAGCTTAAGGATGAGCTCTCGGTAGTTCGAAAACGCCACATCGACCGCATGCAGACCTCTCATACTCAGAATTTGCAGGCAGGATTGGTTTACCTCAACCTCTTGCAGGAGAGTCAGCAGCTTCTTAGCAACATGCGTCATCAGCTCAGAGCTGTGAAGAAGTTTGAAGAGAACTAATGTTGGGTTTTATATAATATCATTAGGTGGATTATAATTATTGCCAGCCATGGGTGGAATGCCTTGTGGCTGGCTTTTGTATGCTCGGCATGAGCATTGTCTAACGGGTGGAAGTCCCGAGTAAGCCCTAATAGCGGGAATTACATAGCCAAAGGCAAGGCTATCCAACGCTGATGGGTTTATATCTCGAATGACACCCAAAATAGGAACCGCATGTACGGTGGTGTGAGAGGTCGGTAAACACGAAAATAGGAGATAAACACCTATAATTAGTGTTTACCTCCTACTCGATTGTATATTATGATTTTATATCTTTAGTACAACCATGTACTGACGATCAATGCCATATCAAGAGTACGGCAGTTTCAGATTCCCCTTTAGGCTTTTGTAAAAACAATAAATTACCTAAACAGTAATAAAACAAAAAAGCCACACCCTTGTGGATGTGGCTTTGTTTCTTTTGTGCTTGCTTGCAATTACTTGCGGAGGCCGAGGGCCTTGATGATAGCACGATAGCGATTGATGTCGCGATCGTAGAGGTAATTGAGCAATGCACGGCGCTTTCCTACCAACTGAGTCAAAGAACGTGTGGTAGTATAATCTTTACGGTGCTTCTTAACGTGCTCCGTCAAATGGGCAATACGGTATGAGAACAATGCTATCTGGCTCTCAGCTGAACCAGTATCAGAGTTAGACTTTCCGTACTTACCAAAGATCTCTTCTTTTTTTGCCTTGTCTAAATACATAGCTTTTTTGTAAATAATTAATAATGTTTGCACAAATGCGGATGCAAAGTTACAACTTTTTTCTTATTATGGCAAGAGTATACAATATTTTTTTGTAATTTTGCACCTGATTTATACATTATATACAATGCAAGACATTAGAAACATAGCAGTTATTGCCCATGTCGACCATGGCAAGACAACTCTCGTAGACAAGATGATGCTCGCTGGAAAGCTATTCCGCGACGGTCAGGATAACAGTGGCGAAGTGCTTGATGCCAACGACCTCGAACGTGAGAGGGGTATCACAATTCTTTCTAAAAACGTTTCCATTAATTGGAAAGGTACTAAAATTAATATTCTTGATACTCCTGGACACTCAGACTTCGGTGGTGAGGTAGAGCGTGTGCTTAACATGGCAGACGGATGCCTTTTGCTCGTTGACGCTTTTGAAGGTCCTATGCCTCAGACTCGCTTCGTGTTGCAGAAAGCTTTGCAGCTTGGTTTGAAGCCTATCGTGGTTGTCAACAAGGTAGACAAGCCTAACTGTCGTCCTGAGGAGGTATATGAAATGGTCTTCGACCTCATGTTCTCTCTTAATGCTACAGAAGATCAGCTCGATTTCCCTGTAGTTTATGGTTCAGCTAAAAATGGCTGGATGGCTGAGGAGTGGAATCAGCCTACTGACAATATCGACTATCTTCTCGACAAGATAGTTGAGGTTATCCCTGCCCCTAAGCAGCTTGAGGGTACTCCTCAGATGCTTATCACATCTCTCGACTATAGTAACTATACTGGTCGTATCGCCGTAGGTCGTGTTCATCGTGGTGTACTCAAGGATGGTATGAATGTTACTATCTGCCATCGCGACGGATCTATGGAGAAGACTAAGATTAAGGAACTTCATACCTTCGAGGGTATGGGACATAAGAAGACTGACAGCGTAGAGTCTGGCGATATTTGTGCTGTTATCGGTTTGGAGAAGTTTGAGATTGGTGACACCATCTGCGACTACGACAATCCTGAAGCATTGCCTCCTATCGCTATCGATGAGCCTACCATGAGCATGCTCTTCACTATCAACGACAGTCCATTCTTCGGTAAGGAGGGTAAATATTGTACTTCACGCCACATCCAGGAGCGTTTGGATAAGGAGTTGGAGAAGAACCTTGCGCTTCGCGTTCGTCCTTTCGAGGATTGTACTGATAAGTGGATTGTTAGCGGACGTGGTGTGCTCCACCTCTCTGTGCTTATCGAGACTATGCGTCGTGAGGGCTATGAGCTTCAGGTTGGTCAGCCACAGGTTATTTACAAGACTATCGATGGTGTGAAGTGTGAGCCTATTGAGGAACTCACAATCAATGTGCCTGAGGAGTTTGCAAGCAAGATGATTGATATGGTGACACGCCGTAAGGGTGAGATGACATCTATGGAAAGCCAGGCTGACCGTGTGAACATTGAGTTCGAGATTCCTTCACGTGGTATCATCGGTTTGCGTACTAATGTGCTTACTGCTTCACAGGGTGAGGCTATCATGGCACACCGTTTCAAAGACTATCAGCCTTACAAGGGTGAGATTCAGCGTCGTACCAATGGTTCGATGATAGCTCTCGAAACCGGTACATCATACGCTTATGCTATCGACAAGCTTCAGGACCGTGGTAAGTTCTTCATCGATCCAGGTGATGAGGTTTATGCTGGCGAGGTAGTGGGCGAGCATGTTCACGAAAACGACCTTGTAATCAACGTTACTAAGGCTAAGCAGCTTACCAACGTTCGTGCTTCTGGTTCTGACGAGAAGGCACGCGTTATCCCTAAGACTGTGATGAGTCTTGAGGAATGTCTTGAGTATATCAAGGGCGACGAGCTCGTAGAGGTTACTCCAAAGAGCATGCGTATGCGCAAGATTATTCTCGACCACCTCGAGCGTAAGAGAGCAAACAAGGAATAATTCCTATACATAAGGAGGAAGTTAAATAGAACTTCCTCCTTTTTTATATATACATATTTATATATATTACTAAAGTTTCGCATGTGGAAGAAGTTAAAGAATAAAAGGAGTTAAAGAAGTTAAAGCCATATGCTTTTACTGCCAAATCTCTAGCAAAAAGACTATTGGCTTTAACTTCTAGCGACCAACGGGAGCGATAACTTCTTTAAATTCTATAACTTCTGAACTTGCGAAAGTTCAATACATTATCTTATATATACCAACAATTTTGAGCTCTCAATATCTCTAACTCCCCTAAATAAAAAACATCTGTATTATGGCTTTGTGGAGATTCTTTCGTAGATTTGCGTTGCCTTGCTCACTTGTGTTAGGAGCTGTAGGCTATCTGTTGTTTGCTAATGTTCCCTTTCTCGAGCCTATAGGTGATGCTGTAGGTCCACATCTTATATCTCTCATGCCGATAGTGCTATTTGCTTTACTCTATGTAACCTTCTGTAAGATAGAGATTAAGGAAATGCGCCCTCAAAAATGGCATTTTATCCTCCAAATTATTCGCACATCTTTAGCTGCATCGATGGTTGTAGCCATCTATCTTTTTGGAGCGTCATACAATGTTAAGTTAGTGCTTGAGGCTGCTTTTATTTGTTTTATTTGTCCTACAGCAGCAGCCGTGGCTGTGGTGACAGAAAAACTTGGAGGAAGCATTGGGTCGCTTACCACATATACCGTCATCGCCAACATCTTCACCATGGTTATCATTCCGTTGTTTTTCCCTATGGTAGAGAAAGGTGCCAACGTCACATTCTTATATATGAGCATGATGGTGTTTCGCAATGTAACCACGGTGCTTGTAGTTCCATTGCTCTTGGCTTTGCTCAGCCGTAAGTTCTTACCTCGCTTTGTCGACAAGGTAAAGAGCATAAAGGATTTGGGCTTTTATATGTGGTGTTTTAACCTTACTATCCTTATGGGCGAGACTGTTCGCAACATCATCCATGCTCAAGTTTCTGGTTATATCTTGGTTCTCTTGCTTATAGTTCCTTTGATAGTATGCCTTGTCCAATTTGCCATAGGCAAAGCCGTTGGTCGCCATTATGGTGCAAGCATTAGTGCTGGTCAAGCCCTGGGACAAAAGAACACTATCGTAGCCATCTGGCTCACCCTAACCTTTCTCAACCCACTTGCAGCCGTTGCTCCCGGTGCCTATGTTGTTTGGCAAAACCTCGTCAATGGTTGGCAACTATGGTATAAAGAGAAGTATGGCAAACTGAAGTGGTAGGTGAAAAACTTATTGTTAGCGTTTATTAACTATAAGTCATGCAGTCTTTTCTTGTTTCTGTCTATCTTTATAAAAGAAAGCCCCAAAAGTACATTTACCACAAATATGGATATTATAGAGATAGTAAGGCGAGTAAAGACTGGAGATACAACTGCTTTAGCAATACTAATTGAGGCATATACACCAATGGTGAGAAAAGTATGCTTCAATATTACCAATGAGGACGAGGACGTATTGAATGACCTCGTCCAAGTGGTGTTTATACGTGCTTATTATTCTCTTCATCAACTCAGAGACGCTTCAAAATTTGGAGAAAGGGTGTGTGCTATTGCAAGAAATGAGGCTTTGAAGTTACAGAAGTATAAGCAAAAAGGTAAATTAATACCTTTCTCGTCATTAATAGATGAGGAATTCTACGTAGAAGAGAGTTCCACTCCTGAGAATTTGTTAGAGGAAAAAGAGATTAGGGAAATCATAAGCCAATTACCTACTGGTTATAGTAAGGTTTTCCAGATGGCTGTGATAGAAGGATATTCTCATAAAGAAATTGCTGAAATATTGGGAATAGAACCACATAGTTCTTCTTCACAATTAGCAAGAGCTAAAGCTTTGTTGAGAAAGATTATCAACAAACGAATGTTAGCTATAGTCTCAATTGTCTTTATTAGTATACCTCTATATCGTATCTTATGGCGAAAGTACAATATAAAATATGAAGATATAAAGACCGCACAGATAAAAAAGGAAGATAAAGGTAGGACGAAGATTGCTAAGAAGCAAAAGGTGGATAAGCCAACTCAAAAGGATAAAATACAGATTATTGTAGCAAAGGAAATCTATCCAAATATCGCTCAGACAATATCTGATTCTATACCTGCTATCGACTCACTTCAGATTCAAAATACCTTGGACAACATTCATATTGCAGAAACAAAGAATGATAGCATTGTTCCTGATACAACAGGATTACTCTGGCACGAATATGATAAACCATATATAACAGAAGAAACGACTCTTCATAAAAAGCACAAGTGGCATTTGCTTGCAGCTGGTTCGTTGGGTACAACTTTGGCTCAAAATGCTTATAAGATATTAAGTGGTAATATTGGAATTGACGGACCTGATGGTCCTGATGGTCCTGTAGCTCCTAACAAGTTCTCAACTTGGGAAGAATATTATAATTATTTGCAGACTAAAGAACATGAAGGATTGTCGGATGAAGAGAAAGCACTTAAGGAGATTGCTCTCAATAATAAGAATAATATAAACAACAATATAAAGAATGATGGCAAAATCGTAGAGCATGAACATCATGACAAACCAATAACCTTTGGTCTATCGGTAACAAAGTTGTTGGGAAATAATTGGAGTATGTCTACAGGTTTGAAGTATTCTCTTTTGAAGTCCGACTTCACCTTAGGAGAAGATACTTATTACATTAAGCGAAAGCAAAATGTTCATTACCTTGGAATTCCTTTGCAAGTGGCATATAGATGGCTAAATGTCAAGAAGTGGTCTATGTATTCATCGTTTGGTGGTACTATGCATATACCTGTATACGGTAAAACAAATGAAAAGTATGTTGTGGGAAAGAATACGCCATATACTAACAATTGGCATTTCTCACCTTCGCTACAATGGAGCGTAGGCACAAGTGTTGGTGTGCAATATAGGTTTGCGCCTAATTGGGGAATATATTTGGAGCCATCGCTGAATTGGTATATACCAAATGGTAGTTCCGTTCATACTATATGGACAGAGCATCCATTCACAATCACCATACCATTTGGCATTAGGTTTACATGGTAATGATGCCCTTGTGCAGTCTTTCTGGCTTTTGTTGCCTCTTTACTAATAGAAGCACAAAAGCTTTGAAAGATTAAAATGTATAAGACTATAGACTATTTGCAGACCGCAATCTTTAGAAATATATGTAGATACTTATTCCTTAATGGATTCTATTCGTTCAATTATAAAAAAATAGGCTTATGAAAGTACAATTGTTTGGATTTGTTATGCTGGGATTAACAGCATTGACAGCTTGCTCATCAGAGCAAAGCTTGATGGAGCCAGTGAAGTTAAGCGACTTGGTAGATACTGGCTGCAAAACTTCGTATTCATTAGAAGAGAGCCAATCTGATTTTTACGAAGAAGAAAAGGAGAAGACTCCTAAGATAATGATATCTGTAGGCGACAAAGGTGTAGCTTCATTCCGTATTACAGACTTGCAATACGACTGCGTGACAGAGAGAATCAATGCTCAAGTAGACTCGCAACAAGATGAAATAAAAATAGTGATAGCTCCTTATAAGGAAGATCCTACGGTTGAGGTTGATTGCTATTGTAAATATGATGTAGGTTTTAAACTATCTAATCTGACATCTAACAAATATCACCTCAAGGTGTATTTCGCAGATTACTATGGTAAATACAATTCATCATCTCCTGCTTACGACGGTATAGTTTCTTTCAAGCAAAATTCGACATTGGAGTTTGATATATAGTAAAGAAACCGTAATAATGAAACTGTAACAAAGAAATCTCCCCCATTCTTTCAACGAGAAAAGAATGGGGGAGTTTTCTTATATGTATCAGATAATGTCTAATTATAATGATTAGATGTTATCTGGATTAGTCCAATACGATTGGCTTGTACTTTGGTACGAGAGTCTTCATTACTGTCCAACCAATGAGGTAAGCAACGGCACAGATGCAGAAGATGATCATGTAGCCTGCAGGCTTACCTTCGAAGCCCATGAAAGTGAAGGCTTCACCCTGGGTTTCTGCATAGGTGAACAAAGCTCCAGAACCCTTGTTGATGAGGAACGAGCCTACACCACCTGCCATAGAACCGATACCTGTGATGGTAGCGATAGCTGACTTAGGGAACATATCGCCTGTGGTAGAGAAGATGTTTGCAGACCAAGCCTGGTGTCCTGCGCCTACAAAGCCGATGATGATAGCTGGCCACCATGCGCTATACTGTCCCAATGGCTGAGCAAAGAGAGCAAGCATAGGGAAGAATGCGAAGATTAACATGGCGAGCATACGGCCCTGATATGGATTCATACCCTTCTGCTCAACGAAGAGCTTTGGAAGATAGCCACCGAACATTGACAATACTGTTACGATAGCATAGAGGGTGAAGATAAGTGCAATACCCATAGAAGAGTCTGAGGTGTAGCCATACTGATCAGAGAAATAAGCTGGAGCCCAGAACAAGAAGAACCACCATACACCATCGGTCATAAACTTACCGAATACAAACGACCATGTCTGACGATATTTGAAAGCCTGAAGGATGCTCATCTGCTTTTCTTCAGCCTCTTCTTTCTTCTCTGCCTCAGTCTCGTTAGCCTCGTCCTGGTTTACATAGTTGAGCTCAGCCTCGTTTACATGCTTTGACTGAGCAGGCTTGTCGTAAACGAAAATCCAGATACCTGCCCAAATAAAGCCAAGGGCACCAATGATGATGAATGCCATTTCCCAACCCACAGCCTTAGCGATGAGAGGAATAGTAGCAGGAGCAGCAAGAGCACCTACGCTGGCACCAGAGTTGAAAATAGATGTAGCGAAAGCACGGTCTTTCTTAGGGAAATATTCTGCTGTAACCTTGATAGCTGCAGGGAAGTTACCTGCCTCACCAAGTGCGAGGACGCAACGGCAGAACAAGAAAGCATACATGCTGACTGTAGAAATCACGAGGACTGCATCGCCTGTAGCACCAATGAGTGCTTCTTTTGATGAGAAGTCGCCACCCATCCATCCTTCGGTAAAGATACCGCAGAATGCATGCAATACAGCACCGAGCGACCAAATGAGGATAGCCCAAAGATAACCCTTCTTTGTGCCCATCCAGTCTACGAACTTTCCTGCGAAAAGGTTGGCTACTGCATAGAGCAGAGAGAATACGGCGGTGATGTTACCATAGATTTCATCGTTCCAATGAAATTCTGGAGAGATGAAGTCTTTCCATGTAAGAGAGAGAACCTGGCGGTCCATGTAGTTGACGGTGGTTGCAAAGAAAAGCATTCCACACATTACCCAACGCCAGTTTGTCATTTTTGTTGTTTGTAGCTTTGACATTGTTGTTTTGTAGATTAGGTTTAGGGGTGGGGGAGCGATGCAGACGAGCTACATCACTCCTAACCCCAAATTATGTTTGTTTTATATTATTTCAACTCAGGAATCTTGATTACCTGCATATCGTTGTAGATAAGGTTCTCGCCAGCCATACCCCAGATAAAGGTATAGTTGCTTGTACCTGCAGCGCAATGGATAGACCACTCTGGAGCGATAACAGCCTGCTCGTTGTTGAGCCATACAGGACGTGTCTCCTGTGGCTCGCCCATCATGTGAAGAATTTTCTGTCCCTGTGGTACATTATAATAAATGTATGTCTCCATACGGCGAGTGTGGGTGTGAGCAGGCATTGTGTTCCATACAGAACCTTCCTTAAGCTCGGTGATACCCATCTGAAGCTGACATGTTCTAACTCCTGCAACACCATCGATAATCATCTGGTGGATAACACGGTCGTTGCTCTCTTTCAAAGAACCAGCCTTGATATTGTTAGCTTCCTTAAGAGTAACCTTCTTTGTAGGGAATGACTGATGAGCGCATGCGCTGTTCATATAGAACTTGGCAGGATTAGCAGGATCTTTGCTTGTGAGAACAATCTCCTTGTTGTTCTTTTCGTCAGCACGACCTACGTAGAGAGCCTCCTGGAAGTCGAGGTCATAGCTCTTGCCGTCAACAGTTACAGTACCCTTACCACCGATGTTGATGATACCGAGCTCACGGTTGTCGAGCAAACGCTTCTTGTCTGCAGGCTTATCTGTGTAGAGGCAAGCCAATGATGTGAGCTTGATAGGAGCTGTTGTAGGCTCTGCACCACCGATGAGGAAACGGTCGAACATAGTGTATGTCCAGTTTACTTCGCCTGGAGCAAATATCTTTTCGATAGCAAACTCCTTGCGCAAGCGGTCTGTTGTGTAGTGCTTTGCATCTTGTGGGTTGCTGGCATAGCGCACGTTGTAGTTGGTATATGCGTTTTCAGCCTTTACTTCGTAAGCGCTGTTTTCACCGCATTGTGCTGATGCCATGAAGGCTGCGAGACACATTGTTGTTGTAATAAAAAGCTTTTTCATATTTCGTTTATTATATTATTATCGTTAATAATGTTGATTTTAGTTTGCACCTTTCTCTTCCTTACAGATCTTGCGATTGTTGTAAACCATCAATGCCAATGTGAAAAGTGTGAGGATTGCAGGACCGATGTAAGGGATATAGCATGTGAGCTTATAGATAACCCATCCAAACAATGATGATGCAAAGTCGAGAGCTCCACCAGAGAATCCGTCAGGAATATGTGCTGCCTTATCGCCTGTAGCTGCAAATACATAGTTGGCAGCCATTGTGAAGTCAGGAGCCATATCGGTAACGAAATAAAGACCGATAACGAGGGCTATAAGACCGATAATGATTGTCTTTACCACATTACCCTTGGTGAATGGCAATATCATTGGGAAGAGGTAGAACATACCTGCAAGTGATGCCAATGGCAAGAACTGGTTGCCTGGCAAGAATACTGCAATAGCAAGGATTACTGGGATAAGGATGATAGAAGATACCAAGGTGGTAGGATGACCGATAACCAAAGCAGGACTCATACCGATGTGCACCTTCTTACCGTTAAACTTGCTCTTTACCAACTCCTGAGTCTTTTCAGAGATAGGCTTCAAACCTTCGATGAAGAGCGAGGTGATACGAGGAATCAACTCCATAACAGCACCCATGGTAACACCGAGGAAGAGAATCTTCTTGATATCGAGCTCTGCAGCCCAACCAATCAAGGCACCTACGATAACTCCCAATACCAATGGTTCGCCCAATACACCAAACTTCTTCTTCAAGCCTTCGGCATCGATGTCGAGCTTAGAGAAACCTGGGATAAGGTCGAAGAGTTTGTTGAAGCATATAGCGAAAGGAGTGAAGCTCTGGCAGAAAGGCTGTGGAATAGAAATACCATCAAGGTCGTAGTATTTCTGGAATTTCTCTGCTGTGAGGTCGGCAAACACCAAAGTGATGATGTAGCAGATGATGGCCGCGAAATAGCCCCATGCAAGGCTCTCACCCATTACAAAGTAGGCAACAGCACCAATAAATGCAAAGTGCCAATAGTTCCAGAGGTCGATGTTGACAGTACGTGTGGTCTTAGTCAACAACATTAATAGGTTTACACCCAAACAAATAGGGATAATCAAAGCGCCTACTGCTGTGTTGTAGGCTACGGCAGCAGCTGCTGGCCATCCCATGTCGAAAACGTTTAGTTGTAGATGATAGATGTCGGAAATAGCTTTCAATGGGTCGTTGAAGTTTGTTGTCAGCAATGCTGTAACTACACCCAAGCCTACGAAGCCCACGCCTACGAAGAGACCAGACTTCAATGCTTTTCCGAATTTCATACCAATGCACAAGCCTATGACTGTAAAGATGATAGGCATCATCACGCTTGCGCCAAGGCTGATAATGTAGCTAAATACTTGTTCCATTTTTTGTTATTATTGTTTTTGATATTTCTGGTAGACCATAGTATATTACGTCTTGTAGTTTGTATCAAGACGTATAATAATAGATAGTGGTGCAAAGATACAAAATAATTTTTATATCCTTGCACCATTTCCTTAATTAATATGTATAGTAACATTACTTAATGTTGCTCATACCACCTATTGTTAGTCTTGGAAGTAAATTCTCTTTACTCGGTTGCTTATTCCTGTAAGAACTTCGTATGGAATAGTGTCCAAAACATCCGACAGAACGGTTACTGGCAGATGGTCGCCAAATATCTCTACGGTGTCGCCTTCTTTGCAGTCTATACCTGTTACATCAATCATGGCAACGTCCATACAGATATTGCCCACATATTCTGCTTTCTTGCCATTTACCAAGCAATAGCAATGGCGATTGCCAAGATGACGGTTCAGACCATCTGCATATCCTATAGGAATCGCAGCTATCACGGAGTCGTGCTGTAGAGTGCCCTTACGGCTGTAGCCAACGGTATCTGTTGCAGGCACATTGCGTATTTGCAGGATGGTAGTCTTTAGCGAACTAACATTGTTGATAATCTGATTGTTGCGTGGGTTTATACCATAGAGACCTAAGCCCAATCTGCACATATCCATCTGACGCTCAGGGAAATGCTCAATGCCTGCAGAGTTGTCCATATGGCGCAATATCTTGTGGCTGAAAGCTGCCTGCAACTTCTTGCTACCCTCATCAAAGAGAGCAAACTGCTGAGCTGAGAAGTCATCGAAGTTGTCGCTATCTGAACCTACGAAATGTGAGAATACAGAACGAGGAATGATAGAGTTTTGACGACGCAAACGGTCGATGAGCTTATCGATATCTTTCTTAGGGTCGAAGCCAAGGCGATGCATGCCTGTATCGAGCTTGATGTGGACAGGATAGCCTGTGATTCCTTCTTTTTCAGCCGCCTTTATCAAAGCATCGAGCAGACGGAAGTTGTAAACCTCTGGTTCAAGATCATAGTCAAACATAGTCTTAAAGGCTGTCATCTCAGGGTTCATCACCATGATGTTGCTTGTTATACCATTACGTCTGAGAGTTGCACCCTCGTCGGCAACAGCCACAGCGAGATAGTCTACGCGATGGTCTTGTAGGGTTTTTGCTATCTCCACGCTACCTGCACCATAAGCGTCAGCCTTTATCATGCACACCAATTTTGTCTCAGGTTTTAGGAATGAGCGATACCAGTTGAGATTGTCGACAATGGCGTTGAGGTTTACTTCCAATATCGTCTCATGTACCTTATGCACAAGGAGTTCTGTTATCTGGTCGAAGCCAAACTGACGTGCGCCCTTTAGCAATATAACCTCATCTCTCAGAGAGTGGAATACCTTGCTATGTATGAATTCTTCTACCGACTCAAAGAAATACTTTTCTGATATCTGTATCATATCGCCATTCTCCATGATGGCAGGACCGATACCAATGAATTTCACAACTCCACGTTTGCGAGCCAAGTCGCCTACCTCTTTATATAGTGCCTTTGGCTCCATGCCACTCTGGAACATATCGCTCAGAATAAGAGTGCGACGACGTCCTTTATGGTCGGGACGACGATTCATGAAGTCGAGAGCTATATCAAGGGAGTTGATGTCAGAATTATAAGAGTCGTTGATAAGAGTACATCCGTGGTTGCCTTCCTTAACCTCCAATCGCATAGCAACAGGTTCCAATGCCTTCATTCCTTCAGCAATCTCGGCAGCAGAGAGTCCTAACTTCAATGCTATAGTAGCGCAGATTATAGAGTTTACTACCGAAGCATCATCGATGAAAGGCAAGGTATACTTATTCTGCTCGCCACCCTTATAGCTATACGAGATAGTTGTAGAAGTCTCGTCTTTAGCAATCTCAGCAACATACATAGCAGCCTTCTTATTCTCTGTCGACCATGCCAAGCGTTCGCCTGTGCAGTCGGCTGAAGTATCAACAGCATTTGCTATTAGTTTGTCGTCGAGATTATATACAATAGTCTCTGCATCATGGAAGAGTATGAGTTTTTCGCGACATTTCTCTTCCATAGTAGAGAAATTCTCTTGGTGAGCATTGCCCACGTTGGTTAGTACAGCTATAGTAGGCTGGATGATATCGCGAAGCGCAAGCATCTCGCCTGGCTGACTGATACCAGCCTCGAATATTCCCACCTGGGTGCTTGGTTCCAAGAGCCATACACTAAGAGGTACACCAATCTGTGAGTTGTAGCTGCGAGGAGAGCGAGTAACGTATTTCTTCTGCGACAACAGCTGATAGAGCCACTCCTTTACCATGGTCTTACCATTGCTGCCTGTAATGCCGACAATAGGAATGTTGAACTCGTCACGATGGCGCTCAGCCAAACGTTGCAAAGCCTCAAGGGTGTTTACAACCTTCAGGAAGTTAGCCTCAGGATAATCTGACGCCCAACCCATAGGAACCTCTGATACCACGAAGTTGCGTACTCCGCGACGGTAAAGTTCTGGAATATAGTTGTGACCATCGTTGCGGTCAGACTTCAAAGCAAAAAACAATGTTTCCTCAGGGAAACACAACGATCTGCTGTCAGTAAGAATAAAACCTATGCTGGCATCAGAATCTCCATAGCGACGCGCACCTATCAGTGTGGTTAGCTTCTCGATAGTGTAATTCATATACGTCTTTGTATTTTAATTCTGCATGCAAATTTACGCATTTTATCTGATAACAAAGTAATACATCGTATTTTTTTATTGTTATGTATATGATGAAAATGAAATATCCCTATAGCGAGAACTTTCGATAGGCTATACTTTAGGTTTGCACTGCAAACAGTTTTTTACTTTTTGAAAAAAGTAATCGAATAAATTGTATTTTACTTACTAGGGTGTCCAGTTCGTTGTACCAATTTTAGCTCGCTTTCCTAAGCGTTTTGGTTCGTTCTGTAACCCAGTTTTTGGACAGGTGCTTGGTTGACCAAGTACTGATGTCCTTCAGTTTAACATTTACAATGCGCTCTTTGAAATTAATTGTTTTTGTAACGGATTCGTTCGCGACTTTTGAATACAACGGTATCGTCAGGACAAAAGGCGTTACACCGTATAGTTTGTTCGGTGACTTCTTGCTCTTGTAGATACCAAAAGTAGATTCGATGATGTCGGATGATATGTTGACACTCATGTTGCCAGTGAGAAGTGCTTCCTCCCTGTTGAAGTATTCAAGCATCTTGATACCGGCACGTGCCTGTCGGGAATGTGCATTTCCCAAGACACGAGTGATGATATAATGCTTGCACTTCCTGCTCGTCATGACCGAGAAGCCTTCGTTCTTGCAGACAGCCTCGACATGTCTTACAGCACAAAGTACAGCCTGCAGTTCCTTCAACAGAGATTCATAATCCTTTATGAAGGCATACGCTTCCTGCATCTTCTTTGGCAGCGTGTCATGACGGTCAAGCATTTCATTACCCCAGGACACCCATGAAGACATGTTCATGAACCGTGATATGGCTCTCATGTTGGGTGGCAGCAAGTATGCCTTGTCGGTCAGATGATACTGCAGTCGTTTCTTGCCAAGGAGTGTTGTAAACTCCACAAAATCAGATTGTTTCTCATAGACATTCTTGAGAATCACACCCATGGAATGACTGATGTCTGCATGGCGTATATGTCTGGAGCCAGTGATGCCCTTGACCAGATTGTGACCATTGTCACTTATGATGTAATCAGGAGCATTTCCTGCTGATTTCTCTGCAGCCTCTATTCTGCCTTGAACATCATCGCCGCTGAAGCCCTTGCTGACCGACATGTCAAGAATTGTGACATCCTCGTGCTTTATAGGGCGATTCTGATGCTTGGAAGGAATTGCAAGAGTCAAGAGAAGCTTATGCCCGTTTATGGCAATGCTCTCGTCTATGACCATTGCAAATTTCTTGTCCTTGCATGGCTGGTCATCCTGATAGACAGAAAGGCCAAGCTTCTTCACCCAGTTCTCTACGGTGTTGTAGCACGGAACTTTTCCGAATGTATCACCCAACAGCTCGGCGAAGGTCTCCAGAATGGTCACGACAGTTCGCAGTCCACATGGTGTACGCATGTAGATCAAAACGCAAAGCTGGATGACTACAAGAGGGAATCTATGTCCGGGAACAGGCTCGAGAGTAATCGACTTTGTTCGTCGGTCAATGTTATC
>OLGY01000179.1_pt1 | contig 54929 bp, 55 predicted proteins | sample 1605951 | NCBI WGS metagenome assembly OLGY01 (sample SAMN03283280) | human gut metagenome | biome: human-associated habitat; material: feces | host: Homo sapiens | place: Peru | collected 2012
ATAAATGAAGCTGCCGCTTCACGAATTTTCATTCGTTAAAGCGACAGCCCCTTACAAAATTATAGTATAAATTAATCAACCGTTCCTACCAATATACTTTCATCACTATCGGGTTGTTTTTCTGTTATTCTAAAGTCTGAAACACCTATATTATCAGTATCGTCTTTGTCTACCAGATAACCTCCATAACTTATTGTATATTCTCTTCCAGTATCAGTCTTTATTCCATAAATATATCCAACAAATGATTCTTCTACCCATTCACCGTCTCGTGCTTTTCCACCGCCACAGCTTCCATTTACCTCCTTATATGTAACTATTTCACCATCGATAAAATCAAATACTTCATCTATTTTATTATCGATTTTTCTACTATGATTCATTAACTCATTTTCTGAAAAAACTGACTTTATCTTTTCTTTATCTTTATTTTTTAATCCTTCATATATTTCTAAAGCCATATCCCAGACTTGTTCATCAGGTGTTTTACTTTTGTTATTATCTCTCGATTCAGAAATTGTTGTTTTAATTTCACTTGTACACGCAAGCAGAAAAATACTTACTAAAATTAATGTTATTGTTATCGTTACTTTCTTTGGTGTTTTTCTTATTTTATTCATTTTCTATTCCTTTACATATTCTAAATAATTTCTATATTATTAGAAACTCTTTCATCAAAGGCTATCACATTTCTCAATGTAATAGCCTTACAACATTATGACATCACCTAATTATATGTTCCTACAAATATACTTTCATTGCTGTCAGAGTTTTTTTCTGATATCTCAAAGTAGAAAATTCCGATATTGTCACTATCTTTATCATCTATCAAACAGCCTCCATAATTTATCATATATTCTTTGCCAGTATCCGTTTGTATTAAATCTATATATCCATCATAAAATTTTTCAATCCATTCGTAATTTCTTACTTTTCCTCCTGCACCTCCTCCATATATACTTTTATAGTCAACTATTTCACCATCTATAAATTCAAATGCTTCGTCAATTCCTTTATCTATCTTCCTGTGATGTTTTAACATCTGATTTTCAGAGAAAACCGCCTCTATTCTGTCTTTATCTTTATTCTTTAATCCCTCATATATTTCTAATCCTATATTATTGATTTCTTCATTATCTAATTTTGTCTCTTTTTCACTTTCAATTTCAGATGTTTTTGACTTATTTTTATCTGTACAAGCAAGCAGAAAAATACTTACTAAAATTAATGTTATTGTTATCGTTACTATCTTTCTCATTTTAAATATTCCTCATTATACCATATTAAATAGATGCATTTATTCATATCATCAAACACAAGATTCTCTTTATCTATATTTTTATACTTATCACTTTTAGAAAATGAATAATACAAATCTTTATGTTCAGATAAATCTATTTTTCCCATAGTAACCATTTTATCCGGATCAGGTTCTGTATACTTGACATTAAAACCTGTAATCCACCATTGATTAACTATTGGTTTCCAGCTAAATACATTTTCTATATTTCCTTTATCATAATAATTATATAAATATAATTCCATTGGAACTTCATAATCTATGGCATCATATTGTACTGTTTCTGAATATTCACCTTTGTATTCATATAATCCTATTTCTGCACCTGACTGAAGATTCCAATAATCACCTTTCCATATCCAAAGTGCATATTCCTTGTCATCAGACTTTGCTTTTAATCTCCCTTTATCCATATATGAGCCTATTCTAAAAATCTCATCATAAAAATCATTATATCCAAAATTTCTTTGCCATGTATCAGGCTGTGAATGGTATGCCATACGCTGATTATCATATACGAATCTTAAAACATATGCACCAAATTCTGCATTACCATCAGCTATATTTTTAATAAATAATGCCGCATTTCTTAACTCTTTTGAATGACTATTAACAGGATCTCTTAGTTTAAGCAGAATTTTCACTAACTCGTCTGCCAATTTCTTCTCTACCGCTGATAACGCATCTTTTGCATAGTCCGGAATATAATCTGATAATTCTCCATCACTCTTTTTGCTATAATAATCGTTAGGAATTATTTTATTATTTACATTCAATATATGACTTTCCCATATTTCCTTTGTACCATTTTGAACTAACGGTTGAGAATCAACAGGTGCAATTATTTCACCCTTACGGTTACGAATTGCTTCACCATCTAATAATCCATCATCATCAGAATCGACCTTTACCGGATTACTTGTATATCCATATATAGGTATTGTCTTATCAAATACCTCTATAGGAAAACCAAGTTTCTTTAAAAATGGTGTAATATCAAAACTTATCGTCTTTTTTAAATCATTTAATTCGTGCCAGTCTTCTAACTTATCACCATCTGTATCACAAGTTCCATTAACTACTGGTTTTTCTTTCAATTTTACTACCTGTGGTATAAGTCCATTTAATGCAATCCAATATCCGTCGCTCGTTTCTTCTTTTATTTTGCTTGCTATTGAAAGCAATTGAACTCTGAAATCTCCATAAATATTGGCATATATTCCACCTGTTTCTTCATAAAGATGCTGATATACTGCCTTGTTTCTCAAATCTGATACAACTGAAACATTGATATTATCATTTACGAGATATTCAATCATTTCACTCATAGATGATATACCATAATTATTATCAATTTTATATTCTGCATCTGTCACAACAATGAAGAATTTCTGTGAAGAACTTCTTAAATCTAATTGTCTTGCCATCTCTAAGGCATCAATTACTGTTTCCGGATAATCTCCTCCACCTGTAGCATTTAATCTGCTTATTTCTGCCTTGAATTCGTTTGCATCTTTAAACCAATTAGAATTATTGGAATTTTTCTTAATCTTGGTCGAATATTTTCCATCACTTGTAATATCTTTATATTCTACGAGTGCAAAATTAGGTTTTATTCCAGCCGATTCTATTGCACTTACAAAATTTATAATATTGCCTTTAACATTATTAATAGCATTTCCCATTGAACCTGTAGTATCAATTATAAATACAATATCAGTTTGTGGTTTTATCTCAATGTCAGTATTTTTTGTTGTGCTATAGTTTATGGCTGCACTATAATTAGCTATCTCATTATAGTTCTTCATTGTATTATAATCTTCAATTTCTTTATAATTTGTGACTCCACTATAATTAACCATCTCTGATTCATTGTTTATATCAGGGACTTCATTGTATTCAATTCCCATTGAATCTAACCATTCGATAACATTTAATATAAAATATATTCCATCTTTACTAATATCTGCTGTCAATGTTTTTGAATCATTATTATAGACTGTATCTAAAGGTTCTGTATTACTGCCATCATTATAACATATAACTAAACCATTAGTTGTTGTGTCTCCAATATTATAACTATTAACACTATATAAATCATCTAACTTAAATTCTAATTTACCACTCTTCATATTAGAATCTGATATCTCAACAGCTTTTCCAACATATTCTCTCTCTTCACCTTTCAGATATCCATTATATTCTGTTACAGATATATTTCTATTGACGTTGCCTTTTGCACATACACTTAATACAGTTGGTTCAGCAATATTATCTGTATACAGATTCTCGTCAAACTGTTTAGTATCTACAACCTGTTCTACATATTCTTCACTATCAATTATTCCATTTCCATCAGTATCCGGACGATTAGGATTAAAACCTAATATAATTTCATCTCCGTCATTTAATCCGTCGCCATCACTATCTTCTAATGTTGCATCAGTTAAACAAATCTTAATTTCATCATAATCATTTAATCCATCTTCATCTGAATCTGCCATTAAAGGATTAGTACTGTAACTTATTTCTTCTATGTTAGTTAGTCCATCATTGTCTGAATCTATATCAGCATCGGAGATTCCCTCCTTAACAGAATCGTATTTCAAAGGATCTGTTTTTGTTATAACTACCTCATCATAATCACTAATACCATCACCATCGGTATCGCTTTTCGTTTTATCTAATCCCAAAAGAGCTTCTAAATAATCCGAAACATTATCATTATCTTTATCAGCTATATCATTAATCTCATATTCTTTCTTGCTTAAATATCCTGATTTATCCCAGCCATTTACATTTACACAATTATATCCTGATTTATAATGTTCATAATCTAATATTATTGAAGAGTTCCATAAATTCTTAGTATTTCCTCTCCAAAATCTTAATGTATCTACGCCTTCATCAGCTTTGGTTACAATATATGCATAGATATAACCATTTTCCTTATAATCTGTAATTATAGGATTGTAAAGCGATATATCTGTATTATTTATTTCTATATCTTTATCATTATTCTGCTCTTTGGAGGCATCTGTAAAATTCACATACATTAATGCATTATCATTTTCCCACACCTTAAATTCTGTTAAATCTAAATATACAATGTCTCCTGCATGGAAATAATTCTCTTCTGCTTCTGAATTCCATATGTCCCAATGTCCATATTCAGCTCCATCAGCATAATATGTATTATTATTATCTCTGCCTCCCGCACTCCATGAATTCCATTGTATCTTTTTATCACTGTCTAACCTGTTAAATGTGATATTAATCGCACTCTTTGGAACATTTACAGACCATACATAATCATCTGTCTTATTCATATAATAACTAATATGACCATTAGTATTATCTACTAATTGTATAACTGCATTATCATTACTAATCCATTTTTCTGCTGTGTTATCAATAAAATATAACACCTGTGTTTCCGTATTATCAGTATCCGCATTTACATTTCTAATAATACAATTTATATTACTCCCATTGAAAATAATTATAACCGTCAATAAAATGCTTACGAAACATTTGATTTTCCTAATATTATTCTTAACTATATCCATATTGTACCTCCTAATATACTGCATAACCTTGTAATTACAAAATTCTTTATCCTATCACTTTTATCTTACCGTTTATTACTATTTATCTTACTGTTAATTAACTATGTAATTAGCTTGCCACCTCCAAATGTATAATTTTTACTTTTTTGACTTCTTGAGTCATTTTCAATAAATACGTTCATTATAATTTAACTATATTTATTATAACTTTTATATCATCTTCAACTACATATTTCAATATTTATGGACCAACTTGCCCTGAACGGCAATTATAAAGCCCTGAACGACAATTTTTTATAATAAAAAGCTGTAATATTGAAAATTTAAACTTTCTAATATTACAGCTTTTTTCACTACACTATACTATTTATCTCTTAATCAACTTTAGGACAACCTGACAGACTCTTTTCTATCTCTTCATCTGTTGGTATATAATCACTCATTAATCCATCATTATATTTCTGGTAAGCGACCATATCAAAATAACCTGTTCCGGTAAGTCCAAACACGATATTCTTAGCTTCTCCTGTCTCTTTGCATTTCAAAGCTTCATCTATCGCAACTTTTATTGCGTGACTGCTTTCAGGAGCAGGAAGTATACCCTCTACTTTTGCAAACTGCTCTGCTGCCTTAAATACTTCTGTCTGCTCAACGCTTCTTGCTTCAATTAATCCGTCATGATATAACTGTGAAACTGTTGAACTCATTCCATGATATCTTAATCCGCCTGCATGATTTGCTGATGGTATAAAGCCACTTCCTAATGTATACATTTTAGATAATGGACACACCTTTCCGGTATCACAATAATCATATACATATCTTCCTCTTGTAAGACTTGGACATGAAGCAGGTTCTACTGCAATTAATTTATAATCTGCCTCTCCTCTTAACATTTCCCCTGCAAATGGTGAAATAAGTCCTCCAAGGTTAGAGCCGCCACCTGCACATCCAATAACCATATCAGCTTTAATTCCATATTTATCTAATGCAGCCTTTGTCTCAAGTCCAATTATCGACTGGTGTAATAATACCTGTGACAATACAGAACCTAATACATATCTGTAACCATCCTGTGATGTAGCTGCTTCTACCGCCTCTGAAATAGCACAGCCAAGACTTCCTGTTGTTCCCGGGAATTCCTCATTTATTCTTCTTCCAACATCAGTAGTCATCGATGGTGATGGTGTTACTTTAGCACCATAAGTTCTCATAACCTCTCTTCTGAATGGTTTCTGTTCATAAGAGACTTTTACCATATATACCTGACAATCTAAATCAAAATATGAACAAGCCATAGAAAGTGCTGTTCCCCACTGTCCTGCTCCTGTCTCTGTAGTTACACCCTTTAATCCCTGCTTCTTAGCATAATATGCCTGGGCTATTGCTGAATTAAGTTTGTGGCTTCCTGAGGTATTATTTCCTTCGAATTTATAATAAATATGTGCCGGTGTTCCTAACTTCTTCTCAAGACAATATGCTCTTACAAGTGGAGCTGGTCTGTACATTTTATAGAAATTTCTTATCTCTTCAGGGATATCAATATATGCTGTTGTATCATCAAGCTCCTGTTTAGCTAATTCCGTACAGAAAATTCCTGATAACTCATCAACTGTTACAGGTTTAAGTGTCGCAGGATTAAGTATTGGAGCTGGTTTATTCTTCATATCAGCACGCACATTATACCACTGCTTTGGCATCTCATTTTCCTCTAAATAAATCTTATAAGGTATCTCTTTACTCATTTTTAAATCCTCCATTTCCGTTGGTACTCCATACCTTAAAATATCTTCATAAGATATACGATACATAGTAGTTTAATGATAACATAATTGGTTGTTTTTTCATAGTTATTATTTAAGTAAATGCTAAATATTTATAAGTAACGAATTTTTCTTATTATCATAATCTAATTATATACTAAAAAAAGGAGAGTATTATGTACAACAATTTTAACACCTATCAGACGAATGACAGACGTGAATGTCCTTGTGGTATGACACCTATGCAAAGACCACACGACAATTGTTCTGACCTGCCTGTCGCAATGGCTTATGTACCATGGCAATATTTCACACAGGTCTATGAATTGCCTATGGCTTTACAGGCAGGAACTATATTTCCTGAATTAAATAAACCATTCAGAGGTTCTAAAGGAGGTAAAAAGTGCGGATGCAGACAATGAATAGAAGTCAATTATTACAATGGATTAATGAAGTCAGTTTTGCCGTAACTGATATCTCATTATATCTAGATACACATCCTGATGATAAAGAGGCATTAGCATTCTTTATGAAATACAATGCCGAACGTCAGAAAGCCCTCAGATTATATAACAACCAGTTTGGTCCGTTATTGCTAGATAATATAACAAATACTAATTTCTGGAACTGGGCAACTGACCCATGGCCATGGGAAGGAGAGTGTTAACTTATGTGGAATTATGAAAAACGACTTGAATATCCTATTAATATTAAACAGACTGATCCTAAAGCAGCAATGTATATAATCAGCCAATATGGAGGACCTGATGGAGAACTTAGTGCTTCAATGAGATACCTGTCTCAAAGATATACCATTCCTTATAGAGAAGTAGCAGGATTGCTGACTGATATAGGAACTGAAGAACTGGCACATTTTGAAATGATTGCCACTATCGTTCATCAGCTTACAAGAAACCTGACTCCTGAAGAGATAAATAATTCAGGCTTTGGTAATTACTATATAGATCACACTCTTGCACTGTGGCCACAGGCTGCCGGAGGAATTCCATTTAACGCCTGCGAATTCCAATCTAAGGGTGATCCTATAACAGACCTTACTGAGGATCTTGCTGCCGAACAGAAAGCCAGATCTACCTACGACAACATTCTACGTGTAATTAAAGATCCTGATGTAGTAGAACCAATCAAATTCCTGCGTGCCAGAGAAATCGTTCACTTCCAGCGTTTCGGTGAGGCACTTAGAATCGTCCAGGAACATTTAGACTCTAATAACTTCTACTTCTGCAATCCATCAATTGATAAAGAATGTGGTACTGAATAATTTAGTTAAATATAACTTTGAATGCATTTACTAAATATATCATCTAAATGCTATATCTGATATTCTTACTAAGATATTAGATAATTTCCTTAATTAGCTTTTCAAAAAATAGTTTTATCAAAAAGGCAACTTCTTAAGCTCATAATTTACTTAAGAAATTGCCTTTACTCTTTTTATTTATAACTCAAACTATACACTGAATATTGCAGCTTATATTCGTCTGTTAAAATAAATTTGACAGCTACAAATTTACTTAATGCAGATAATAATTATTTTACCTGATTAGCCTCATTTATATTTCCATTCATATAGTCAGTTGCATTCTGAAGTGTTGTATTACTTATTGATTCTAATGCTTCTTCTGTCAGAAAGCCCTGGTGTGATGTAACAATGACATTTGGAAATGATAACAGGCGTGCTACAACTGAATTATCTAAGATATCATCTGCCCTGTCCTCAAATACATTGTTAGTCTCTTCTTCATATACATCTAATGCCACACCGAAGAATTTCTTAGCTCTTATTCCCTGAATTAAATCATTTGTATCAACTAATGCGCCTCTTGATGTATTTACTAAAATCACATTATCTTTCATCTTAGCAATTGTGTCTTTGTTAATCATATGATAATTATCCTCTGTTAATGGGCAATGTAGTGATATCAGGTCACTTTCTGCCAGTACTTCATCAAATGACTTATATTCCACAAAATCAAGATTAGGATTAACATAGGCATCATAAGCAATTACTTTCATACCAAGACCTTGGCATATTCTGCACATTGCTGCTCCGATTTTACCTGTACCGATGATTCCTGCTGTTTTACCGAAGAAATTAATGCCGGTAAGACCTGTAAGTGCGAAATTGTTCTCTCTTACCTTAATATAACTTTTATGAAGATGTCTGTTTACCGCAAGTGCTATAGTAATGGCAAACTCTGCTACTGCCTCTGGTGAATAACCCGGAACTCTGAGTACCGTAATTCCGTATTTATCAGCGGCTTCTATATCTACATTGTTAAAACCTGCACATCTAAGAAGCAATAATTTGATTCCAAATTCATTTAACTTCTCTAATACTTTTGCTCCGCAATCAGAACTTACAAATGCACATACGGCATCATATCCCTTAGCAAGTGCTACTGTTGACCTTGATAAATCAGTATCTAAATATTCCACCTCTATGTTTCTAAATTTAACTAATTCCTTATCAAATGAATCTACATCATATTTCTTGGCATCGTAAAATAATATTCTCATCTCTTACCTCCATTTCCCGCATTTTGAATATATGCGTATAAACTGCTTATATCTATGTAGTATGTAAATATTTATAATTAATATACAAAATGTATATTTTCAAAATCAGTAATAATTACTGTTTTTATTATAATAGCATCCAACAATATTTTCGTCAATAGTTTTTTCATAATTTTTACATCTGACAGCATTAACTTGCACACGATACATCATAAATCAATTATATCACAGATAGATATCCCATTTTAAGCATCTGGCATTGAATAACCCCCCAATAATAAAAAGAGAGTGGCTAATCTATACATTAACTAAATAACGTATAGCTTTAAACCACTCTCTTTATAATATTGGCAATAATTACTATTTTATTCTAGAAACCTACTGCCGTATTTAATATTTCATTTAACGCATTTCCACTACTCGTATGGCATCTTACAACTTCAGCATTACATTTTTCAGCTTCTGTTATTGCACAATGAACCATTTTGTGAGATACAGTGTTTGTAAAAAGTATAATCAAATCCGGACTTCCTATCTTTGTACTAAGATTACCAGACATTTGCGTAAATACTTTAGCTTTACAATTATGCTCTTTACATATTTTTTTATATTGGCAGACCATACGGTCATGGCCACCTATTATAACTACACTCACTATAGACCTCCATTTTAAACTAATGCAGCCAATTGTTTACCTAGTTCTTCACATTCTGCAATTGCATCAGCATCAGGAGCTTCATTACAGATAAGACCCTCACCATTTAATACTGTTGCTCCTGCAGCAGTCATTCTATCTTCCCAGTCTCTCATCCACTGACCATCACCCCAGCCGTATGAACCAAAAAGTGCAATTGTCTTACCATTTACGAAGCTCTCGATATCCTGTACGAATGGCTCCATTTCAGATTCTTCTAAAACTTCAGCTCCCATTGCCGGACACCCCATTGCAAATGCCTTAGCATTCTTAACATCATCTACTGATGCGCTGCTTACGAATACCACATTAGCTTCTTTACCTGCATCTGTTATACCTTTTCCAATTGCCTCTGCCATTGCCTGTGTATTTCCTGACTGTGACCAGAATATTACTTCTACTTTGCTCATTTTTATGTCCTCCGTTTTATTTAAAATAATTTTTATGTTGCATAAATGTCAATTATATCTGACATACTAAGCCCATTTGAAAGTAAATGAATCAATGTTTCCTCGGCGACTTTAAATTTATCAAATAATTTAACTTTGGCTTTCTGGTTCTCATAGACTTTCCAATATCCGGAATATAAAAAGTTCTTACCATTATTCTCCACAAAACCAACTACGTCTTCTACAGGATAACCAAGTAACAATCCCATTTCATGTGGAAAACTCTTATCGCCCTGCATATATGCCTCATATCTGAGACTAAATGTTCTAAGAATTTTACCAATCTGTAATGACTTATAGCCTGCTCTTATAAATACATTTTTAACATTCTCATCTGACAGGAATTCTTCTAATTCATTTCGTCTGAACAGTAAAAATGTAGTTTTAGTTCTGGTCTGTATAAGTCTGTAAAATGAAATTCCAGTACGATTTAGTATTCGTTTCACAACTTCCTCATTGCCTTTTGGAATAATCAAAAGATTTGAAACCTTAAGTCCTGTTATGAGCGGTGCACATTGTAATGCAAGCTGGGTTTCAATATTTTCTAAATCCATTCCCTTGACTATCTCGTATATTTCCTGACTCATAATGCCTCCATATTTCTGTTTAGTTAGTTTTATCTAACTAAAGTTTATTCTAGCTAATTATTATTTATTCGTCAAGTAGTCTAAATGATAAGAACTCTCAAAACCATATTCGGTTATGAGAGTTCTTATCATTTAGCTTTTTATTCATTTATTTACTTAACTAATATTAAGTATACTTCAAATTATTCAACTATATTCAATATAAATATTTCTTATCAATTCAAAAGATTCTGCATACTCTTAAGACTTATAAGTAATGTTGATGTATTATGGAACAGAGCTGATGTCGTAGGCTGTATAATTCCACTGACACCTAATAATATAAGTCCGGTATTAAAGCCTACAATATTTCTGTAGTTCTTACTGATTCGTTTCATTAAGCTGTCACTTAACAGTTTAAGTGTAACAATATTATATAAATCATCAGAACCAATTGTTATATCGGCTATTTCTCTTGCTATCTCTGCTCCATCACTTATGGCGATACCTACGTCAGCAGCCGATAATGCCGGAGAATCATTTATACCATCTCCAATCATTATTACCTTTCTTGATTTAGCCTTTTCTTTTTCAACGAATTTCGCCTTATCTTCCGGAAGCACTTCTGAATAATATTCATCAACGCCAACTTTCTTAGCAATTACTTTGGCGGTTCTGTCACTGTCACCCGTCATCATTACGATTTTACTGATTCCTGCTCTTCTTAGCGAGTTAATAACTGCTTCTGCCTCTTCCCTTAATGGATCTTCGATACATATTACGGCAGCTAAACTGTCACCTATTGCAAGATAGAGATGGGAATATTCATTTGGTAAATTTTTAAATAATTCTTCTTTACCTTCTGGAACAACGCATTTTTCATCTTCAAATACGAAATGATAACTTCCGATAATAACTTTCTTATCATTTATCTTAGTTGAAATTCCATGTGCTACAACATATTCAACCTTAGAATGCATCTCTTCATGGTCAAGCTTCTTAGCTCTTGCTGCATCTACAACCGCATTTGCCATTGAATGAGGGAAATGCTCTTCTAAGCAGGCTGCAATTCTTAATAATTCATCCGGCTCATAGCCATTGAACGAAATAACCTTTGCTACAGTCGGTTGTGCTTTAGTAAGTGTTCCTGTCTTGTCGAATACTATAGTATCTGCATTAGCCACTGCTTCTAGGAATTTACCACCCTTGACAGTTATATTATGCATACTTGCTTCCCTGATTGCAGAAAGTACTGAAATAGGCATAGCTAACTTAAGTGCACATGAGAAATCTACCATCAATACGGACAATGCTTTTGTTACATTTCTGCTTAAGAGATATGTAATTCCTGTTCCTGCTAAAGTATATGGAACAAGCTTATCTGCTATATGTTCTGCCTTACTTTCAAGTGCAGATTTAAGTTTCTCCGATTCTTCAATCATCATAACTATCTTCTCAAACTTACTTGAACCACCTGTTTCTTTAACTTTAATGGTAATTTCTCCCTCTTCCACAACTGTTCCTGCATATACGTAACTGTTTTCACACTTTCGTACAGGTGCAGATTCGCCGGTAAGCGATGCCTGATTAACCATAGCCTCACCGTCAGTTACCTGACCATCGAATGGAATTATCTTACCCATTCTCACAACCACTTTGTCGCCGACTTCAATCTCAGAAGATGGAACTAACACTTCATTATCATCTTTAACCAGCCATACTTTACCGACATTTAAAGACATTGTTCTTGCTAAATCATCTACTGACTTCTTATGAGTCCATTCCTCTAGAAGTTCACCGATTCCAAGTAAGAACATTACTGAACCTGCTGTTTCAAAATCACTTCTGATAACAGATACACCGATTGCAGTTGCATCTAATACTGGTACTTCAATCTTCTTATGCCATAAGCAATTAAGTCCCTTGCAAATGTATTTAACAGACTTAACGGTTGTAACACACGCTCTTACAGGATATGGCAGAAACAATCTGCCTGCATATCTGAAAATAATTTTATTAACTAATTTTTCCTGATATTTAGCATTCAATTCTCTTCCTGAATTCTCAACTAATCCTGTAGGCACTTCCACTTCATCATATCTGAAGTGCTTAAGAAGTGTAATTATCTCTTCTCTGTCTCCTATATAATTAATTGTGGCATCAGAAGTTCTATCGTACACTTTTGCAAATGTGACATATTTATTATTATTCAGGTAAAAAGCTAATATATCTGCCTGTGCATAAGTCATCTTATTTTGAATTATATGTACCCTTATACGACCTTTTATTTCATGCTTAATAACAAATTTCAATATTTAAACCTCTTAAGAAACACTATTCTGCTTCAGTCTGTGCAGTTTCTTCGTTTTCTTTTTCTGTTACATTTTCTGTTACATCTTCTGTTACATTTTCGGTTGTTTCATCTTCTACAACAGCTTCACTGGCAGCTCTTTCTTCGTTAATAATCTTTGCTTCTGCCAAAATATCCTCTGCATTCTCCTGGATATTAGTTGTAACTTTCATTACAGTTTCTTTAGCTCTTAAAACTGCTGCTGTACAATTAGTATAGAGTTTCTTAGCATCTTTGCTTGAAAGAATCTTAATTCCTGCTGTACCAAATAATACGCCTGATGCAAATATTCCTGTCTTCTTTAAATCGATTTTTGATAATTTCTTTAACATAATAGTCCTCCATTCTGCAGATACAACATATTAGAATACTACCGACTAATTCATAATAATCAATCTTATATTATTCTATATTTTACTATTCTGCTAACAATATAATGTTTACAATATAATTAAAGACCATCATCTGGTCTTTAATCGTTACATTATTTTATAATATATTTTATCATTTTTTTCAAGTTCTCTTCGACACTATTCAAACAAATTTCACGCATTTTCCGCCCTATTGATAAACTTTATCAACAGGGCGGTTGTTATAATACATTATACTTCTTTATTCTACATTTTTAAGTGCTTCGTCCATTGGAACTTTCTTAATCTTTCTATACTGTAACATTGCTACAACAGCATATGATATAATTCCAATTACAAACATCTGAGGATATATCTTAGGTTCAATATAAAGCTTTATCCAGCCTGTCAATGATGACATCATACTTCTATATAATATTCCTAATATATATGTTGATAATACCATACCAATAATCATTGAGATAACTATCACTATTGATGTTGACATAATATACAGACCTGCTATTTCCCTGTTTTCATAACCTAATATCTTAACCATCGAGATAGATGTCGCATTCTTCTCAATTATGAGCTTAGTCAGAAGATAAATCAGAAGGACAAATAATATGATTGCAAATATATTGATTATGTTAAACATCTCTCCCATTGAAACTTTTAACTGTCTTGATACCTTAGTTAAATCATCTTCAGTAATCTTTGTAAGCACATAATTATCATCTATATCTGTTAACTCTTCATTCGAGAAATATCCGTTGAAGTATCCGTCCTGAACTTCGAATAATTCCCTGTAATAATCCTCATTCATAAATACAGCTAAAGAAGATGGATATTTATAGATTCCTTTTATCTTAAATTCATATTTTTTACCACTGTATTTATTATGTAATTTAAATTTATCACCTTTTTTAAGTAAATATTTATCAGCAAATGAATCAGAAATATATACTTCATCATCACTTAACTTAAGGTCAATATATTTACTGTTTTCATTAATTCCATAGATACCAACTCCTTCATCGTTAAACTTCTTTGATGAAATATCAAGTGATGTATAACAATATTTTTCAGCATTTTCATTCTCAGTTTCAACAGGCGCTTTAAGTACATATTGATATTCAGAAATCATATTATCAAGTGTTTCTTTCTGGAAATGTGTTAAAAGAGGACTCATTCCCATACCAAATATCAATAATACATATGCAAATAATATTCCGACAAAGAGTGTAACATAACTTGGTATGTTCTGGAATATTATTCTAAGTCTGAATCTGTGAAGAAACTTAAAATGTGGTAATCGTACTGCTTTCTTCTTCTTTGACTTAGATAGGTCATGTCTTAAAAACTTAAGTGGTGAAAGCCTAAGTTTTATAGAAATAAGCACCATATTTATTACAATCATTATAATTAAAGGTATTATTGTTGTCAGAATAAATGCTTCTGCATTCCATATTGTCTTATAGGTTGGAAGGCTGTAACTTCCATAATACATTGCTGCCATTATATTTTTAAATACTGTATAACCAAGTATATTACCGATTACAGCAGCTATAAGCGTTGTTATAACAGGTAATGATATATAATGTCTTAACAATTCACCTCTTGTATATCCGGAAGCTCGTAAAGTACCTATTACCGTAGCTTCTTTAGTAATTGTATTATTAGTAGTTACTGCGAATACAAATGCCAAAATCACTATAAGAATATATAGAAGCATAATCATCATTGCCTGATCGCTCCCCATATCTTCTCCGGTAAACTGTATTGCCTGATTACCATATCTTGGTATATATTTGATAATTGTTGCACTACTGTTTAATTCCTTCATAAACCCGTCTGATAACTTCTTTTCCTCTGTCTCATTTTCCGGTTTATCATTATATATCCATGAGTAATCATAATGTACTTTTACATTATCAAACGCTTCATATCCCTCTTTAGTAACAATTGCAACACCGAATTTAACCGCATCAAACATTACATCTCCATTATCAGAGAATAATGCACTGTAGTCTGATAATGCCACAAGACCTGTAACTTTAAGCTTTCTTCCTGCCACTTCTATCTTATCACCTACAGATACCTTGTTATTATCGGCATACATTCTGTCTATTGCAATTTCATCAATATTTTCAGGCATCTTACCTTTCATAAGGCATACCTTATTAACTTCTTCTCTGTTCTTAAAGATTCTGAGTGTACTGTCAATTTCTCCATTCAGGTTATTATCTGTATCACACTCAATATAGTTATTATCATAAATTGCTACCCCATAGCTTTCTAATGAAGATATTAATTTATCATCAGCTTTTTCCATAAGTTCAAAGTTGCCATCTTCAATATTATACTTATCAAAGCTTTCATCATAAGCTTTTATCATACTTGAATCTGCCACTAAGAATCCGGATATCAGACCAATTGTAATAGTCATAAATAAGAAAATAACTAAATATTTTCCAATTTCACCCACAAATTCTTTTGGCAGTCTTTTGCGTAATGGATTTTTCATCATATCTTTCCTTTCCAAAATTAAGTCTTTTCCTTAACTTATTTTTCATAGTTCACTTATCACTATAGATTAATTACCAGTCAAGCTCGCTTGCTGATATCTTTTCTTCATTTATATAAGTCTTTCGAATCTGTCCATCTCTAAGTTTTACTACTCTGTCTGCCATATTTTTAATTGCATCATTGTGAGTTACCATTATTACAGTTGTACCATACTTATGACTTACTTCCTCGATAAGTTTAAGTATCTCCTTAGATGTGTTATAGTCTAATGCTCCGGTTGGTTCATCACATAACAGAATATCGGGGTTTTTGACAATTGCACGACCTATTGAAGTTCTCTGCTGCTGTCCACCGGACAACTGGTTAGGAAGTTTGTGTCTGTGTTCATACAGTCCTAATGTCTTAAGCAAATCATCAATATCTAAAGGATTATCACTAAGATATGCACCTACCTCTATATTCTCTTTAACATTAAGATTAGGAATGAGATTGTACATCTGGAAAATATATCCTAAATGCTTACGTCTGTATTTAGTAAGAGTTTTCTCATCCATATCCTTTATCTTCTCACCATCTATTGAGATATATCCACTGTCAGCACCATCTATTCCACCGATTATATTAAGTAATGTAGATTTACCTGAACCGGATGGTCCTAACAGTACACAAAACTCACCTTTATTTACTTCAAAGTTAATTCCCTTTAAAACCTCAGTTTTATTAGAATCAGTTCCAAAACTTTTTTTCAAATCTTTTATCTCTAAAAACATTTTTTTACCTCACTTTCATATGAATATCTGTTCATATGTGTATGTTATCATTTTATTTTTCTATTGTCAACCCAAAAAGAGATGTTGATATTTTTTATCAACATCTCTTTTCTGTTTTAATCACATACACAAGGCTGAACCTCAACACTTTGTATATTCTGATTATTAATAATGTATCCGCACGCTTTCAGACCTTCTAAGATAACCTTGTTCCATTTATTTGCCGACAAATGATGTGTTGTATCATCATCTAATTTAATAACACACGCATCTTTTACTTCACATGTCGAACCACACGCAATTTTATACATATTTTTTCTGCTTATGGCTCCAATTTCTTCAAGGGTATTAACCATTCGGTATACAGTTGCAGTCCCTATAGATGGTTCTATCTTTGATGCCTGATAATATATTTCCTTACAGCATGAGCAATCTTCATTTAATATAATATCTAATAGAATCAATCTCTGTTTAGTAATTCTACAACCGCGTTCTTTTAAACGATCTATCACAATTTCTCTTTGCATTTCTGTTCTGAGATAATTCTGCGAATCATTTTTATTTACTACCTGATTACATTTTTCCATTCCGGTTAATCTCCTTTCTCTATAGTTTTGTCACAGATATTTTCTTAATGACAGTGACCTCCACAATGCTTGCAATCGCCTCCGCATTGTATTGATTTACCATTTTTCTTATCTCTAACCATACTATAAATTATTAATCCAACTATTACTGCTACAATAACTGCTACAAGAATTGTTCCCATAATTTCCTCCAATCCGAAGTTTACTAACTTCGAAAAAGCACACATTTACATTTTACAATTTGTTTAATTTTTTATTTATTTAATTTAGCACCATCGAATTTAAGTGTTTTACTTTCCTTATATGGTCTGAAGAGAAGATACAAGAATCCGATGATTAATAAGACAGCTACCACTGTTCCTATACCAAAGCTTATCTGTCCGGTAATTAATGCACCAATCTGGTAAATGCAAAGTGAAACAACATATGCAAGTAATGTCTGATATCCAATTGCGAACCAGAACCATTTTGTATTATTCATCTCTCTCTTGATAGCACCCATAGCTGCGAAACAAGGTGCGCAAAGGAGGTTGAATACAAGGAATGAATATGCTGCAATCTTTGTCATATTCTCGAAGTCAAGTACACCGAATACACCAACAACTTCTTCTTTTGCAACTAATCCCATGATTGTAGCAATTGTTGCTTTGATGTTGTTGAAGCCAAGAGGTGCAAAGATAAAGCTTACTGCGTTACCAATCTTACCAAGGATACTGCTTTCAAGAGCTATATCCGGATTAAATCCAAACTTGCCGCCTTCGAAACCGAATGATGAACCAGCCCAGATAATGATTGATGAAAGAAGGATGATTGTTCCGGCTTTCTTAATGAATGACCAGCCTCTTTCCCACATACTTCTTAATACATTTCCAACTGTTGGCATATGATATGCTGGTAACTCCATAACGAATGGTGCAGGATCACCTGCGAACATCTTTGTTTTCTTAAGTATGATACCAGAGCAGATAATTGCTGCGATACCTACGAAGTAAGCACTAGGTGCTACCCACCATGCACCATGGAATAACGCTGTTGCAATAAGAGCGATAATTGGTAACTTAGCCCCGCAAGGGATAAATGTTGTTGTCATAATTGTCATCTTACGGTCTCTGTCGTTCTCGATTGTTCTTGATGCCATAACTCCAGGAACACCACAACCACTACCGATAAGCATTGGAATGAATGATTTACCTGATAATCCGAATTTACGGAAAATTCTATCCATAATAAATGCAACTCTGGCCATATAACCACAAGCTTCAAGGAATGCAAGTAATATGAATAATACAAGCATCTGTGGTACGAAACCAAGTACAGCACCAACACCGGCTACGATACCGTCAAGGATAAGTCCTTTTAACCAGCCAGCACAATGTACTGCATCAAGACCTTTTTCTACGAGTACAGGAATACCAGGTACCCAGACACCATAATCTGCTGTATCAGGAGCTTCTTCCATGGCTGCGTCAACAGTTTCTGAAATATCATATCCTTCTTCTGCCAATGATTCACCATATGTACCATATTCTTCTTCAAATGTAGCATAGTCTTCATCTTCAATTGCGCCAAGAATATTATCAGCACCGATAACACCTGCTTCATCTGCCGCTTTAACTGTTTCAACGACATCATCTGTCCAGATGTTTTCTACTGCGTAGTCATTTGCTGCTTTCTCATAAGCACTTGAACCACTTCCGAATAAGTGCCAGCCATCACCAAATAAACCATCATTTGTCCAGTCTGTTACGAATGTACCTACTGTACTTACTGCAATATAGTATACGAGGAACATTATTGCTGCAAATATAGGTAATGCAAGCCATCTGTTTGTAACGATTCTATCAATCTTATCAGATGTTGTTAATGCCTTCTTCTTTGCTTTCTTTAAGCAATCGCCGATTATAGAAGAAATATATACATATCTTTCGTTTGTAATAATACTTTCTGTATCATCATCAAATTTATCTTCTAACTCTTTAATTTCATCATCAACTTCAGGAACAATATCTAATAAAGCCTGAATCTTATCATCTTTCTCAAGTAATTTGATTGCGAAGAAACGTTTCTGTTCTTCCGCAACTACATTTGCAAGTTTTTCCTCTACTTTAGTAATTACAGCTTCAACATCTTTATCAAAGCTATGTACAGGAGTAACTTTCTTCTTACTGCTTGCTAAAGCAACTGCTTTCTCTGCTGCTTTCTGAATTCCTGTTCCTTTAAGAGCAGATATTTCAACTACTTCGCAACCAAGCTTTTGGCTAAGTTTATCAGTATTGATTGTGTCACCTGTTTTCTCAAGGACGTCCATCATATTTACAGCCATAATTACAGGAATGCCAAGTTCCATAATCTGTGTTGATAAATATAAGTTTCTTTCAATGTTAGTACCATCTACAATGTTAATGATTGCATCTGGTTTCTCATTAATAAGATAGTTTCTTGCTACAACTTCCTCTAATGTATAAGGTGATAAAGAATAAATACCAGGTAAGTCAGTGATTACTACATCTTTATGATTCTTTAACTTACCTTCTTTTTTCTCAACTGTTACACCAGGCCAGTTACCAACGAATTGGTTTGAACCTGTCAACGCATTAAATAATGTGGTTTTTCCGCAGTTTGGATTACCTGCTAATGCAATTTTAATTGACATAAATCTCCTCATTTCTGCGACACGTCTTTAATTCAGATTATTTCGTTTATAAATGTGCCGCTATCATAAACTTCTGAATATATAACTGTTATAACTTAACATCATTTTTAACAATATAACTTCCGGCAAATATATCCGCTGCGACTTATATATTACTATGTATTACATTTTATATATTACATAGTACTTTCAGCAAATATCTCTACCGCAATTAAAATTGTTCGTCATAACTTTCTAATGTACGTTTTGTCTTATTTATGTTAGTAATAACTAACGTAAAGGCAAAAAAAATTTGTTTTATAAAATCTATAAAACAGATTTTATTCTACTTCTATCATTTCTGCATCGGCTTTTCTTAATGACAATTCATAGCCTCTTACTGTTACTTCTACAGGATCTCCAAGAGGTGCAACTTTTCTTACAAATATTTCAACACCTTTTGTAATTCCCATATCCATAATTCTTCTTTTAACCGGACCATCACCTGTAAGCTTCTTAACTTTAACAGTTGTTCCGCACGCCACTTCTCTAAGTGTCATAATGCATTTCCTCCATTCTTGCCTCATTGTAAAGTATATAAATACTTTTTTTATACAAATAACATATAAATGTTATCTTGTCATAATTGTTACAAAATAATAATACCGTACCATCAGTTACATTTATATGTAACGATGTTAATAATTAATACTTAACTCTTTTATTATTTAAGTATTAGTTATGCTTTATACCATTATTTTATTAGCCATATCTTTACCTATAGCCACTCTGGAATCCTTAACATTAACAATCATATTACCATCAATTTCTGATATAACTGTTACCGTTCCACCTGCTACAAAGCCGAGGTTCTCCAGAAATCTACGTGTTTCTTCTTTACCGCCAACCTTTTTAATTACATTAGGTTCACCTGCATTAACCATTGTTAAAGGCATCATATCATCCTCTTTCTATATTGATAATATTTTTCAAAACTCTTTTCTTCGAAAGTTAGTATAATCTAACATTCATTAGGTGTCAATAACTTTTTTAGTTTTTTTCTGCATATTTTTTTATATATTTTTCTATATATTTTGAATCCAATATATTGCATATCTATTTTCTTTACAAATATATTTAATATTTTAGTTCTATATTATTTGGAAAATATATACTATCTAATTTTAGTAATTTGTGGTATAGTATTATATAATGATATGATATCTTAAGGGATGTGAATTTAAAAATTATTTAAAATAATAAACAAAAGGAGCTTTAATAATGAGAGCGTTTATAAACGAATCTTCTGAAAATTATTTAGAAACAATTTTGGTATTAAGTATGAAATTACCTGTTGTTCGTTCTGTCGATATTGCTAATGAATTAGGCTTTAAGAAATCAAGTGTAAGTATTGCAATGAAACATCTTCGTGAAAAAGACCATATTACAGTTACAGATGCAGGATACATATACTTAACTGATACTGGTCGTGAAATAGCAGAAATGATTTATGAAAGACATGAGTTATTATCGAAATGGCTTGTCAAATTAGGAGTTAATCCTGAAGTTGCAGATGAAGATGCATGCAAGATGGAACACGTACTTAGTAAAGAAACATTTGAAGCACTAAAAAAACATGTAAATAGTGCTGAATAAATCATATTCTGATTTCAGATTCAATGTAAATGAATACAAAACCCGGTTCGATTATGAACCGGGTTTTGTATTGCCACTCTCTATCTGCATATTTAACAGTTAGAAACAACTAAGAATGTTTTAGATGCTCTTATTTCTAACTGTTAAAATATGCATCTATTCCATTTGCAATTCCAATCACAATTTTATTCTGATAATCCTCCGTAGCCATTAATCCATCTTCAGTCGGATTAGACATATATCCCATTTCTATAATCGTGGTAGGTACGGATGCCCAGTTAATTCCACTCATAGTATCAGTTTCCCATACCTTTTGTTTTCTTGCACCTGTACTTTCAATATATTTATCTAATACGCATTGTGATAATTTTCTGCTTAATCCATATATACTACCATTATACGGATTAGATGGTGTCTGACATATTGTCATCGCACCATTTGTACTACTGTTCTCAGAACCATTAGCATGTATCCTGATAAATGCTTCTGCACCTGCATTATTTGCAATCTGTGCTCTTTCGCTATTACTGATATTAACATCATTGGTACTTCTTATCATTATGATATTATATCCTCTGGTTTCTAATTCTTTCTGTAATTTAAGGGCAATACTTAAGTTAAGTTCATATTCAGCAAGTCCGCTAACGCAACCTGCTGTTCCACTGCTTACTTTAGCTTTTACTTCTGATGCACCCGGTCCTACCGGTTCTTTTTCATTATTGCCATGTGCCTGATGTCCTGCATCAATTGCTACTAGATGTCCACCAGTTCTTGGTATGTATGAACTTGTCTCTTGTGCGGTTGTGACAGGTTCTGGTGTAGTTTCAACCACCGTAGTAGTTGTGGATTCTTCTGTTATGATCTCTTCTGTTGTAGTTTGTTCAGCGGTCTCTTCTAATTTATTTGTTTCTACATTCTTATCTGTCGCTTCTGTTGTTTGAGTAGTATTTACTGACTTTGTTGTGTTTCCATCTTTTTTATTATTTTTACTCTTCTTACTACCTCCGCAGACAACTAATACTACTGTCATTGTTATTAACGCAATTAGATATATTAATTTCTTCATTTTCATACCTTTCCTTATTCTCAGAGTTATAAGATACAATACATTGATAACTTATTTTCATTATATAATTTCACAAACAAATACAGGCCATATAATATGACCTGTATTCAAAATTCTTAAATATATTCTTCTTCTCTGAATGTAGCAAATGCAATATTTGTAGCGTGATCTGATACTCTTTCGAAGTTTGAAATTAAATCAGAGAATATTGCTGCCTTAGGACTACATTCGTTCTTAGACATACGACGTACATGATTTCTCTGTAACTGTTTTTCTAAATCATCTACTTCATCTTCTAAATCCATAATTTCTTTAAGATGTTCTTCATTTCTCTCAGTAAATGCTTCTAATGCAAGTTTCACTTCCTTATTCATAACATCAAACATATGCTGTAATTCCTCCGCACCCACTTTACTGAATTCTATTGATTCATTAAGCTTTGTCTGTGCAAATTCCGCAATATTTTCTGCATGGTCACCTATACGTTCAATATCACTTACAACATGGTAATAGCCAGCTATGTTCTTTGTCTCACTTACTGGCAGCATCTGATTTATCTTAACTAAGAAATCGGTAATCTTCCTGCTAAGGAAATCAACTTCATGTTCTCGTTCAAACACTTCATTAATTATATCCTTATTGCCTTTCATTAACGCTTCCATACTTCTTTCAAGGTTATAATTAGCAATCTCACCCATTCTCTTAATCTCATTTGTTACTTCTATCATAGCAATAGCCGGAGATACCGCTGAATCAAGACTAATATATTTTAATTCATATTTTTCTTTTTGTTCATCTTCGCCAGGTACAAGCCACTGTGTAAGTTTTACTATCCAGCCTGCAAATGGGAATAAGATAATAACCTGGAATACCTTAAATATAGTATGTGTATTAGCTACGGCACGTTTAGGATCAGCTGAAATAGCATTAATCCAATGCTCAACATATCCTCCAAATGGTAATAAAATAAGTAACATTATTATTGAACCGATAATATTAAACATAAGATGAATAAGGGCAGCTCTCTTAGCATCTTTCTTACCTGTAAGACCTACTAACACAGCAGATGTACAGGCACCTATGTTACAACCTAAAATAACATAGAAACACATTGGTAATTCTACAAGTCCACTTCCTGCCATCGTTACAAGAATACCTACCGACGCAGATGAACTCTGTAATATCGTAGTGATAACAAGTCCTACCAAGATTGCAACTAAAGGATTCTTAAGTGAACTAATCATCTTCATTACTGTAACAGAATCTTTTATATCTGCCATAGAATTTTTCATAAGGCTCATTCCTAAAAATAATGCGCCAAAACCAAAAAGCACCTCGCCGACTTTGTTGACCGTTTCATTCTTAAAGAACATAATCATAACAACACCGGTAATTACAAATATTGGTGCAATACTATCAAGATCAAATGCTACAATCTGTGCTGTTACTGTTGTACCAATGTTAGCACCCATAATTACACCTACAGCCTGCATAAGATTCATAAGTCCTGAGTTAACAAAACTTACAACCATAACAGTAGCTGCACTTGAAGACTGAATAATAGCAGTAAAAATTGTACCGACGATAACACCTATAAGTCTGTTCTTGGTACACCACTCTAAGATTGTTTTCATCTTAGAACCTGCTACTTTTTCGATTCCTTCACCCATAAGCTTCATTCCATAAAGGAATAGGCCTAATCCCCCAAGCATACTTATTATCATTGTACTGCTCATAACTTTCCTTTCAATATACATATAATTATGTATTTTCTAATATTCAATTATAGTATAGACATTTTTTATCAAAAAAAGCGTCCTTATATACAATAACCTATATTCCGGAAATAAACAAGTAAAATTTTACCTAATTTTCAATTCGATTTCACATAAATTCATACATAAATTACAAAGACCTTTTAAAGTTATATATTATATCTTAAATATATAAACTATAAAAGGTCTTATAAATCCAAAAATATTTAAAGCTTATTTATGCATTCTGAATTCAAAATCTTCGTCAGCAAATCTAAGCTGAGCTCCGTGTGGAATAAAGATTTCCTCATCAGTTCCTATTAATACTCTGTTTAAATATGTATGATTCTTCGAATTATTGTCTACAACAAAGTATTCTTTACCATGTCTTATAATATAAGCATGTTTATCATCAATAGCTAAGTTATCTGATATACAATAATCAACATTTTCCTCATCTTTACCAATATAGAATGAATCCTTATCAATCTTTATCTCCTGATTATTAGATAATCTTATTAGATATGGTTCTATCTCTGGTTTTGAAACAATTGGAGGAACTTCTTCTGTTTCAGCATCTTTTCCGGATACTTCATCTATCTCTATTGTCTCTTCAGTTACTTTTTCATATATAACTTCATCTGATGTCTCTGCAATATTCTCTTCTAATTCAGCTTGAATCTCTGTATCGTCATCATTAGCAGCTTCCTGCTCTGTATCTTCTGCTGGCTCTTTTTCTACATCTGCATCATTTTTATCTTCTTCTGTTTCAGCTTCTACATCTGCATCATTTTTATCTTCTTCTGTTTCAGCTTCTACAGTTGTATCTTCTTCTTCATCTTCTTCGTCTTCTTCCTCGACCACTTCTTTATGTTCAAGTCCGAGCATATCTTCTAATTCATATATGAACTTGTCCAACGTATATGATTTAGGATTAAGAAATGTGATAAGTTTACCTACATAATCACCATTTTCATCTAAATCAAACTGTGAACTAAATAATACATTCTTAAAAAAGTTGCAAATGTTACCATCATTAATAACTGTAAGTAATGGGAGACATAATAACCTGACATCTCCATTTTCCGGATTAACGTATATCTCTTTTCTCTCTAGTGAAAATGATGTCCAGTTAATCATATATTCTGATGATTCCCTAATCGTATTAGCAATACCATAGAATACTTTTAATAATCTGTCTTTTTTAACATATTCACCAAGATATTCTTTCATTGTAACCAATCCGGTTATATCATATCTGAAATATCTGTCATTCTCTACCTGTACCGGCTGTACTGGTAAGAAACCCTCTATATCATTGTTAACCATCATACCTAATGTAAGATTGTCAATTCTGTCGTTAGATTTAAGGAGATATTCAGCAGTAACTTTTTCTTCATCGTTCTTTATGTTTAAATCTATCATATATTATTACCTAACCTTTCTGTAATCTTCAATATGTATGTAACTATTCAACGATCTGTCCAAATATCGCCATCTTAGACATTGTATCTAATACTCTCTGTTCCGTTTTCTCTTTAATGACATTAATTTCACCTATTACATTAACGCCTGAAAGATGTAGTACACTACAATTTCTATTAACAAATCTGTTATAGAGTATATTAGTTTTCTCTATATAAGAGCAATCATTCACTTCATCATATTTTTTGATAATCTCAATGTTTCTCTCAATATTCTTATTAGAATCAGGTAATCCACTTCCTACAAATATAACTTTCTTAGCTACATCAAGAACTGAGAAACTAATCTTAGAAATTGCACTCTCTAAGTTAACTATGATGATATCATAATTCTCTAACTCTCCAATTGTCTCATATAACTTTTTAAATCCATTTTCCAAATACATAACTAATTCAAAAGCACAATCTTCATTATTAATGAAGTCAAAGCCAAATTTCATATCTGTTATTATGGCTTTCTCTAAATCTTCCTTAGTAAGTTCCCCGTTTGCTGCCTTAGTTAAAATATCACTAAATGGTACATCCGTTCTTGAAACATCAAAAAATCTTCTCATTGTGCTGAACTGTTTAAAATCAAGATATAAAATATTAGTATTATCGTCTGCATTAGCAATTCCAAGAGAAATACCTGTTGTCGTGCTGCCCTCACTATTTCCTGCCGAAATAAATGCGTACACATCTGGAGTTCTACGTTTCTCTCTGATTCTTTCTTCCTCAGCTTTTCTCTCTTCTTCTAATCTCTTCTGCTCTTCTTCAGCTGCTTTTCTTTCTGCCTCTAATCTTTCTTCTTCAGCCTTTCTTTCTGCCTCTAGTCTTTCTTCTTCGGCTTTTCTTCTCTCTTCTTCAGCCTTTCTTTCAGCTTCTAATCTTTCTTCTTCAGCTTTTCTTTCAGCTTCTAGTCTTTCAGCTTCAGCTTTTCTCTCTGCTTCTTTCTTCTCAGCTAATAATTTATCATAGTTCTTGCCGATATTATATAATTCACCAGCAATATTCTTAACTTTCTGATACTTGCATACTACTGGTGTTCCATCTTCCTCTTTAACTGATTTTAATTCTGATAAATATACTATTGCACATTCCTCCGGTATCTGGGAAATATCATAGTTAATCATCTTATTAATTGCAAAAACCTTTACTTCATGTGCTTCTATTACCGATAAAACGTCTTCTGTACTATTACATGGGAATACCTGTAATTTTTTAGAAAATTTTTCACGCAAAGCAACTAATACCCTGTTTTGATAGTTCTGATCCTGATCTAAAATTGCTACCCTGATTTGCATACTAGTACCTTTCCTTTTCTTTTATTTTCACATAAAACAACCTCACAAATTCATGATTCTATTTTATAAATTTGCTTCCGATATGTCAAGTAATATCTGCCTTTTTAATGCATTTAAATCAGGGAATTTTCTCTCTTCTCTTATGAATTTTATAAACTCAATTTTCACTTCTTTATCATAAATATCTTCATTGAAATCTAATATATGAGTTTCGACTACAATTCTTCCATCTTCTTTAACTGTTGGATTAATTCCGACATTTGTAATACTCTTAAAGACTCTTGAATCTATGTGTGTATTAGTCTTATATACACCTCTTGGAGGCAGAATTTTATTCTCATCAGGACTTATATTAATAGTTCTGGTATCTATCTTTCTTCCATTCTGTTTTCCTGCTACAACCTGTCCTTTTATAAAATAATTATAACCAAGCATTTTGTTTGACATCTCTATATTACCCGAAGTCAGATAATCCTTTATATTTGAACTGCTGACCTTTTTACCATCTGACATAACATCATCTGCAACTATAAGTTCATATCCTGACTCAACCGCATATTTCTCAAGCATCTCTACATTTCCACGTCTGTTTCTTCCAAAACAGAAATCTCTGCCTGTCACAATTACCTTTGCACCCATCCTTTTAACTAATACTTCTTTAATAAAATTTTCAGGCTCAATTGCCATGGTTTCTTTATTAACAGGATAGAACACAAGATTATCTATACCTAATTCATTACATATATCTATTCTTTCAGCCTTAGTTGTCACACTCGGCAGATGTTTTATTCCTGTTGTATCGAATGAAAAAAGTACTGTTTCATAACCATATTCTTTCTTTTTCTCATTAATAATGTTAATAAGTCTCTGGTGTCCTAAATGAAATGCATCAAATTTACCTAATGTTACTGCCGAATTATTAACACAAATATCCTTTGTCTCATCATAGATATGCATATTCTTTCACTCTTTCTCCGTTTCTCAGTATTAAGCCATAAACATTTTCTCTGGTTTATACAATCCACTTTCCTTATCTATTTTATATACTGCATAAAATCTTCCCTCACAATAGACTCTGTATAATATCTGATTATTATCATAAGCTCTGCTTTCATAATTTGTTGCACCAGTATTTTCATCAGTATTATCAGCCACTTTATTCCTTTCCATAAACATTTCAGAAGTTAATACATTTCCATTTAATAATAGCTTTTTAAATCTATCCTTAACAATTAATTTCGGATAGTCAAGGATATCCTCTGTTTTAACTAATATTCCTGACTCTTCTAATCTGTCATCAATCACAATCTGTTCAATTTCCGAAAGTTTTACACTGTCATCAAGCTTAAATATACCTGTCTGGGTTCTTAGTAAATATCCCATACAGCCATATACACCTAACCTCTCACCTATATCGTTACATAAAGTTCTTATATATGTTCCTTTGCTGCAATTAACTCTGATTCTTATAACAGGTAGTTTTATTTCTAATATATCAATTCCATATATATAAATATTTCTCGGCTTCCTATCTACTACAATTCCCTCACGCGCTAAATCATATAGCTTTCTGCCATTTACTTTAAGTGCTGAATACATTGGTGGAATCTGGGCATAATTACCCTCGAAACTCTTAATGGCATTAGTTATCTCTGTGTCTGATAGTTCAATTGTATCACTATATTTTTCTATAATTTCACCTGTCATGTCCTGTGTATCTGTCTTTAATCCGAGAACTAACTCTGCTTCATAAGTTTTTCTCTTTTCCATTATAAGGTCACATAATTTTGTCGCATTTCCTATACAAATTGGAAGCACACCCTCCGCCTCCGGATCAAGTGTGCCTGTATGCCCAATTTTTTTAGTTTTTAGTATACCTCTTAATTTTGCAACAACATCATGTGATGTAAAACCTTTTTCTTTATATACATTAATTACACCATTAATATTATTGTTCATTCTAATCCTCATTTCCAAGCGATTAATCGCAAATAGACGATTTTTCTCACAAGCCTGACTAACCTAACTGTATCTCTATCTGCTCTGAAATATTATTTATTACATCATATACTGTGCCTTTCATATTAAAGCCTGCTGCTCTTATATGACCACCACCGCCAAAATATGTTGCAATAGCACTTACATCTACGATTTCATTTGAACGCAGACTTACTTTGTATTCAAGTTCTCCAACTTCATACAGGAATATTGCACATTCAACACCTTTTGTAATTCTAAGCTGCTCTACTATTCCATCTAAATCTTTGTTAGTAATGTTATAAAAATCAAATTCACTTTTCTTTACTACAGAAAAAATGCATTTACCATCATAGAACAATACGCTTTCTAATAAGGCCCTTCCAAGTATCTGGTTCTGTACATAGGTCTTTGTATAAAATGTATTATCGATTATATTTGTAAAAGGAATGCCTTTTTCCATAAGTTTACCAGCAATTGTCATTGTAGCTGCCGATGTATTCGAATATTTAAACACTCCAGAATCGTGAATTATTCCAAGGTATAAAGCACAAGCCACATCATAATCCACTTTATCTTCGTCTAAAAGTGTGTATACAACTTCACTTGCTGAACTAGCCTTAGGAAATACAATGTTATCCATCGCAAATCCTGTATTGCTTATATGATGGTCTATACATAATGTTTTTTTAGCATTATTAAAATATGGCTCAAACTCACCCAATCTGTCAATGTCACTTGAATCTAATGAGATAAATAAATCATATTCTTTGTCTCCATCATAGCTGTTCTTAATCTCATCACTATATTTAAGAAATTTAAACTTATCCGGAATAGGTTCTAAATACAAATCAACATTAATATCACTATATTGATGTTTCAAATATGTATAAAGTCCCATACATGACCCGACGCAATCGCCGTCAGGTCTTATATGTCCACCCATACCTATTGTTTTCACCTTTTCTAAATAGTCAGATATTTTATTCTGTTTCAATATCATTTTCCTCACCGTCATCTTTAATATCTTTATTTACTTCATCGATAAACCTAGACATATTGACACCATATTCAATTGACTGGTCAATAATAAAAATAATTTCAGGTGTATTTCTAAGATTAATTGTATGTGCAAGTTCTCTTCTTATATAACCCTCTGCACTTCTTAATCCTTCTAATGTACTTTTCTGTGATTCTTCATCACCTAATACACTTATATATGCTTTACACTGTTTTAAATCAGGTGAAACCTCCACAGACACAACACTCGTCATAGGATTAATTCTTGGATCTTTAATCTCTCCTCTTATTATATTGCTAAGTTCACGCATTACTTCGCCATTAATACGTGTATTTTTTATGCTGTTTTTTCTCATAGACAAAACCCTGCTTTCTATAATCTATCTTGGCACTTCCTGCATAATATATGCTTCTACGATATCGCCTTCTTTTACGTCATTGAATTTTTCAAATACCAGACCACATTCATAGTTAGATTTAACTTCTTTTACATCATCTTTAAATCTCTTAAGTGATGCTAATGCACCCTCGAATATCTGCTCGCCTTCTCTTGTAATTCTTACACTGCAGCCCCTCTGGAATACACCGTCAAGTACATAAGAACCTGCGATTGTTCCAACACCTGAAGCTTTAAATAACTGTCTTACTTCTGCGTGACCAATTACTTTCTCTTCAAATACAGGATCTAACATGCCTTTCATTGCTGCTTCCACATCTGCAATCGCCTGATAAATAACTCTGTATAATCTTAAGTCGACTTTTTCTCTTTCTGCTATCTCTTTAGCGAGATTATCTGGTCGTACGTTAAAGCCTATTATAATTGCATTTGATGCTGATGCTAAGATAACGTCTGATTCATTAATTGCACCGACACCGGCATGAATAACCTTAACTACAACTTCATCATTAGATAATCTGGTAAGACTGTTCTTAACTGCTTCAACAGAACCCTGAACATCAGCTTTTACAATTAAATCTAACTCTTTAAGTTCACCTTCCTGTATCTGGTTAAATAAGTCATCTAAAGACATCTTTGCTTTAGCTTTAGAACCTTCGAGAAGTTTTTCTCTTCCGTCTTTGATAAATGTCTCAGCAAAGTTTCTTGCCTCTTTATCATTTTCTGTTGCCACAAATACCTCACCTGCATTTGGGACACCATTAAGTCCTAAAATTTCAACAGGAGTTGATGGTGTAGCTGTATTAACTCTCATTCTCTTATCATTAACCATGGCACGTACTTTACCATAAAATGAACCCGCAGCAATTGCGTCACCCACATGTAATGTACCTTTCTGTACTAATACTGTAGCGACAGGTCCACGTCCCTTATCAAGCTGTGCTTCTATTACAAGACCACGTGCCTTTCTGTTAGGATTAGCCTTAAGTTCACATACCTCTGCCTCAAGAAGAATCATCTCAAGAAGTGTATCGATACCCTCTTTAGTATGTGCTGATACAGGAACAAATATTGTATCTCCACCCCAGTCCTCAGCAACTAATTCATATTCTGCTAATTCCTGTTTAACTTTATCTATGTTAGCACTTGGCTTATCAATCTTATTAACAGCAACGATAATGCTTATTCCTGCTGCCTTTGCATGGTTAATAGCCTCTACTGTTTGTGGCATTACGCCATCATCTGCTGCAACTACTAATATAGCTATATCTGTTGACTGGGCACCTCTCATACGCATTGCTGTAAATGCCTCATGTCCAGGAGTATCTAAGAATGTAATCTGTTCGCCATTAACTGTTACTGTGTATGCACCGATATGCTGTGTAATTCCACCGGCTTCTTTAGCTATGACATTTGTCTGTCTGATTGCATCTAGAAGTGATGTCTTACCATGATCAACGTGACCCATAACACATACAACAGGTGGTCTCTTTACTAACTTGCTTTCATCTTCTTCATCTTCTCTTAATAATTCTTCAATGATGTCAACTTTTTCTTCCTGCTCTGCAATGATATCATATTCTAATGCTATCTCCTGAGCTGTATCAAAGTCAATTTCCTGATTAATTGTAACTATCTGTCCCTGCATAAATAATTTCTTAACAAGTGCAGATGGCTGAATCTTCATCTTATCAGCAAGTTCTTTGATTGTAAGTGTCTCTGGCAGAATAATCTCTTTGATTGTCTCTTCTTCTTTCACTGGTTGTTGTTTAACAGGCTGTGAATTGTTATTCTTTCCATTATTTTTACCATATGAATTATTACTATTCTGGTTATTATTTCTGTTGTTACGGTTATTTTGATTATTTCCGTTATTACGGTTATTTCCATTATTTTTATTGTTCTGGTTGTTATTGTTATTATTTCTATTCTGATTATTTCTGTTGTTCTGATTACCGTTCTGGTTATTATTCTGGTTATTATTCTGACTATTTACATTATTAGAATTTCCACCATTGTTCTTATTCTTCTGGTTATTTCCATTATTTTTATTGTTCTGGTTATTATTGTTATTATTTCTATTCTGATTATTAGAATTATAGTCATTTTTCTTATTATTCTGACCATTATTCTTTTTCTTTCCTGCAGCTGAATTATTATTACTGTTCTGTGGATTATACACCTGTGTTATATGTGCTTTTTTTCCATCATTATTATCTTTTGCTGCATTTTTCTTATCTGTATTTGATGCTTCTTTTGAAGTATTTTTATCAGTATTTACTGATTCTTTTTTCTTATCTGCCTGCTTATTAACAGCTTTCTTATCTGCTTCTTTATTTTCTGATTTATTGTCAAATTTCTTGTCTGCTTTATCATTTTCTGATTTTTTAATACCTTGACCATCCAATCCATTGAATGCTTTTCTTGCTATATCAGCCTCTTCTTCTGTAATTGAACTTGTTGGTTTTTTCTCTATTCCATTATCTGCTAAAATCTTCATTAGTGCCTTATTTTCTAATCCAAGTTGTTTAGCAAGATCATATACTCTAATATTTGCCATTCTTCTACCTCCGTTAATTTTATTCTGCTTTTATTTTGTTCACGATCGCTTTTGAAAATCCTTCATCTAACAGTGCTAAAGATGCTCTCGTCTCTTTACCCATCGCATTACCTAATAGTTCTTTATTTCCATAGAAATATATTGGTACTTTATAAAATGTGCACATATTTGTAAACATCTTCTTAGTATTATCTGATGCATCATCTGCCACGATAACTAAATATGCTTTATTAGACTTTACCATTTTTTCAACTGAAAATTCTCCGCTTGCCACTTTACCTGCTTTTGTAGCTAAACCAATCATTGATAATACTTTGTTTTGCAATGACCTGCACTTCCTTTCTATATGAATTTTCTGTATAAACTTTTTAACATATATATAATTATATGCTTTCTCTTAACAAGTCATATACATAATCATCAATTTTCATTTTGAATGAACGCTCAAGGCCATGGTTCTTAATGCTTTTTTCTAAACATTCCCTAGAAGAACATATATATGCACCTCTGCCATTTTTCTTGCCTGTTTTATCAATAATAATTTCATTCTCTGCTGTTTTAAGTACTCGTATCAGTTCTTTCTTAGGTTTCATCTCACCGCAGCCTACACACTGACGCATTGGAAGTTTCTTTGTAACACTCATATATACACCTGCTTTTATTCTTCGCTAATATCTTCTGTTACTTCTGAATTTTCATTCTGCTCCTCAGCTTCTTTAGCAGCTTTTGCCTGACTTTCACTCTTAATATCAATCTTAAAGCCTGTAAGTTTAGCAGCAAGTCTTGCATTAATTCCCTCTTTACCTATTGCAAGTGATAATTGGTAATCAGGTACGATAACTGATGCTGTCTTTGCTTCATCATCTGCAACTACTGAAATAACTTTCGCAGGACTAAGTGCATTCTCAACATAATTAGCTGCATTCTCACTGTAAGGTACTATATCAACCTTTTCACCTCTTAATTCATTAACGATTGCATTAACTCTTGCTCCGTTAACACCTACGCATGCTCCTAATGGATCTACATTCTTATTATTAGATTTAACTGTAATCTTACTTCTTACACCAGGTTCTCTTGAAACACTTACAATTTCAACTGTGCCGTCTCTGATTTCAGCAACTTCTGCTTCAAATAAACGTTTTACAAGATCAGGATGCGTTCTTGATACACAGATTTTTGGTCCCTTTGGAGTCTCCTTAACTTCAGTAATGTATAATTTAATACGTTCTGTTGGCATAAATTTCTCTGTCTTAACCTGTTCTGATTCAAGAAGTACAGCATCAGCCTTACCTAAATTAATACTAATATTCTTGCCATTTATTCTCTGTACAATACCTGTAACGATATCCTTTTCCTTAGCATAGTACTGGTCATATACAACTTTTCTTTCTTCTTCTCTTATCTTCTGTAAGATAACATTCTTAGCATTTTGTGTAGCAATTCTTCCAAATTCTTTAGAATTAACATCAACTTTAATCTCATCACCGACTTCACTGTTTATATCTATCTCTTTAGCTTTATCTAATGAAATCTCACATGATGGATCTTCAACTTCTTCTACAATTTTCTTAGTTGCAATAATCTTGAAATCTCCTGTTTCTCTGTCTACATTAACTTCTACATTATCACATTTACCATAATGATTCTTATAAGCCATTAATAATGAATTCTCAATAGCTTCAAAAAGCACTTCTTTGTTAATGTCTTTCTCCTTTTCTAATATTTCTAATGATTCAATTAATTCTCTGTTCATTTCTTTAATCTCCTTTTCTATATTTTAAAAATTCATATACATTTTCTATATTTATATCTATATTTAAAACATAATAAACAAAAACTGTCAGTTATGTCAGATATTTTACAACTTCATAATTAAAAATCTAATGCAAGTCTTACAAGTGCTATCTCACTTCTTTTAAATGTAATCTCTTCATCATTATCTTCAATTACTATCTCTTCTTTATTATATGATTTAAGAAAACCTCTATAATCTTTAGTACCATCTTTCATTCTGTAAAGTTTTATCTCTACATCTTCACCTAAACTTCTCTCAAAATCTTTATCCTTCTTAAGTGGTCTGCCAAGTCCCGGTGAACTTACTTCTAATATATATGCATCATCGATAAAATCTTCTTCATCAAGCTTATCACTCAATGCTCTGCTTATTAATTCACAGTCATCAACATTTATTCCACCTGGTTTATCAATATAAACTCTTAAATACCAGTTACTACCCTCTTTCACATATTCAATGTCTACTAATTCGAAATTGTTCTGCTCAATAAGAGGTGTAACTAACTCTTCAGTCTTTGATTCGTATAAATCTTTTTTTGACATTTTCTTTAATCACTCCTTAACTTTTTGCCTTTACAAACATTAGAGAGTGGACTTGCTTGCCCACTCTCTAAACATAATTCACTATATCATATTCAAATTATATCACTATACATATAATAATGCAAGTGATTTTTACCTGTTTCAGCCTCACGTTTTCATCTTTATACTATCAGCCAACTTTAAAATCAATATAAAATATTAAACATCATCATTTTTTAATAAATCAGGTCGTCTTTCTTTAGTTCTCTTAAGGGATTCTGCTTCTCTCCATTCATTCACTTTCTTATGGTCACCTGATAATAATACATCAGGAACTCGTCTTCCCATAAATTCAACCGGTCTTGTATACTGTGGATATTCTAACTTATCTTCTGCAAATGACTCGTATTTAGCAGATTCATCATTATTAAGAACTCCATCTACTAATCTCGATATTGTATCAACCATAACCATCGCTGGAAGTTCTCCACCCGTCAGAACATAGTCACCTATTGAAACATTATCAGTTACAATCATTTCTAGAACTCTTTCATCAATTCCCTCATAATGTCCACATAAGAATACTAAATCTTCCTCTTCCGATAATTTTTCTGCCATTCTCTGGTTAAATACATTACCCTGTGGAGTCATATATATAACTCTTGGTTTCGCATCTGTTAACTGGCAAATTTTCTCTTCTATTGATTTATATGATAAATACACTGGTTCCGCCTGCATAACCATACCTGCGCCACCACCATAAGGATAATCATCTACCTTGTGATGCTTATTAGTTGCAAAATCTCTTATATTTACAACGTTTAATTCTATATTGCCATTTTTTATAGCACGACCAATTATACTTGTATTTAAACAATCCTCAACCATCTCAGGAAATAATGTTAATATGTGAAATCTCATAAATCTAATAACCCTTCCATAATATGTACCCTCATTATTCCCTCATCAATATTTATATCTTTAATACATTCCTTAATCGCAGGAAGAAGAAGCTCTTTCTCTCCAAATTCTTCATTTGCTTTCACTTCATAAACATCATTTGCACCTGTCTGTAATACATCAATAAGTATTCCAACTTCCCTGTCTTCATCACTTATAACTTTTAATCCAATTAAATCTGCAATATAATATTCATTTTCTTCAAGCGGAATTGCTTCTTCTCTTGTTACATACAAGTCCATTCCTTTATATTTTTCAACATCATTTATATCATCAATGTTTTTGAATTTAACAATTACAAATTGTTTAAAATATCTTACACTGCTAATTTCTAATTCTATTAATTCACTTGTGGAATTACCTCTTAAACCTTTTTTGCAAAACTCTACATATACTTTCTTCAACTTACTAAATCTTTTAGGTTCGTCTGTTGTCGGATAAACCTTTACTTCTCCTTTAATTCCATGAGTTGATGAAACAACTCCGACTCTGAACATATCACTTGTTTTATCCATTCTTACCTCCATATATTATATAATAGTACTTTCAGAATATATATCATATCCAATATAGCTCATAGCAATCCTTTTAATCTTAATCAGTTATTTTTCCCTGATTATAATTATCATTTCAATATCATATAACAAAAGCTATCACAAAACAAATATTATGTGATAGCCTTTTATATTACTGTACTATTTCAACAATAACTTTTTTGTTCTCTTTAAAAGCTGCGGCTTTAACAACAGAACGAATGGATTTAGCAATACGTCCTTGTTTGCCAATAACTTTTCCCATATCTGATGGGGCAACCTTTAATTCAATAACTGTTCCCTTTTCATCTTCATGTTCAGTCACAACAACTTCATCAGGAGAGTCCACTAGTGCCTTTGCAAGTATTTCTACTAATTCTTTCATTACTACTACACCTCCACTAGCCACTATTTTTCAATACCAGCCTGTTTTAATAACTTAGCTACTGTGTCTGTTGGCTGAGCACCATTGTTTAACCATTTCTGTGCTAATTCAGCATCAATCTTAACTGCACTTGGTTCAACATTTGGATCATAAGTACCGATTTCTTCGATGAACTTACCATCTCTTGGTGATCTTGAATCTGAAACTACTACTCTATAAAAAGGAGCTTTTTTCTGTCCCATTCTTCTTAATCTAATCTTTACTGCCATTGTCTTTTCACCTCCTTAGGTTTTTTATGTGTATGTTAAAAAGGAAGTCTGAATCTGCCTTTTTTACCACCTTTTTTGCCCATCATTCCGGACATCTGCTTCATAAGCTTTTTACTTTGTTCATATTGTTTCATAAGTCTGTTGACCTCCGCAATATCAACACCTGCACCTCTTGCAATTCTATTCTTTCTAGATACATTAATAATTGCAGGATTACTTCTCTCTTCTGGTGTCATAGAATAAATAATTGCTTCTGTTCTGCCTAACACTTTTTCATCTGGCATCTGAGCACCTTTTAGCTGATCACCCATTCCTGGAATCATACTGATAATATCTTCTAATCCACCCATTTTCTTTATCTGTTGCATCTGTTCAAGATAATCATCAAATCCAAATTCAGCTTTCTTGAATTTCTTCTCTAACTCTTTAGCTTTCTCTTCATCAACAACAGCTTCAGCTTTCTCAATCAGTGTGAGTATATCACCCATACCTAATATTCTAGAAGCCATTCTGTCAGGATAAAACTGTTCTAAATCCGAAAGTTTTTCTCCCATACCAATATATAAAATAGGCTTTCCTGTAACTGCTCTGATTGACAGTGCAGCACCACCTCTGGTATCACCATCTAATTTAGTAAGGATTACACCGTCAATTCCAATCTTCTCATTAAATGTTCCGGCTACGTTAACTGCATCCTGACCTGTCATGGCATCTACTACCAAAATTGTCTGGTCAACTGTTACATTCTCCTTAATCTCTATAAGCTCGTTCATCATATCTTCATCAATATGCAAACGACCAGCTGTATCAATAATAACGACATTATTACCATTCTTCTCAGCATGTTCAATTGCCGCTTTTACAATATTTACAGGCTTATGACCTGTTCCTATTGCAAATACTTCAACGCCTTGCTTCTCACCATTTATCTGTAACTGCTCAATTGCTGCTGGTCTATATATATCACATGCAGCAAGTAAAGGTTTTCTTCCTTTAGATTTAAGCTTTCCTGCTATCTTAGCCGTAGTAGTCGTCTTACCTGCACCCTGAAGTCCAGTCATCATGATTACAGTTATCTCATTCTGCGGTCTTAACTTAATCTCAGTTGTCTCACTTCCCATTAATGAAACCATTTCTTCATTAACAATCTTGATAACCATCTGACCCGGAGTAAGACTTGTCATTACTTCCTGACCTATAGCTCTTTCCTCTACAGACTTAACGAATTTCTTAACAACCTTAAAGTTTACGTCAGCCTCTAATAAAGCCATCTTAACTTCTTTAAGTGCTGCCTTAACATCTGCTTCTGAAAGTTTTCCCTTGCCTCTTAAGTTTTTAAATATATTCTGAAGTTTATCTGATAAACTTTCAAATGCCATACTATTCCTCCATACTGAAGTTATATTTCACTAAGTATCTTGTCAGAAATACTTATAATCTCATCAATTTCTTTCAAATTATTATTAACTTTACATTCATTAGAATATTTCTTGATAAGTTCAACATCTTTCTTAGTCTGCATAAATCTTTCAACTAAGTGTAACTTATCTTCGTAATCTCTAAGTATCTTATCGCATCTTTTAATCAAATCATGTACACCCTGTCTGGAAATGCCTTCTTCTCTGGCAATCTCACTAGGTGACATATCATTAAATACAACATCTTCATATATATTCTTCTGATGTTCAGTAAGCAATTCACCATAGAAATCATATAACATTGACTGTTCAACTATCTTAATCAAGTCTATCCCTCGCTTCGTCAAGTTGCTTTACTTGACATAGTATATAATACAAAGAAAAATATGTCAAGTGTTTTTTCTTGACATATTTTTTTGTATTATATACTTATGAAATTATAAACATATTTTTGCCATAATTTTTGGCTTCATAAAGATTTCTGTCTGCTTTCTTATAAAGTGCATCTGTTTCTTTACAATCCTTATCTACAATTGCTGCACCTATACTGCATTGAATATTTAAAGTTTCATCACCTTCTGTATATTCAAATCTTATACGTTTAAGTAATCTTTCGATTCTCTTTTTAGCTTTTTCAACATCGCCACATTTTTTAAGCAGAAAAACAAACTCATCTCCACTTAATCTTCCAACAATATCGTCATTATCCACATTTTCGAATAACATATCTGCGACTCTCTTAAGCACAACGTCACCAGCCATATGTCCAAATGTATCATTTACATTTTTAAAATCATCTATATCTAAGATACCATATACACTGTTTTGTTCTCTTACTCCGCTTAAGAATTCTTTAATCATGCTGCTCGAATACTCTTTGTTATAAATATGTGTAAGTGAATCTCTCTGTGATTTATATATATAATCTAACTCAAGTCGCTTACGATTATCTATGTTTCTAAACATTATAAAAACACTGTCTATATTATCTAATCTATCATTTGGAATAAAGACTACAACCATTCTTATCCATATATAACCTTTTTCCTTATTCTTGATTCTTATGTCATCTTCTACCACATATTTACCTGATTTGATACGTTTAAATATATCATTGCTTCTAAATATATCTAATAATTCTGTATCCTCTTGCATAACAGAATTACTACACATATGCCAGAACCACTGGTCCAGGTTTGTAAAATTTGTTTTTACTCCAAATAAATCAAAATATTTATCTGAATCGTAATAAAGTTTATTTTTTTCATTATCATATATGATTACTACATCATACATGCAATTAAGCAATTTTCCATACACTGATTGAAATCGGCTATCATTTGTTAAATCACCTTTTAAAATATTATCTTTCGGTGAATTCATTACTTTTTCCATTTTCTGTTTTCCCTCCGTCATTCATATATACAGATTATTGTATTTTGAATTTGACAAATATAATCATTAATCCTAACTATCTATGTGACTTATAATACAGGCACCTCTAATTTAGGATTATATCCTTTCGTCTCTAAAGCTTTAATAATTTTCGCCTTATGTTCATTTCCGAATGACTCAAGTGTAATCTTAAGCTCTACTGCTGCATTTCTGTTAATGCTTACAAACTGGTTATGTTCAAGTTTAACGACATTTCCCTGTGCCTCTGCGATAACGTTTGCAACCTTAACAAGTTCACCCGGCTTATCTGGAAGTAATACAGAAATTGTAAATATTCTTCCTCTTTCAATAAGACCATGCTGAAGTGTTGATGACATTGTAATAATATCCATATTACCACCACTAAGTATTGATACAACTTTTTTCTTCTTAAAATCTAAATGTTTAAGTGCTGCTACAGTAAGTAAACCTGAATTCTCAACTACCATCTTATGATTCTCAACCATATCAAGGAATGCAACTATTAACTCTTCATCAGGTATTGTAATAATATCATCAAGATTCTTCTGGATATATGGGAATATCTTTGTACCAGGCGTCTTAACTGCTGTACCATCAGCAATAGTATTAGCACTGTCTAATGTTACAACCTTGCCTGCTTTCAACGAAGCCTTCATACAGCTTGCACCTTCTGGCTCTACACCTATTACCTTGACATTAGGATTTAATAATTTAGCAAGTGTACTTACACCTGTTGCTAAACCGCCACCACCGATTGGAACTAATATATAATCAACTGTTGGAAGTTCTTTAAAAATTTCCATTGCAATTGTTCCCTGACCTGTTGCAACGTCCAAATCATCAAACGGATGAATAAATGTCAATCCATCTTTTTCTGCAAGTTCATATGCTTTTGCACATGCCTCATCATATACATCACCATGTAATACAACTTTTGCACCATAACTCTTTGTTCTGTTAACTTTCATAAGTGGAGTCGTAGTAGGCATTACGATTGTTGCTGGTACACCGTATAATTTAGCTGCATATGCTACACCCTGTGCATGGTTTCCTGCTGATGCAGTAATAAGTCCTTTCTTTCTGTCCTCTTCTTTTAATGTACTGATTTTATAATATGCACCTCTTACCTTATATGCACCTGTAAACTGCATATTCTCAGGTTTCAGATATACTTTATTACCTGTCTGTTCACTAAGATAATCACTATATACAAGTTTTGTCTTTGTGATTACTTTTTTAACTACTTCTGTTGCTTCTTCAAATTTTTCAAGTGTCATCTTATCCATGTCTCTATTCTTCTTTCTAAATATTTTTATTCATTTGATGATTCTGTATTAAACAATGCATCGACAAAACTGTTAGCATCAAATTTCTGTAAATCCTCGATTTTCTCTCCAATTCCAATATATTTGACAGGAATTCCGAGTTCGGACTGAATTGCTACAGCAATGCCACCCTTTGCAGTACCATCCATTTTAGTCAGGATTACTCCCGTTATATCTGCACATTCCATAAACTGCTTAGCCTGTGCTAATGCATTCTGTCCTGTTGTTGCATCTAATACTATGAAATTTTCTCTATATGCTTCACTATATTCCTTTTCAATGATTCTGTCAATTTTTTTTAGTTCAGCCATAAGATTTTTTTTGTTATGAAGTCTTCCTGCAGTATCGCAGATAAGAACATCTGCTTTTCTGGCTTTTGCTGCCTGAATAGCATCATATATAACCGCTGCCGGATCTGAACCTTCCTGTTGTGCAATTATATCTGTACCTGCTCTGTGCGCCCATTCCGTAAGCTGTTCAATAGCTGCTGCCCTGAATGTATCTGCCGCTGCCATTATTACTTTCTTACCTTTGCCTTTTATCTGTGCAGATAATTTACCAACTGAAGTAGTCTTACCCACACCATTTACACCTATAACAAGTACAATTGACTTTCTGTCCTCGAATTCATAAGCATTATCGCCTATGTCCATCTGCTCTTTAATACTGTCAATTAAGAGCTGCTTACATTCCTTTGGATCTTTGATTTTGTTAGCTTTTACTTTCTCTTTTAAATCATCAATAATCTTCATCGTAGTGGCAACACCTAAGTCACCCATTATAAGTATCTCTTCGATTTCATCATAGAAATCATCATCAATACTTGAAAATCCACTAAATATATTATCAATTCCGGATACAATGTTATCTCTTGTCTTAGTAAGTCCTGAAACTAACTTTCTAAAAAAACCTTTCTTTTCTTCACTCATATAATTCTCCATTCTGCAGACACATAATGCTGGAGGAATCGCAAGTCCAATATCAGATTTAGCTCTGCGATAGATGCTGAATGTGGTGCCTGCAACACATTTAGCTGTGCGAAAAATAATCGCATCAGCATTATTTTTCACGCTATTCTCCTTTTCTGGTTATACACCTAATTTGTCAGTTCTGCATCTAATAAATCAACAGAAACGAGTGTAGATACACCTTTCTCCTGCATAGTTATACCATATAGTCTGTCTGCTGCCTCCATCGTACCTTTTCTATGGGTAATGACTATAAACTGCGTGTATTTCGTTAATTTATGAAGATAATTAGCATATCTTGAAACGTTCGAATCATCTAAGGCCGCCTCAATTTCATCAAGAAGGCAGAATGGAGATGGCTTAAGATTCTGAATAGCAAATAATAACGCAATCGCTGTAAGTGCTTTTTCACCACCAGATAACTGCATCATATTCTGAAGTTTCTTACCGGGTGGCTGTGAGATGATTGTTATTCCTGCCTCTAAGATATCCTCGTCTTCATTCAGTTCTATAGTACCCTTACCACCACCAAATAATTCCTTGAATACCTTATCAAACTCTGTACGAATCTGTGCAAATTTCTCTGTAAACTGTGCACGCATACCTTTATCTAATTCGTCGATAATCTGAATTAATGATTTCTCTGCCTCTACTAAATCATCATGCTGTGCCTTTAAGAATTCATATCGTTCAGAAACACTCCTATATTCTTCAATAGAGTTAACATTTACGTCGCCGAGTCCTCTTATTTTAGTCTTTAATTCAGCAATATTCTTCTTAAGTTCAGGAAGATTATTATATTCATCATTCTTAAGTTCTAATGCGATATTATATGTGATTTCATATTCATTCCACATATAGTTAATCTGGTTATCCTGCTGTTCTTCTAACTTCTCGCGTTGACTGTTCAATCTGTAGATTTCTTTATCTAACTGATTCATTTTCTCTGACAAACTTTCACGCTTAGCAAAGAAATCTTTATGTTCATTAGACTGCTTCTCTTTCTTCTGATACAATTCAGTAATTTCTTCAGAATATTTATTAAATGATTTATCAGCCTCTTCAATTGATTTCTTAATATTATCAATCTCATCTAGTTTATTCTGGACATCCCCATAAGAATCCTCAGCATTTTTCTGAATATTCTCAAGTTCAGCATTATTAGTCTCTATTTCACCATCAATACGTCTGATATTCTCTGCGACAAAAGTAACTTTCTGGTTCATTTCCATAAATTCTAACTTCATACTGTCTACTTTCTCGCTCTGGGCAGCTTCTTTTGCTTTTTCTTTCTCCATATCCTCTGTAAGAGATTTTATTTTCTCTTCTAAGGCTGTATTCAGATCCTCATAGGTCTTTAATTCAGAATTAAGTTCACTGTTACTTTCCTTAATTTCTGAAATCTGTATTCCGATTTCAGCATTTTCTCTCTTGAAATCTTCGAAAGAGGTCTGTAATTCGTCACGCTTTTCAGTTGCCTGATTAAGATTTAACTTAATTGTATTCTGTAAAATGAACTGTTCCTGCAATACTTTCTTAATTTTATCAAGTTCATTAGTATACTCTAACACCTGACTCTTATATTGTTTAATAGCTTCTTCACATTTCTTATAATTTTCCTGATTCTCTTTAATGCTCTTCTCTAAATCTTCAATCTCTCTTCTACGTCCAAGAAGATTACTTGAATTTCTGAAAGCACCACCTGACATTGAACCACCTGCATTAAGCAATTCGCCCTCAAGTGTAACAATCCTTAATGTGTAGTTATATTTTCTTGCAATTATCAAAGCATTATCAACATGGTCTACTACAACTATTCTTCCTAACAGATATTTTGCAATAGCCTCATATTCTTTCTTAATATGCACAAGGTCACAGGCAAGTCCTAACACGCCTCTTTCATTTAATACTCTTTCATTGTTAAAGCCTGTCCTGTTAGCAATACTGCTAAGTGGAAGAAATGTTGCTCTGCCGAATTTGTTCTTCTTAAGATATTCAATTAATTCTTTAGCAGTATTTTCTGTATCAGTAACCACATTCTGTATACTACCTCCTAATGCAGTTTCGATAGCTACTTCATATTGCTTATCAACCTTAATAATATCAGCAACTACACCGATTACACCTTTCTTCTGATCTTTAACTTCCATTATCTTTCGAATACTGTTACCATATCCCTCATATCTCTCAGTAATATTCTTAAGAGACTCTAACTTAGAATGGTTACGTTGGTATTCCATAGATAAATCTTTAGATTTCTTATCTAACTCTGAAAGATTTCTGTTATTCTCACTTATATTATCAGTAATCTCATCACTCTTTTTCGAAAGTTCGATAATCTGCATGTTCACATCTTTCAAATCACTTTCAAATTCTTCAATTACCTTATCCTGACTCTCTCTGTCACTTGAGAATTTAATTAGTTTCTGGCTTATCTCAGATTTTCTTATAGAAACCTGTTCAAGCATTGTATCATATCTCTGTATTTTTGATTTAACGGCTGACTTCTGATTTAACAAATCAATAATTTCATTCTTCGCTTCTTCAATTTCAGCTAAAATAGATTCAATATTTTCAGAAATTCCTGCTAAAGCATCAAATTCTTTCTTACGCGTCTCATCAGCTTCTTTTAATATGCTGTTGATGTTATTCTTCTCATTAACATAAGACTCTTTCTCTTTCTGTAATTCAGTTAGTTTATCATTAATAGCCTTAATTCTTTCCTTAATATGCAAATCATTCATTTTAGCTGAATTAATCTGCTCATTTAATAATCTGATTTCACCATCATATTTCTCTTTTAACAACTGAATCTTATTTAATTCATTTTTCTTCTCATCCACATTAGAAGTAATCTCTTCTATCTCTAATTCTAACTGTTCATATTCAGTTTTAATTCTTTCAAATACTTTCTTAGTCTCTTCTAAATCATTAGTAGCAATCTCGTTCTTGCCATCAAGTTCGGATAACTTATTCTTAATATTCTCAACTTCTAATAAGAACATATTAATATCATTTACTTTAAGTTCTTCTTTATATTTCAAATATTCTCTGGCTTTCTCAGACTGTCTCTCTAATGGCTTGACCTGTTTCTCTAATTCGCCTAAGATATCATTAACACGCACTAAATTAGCCTGTTCATCATCAAGCTTCTTCTGTGTCATTATCTTTCTTCGCTTATATTTAACAATACCTGCCGCTTCATCAAAAAGCTCTCTTCTCTCTTCCGGCTTTCCTGATAAAATCTTATCTATCTGTCCCTGTCCAATAATAGAGTATCCCTCTTTACCGATACCAGTATCATAGAATAATTCGTTTATGTCTTTTAGACGGCTTACTGTACCATTAATCATATATTCACTTTCACCTGAGCGGAATAATCTTCTTGATACTGTAACTTCGTCAAAATCTATTGCCAGTGAATGATCAGAATTATCAAGTGTTATGGCAACATAAGCAAAACCAAGTGGTTTTCTGTTCTCTGTTCCCGCAAAGATTACGTCCTCCATCTTCGCACCACGAAGCTGTTTTATTCTCTGCTCACCAAGAACCCATCTTACTGCATCGGCCACATTACTTTTACCACTTCCATTTGGTCCGACAATTCCTGTAATACCATTATGAAATTCAAAATTTATCTTATTGGCAAATGATTTAAAGCCCTGAACCTCTATACTCTTTAAGTACATATATTAACAACCTTTCTGTCATTACATTTATCTTTTCTTTAATTTCTTAATGGCATTATATGCTGCCTGCTGTTGGGCATTTTTCTTAGTTCTGCCAATCCCATTTCCGATAACTTTATTATCTAACATACAATTAACTTCATATTCTTTAAGATGATCAGGTCCGTCTTCTCTGACCACGACATAACTAAGCTCACCAAGCTTATACTTCTGTATAATCTCTTGAAGAACTGTCTTGCTGTCGTGAAATAATTGTTTATTCTCTATATCACTTACAACATATTTGTATACAAATTCTCTAGCCTGTTCTATTCCACCATCTAGATATATTGCTCCTAAAAGTGCCTCAACTGCATCCGATGTAATCGATGCCCTTTCTCTTCCACCTGTATTCTCTTCACCATTGCTAAGTAAAATATATTTACCAAGACCTAATTCCTTAGCTACAGCAGCAAGTGGATATTCACTTACAAGACTCGCTCTTAATTTCGTAAGTTCTCCTTCTGGTTTATCCGGAAAATTATCATACAGATACTCACTTGAGATTAATTCTAATACAGCATCTCCTAAAAATTCTAATCTCTCATTACAACTGAATTTACTCATCTTATTATCATTTGCATAAGAACTATGTGTCATCGCCCTGTATAATAACTCTAAATTTTTAAATTCATACCCTATTATGTGTTGAATTTCTTCTATTCTGTATTCCATTTCTGTCCTTCCTGCCTAAAAACATATTCACATCACTTCCATTACTTTAAAGGAAATATCTTATAAATATAATTATTACCTTTAAAATAATAAAAGTGAAAAGTAAAGAATCGTATATTTTGAATATTCTGTATTCTTAGAATACTCTGCAAATTCTTTACTATTCACTTTAAAATTCTAGTTGTTCATTGCAGCTTTAATCTGTTCTACAGCATCTCCAACTGTTGCAATTGACTCAGCAGCTTCGTTTGGAATCTCGATATCGAATTCTTCTTCAATTCCCATGATAATCTGGAAAACATCTAATGAATCTGCTCCTAAATCATCTACGAAAGTAGTCTCCATTGTTATATCCTCTGGGTCTACACTTAATACCTCAGCTATAATTTTCTGTAATTTTTCAAATTCCATTATAATACACACCTTTCTGAATTCAAATAATAATTTAATCATATTTATATTTTTAATATAAATTTGCTTTTAAGTATTTATTAAACAGCTTTTAACATTTTCAAATGTATGTTATTTCTCTTCAAACAGGAGTTTCTCTTTGATTTTCTCATTAATCTTCTGTTCTTTAAAATTAACACACTGAATTATTGAATTACAAACTTCCTTAGCTTTAGAACTTCCATGAGTCTTTACAACTAATCCATTCAATCCTAATAATGGTGCTCCACCATATTCATCTGTCTGGAATGATTTAAGCGTCTTTTTAAGTGCTGGTTTAATTAATAATGCACCTATCTTAGTTCTGAGTGATGACATAAGTCCCTCTTTAACTTTGGCAATTAATGTGTTACCAACGCCTTCATATAATTTAAGAATAACATTTCCAACAAATGCTTCGCTGACTATTACGTCTGCATATCCTGACGGAATATCTCTTGCCTCAATACTTCCGATAAAATTAATATCAGGACAATTTTTAAGAAGTGGAAATGTCTCTTTGACTAATGCATTTCCTTTCTCTTCTTCAGCGCCTATATTGACTATAGCTACTCTTGGATTCTTGACACCAACAATATTCTCCATATAGATTGAACCCATCTTCGCAAACTGTACAAGATGCGATGGTCGCGCATCAACATTAGCGCCACAGTCAATAAGTAAAGCCACTCCATCTTTCGTAGGAATAAGAGGTGCAAGAGGTGGTCTTTCAATTCCTTTAATTCTTCCAACAATTAACTGACCGCCTACTAGAACCGCTCCGGAACTTCCTGCTGATACAAATGCATCTGCCTGATTGTTCTTAACTAAATTCATAGCTACAACAATCGAGGAATCTTTCTTTCTTCTTATCGCATTAACCGGTGGTTCTTCTGTCTGTATAACCTCAGTTGCATTCACAACTTCTATTTTATCTTTGTTATATTCATACTTCGATAATTCCTGATTAACAACATCTTCCATACCAACCAAAATTACCTTGATATCTTCACAGGAATTAACGGCATCTATTGCACCCTTGACAATTTCTGTCGGAGCATTATCTCCGCCCATAGCATCTACTGCTACAACTGTAATCTCTTTCTCCACTTATAAAATACCCAGCATATTGCTACCCATATAAGTAAAGGATATTGGGGTCCTTTTTTATTTTCCTTTACCTTTATAAAACTTACTTATGTAAGTCTCTAACATAATATACTAAATAGCTAAATAAAAATCAACATTAATTTTAAATTTTGTATACAGTTAATGTCAGACATTCATAACCAGGTATTTATTTGAATATCTGACCATTAACTAATCCCAATATTTAACACACAAAAAATGTCATAACATACATTTCTGCCTGTTATGACATTCCTTTGAGAAAAATTTTCTGAATAAGTTATCCGTAATACGAACTACTCATTTCTAATAATTAATCAACTGATATTATTTCTTTTTTGTTGTATGAACCACAAGCTTTGCATACTCTATGTGGCATCATTAATGCTCCACATTTGCTACATTTAACTAAGTTTGGAGCACTCATTTTCCAATTAGCTCTTCTCTTATCTCTTCTAGCCTTTGAGCTTTTATTCTTTGGACAAATAGACATGGTCTGTTACACCTCCTTAAAATTGTTGAAAATGTCACGAATTTTTGACATTCTAGGGTCTAATTCTGTGGTATCACAGTTACAAGTCTGTGAATTAAGATTTGCCCCACATCTATTACAAATTCCTTTACAATTCTCACTGCAAAGAACCTTCATAGGCAAATTAACAAGTATTTCATTATAAATAAGCTTCTCGACATCAAGCATATTATCCTGAATATATGACTGCTCATCTAACGACTCTGTCTTGTCATTTTCCGACTCATTCATGTCAATCTCTTTATTTACTTTGATGTTCATATCATACTTCACATCTTCTAAACATCTGTCACATGGTATCATCAATGTTAAATCAATCTCTGATGTCAATGTAAATGTTCTCTTTCCTGTGTTACGAAGCTTAATAAGAACTGGTTGTTTCTTAACTATCTCGTAATCACACATCTTAGATGTAAATCTTGACATCTCTATGTCTGCACAAACATCTAACTCTTTATCAATAGTTGATAAAAGTTCGGATAAGTCAATCAGCATAAATTACCTCTTTTCTAATCGCACTTGAATATTATAACCATAGGTATTGTGTTTGTCAACCTTAAATTTTCAAAATCTTGTATAAACTTGTCTACACATTAAATACTTGTTATTACTTTACAAGTTCTAATGTCTCTTTAGCTATTTTTAATTCTTCATTTGTTGGGACTACAAGCACCTTAATCTTTGAGTTCTCTGTAGAGATAACAACATCTTCTCCTCTTTTTGCGTTTTGTTCGTCATCTATTTCCACTCCTAAGAATGTAAAGTATGAACAAATTTCTTTTCTTACTATTGCATTGTTCTCTCCAAGTCCTGCTGTAAATACAATTGCATCTATTCCATTCATTGCTGCTGCATATGCTCCGATATATTTGGCAACTCTGTAGCAATATGCTTCAATTGTCATTCTTGCTCTTTCGTCTCCTGCAAGCATAGCATCTGTTATATCTCTGAAATCACTGCCGATTCCTGATAGACCAAGAACACCTGATTCTTTATTAAGGATATTCATAACTTCATCTATCGTCTTATTCTCTTTATGTGCAAGAAATTCTACTATAGCAGGATCTATACTTCCTGAACGTGTTCCCATAATAAGTCCTTCTAAAGGTGTAAGTCCCATACTCGTATCTATCGATTTTCCACCATCAACAGCACATACACTTGCACCATTTCCAAGATGGCATACAACAGTCTTAAGTTCTTCATATGGTCTGTCTAAGATTTCGGCAACTCGTTTTGAAACAAAACTGTGTGATGTTCCATGGAAGCCATATCTTCTCACCTTATAATCTTCATAATATTTGTATGGAAGTCCGTATAAATATGCTTTAGCAGGCATAGTCTGGTGAAATGCAGTATCAAATACGGCTACCATCTTTGTATCAGGCATTAACTCCTTGCATGCCATTATTCCGATAAGATTAGCTGGATTGTGTAATGGTGCTAAATCATTACATTCCTTTATAGCTTCAATTACATCATCATCAATTATTACTGATTTGGCAAATTTCTCTCCGCCATGTACGATTCTGTGTCCTACTGCACCAACATCACTTAAGTCTTTAATAACACCTGTCTTTGCATTTGTAAGTGCATTTATAACTAATTCAACTGCCTTCTTATGATTTGGCATTGCCTCTTTCACTATCTCTTTATCAAGACCAGCAGGCTGATATACTAACTGGCTGCCATCTAAGCCTATTCTTTCGCATAATCCTTTTGCTAATACACTATCATCTTCTGAATTAATTAACTGGAATTTCAATGACGAACTTCCGCAATTGATAATAAGAATCTTCATTTTCTCACTCAGTTTCCTTTCCTTACTATAATTATTATTTGAGATTAATATATTTTAAAAACTTAAACAAGTTTTCTCTGCTGTGCCTGTACTGCTGTAATAGCTACAACACCAACGATATCTGATGATGAACATCCTCTTGATAAATCATTGATAGGCTTAGCCATACCCTGTGTTAATGGACCATAGGCTTCTGCTTTTCCTAATCTCTGAACTAACTTATATCCGATATTACCTGCATCAAGGTCTGGGAAAATTAAAACATTTGCATTGCCTGCAACTGTACTTCCAGGTGCTTTTAATTTAGCCACTTCCGGTACAAGTGCCGCATCTAACTGTAACTCACCATCTGCTGTTACGTGAGGATAATTCTTCTTTAATATCTCTACTGCATCTGTAACCTTTGTTACATCAGGGTGTTTTGCACTTCCCTTTGTAGAATGTGATAACAATGCACAAATTGGTTTCTCACCGACTAACATCTCAAATGATTTAGCTGATGATTCTGTAATAGCTGCAAGTTCTTCCGGATTAGGATTCTGGTTAAGTCCTGCATCTGCAAATACAAATGTACCATCTGCACCATATTCACAATCAGGTACACATACTACGAAGAAACCTGATACTAATTTTGTTCCCGGTTTAGTCTTAATAATCTGGAGTGATGGCTTTAATGTTGAAGCTGTAGAATGGCATGCACCTGAAACTACACCATCTGCATCACCAAATTTAACCATCATACATGCATAATACATAAAATCATTCATCATAAGGTCTTTAGCCTGTTCAGGAGTCATACCTTTTGATTTTCTTAATTCATAAAATACTTCTATATAATCTGGTGTTTTACTGAATGTATATGGGTTAACTATTCTTGCTCCTGAGATATCTAATCCCTTGCTATTCTCTGCAATAACTTCTTCTGTACCAATGATAATAAGATTTGCAATTTTCTCTTTAAGAATAATCTCTGCCGCCTCAAAAGTTCTTCTGTCCATTGATTCAGGTAAAACAATTGTCTTAATATCTTTTTTTGCTCTTTCTTTAATATTATCAATAAATCCCATAATTTAATTTCCTTTCCTGTATAATTAATCCGCACACTTTATAATATTATAACGCATTTTTCCTTTGTATACAATATCTTTAAACGTACTAAATTCAATACATTTATTGATATTTTTTTAACAAAATGTTATCATACATATAACGTATTTTAAAACACGATATGAAAGGAGTTTATAATGAAAACCGTTGGAATTATAGCTGAATTTAATCCATTTCACAATGGTCACGCATATCTTATTGAAAAAGCAAGAGAACTTACCAATGCCGACCACGTTATAGTTGTTATGAGTGGCAACTTTGTCCAGAGGGGTGCGCCTGCATTTATGGATAAATTCACAAGAACTGCCATTGCCCTTGAGAATAATGTAGACCTTGTCCTTGAACTTCCGGTTTGTTATTCTATGTCAAGCGCTGCTTATTTTGCAACCGGTGCAGTAGCAACTTTAGATAAATTAAATGTCGTTGATTATCTTTGTTTTGGCTGTGAAAATGATGATTTAGACCTGTTAAATCTTATCGCAGATATAATAATAGATGAAGATGAATGTTATAGTGAAGCATTACAGTCATATTTAAAAACCGGTATGTCATTCTCAAGAAGCCGCGAAAATGCAATTATAAAATCTCTTTCTCTGCGTGGTGTCAATATGAGTTCAGAGGAACTTTCACTTATAATATCATCTCCAAACTCTATTCTTGCAATTGAATATATTATTTCAATACGTAAGTCAGGCAGCAAGATGGTTCCGGTTCCAATCAAACGTTTAGACAAAGGCTACCATTCATCTGATTTAGACGGACATTTTGCAAGTGCAAGTGCAATCAGAAAACTCTTTGGTGGCAAATCAATATTTACATTCAACAATGTCAAAGAAACACTTTCTGATATCGTCCCTGCAAATTGTATGGAATTACTTGAAAATGAATACAAGAAAACTTACCCTATTGTCTCTGATGATTTCAGTCCATTAGTCGGTAATGAGTTAATTAAAGCAAGATATAATAACACAGAGACTAATAATCTCTTTGATATAACAGATGACTTAGCTAACAGAATAGCTAATCTCTCAGGTTCATATGAAGCCTTCGACAGTTTTGTTAATACCTGTAATTCTTCTATATTTACATCATCAAGAATTTCAAGAATTCTGTTCTATCTGCTATTCAATTATACTAAAGATGATTACTTTACTTTTAAAGATGAGGGATACGTTTACTACTTCAGAGTTCTCGGTTTCAACAAAGCCCATAACAGCTTACTTACTGAAATTAAAACCAACTCCGACATTCCTCTTATCACTAAAATATCTAATGCATTTTCAGTTCTGTCTGAGAATGGTAAACGTATGTTATCAATTAATATGATGGCTGATGAGATTTACAGATTAGTAAGTATTGATAAATACAATTTCTCAATACCAAAAGAACAGCAATATGGTGTTATAATAAAAGATGAATAATTACAGAAATGTTTAATCTATGACAGATTTAAGATATAATCTCTTGCATTTCAGCCTCTTACATAGCTGCTTTGTTCATAGCTGTGTAAGAGGCTGAAATAATAAGAAGACTAATGTTGGTTCTGAATTGTATGCTTCTTTTCCCCTTCTTTGATTTATCCAGCGTTTAAATACTCTTATTAATCTTACCAACGTATATTCATCTAATACTATAATATAGTCACAACACCCAAAGCTTTCCTTAAGAGATTCTCTTGGTGAACCCTCCACAACCCAGTCCTTTTTATTAATAATTTCATTAAAACATCTATCTCTTTCCTCGTGACTTTTTTTTCATCACCCGAAGAAGTTCTTTTCCACACAACATTATCTTTTTCATAATATGGTGTATTAAATCTCTGTGATATTCTCTTTGCAAGTGTTGTCTTTCCACTTGCAACAGAACCAATAATATCTAATCTCAAGCCACAAACACCACCCTTTCATTCTATACAAAATTAATTATTCTCAGTAGTAATATAATCTTTTCTCAAGATTTCCATTTCAATAACATTCCAAGGTTCATCTTCAACTGTCTCCGTTTCAACAAAACCTACATTTCTATAGCACATATGAGCTGCCTCGTTATTTTCAAACACACCGATAGTAACCCTTTCAACACCCATAATATCAAATGCATACTTAAGACCTTTCATAAGCATTTGCTTACCATAACCTTTTCCTCTAAGTGTATTGTCTACTACAACCCAGCCAAAACGTAATTGCTTATTATCTCTACCTGTGTATCGCATAATAAAATGTCCTACTACTTTGTTATCCTCATTAATTGCAGTCCAAGGATAAAAGTTATCAGGTTCTTTACAATCTCCATTAGCTTTAGTGTATTTATCATCAATAATATCAGCAGATATGGGATATTTACCAAATCTCTCACCACCCCATTTTATAAATACATCTTCATCATTTAACCATTTTACAATTACTTTGGAATCACAACTTTTATATGGTCTCAATCTAATCACTTCTTATTCCTCCTGTCTGTTACTACAATATTGGCTTTAATTGCTTATATAAAAATGAGTTGATATATGTTTTAATTTATACATCAACTCATTTTTTACTCAAACTTCGCACATATATATCGTGGCATATATTCATCTTTTAAAGTAAATTTGACATATATAAATACCGAAACACCTTGTAAGAATTGCGTAAATT
>OLGY01000180.1_pt1 | contig 54861 bp, 45 predicted proteins | sample 1605951 | NCBI WGS metagenome assembly OLGY01 (sample SAMN03283280) | human gut metagenome | biome: human-associated habitat; material: feces | host: Homo sapiens | place: Peru | collected 2012
ATTCCATGGAACAAGAACTTCTCCCCTATCCGGGTAGATGAAACCAACCGATTCATGATTTGGGGTGTGGTTACCTATGTAATTCATCAGATTGCGGAATAACTTCATCAGGCTTAGCAAGCGATGTATTCAGATAATAACATATCAACGATATAAAAAAGACGAATCGAAAAAAACAGATGAATCAAAAATTTAAAAGACAAGGGCTCATTGGACTTGCAGCAATCGCTGCACTGACCTTTGCCCTACCCGTACATGCACAGGACGACGAGATTAAGAAGAACAATGCCAAGGGCGACACCCTGACATTCAATGCCAGTGACTTCGTAGTTCCCGAAGGCGCCAACCTCGACCGTCTCTTGCGCAAACTCCCGGGAGTAACTTACTACAGTAGCGGAAACGTAGAGATTGATGGAATCACCATCAAGGAAATGACGGTGGAAACCAAGTATTTCTTCAAGAATACCATCTCCAGCATCACTTCACGTATTCCTGCCTACGCCATCCAATACGTCAAGTTCTACGACTACGATCAAGGTAAGCGTATGTCTATCAAACTGAAAAAGGAATACAAGAAGAAATGGTGGGCAGAATTCTCGGCTGCACTCGGTCCGGACAACCGATATTCGGAAAAGGTATTTGCGATGATAGATGACAAGAAACTCCGAATGACCGTATATGGAAACGTGAACGACATCAACGACTCGCGTCAGCCGGGACAGGAAACGGAATGGACTCCTGCAGAGGCTGCAAAGAACCAGCGCACCACGCAGACCGGAGGCTTCGATTATCGTAAGAAAGAGAAGAAATGGGATGCTACAGGTTACATGACATTCAGCCGAACCAATACGGAAAGCGTGACCGACATCAACAAGATCAACTTCATCGAATCGGGAAATACGGCACAGACCTCTCACGCCTATGGCGAAAACAAGAAGATGAAAATCGATACCTATCATGATTTTCACACCATGCTGGGACCTGTAGATGTACACGTCAAACCGAAATTCCAGTATAATTCCGGTGATAATGTCACCACGACAGATGCTTCGGAATCAAGATTACAGGATGCTTCGGAGACGGGGAACTCTGAAGATTCAGAGTCGGCAGCATCGGTAGCATCGCTCATCAACGACAGCCGGAACTTAGCCTCCATCCAAAGCCACAGCTATACGGTAGGTATTTCTGCCACAGCCAGTATCAAGTTTGACAACAAGCGCAAGCAAGTAAAGACGGAATTTGGCGGAACAAATAAAGGCGGAAGAGAAGACAAGCGCACGGAGCAGACCATCCATTACTATGATGCGTCCATCGACTCCACCTATTATAATAGTCAGCGTCTCTTCACTCGCCCTATCGACTACACCGAGTATTTCACAAAACTGAGTTATATCTGGCTCACTCCCCACACGCTTACCACCCTGCAATATCAGTATAAGCACATCAGTCAGCACGAGGAAATGGCAGAAGATGGAACCCAGAACGGCAACAACAGTTACCAGCAGCGGGAGAACGACAACTATCATGAGTTCACATTGAAACTGCAATGGGGATACGCCAACTCTATGGGTATCTGGAATGCGAATCTCTTCCTGCCTGTGGGACTTCACAGTATCAGCCGCACCTACACAAGGAGCGATTTCGACCGTACCCATACCGACCGCTATTGGGCATTTGATGCAAAGAACTCCTATCTGCAATGGCGCAGCAACAATTTGCGCCATAAGCTGACGCTGCTTTTCCAGAGCACCTCCACAAGACCGGAGATTGAGCAGACAGAAGAGGTTACCATCACCACCGATGCACAGAATTACTATCGTGGAAACAGCAACCTGAAGGCACAATGGCTGATGAACGGAAGACTTACTTACTCCTATCTGAGCAAGGACATGCGCTATGAGTTGAAGATGCAGGTAATCAGAGAGAACACCTACGATGCTATCGTTAGTAAACTCTCTTACGACCGTCCGTCGGGAAGAAAGCTTTATACCTACGATAATGCCAACGGCAACAACAACACGAAGATGAGATGGATTCTCGGAATGCCGCTCACATCAGGCTCCAATCTCTTCCTGCACAACGATGTTACGTATGGAATCCAGCAGAAGGTAAGCCTGGAGGAGACCAAGAACGAAGATATTCTCTCAACTCTGAAGAAGAAAGCCACCATGCGCAGCATCGACGACGACCTAAGATTGAAATGGAAGACGGGCGAACAGGTATTCACCCTCCGCTCACGGTTCCGCCAGTCCTATACCAACAGCAATGGAACCATCTCTCATCCTATCGACTGGGAGTTCGGTCTACTGTCTCATCTCCATCTGCCATGGGATCTGGATCTGTCGAACAACTTCAATCTCTATACACGCAGAAAATATACCACCAAGGAGTTGAATACCAACGATTTCGTGTGGGATGCCCGCCTGGTTCGCACATTCCTGAACGATAAGCTGATGGTGGTACTGGAAGGATTTGATATTCTCAAGCAGCTGAAGCATGTGGAATATACGCAGAGCAGTAGCTACATCAGCAGCAAGAGCACCAACGTGATTCCATCCTATATGATGGCATGCGTGGTTTATCGCCTGAACCACAGCTCCAAGAAAAACAAAGCTGGCAAGCACTGGTATTAAACAGAATGATTCAAAAGTGAGATAAAAATAAGAACTCGGGGTGCTTCGAATATGAAATATTCCGAGTTTTTTACCGATTCCCCTTGCAGGACAAAGTGTGAAAGCAGGCTTTCCTTCACCTGCACAAGACTATATGGAGGGAGAAATAGACCTCAACGAAGTACTAATACGTCATCGTGAGGCAACCTTTTACGTCCGCATATCAGGCGATAGCATGACAGGAGCCGGCATCCTTGACGGCGACCTTGCCATCGTCGACCGCCAGATAGAACCATCCAACGGCAACTTCGTCATAGCCTTTGTAGATGGCGAGTTTACCATCAAGCAATTCAAGATTGACGAAAGCGGAACCTTCGGCTGGCTCATTCCCTGGAACAAGGCCTACACTCCTATCCGTGTCGACGAGACCAACCGCTTCATGATATGGGGCGTCGTCACCTATGTCATTCACTCAACTTTCGCATGTCGGGAAATTAAGGGAAGTTAGAGAGAAGTTAAGGGACAAATGTCCTACGTCTTACGGCAAAAGACTAAATTATTCTTCATTATTTCCATGTTGTGACAAAAAGAAACGCTTTTGCTTTTCTATTTCGCATTGCAACTCCTCTTCTGTAGGCATAAAAGCCATATATTTAGCAGCAAATAGCTGCTCACTTTCATGCAATACAGAATACTTTGCTATAGTTTTATCGGTTTCAGCACAAAGCAAAATACCTATTATAGGATTGTCGTCTTCCCCCTTAACAAGGTCATCGTACATACGAACATACATATCCAATTGTCCTACATCCTGATGAGTCAGCGTGTGTGTCTTGAGTTCAAACAAAACAAAACGCTTAATACGGAAGTTATAGAAGACAAGGTCGATATAATAGTCACCAGTTTCAGTCTTTATATGCTTCTGACGGTCAACAAAAGCAAAGCCTCTTCCAAGCTCTAAAATAAACTGTTGTAGGTTGTTTATTAAAGCCTGTTCTAACTGTGATTCATCGAACTTCGTATCTTTCCTGAATCCCATAAATTCAGCAATCATTGGATTTTTTATGTATTCCAAAGGATCACTATCATTATAAGGAGCAACAGCTTCGGTCATTTTCATATCTGGATTTGCGCGTTGTGCAGCCAGACGACGCTCGAAGTATTGAGACGAAATATTACGATCGAGAGTTGTCGTACTCCACATCTCTTCAGAGGCATTTTTTAGATACCACATTCGTGCTTCCGGATTTACCACAGACAACAGTCGCCTAATATGTGTCCAATTCAAATTGTGTACGAACTCGTACACTTTTGAATAATCAGGAAATAAAATGTAGAATTTGCGATAATGCTGAAGGTTGCGTTTACTATAGTTGTTTCCAAATATAGGTATCAACTTTGCTGCAAGTTCTGTAATCAAATGTGTACCATATTTAGCACGTTCATCACCATGCTGTTCCTCTTCTACTATTCGCCTGCCAATACCCCAATAAGTGGCTATAGCTGCTTGTCCCGCAGCAGCATAGGCTTGATGTCTCCCCTGATCTATTATTTTGCGAATATCGTTTAGGACTTCACTATCATTCTTTAAATCAGCCATAATATTCTCCTTTTTTAAAAACATCCATTTCTTTTTCCCACTCAGCAACCTTCTTCTTTTCACCATCCGCTATGATATCCAGGTCATCATCCTCGTCATCCACATTACCGCCATTGCGGAAATTGTGGCTTTCGTCTATGACTATCAGGTCGTAGTTACCCCAGTTGATTCTTTCAAGTTCTATTCCGTTTGACATACCTCTGTCTCGGCTTAAATCGCTGTGAAACAGAATATCATAGCGAAGGCGGTCGGCAGCCAAAGGATTGTTCTTGTAGTTGGTCTTGAAGGTGTTCCAGTTGTCGTAGAGCAGGTTAAAGATATTATAAATGCAAAAATACACAAAAAAAACGATATGAAGCCATAAAGACAATAAAAAGTGTTTTATTGGGGCATTATTTTTATGATATGAAATGACTAAATCATGCGGAAGACATCAAATGTTGAAAATGACAAAAATGACTTTGACCAAAATGACCACAATACAAAATCAGGCTCATTCCTGTCAAGTCGCCCTTGGTGAGGTGAAAGGTGCGGCCCTAGGCAAACTCCCGAAATCTGCCAATTTGCGTTTGCGCAAGCAGAAAATTTGACAAAAAAAATGGGAAAATATGCAAAATTCATGAAGAAAAACACAAAATCGATGTAAAAGAAAACGAAAAAAGGGGAGAAATGAGGGGATTTGCCACCCCAAAACAGGGGATGCGGGGCCAAAAACAGGGGATTTGGGCACTCCCCAAAAGGGCGCATCCCCTGTGGATGCACCTCGCTAAACCCAACCAAATCCACAACTAAAAAAGTGGATGAAAACAGAATTTACTACCCTTTTTGAACAGTTATTACTACCAAAACAGCTGCCGTGCCGATTCATTTCAACAATTATATATAAACAACGCGAGAAAAATGGTATAAAGTATTGATAATAAGGGGGACGCAAGAAAAATGGATTAGAAAAAGTGCTTCTAATCCCCAAAGTTGTTTTTTGCCCGGCATTTTGGCATGATGGAAAAAAGACGCTCTGAGAGTTAAGAGATGCTAAACTTTCGTAACAAAATTAACGTTGTTATCTCATATAGGAGATAACAACGGTTACAAAAAAAAATGCCGAACTTTGCAATCGAAATCTAAACAACAAACATATGGCCAAAGATGCAGAAATAGAACAAGTGCTTTCACTGTCCAAAGAGAAATGGCAGAGAAAGAAGCTGAGATTACCTCACTCTCAGAAGAGAGAAGTTGAGAAACCTCAGAAGAGAAGAAGCAGAGAGCCCACTCTGTTAAAGGATTACAGACGATTCTTCCAGAGCGAATCTGACGTTCATGGGAGCGAAACAGAGATTCGTGGGAGCGAATGCAAAAAACATGGGAGCGAATGCGGCAATCGTCACATTCGCTCCCACGATTCCCTGTTTCGCTCAGAGAAATCTCTACCACTAAAGGGGAATTTTAGAGGAGTATGAGTCAACACTCAGCGTTGAAAATACCCTGCGCAATGAAACATTAGTTGAACTTTACTCAAGATGTAAAGCTTTTGCCCTTACAGGGCGTGCTGCTTTCGCACAAAACAAAAACCCAGGGCGATGCCCTGGGTATAATGGCAATCGGCAAGGCGCCCTGTAAGGGCAACAGCCTTAAAAATTGTTAAGAGTTTTAAAGCTTTTGCCCATACACAGGGCGACAGGTTACCGCCCAAAATAACCCAGGGCGCTGCCCTGGGCTAAGAGCTTCTGCCCCCTTCAGGGCGTGCTGCCTCTATGAGTTTTTTCCCTTTTAGGTAGGCGTGTGGAACATATTTGCAGAAGTTAAGCAAAGAGTGCATTATCAACGTATATTTATTCAGTAGTAACTGACAATCAACAAATTTTAAGCAAATCACTTGCGAAAATAAGAAATAATTCGTAAATTTGCAGCGTTTTTAATTGACTTAGTATGACCACGAATACATTTTAGTGAAAATTGTATAAGGTGAAGGCGAAGTGTCGTCGGGAATATGACAGTTTATTAGCAAACGAGAAAAAAGAAATATTAATTAATAATTTTTTAAACAACCAAAAGAAACAAACAAGAATGAGAAGAATTTCCCTATTGCTTGTCTCTCTTATCATGTTGGTTGCTCAATCAGCATTGGCGCAGAACTTTAGCGTCAAGGGTACGATTATCTCTTCGGAAGATAACGAACCACTGATTGGTGCCACCATCCTACAAGAGGGAACAACAAATGGTGTTGCCACCGATGTAGACGGCAACTTCACCATCGAGGTAAAGGGTGCTTCAAAAGCTACGCTGGTAATTTCGTATATCGGCATGGTGACCCAGAAGCGTCCTGTCAATGCACAGACAAAAACTCTGAATGTGACACTCGACCCTGACTCTAAGGTGGTAGACGAAGTGGTGGTAGTGGCTTACGGAGTGAGAAAGAAAGGAACCATCGCTGGTTCGGTGTCGGCAGTGAAGGCAGAGAAGATAGAGAACGTGCCTGCTGCCAGCTTTGACCAGGCTCTGCAGGGTCAGAGTACAGGTTTGCAGGTAATCGCCTCTTCAGGTGAGCCCAGCAAGGCTGCCTCGTTCCAGATTCGTGGTACCAACTCTATCAACTCGGGTAAGGCGCCTCTCTTCATCCTCGACGGTGTGCCAATCTCAAGCTCTGACTTCAACACACTGAGCCCTAACGACATCGAGAGCATCTCGGTACTGAAGGATGCTTCTTCTACCTCTATCTATGGTGCTCGTGCTGCCAATGGTGTGGTGGTAATCACATCTAAGCGTGGTCTCTCCATGGATAAGGCTAAGATAACACTGCGCGCACAGTATGGTTTCTCTGAGTTGGCTCAGAACAACTGGAAGATGATGAACACCGCAGAGCGCATCCAGTTTGAGAAGGAAGTGGGACTCGATGCTGGTAAGGACTACAACCTCTTGTCGAAGGTGAACGTAAACTGGCTCGACGAGGTGTTCAACGACCGTGCACCGCTGCAGAGCTATGAGCTCTCTATCAACCGTGCCACCGACCGACTCAACTACTATGTATCTGGAGGTTTCTACGATCAGGACGGTATTGCACAGAACTCTACCTTCCGTCGTTACAACTTGCGTACCAACGCTGACGTGAAGGCAAGCAAGTGGCTCAAAGTGGGAACCAACACCATGGCAGCTTACGAGGAGGCTCAGCAGGCTGACGACGGTAGCTACACCACCGTTACTCCTATCTCGGCTTGTCGATTCATGTTGCCATACTGGAGTCCTTATGCTAAGGACGGAAGCTTGGCTTCGCTGTCTAACAAGAACTGGGCGGGTACTACAGAGAACCCTATCGTGTACATGGCAAACAACCCTATCAAGCACAAGAAGTACAAGGTGCTCTCTACTATGTATGCAGAGATCTACCCTATAGAGAACCTCACTGTACGCACACAGTTTGGTGCTGACTTCACTCACTCGGCTTCTTTCTTGCAGTCGTTCCCAAGCCTTTCGTCTAACAACGGACAGGGTACTGCAGCTCGACTGAGCAACGACATCCTCAACCTCACAGAGACTACTACTGCCAACTATCGCTTCAGTCTGAAGGACATCCATGCCTTCAACGTGATGCTCGGTCAGGAGGCTGTGAGCTACCACTCAGAGGGATTCCAGGTGTACTCAAAGGGACAGACAAGCGACCTGCTCACCAATGTATCATCAGGTACACGTGCCAGCCGCTGGGGTGACTCTTCGTCAGACTACTCTTACCTGTCGTTCTTCATGCGTGGTGAATACAACTACAAGGAACTCTACTATGCCGACTTCTCGCTGCGTACTGATGCTTCGTCAAGATTCGGTAAAGACCACAGATGGGGTACATTCTGGTCGTTGGGATTCATGTGGAACGTGAAGCAGACCAACTGGCTGAAGGATATGAAATGGCTCAGCAATGCACAGATAGCTGTCAGCACAGGTACTTCGGGTAACTCGGAGATTCCTAACTACTATCACCTCGCACTCGTTTCGGGTGATGCCAGCTACGACGATGTGGCAGGTTTCTATCCTTCTCAGAGTGGTAACGAGGACTTAGGATGGGAGTCTACCTGGGCGAACAACTTCGCACTGCGCTTGGGATTCCTCGACCGCATCAACTTCAGCTTCGAGACTTACTACAAGCGTACATCCAATATGCTCATGCGCGTACCAGAGTCGTACACCGTCACTGGCGAGGGCTATCGCTGGAAGAACGTAGGTGTGATGGCTAACAAGGGTATCGAGCTTAGCGCCGATGGCGACATCATCCGCACACGCGACTTCACATGGAACGTGAGCGCCAACGTATCATACAACCAGAACCGTCTGAAGGAACTCTACAACGGTGTGACAGAATATGTAAACTCTACCACGGGTCTGAAATATGTCGTAGGTCACTCTGTGAGCGAGTTCTTCCTCAACCGCTATGCTGGTGTAAACCCTGCCAATGGTGAGCAGCTGTGGTATGACAAGGACGGCAACGTGACCAACGAGTTCCGCGAGAGCGACAAGGTGATGACAGGCAAGACTTACGATGCACCATGGATGGGTGGTTTCGGCACAAGCCTGCGCTGGAAGGGCTTGCAGCTCACAGCGCAGTTTAGCTGGATAGGTACACGCCACGTCATCAACAACGACCGTTTCTTCGAGGAGAGCGGTATCATGTTTGGTACTGCTTACAACCAGTCGAACCGTCTGCTCTACGACCGCTGGAAACAGCCTGGCGATATCACCGATATCCCACGCTGGGGCGAGATAACCCAACTCGACGACCGATTCCTTGAGAATGCTGCGTTCTTGCGTATGAAGAACCTCAGCTTGTCTTACTCGCTGCCACAAATCTGGTTGCGCAAGACCCACTTCTTCAATATGGTGCGCATCTACGGACAGGCTCAGAACCTCTTCACCATCACCAACTTCAATGGTCTTGACCCAGAGGTTTCATCCAATATTTACCAGGCGCAGTATCCTGCTTCACGCCAGTTTACTATGGGTGTGGAACTGCAATTCTAAGCATGAAAGGAGAAATATAATATGAATATTAAAAATATAAAGACATACATCCTGTCGGGCATCATCACCCTGTCGCTGTCTTCATGTCTTGACAAGTACCCAGAGGACTCTATCCCCATGGACAAGGCCATCAACACAACAGAAGACGTCAACAAGTTAGTGATAGGTATCTACGACAGCTTTAAGAGCAGCGCGCTCTATTCGGGCAAACTCACTATCCTGCCCGACCTACAAACAGACCTCGTGTTCTGCGTAAAAGGATACTCGAATACGTATGGCGATATCTACAGATGGAAAGACATCAAGCCTACCAATACTGATATTGAGGCTGTATATGCGTCGCTCTACGGAGTAATCAACAGTTGTAACTACTTGCTCGACAACATCGAGCGCGTAAGAGCTAAAGTAAATAACGATACTGAGCTTGACCAGTTGGAGCAGTATGAAGGCGAGGCTCGCTTCGCTCGCGCCTTGGCTTACTCGGAGCTCATCAAGTGCTTCTGTAAGGCTTACGATAGCGACGAGCAGGCTGCCAATGAGCTTGGTGTAGTCATTACCGAGCATTACAAGGGAGACGAGGCCCAGAAGAGAGCTACCCTGAAGGAATCATACGAGTTCGTATTGAAAGACCTGGATAAGGCTACTGAATACCTGAAAGTAGACGAGGATGAGAAGGGCGACCTCTACGACATGCCTTACTTCACCGAGTTCGCTTGTCATGCCTTGCGTGCGCGCGTATCATTATATATGCACCGCTGGGACGATGCCATCAAGTATGCTTCGAAGGTAATCAGCAGCAAGCGCTACTTCATGGCAAGCTGCACACAGAATATTGGCAGCACCAGCATGTACAACTATCAGTGGACTGAAGGTAAGTCGACAGAAGGTATCTGGAAAGTGGAATTCACACTCAACAGCTACGGAGGAGCCCTCGGCACCATATTTAGCAACTACAACTATGCGACCTATCGTCCAGACTATGTACCTGCTAAATGGGTAATCAACTCTTATGACAACAACGACTTGCGTGCGTCTTCTATTTTCCGCAACGTGACAACAGGCTACGAGCATGCACTGAACTGGCCTATGCTCATCAAGTACATGGGCGACTCAGACTTCAGAAGAAACAACATCCTGCATGTTCACCGCCCCACCGTGCTCCGTCTGTCAGAGCAATACCTCATCCGTGCAGAGGCTTACGCTATGAAGGAGGAATACACCAAGGCAGGTAAAGACATCTCTACACTGAGAACAGCACGCTATTCTACCTATGGTGGTAACACTGCTCTGAGCAAGAGCAACGCCATGGACGTGATAGAGGCTGAACGCGTGAAGGAACTCTATATGGAGGGCTTCCGACTCAACGACCTGAAGCGCTGGCACAAGGGTTTCAAACGTGACATCAAAGATCAGCCTGCTGCTAACTTCGTACAGAGCAGCCTCAAGGTAGAAAAAGACGACCCACTCTTCGTATGGCCTATTCCTCAGCATGAGCTGGAGGCACCAGGTTCAGAGATTGAGCCTAATGAAAGTAACAAATAATATAAATATAAAGAGACGATCATGAAGAAAATAATGATGGGATGCTTGGCAGCTGCGGCTGCTATCATCACGCTTGCGAGCTGTTCGCAAGACTATACCACCTATTCTGGTCCGAGCCACATCATGTTCTCTGATACGCTCTATCAGTATCCAGTACAGGAAAGCAACGAGATATTCAACGTGCCTGTATCTGCTACAGAGAGAGTAGACTACGACCGCACTTTCGCTGTGGAGGTGGTAGACAAGCAGAGTAACGCCATCGAGGGTCTGCACTACCGACTCCTGGATAACACCGTCACCATTAAGGCGGGAGAGATTGTGGGCAACGTGCAGGTACAGGGCATCTACGACAACATAGGTAAGACCGACTCGCTGGGCTTCACCCTCAAGTTGGTAGTACCAGAGAAGTACAACTGGACTGAACTTTACAAAGACTATACTCACGTGGTCATGCTGAAGTCTTGTCCTTTCGACATCAATAACTTCACAGGATGGTGCGTAGTGACTTCTACTTTCTACACCCAGTATCTCAACAATGTGAGCCACAGACTCGTAAGAACAGAGTTGGTGGAGGGCGAAGAGAACACGGTTCGCATCAAGGATGTTTACTACGACGGCTACGACATAAAGTTGAAACTCTGTCCTGGCAACCCACTGGAACCCAAGGTGGAGATGGACGAGCAAATAGTAGGTAAAACTGGCGAGGCCTTCGGAACAATCTACGGAGACGGCAAGTTGCGCATCAACCAGCTTCCTGCATATAACTCTTATTTCAACACCTGCCAGAACTTCGTGATGCAATATGTATTGATGAGCGTCAACAAGAAGGACGGCACACTGCTCGATAACGTAAATATGTATATCAACCTCTTCGAGTGGGTGAGCGATGCTGAAGCTGAGAGAATACAAAGAGAAGGCTTTTAAGTAATTGGAGATGTCTTAAAAATAAACATCACACAAAAAAGAGAAAACATTCAACAATCAATAAGAATTAATGAATATGAAATCATATCTTTCTAAATATTGGCTCGTCCTCATGGTGCTGGCTTCTGCCACACTCTTCGCAGCTTGTTCAAGCGACGACGATGCCACTTCTAACCCTGTGTTCCCACAGGTACAGACATTCGCTGGTGCTGCTGGCGATGAGTTCGACTTCACCTTTGAGGCTAACGAGAACTGGAGCCTCGCTTCTTCTGCCATCTGGTGCCATCTGGCTCAGAACGCAGAGGCTGCTGATGCCTTCGTACTCAACGGTACAGCTGGCAAGCAGACCATCAAGGTAAAACTTACTGCCGACGATGCGAGCAAGGACAAGACAGTGGCTCAGCTCTTCCTCAACATGGGTGGCCAGAAGGTGGCTATTGCTGAGATCATCCGTTCTGCTGATGGTTACGAACTTGAGGTGTGCGACGAGAATGGCAACCCTATCGACGAGATCGAGGTGGGTTACCAGGATGTCATCGGTCAGCCTACCTACAACAAGTTCATCGTGAAGGCCAACTATCGTTTCGCTGTTACCAACACTCCAGCATGGGTTGATCTCGAGGGCGGTTACCTCGTAGGAAAGCCTAACGTAGATGCCAAGGGTGGTGTTACCTTCAAGGAGAACCAGGGCTTGAGCGCCAAGTATGCCATCAGCAAGGAAGACAATTACACCATCACATTCTCATCAGAGGACGGCAAGGCTGAAAAGACCATGCCCGTTGTCTTCAAGGGTATGCCTGCTAAGGCCATCAACATTGTTCGCCCCGAATCGTCATCCCTGTGGGCTGTATGGAGCGTATCTACCGATGGTAAGACATTCACACAGAACAGTAGCAGTCTGACTGGCGAGACAACCAGCAGCACGACTTATCACAACTTCGTACCTTTCACGATTTCAGCCCTGAACGATGCTTACAAGTTGGTGGTTTTCGAGAAAAAGAATGGTCATCTCTACGAGGACGACAGCCAGGCTGTTCAGCTCACAGGTGAGAATGGTAATGCAAAGCTCACTGTCAAACCTCTCTCTGGTAGCAGCCGTGAGTTTACCGTCTACGTACTGCCACAGAGTGTGTACGAGAGCTTTGAGAATGGTCTCGACGGTATGCTCGACGAAAAATGCACTGAGGTACGCACCGAGTATGACGACTACTTCCTGATGAACATCGAACAGAAGGAAGCCAAGAAGGACGATGCCGACGTGGTGCTCCCTATCATTACCAGCATGGGTATGCAAGTAGACTGCGCTAAGTCTGACAACGCAGACTACAAGGCTTTCTTGAGAGACAACTTCGGCTACACTGGCGACGATATCTTCGAGGCTACAGTATATGGTGGTTTCGTAGCTGTTTATCCTCAGTTGGAGGATTGGAATCCTATGGCTGGCGATGGCGTAATCTTCGCCGACGGCACAATGAATCTCATCGAGAACTATTCACTGGAACAGGACGAGACAGGTATCTATGCTGGTGTGTATACCGATAAGCTCACCTTCCCTATCATCGCAGTATTCCAAAACATGACGGGCGAAGTGAAGCGTGTGGTCATTATCAATAACATGGGTTTTAGAAGCAAGAAAAACAGAAAGTAAATGAAAACAATCTATCAATACAGCAAGGCTTGCTTGTGCCTCATGGTGGCTCTGCTCACCATGACATTCACAAGCTGCTCAGACGATGCTACAGAGGGCTGGGACGGCACATACGGATATGTGCAGTTCGTTGTCTCCAAGAAAGTATCGTCGAAGGCTACTCGTGCCGCTGCCGTTGACAAACTTGAGAAATTGGCTGATGCCAAGAAGATCAAGGTGGTGATGGAGCATGATGGTACGACAGTGACGCAGACTTTAAAACTCAATGCCTACGATGAAAACAATGCTGAGTATGGCTTGAGAAGTGATAAACTGCAGCTCGCTTCGGGCGCTTACACCCTCATCGGTTTCTATCTCTACGATGGTGTAGACGAGGAACTCTTGGCGTCTTCTGCCACAAACGAATTTGTCGTAGTGGGCGGAGGACTCAACAAGCAGGATCTCACCGTGGCTACTGTGGAGCGTGGTAAGGTGCAGTTCGACCTGGTGAAGGAATGGAAGAAGACACGTGGTGCCAACGAGGAGTATCTCTTCTCTAACATCCGCATGGTGGATGTCAGCGTGACCAACCTCTTCACTCGCGAAACCTTCAACTTCACCGACCTCAAGGTGAAGTACAAGGAGGAAAGCAAGGAGAACCAAGACTCTAACAACTCTGACGACAAGTACATGAGCGTGGGCATGGCGCACTGCGACTCTACCCTATGGTTGCCAGCTGGTACTTATCAGGTGACTTCTTACACCACCTATGGTAAGACGGGTGCTGTGAAGACTACATTCGAGACACAGCCTGTTAAGGGCGAGGCTTTCGTAGTGACAGACAACCATCTCACAGACAATGCACAGGTACCTGTGCTCCTCTCTGAAACCAAAGAATACATCAAGGACTACAAGGCGCTGAAGGCTCTGTGGGAGTCGCTCGGCGGTAAGGACTGGAGTTTCTATGGCGACGCTACCTTCCATGGTGCTAACTGGAACTTCAACAAGGAACTCGATATGTGGGGACAGCAGCCTGGCGTAACGCTCAACAGCAATGGCCGTGTCATCGGTATCATCATCGCTGGCTTCGGTGCTAAGGGTATTGTACCTGATGCCATCGGTCAGCTCACTGAGTTGCAGGTACTCAACTTCGGTTCACACGACGAAAAGATAGGTGCTAACCTCTTCGATGAGTATGATGCTGCTCATCTCAGTGCCGACCGCAAGATGGCTATGCGTCACGACTATGAGAACAAGTTCCTCAAATATGACGCGCGTGCCAACATGTCGGAGATGATCATCAACAGCTTCAACTCTGATGCTAAGAACGTGAAGAATAAGATTCAGAAGGATTCACGCATTCAGCTCAAGGACGCTCAGATTGGTCTTACCACCAATAAGATTACTGGTATCTCGAAGGCTATCTATCGCCTCACCAAGATGCAACAGTTCTATATCGGTAACTCGCCTATCACTGCTGATGAGGTATGTTCTAAGTTCTACGACGACGAGACCTCAGAGTATCATCGTTTTGCAGAGGAGTTTACAGACGAGTCTTGGGCCGCTATGACAAGCCTCACCGACCTGGAGCTCTACAACTGTCCTAAGCTCACACGCATTCCTGACGTATACTATGAGTTGCCTAATATCCAGGCATTCAACTTGGCTCGCAACAAGGGTATCTCTGCCCGACAGTTGCGCGAAGACTGGGAGAGAATGACTTACAACACTATCGGTAAGACTATTCAGATTCTATACCTCAGCCACAACAACCTGGAGGAATTCCCTGATACATGGGCACTGCACAACATGGTGAAGCTCGGATTGCTCGACTTGGCATACAACAACATTAAGAAAGTGCATGCCTTCGGCAAGGAGGTGGAACTCGCTTCGCTCTATCTCAACAACAACCAGATAGAGGAAATCCCAGCAGACCTGTGCGGCTTCTCGGACAATACTGAGAGTCTGAACTTCTCATACAATAAGATTAAGAAGATTCCTAACATCTTCGATGCAAGTTCAATACACATCATGGGCTCTGTCAACTTCTCTAACAACGAGATTACAGGAGTAGACAATACAGGCGGTTACAAGGGTATTAACGCCAGCACCGTGACCCTCGCCAACAACAAGCTCACCAAGTTCCCTTCTGAGATTATTGCAGCAGGCTCGCCTATCACTACTCTCGACCTGAGCGGCAACCTGATGACAACAATACCTAAGGGTTCTATCAGAGGTAAGAACGCTTACCTGTTGCAGGTAATCGACTTGAGATTCAACCATCTCACCGAACTCTCTGACGACTTCTTGAGCAACAATATGCCTTACATTACCAACATCGACTTGAGCTACAACCGCTTCAGCCAGGTGCCTCCACAGCCCCTCAACAGCGGTTATCTGAGAGCCTTCGGCATCAATCACCAGACCGATGCACAAGGCAACCGCACGTTGCGTACATGGCCTACTGGCATCACCAAGTGCCCAAGCTTGATACAGTTCCAGATTGCAGACAACGATATTCGCAAGGTAGACGAGGTTCTCACTCCTCACCTCTATATCGTCAATATCAAGGGCAACCCCAACATCTCTATCGATGTAACGAGCGTTTGTCCATATATCAAGGCAAAAGCTTATATGCTCTTCTACGATAAGAACCAGGACATCCGTGGATGTGATGCGCTCGATCTCGAAAATTAAATCTCATAAGGAAGTCAATTTATAAGTATGAAATATAAAAATCAATTCACATGGCTCCTCGCTCTTGGTGCTGCGCTTTTCGCAGCATCCTGCAGCGACAGCGATGATGTGCAAATTCCTGGAGGTATTGCCATCGACAAGGAGCAAATAGAAATAGGTGCTGAGGGCGGAAGTCAGCAGTTTACCATCCAAGCTACACAAAACTGGGTGAGCAGCGTGGCTGGCAACTGGGTGACAATGAACCCCGCCAATGGTGTGGGCTCTACCACAGCTACTATTGATGTGGACACGACGCTGATGACCGGTCGTCGCACCACAGAAATCATTTTGGAAGGTGCCAACCACGAGCGTCGCACGCTTTCCATCGTACAGTTTGGTTTCGGTAAGCAGATTGCTATCAAGGAACCTTTTGTAGAAATCGAAAACTCTGCTGCCTACGACAAGCGCGCTTTCGAGAATGTCATCTCTGCCAACGTGGAGTGCAAGATTGGACAAATCGAATATAGCTTCGAGGGAAACCTCAGCGAAAGCGAGAAGGCTGACTATGAAAGCGAGCGCGAAGGATGGCTCCTCAACGAAAAGAACGAGAACAAGCTCATCGGTGCAGACCTGGGCATCAAGCTCGACCGAAAGGCACGTCCGCGTACCGTGAAGCAAAAGATGCGCTGGAATATGAACATCGTGCCTGCAGTGCGCGTGGCTAAGGTGCATCTCGTACCTGTTCACGAAGACGATAAGTTGGTGGACGCTGACGGCAATGAGACTGAGGACGTGATTCTCACCGTGCGCCAGGCTGCTGCTCCTAAGATTGAAGACAACCGTGCAGGTGACTCGCTCTCTATCATCATGATTAATCAGAAGATTAACAGCATGGCTACATTCGACACCAGCGACAATATGCGCAACTGGAGCAATGTGGTGCTGTGGGAACCTACTGATGCTTTCGTGAAGCAGCATCCTGAGGCTGTGGGTCGTGTGAGAAGCGTGAAGTTCAGTATGTTCAACCTCAAGGCTGGTGAAACGCTGCCTAAGGAGGTGAAGAACTTGAAGTATCTCGAAACCTTCTCTATCGCCAGCAACGAGAACAACCAGATTCGCAATATGGAACTGGGAGAAGACATCTGCGAATTGCCTTATCTGAAATATCTCACCGTACAGGCTTATGGTCTTACCAAGCTGCCTGCTAATTTCAAGAAGTTGGGTAGAAGTTTGGTAGCCCTCAACTTGGTGAGCAACAACTTCAATAAGCTCTCTGACATCACCAAGGTGGTGAATGAAGAAAACTTCCCTCACCTACGCACGTTCATATTCTATGCACAGCGACGCACTGATGTCTGCATCAACCTACAGGGTCTGAACCGAGACAACAATGGCAACTTCGTGTACAACAACTACCCTATCGGTCTCTATGGTGACATCAGTAGCGACTACACAGAACGTAAGGCATTCCTCTCTCTCCTCACTTGGGAGAACTTGCGTGCGCTTGAGCTGTCTTACTGCTTCTTGGAGGGCGAATTGCCATCCGATGAGGATGTAGACGCTGCACTGCGTGCGGCTGGCAAGCCTACTCGTTACACAGCAGAGGACTTCTCTACCAACAAGAAGGAATGGAGTGACAAGCTCGTGGGCGACACCTGTAAGTGGCTTCTCTCTAATAGAAGCAACCCTATCACCTGTCGCACAAAGGACGGAAAGACAGTCTACGAGAAAGTTTACCCAACTGACGTGCCTCGCGTGCTGCCTAAGTGCCGCACTCTTTCGCTCAACCTCAACTTCTTCACGGGCGCTGTGCCTAAGTGGATATTATTCCATCCTCGCATGGTATTGTGGAGTCCTTCTACGATGATCTTCAATCAGCAGGAGCGCGGACACAACAGCCGAGGAGAAGCAGTAGGATTCTCTAATATGGCTGAGGATATATTCAGCTATGAGTACTACTACGGCACCAAGGACCCAGGCAACAAGACTGAAGTTCAGGGTGTGGCTTATCCTCTGTACTATCGCGCCTTCGTGGCTGCTGGCGACGTCAACGAGGCTACCGTACTCGCTAAGTACAAGAGAAGCAAGAAATAAATGATCAAACTTGAAAAGTTGAACTTGCAATAGTTCAATAAAAAGATACATCAAATTCAAAGAATATGAAGAAAATATTTTTCTATATCTCGATGTTCGCTATGGCATTGACAGGTTGTACAGACAACCTGTCTGCCATCGACAATGCAGGAGGAAAGACAGATGTCAGCATCCCTGCTGATGCCGAGGCTGGAGAGCTGATCATCAAGTTCAGCCCTGCCATGACTGACATCCTTGACCAGACACAGTTGAGCAAAACTCGCGGTGCGCTGGCCACCCGTTCGGGCATTCCTTCTACCGATGAAGTGCTCGATATATTGGGAAGCTACAGTTTCAAGCGTGTGTTCCCCGTTGATCCTAAGAATGAGGCTCGCACTCGCGAGGCTGGACTCCACCTATGGTACACGGTGAAGTTTGACAAGGGAACAGACCTCAAGACGGCGGCTGAACGTCTGAAGCAGTTGGGCGAAATCACTAAGGTGCAGACCAACGGACGCATCAAGCGTGCATACAATTCGGATAACAAGCGAATCTTCCTCAGTGAGAAGGCACTTCAGCAGCGTGCTACTCGTGCTAATGCTGGCGAACCTAACGACCCTGGATTCGCTTTCCAGTGGCATTATCGCAACCTCGGTGAGGGTAACTATGGTTTTGAGAACCTCAACCCTAACGAGGCTAAGGCTATTGCAGGCTGTGATGTCAATGCACTCGAGGCTTGGAAGACTTGCTCTGGCGACCCTTCTATCATCGTCGCTGTGCTCGACGAGGGTGTGATGTATACGCATCCTGACCTCGCTGCTAATATGTGGTGCAATCCTGGCGAGACTAAGCAGGGTGACAAGAACGATGGCGACGGCAATGGTTATGCTGGCGACTTACACGGCTACAACTTCGTAGAGAATAGCGGAAACATCACCTGGGCTGACGCCAACGACTCGGGTCACGGTACACACGTAGCAGGTACTATCGCTGCTGTCAACAACAACGGCGAGGGCGTATGCGGCGTGGCTGGTGGCGACGGAACTCCCAACTCGGGCGTGAAAATCATGACCTGCCAGCTGTTCTCGGGCCAGAACTTGGCCACACTTGCCGCAGAGGCAAGAGCTATCAAGTATGCAGCCGATAATGGTGCTGTCGTCTTGCAGTGTAGTTGGGGTTACAACTCCTCAGAGAGTAACATCCTGAATGGTTACACTCCTGGTCCTGCCACAGAGAAGGAATGGGCTGAGACTTATCCACTCGAGAAGGAAGCACTCGACTACTTCATCACCAATGCAGGCTCACCTAACGGCATCATCGATGGTGGTATCGCTGTCTTCGCTGCAGGTAATGAGTATGCTGCTAACCCAGCCTTCCCTGGCGCTTATTCTAAGTGTGTGTGTGTGGCTTCACTCGCTGCCGACTTCACACCTGCTTGCTATACCGACTTCGGTTCACTCGTGACACTGAGTGCTCCTGGTGGTGACCTCGAATATTATGGTAAGATAGGTCAAGAGGAAGATGAGTACTGGGCTGAGACAGCAGAGCAGAAGGGAGCAGTGCTCTCTACCATGATCAAGAACGGCAAACCTGCCTATGGCTACATGGAAGGCACATCTATGGCTTGTCCTCATGCTGCAGGTGTAGCTGCCTTGGGATTGTCTTACGCTGTGAAGCAAAACCGCCATTATCGTGCTGCCGACTTCATCGCTCTGATGAAGAAAGCAGTGAAGCCTCTCGACGGCTATTATGAGAATGGTGCTACAAAGACTTATTATCTCAACCACACTACGATGGGTGCTTCGCCTGAGGTAGTAGAACTCTCCAAGTACATCGGCAAAATGGGTACAGGTCTTATCGACGCTGGCAAGCTCCTCGATGGCATTAAGAACAAGGAGTTCAGCTCTGATATGAAATTGCCTAACATCTACGTTGGCGTCGAGAAGACTATCAAGTATAATCTCGCACTCTATTTCGATGGTATCGCAGATGGATACTCTTGCAACATCGCAAACAACGAGATTGCAACTGCTTCTGTAGAGGGTGCCACTCTCACCATCAAAGGTTTGAAGGCTGGTAGTACTTCACTCACCATCACTGCAGGCGGCAAGACCCAAACTGTAACTGTCATGGTAAGACAAGGCGCTAACAGCAACGGATGGATGTAAAAACTCTTAAACAAGTAAGATGAAATTTCCCTTCATAAAAACCATCATAGCATGCTTCTTGGCCTGGCCCATCATGGCTCAGGCTCAAGAAGAGCTATTGAAGTTTGACACGCCACTCATCAACGCTGGCACCATGACAGAGGACGATGCTCCACAAACCTTCACCTTTGTGGGAAAGAATGTGAGCAACAAGGTGATTCACATCACTGAGGTGAGAACCAGTTGCGGATGCACAAAGACTTCTGTCATAGGCGACGTGATGCAGCCTGGCGATAGCTGTCAAATTCTTCTTACCTTTACACCGAATCGCTATCCTGGCACCATCAACACGGGTGCTCTTGTCTATCTCAAAGAGGTGAAAGGACAGCCTGCTGTAAAGTTAGCTCTTGCAGGACAGGTGTTGCCTGGTGCAGATGCGTGGGCTCGCTATCCTCACAAGATGGGAACACTGAGACTGAAACAGTCGCAGATGAGCATCGAGGTGGTAAGACCTGCCACAAGTCCTTCGGGGCGCATCCTCTGCGGTAATAGCGGTGATAAACCGCTACACATAAGCAGTCGTTTTCTACCTCTCTATGCTAAGCTCAAAACAGAGCCTGAAGTAATAGAACCTGGTGGCGAAGCCGATCTCGTCGTTACCATCATGACCGACAAGATACCGACTACCATGCCTGAGACTTTCTCCTTCCCTATCGTTCTCGAAGGAATTGAGACAAGACCTTCTGACAGGACTATAATGGTAAAGGTAAAAAGGATGATAGAAAAGTAAAAAAGGGAAAACTTGGAAAGAGTTAAAATATTAAAAGTAAAAAAGTAAAACTATGGCATATTTAAAGAAAATCTTCACCCTCATGGTGATTGCTCTCTTGGCTTGCAATTTCACAGCTTGCAGCAGCGACGATGACGCACCCGAGGAAAAAGAAATCGAAGTAACACCTGCCAACATACATGGCACATGGAAGTTGGTGGAATGGAACAATGGTGAGCAGGTGCCTGAAGGCGTGTACTGCTACATCGTCTTCGACCGCAAGGAACAGACATTCAAGATGTATCAGAACTATGACAGTATGTATGGTCGTTTCATCTCTGGAACATTCAATATCAAAAACGACCCTTATCAGGGATACATCATCAAGGGTTACTACGACAATGGTGTGGGCGACTGGCAGAACAGCTACATTGTTAATCGTCTCCTCCCTTCAGGCACCATGACATGGACCGTACAGGGCGATGCTACCAATGTCTGCCGCTATGAGCGCTGCAGCGAGGTGCCTTCTGAGATTGTCAAAGAGACAGAGGGTAAGGCGGAATAATTCCTCCACCCACTCTTTATCGCCCTGAAGAATTTTAAGCTGAGACTACAACTCCAGATAAGTATATCCTGACTGTATTCTTCAAAACTTCCTTATCAGAATGATTGGGATTGTTTTCCTAAACGACTTCAGAGGGCTTTATAACAAACGAAACTGACTCGGTTCCGAACATAGTCTGGAACCGAGTCAGTTTTGTTTTATTTGTGCAATAAACGCCTTAACTTCACTATAAGTTACTGCTTCTATAAGGGGTAAATCAACTCTGAAACAGGAAGAGAATGATGTGATAAAGTTGAGCTATGAGGAGATAGAGAAGAAATACTCCACCTAAACGTCCTACACCACTCACTAACGCCTCGTATACAGCAACTATGCTCTTCAAGCGGTCGCTCATCACGCCGTAACTGACGCTCATCACCATCAGGGAAAAACAACAGTAAGGCACAAGACTGGCAGAGAAACTGCTGGGAAAGAGACCACCCATCACATTGAGCAAGATGGCATGAGGCGCCATGACAAGAGCCAACATGAGGAGAATGAAGAAAATGCCCTCAAAAAGAGCCAAACGCATAGCGATGCGCTGACGATACTCGGAAGCTTTGTAATGCAGAATGCCGCTATGGTCTACGACTCCATAGACAAAAGAGAGAAGTAGGAGCCATACCAACAAAGGCGACTCGATGTTGTCGACAAAGCGGCCAAAGAACCAACGAATACCTCCCGCGCTAAGAAGAGAACGGGAAAAACTGTCGGGCATCGCAGCCGTCAATAGCCACGATGCTAAAATGAGCAACACCTGCCCCACAGCGAGCAGGAATGCCAACCAAGCCAACAGATGATTACTCTTCATCGGCCTTCAGATTATCTACATCGAGGATGTGAAGTTCTAAGGCTCTCACCACCAAACGTGTGGCATTGATACCTATACCATTATTGCCATCAGGGAAGAGTTTCTGTACGAGTTCGTTTTGACGCTTCTCTAAGCTCTTCACACCAAAGGGCATTCCGCGTAAACCTGTGATTTGCTCCTTAGTATAACCTAAAGCCAAATGGCGAAGGAATCGTTCGTCGTACTCATCTATTTCGTAATTGACTAACGCTTCCTGGCGCATCAACTGACTATTAACACTTCGCTTGAAGCGCTCAATAATCTTCTGAAGGATGGGTTGATTAAACACCATCTTCTTACCATTCATACAACTGGCTACATCGCCACGAGTAAGGAGTTCACCACTCTTGAGAATAATGCCATCGCAACCAGCATCAAGCACGTCGACCCACAGTTTCTCGTTGAGTATCTCGCCCGTGAAAATAAGAACTTTCACGGATGGGTAAGTCTCCTTGGTATGACGACAAATCTCTACGCCGATGGTGGTAGAACCACCAAGTCCTAAGTCGAGCAATACCAAGTCGGGCACCTGTTGCTTGATGAGACGCCAGTAAGCGGGTTCGCAGTCTGCGGTACCGATAATTTCGGCTTCGGGAATTTCGTTCTTAAATATACCCTCTGTACCTTTTAGCTCTAAAGGTACGTCTTCGACAATGATTACTTTAAATGGATCCATATTGTTTTTTTATTTTTATCTATTTGAGAAGCTATCTATTTTGAATAGTTAGAGAAGGGTGGGGTTAGCCACCAAATTCCTGTAAATCGTATCAAATCAGATGGAATGATTCACTAATTCCCAAATTCTTGATATTTTTTTAGATATCTCGAATCCTTCGTAACTCATATAACTTCCCATAACTTATCATTTATCATTTAACACTTACATTTCTCCTAAACTCCTCTTCATGTGCCAACTTGGTTGGCAACACAATTTCGATCATGAGTTTGCCGGATGCACTTGATTTAGCTGAAATTCCGCAACCACGCAGATAAGTAACCTCACCTATTTCGCGTACAATCTGTCGGCACAGCAGGTACTTCATGTCATGAGTGAGGGGTGTGAAGAGTTGTTGATGCAACTGCTCGTCATAAGCCACCTCTAACATTTCTACCCAGCAAACAGCATAAGAAGAATCCTTCAAGTCTTCTACTCTGACTTCCACCTTTCCCACCCCTGCGGTGAGAAGGTCGAAAAGATACTGGCGAAGGAACTTGTCGTTCTTCACATTATACTCCACCTGCTCCATGGCCTGTGCACTAAGCAGTGTATAGAGCGACTTATAATAGTCCACCAACTCATGCAACGACTGTACGTCTTCAGGGTCGTTCTCTATGAGTTGACGGATGCGCGAAGGATAATACATCGTTTCGTGCTTCAGAGTGGAGAGACAATTGTCGAGCACAGAGCAAGATATGTGAAGGCGAGCATTCTCATACTCTGCCTTGTTTATCTCGTCGCGAGTTATTTCCATATCGGCAAACTCAGACGCAGTACGCTGCATACTCACAAGAAGGGCTTCTTCTATCTGCTTCACTAAGTCGCCTAACTGAGCACTGAGACCTTGCAATCGAACGCCACGCTGCTGCCATATCTGACGAATGCGACGCAACTTCTCTTCATCTGTTCCGTCGCTAAGCAAAACGCGGTTGATGTCATTGACTTTCTCTACTGCAAAACGATAACTCAAGACGTGGCGGTAATACAACAAATAGTAAGCCAAAGGCAACTGCAAGAGAAGCAGAATGAGTAGCACAATGGCTACAGTCTTCGAGTTTTCTGATACTTGCATCGTACGCACATAGGCCGGCAACATGGAGTCAGCACCCATCTCACGATAGAGTTTCGTATACACCGTATTGTTGCTCTGATAGAGTGCCCACTTATGAAGCGCCAAAGCTGCCACTGCACTCTCGTTGCGAATGTCGAGTATCACATAGTAATTGGTAGGAAAACTATCCTTATACCATAACAATTCGGCAGGCATGACGTCGCTCGGACTTGCTGTCATCAATATGCGGCCTCTGGGATGAACAGAGAGATAGTGCTTATTGAGATAACTGCGAGAAGAATCGGCAAACTGAAGCGTGCGCTCATAGTCTCCGCGTATGTTAGCATAATAGGCTGAATCGGCGAAGACATCTGCTCGCTGAAGATTGAGTGATGCCTGAGACGAACGCCCCACTCCATCGTGCTCATGTTGATGATGCGGAGCAGCCTTCACGGGAGCTGCTGCTGTGAGGAATACAGGAGTTGCTTCCATCGGAACACTAACTCCCAGCATCGTGAATACACTGACGAGGATGACCAAAAGCGTCTTGAGATGACCAATACCCTTGGGCAAGCGGAAAGAGAAACGGCTACCTTGTCCCAATCGACTCTCTGCTGTAATGGTGCAGACAGAGAAGATGCTGCTTATCTTTTTATATTTCTCAATGATACCCTTACAGTTGAGCAATCCAAAACCATGTCCTCCGGTGTAGGTGCGGTCGAAGATATGCTCGAGCTGTTGCTGATCCATCCCTTCGCCCGTATCGGTGATACTGATTTCCACATAGTCGTTTCCACAGGTGGCCTGGATAACAACCTGCCCACCGCTTGGAGTGAACTTGCGAGCATTGTCAGCCATCGTATTGATCATAAAAAGTGTGAGGGTACGGTCAGCCTTCACCACAGCTTCTGTGGGTTGCACGATGAGTTGCACACCCTTTAGGTCAAAATTCATCTTTCCCTTCTGTACGATGTCGAAGAGACTCTGCAGCGAGAAACTATTGATGCGAAGACTGAGTGTTCCTTGTCGCATCTGTATCCACTGCGTGAGCACCTGATTGTACTGATGAATCTTGTCGGTAAGTTCAGCGATATACTGGTAACGCTCTTGTTTAACTTCTTCTGAGTCGGAACCTCGTTGCAGTTGGTTTACCTCGTGTATCATGCGGTCGATAAAAGGTGTGATGCTCTGCACCAATGACACTTTGGCACGCTGCTCGAGATGACGCTTCTTGTTTTCCTTGACATGAAGGAGAGTCATCTGAAGGTCTTCATCAAGTTCTTCTTTTTGTTCCTTCAACTCTCTGAGCGTCTGTTCCTTACTTCTCTTCCACTCTTGCAATGGTTCGAGTAACGAGGTCATTGACTCACGACGCACACTGCGTCGACGCATACGATCGAAAAGATAAAGCAAGAAGACTACTATTACTATCATTCCGATAACAGCAGCAATCATCCAGTTGAGCAAAACAGCATTATTATCAAGTAAGGCTGCTCGAGCTTCAAGCTGTCGGTCTTGGCGGGTACGTTCCTGAAGATCAAGATACTGGTTGCGATAGTAATCACTATGCTGCTTGTCATCCATGGCTGAATAGACCAAGCAGAGGCGCTCGGAGATGGAAGCCACCAAATCGGGGGCGGCAAGGATGGCAGGATGGTCATTGAGAGCGTGCTGCAAACAAGACTCTGCTGAGAGATAGTCGCCAATAGCCCAATAGCACTCTGCCAGCGTACGGTGGGCACCAGCTATCTGATAGACATCTCCATAAGAGGTGAAGAGATTGAGCGACATTTGCGCCAAGTTGCCAGCCAAGAGGCTGTCGGGCACTTGATCGACATTAATATACTTGATATAGGGTTGATTGTTGCGAATGAGGTATCGACGTAAACTCTCGTCTTGCAAATGTTCGCTAAGTGCTTGCAAGGCGTTGGCTTGCCAATAGGGATAGGTAGGCCCCGAACAAGCTAACATGAAGCAGCGCATGAGATAATCGAACTCTGTCTGTGCGATTTCTTCTGCTGTACCATTTACTACAGCGCCACCCGAACCTATATTGTACAAATAGTTGAGATACTGAGCTGTATCAGCTTCCAAGGCATCGGCATCTATATCGTTGAGTGCCTGCAACATGGGTTCTTCTTGGCGTACATAATAAAAATAGGTGGCTGCTACAATATCAAACTCGGAACGGGCATAGAGAGCACGCCTGCGCTCTCGGTCGGGCAGATTATCGGCTTCTTCGCCTATGCGATTGAGCAGACGCATCGCTTTTTCACGATAAGCATAGAAGTCCTTATTGCGCGATTCACGCTGGCAGAGCCGCATGTTCTGTATGTGAGCAATGAGAATCTCTATCTGGTTGTCGCTACGACGCTCTACCTCATCCAAATGACTGCGTGCATACTGATATTGCATCTTGGCTATGGCGACAAAAGCCATATTGTTGTGGGCCTCTGCATAACCAGCAGGATAATCATCGGCAAGCTTCATGGCTCGCTGTGCAAAAACTTGCGTGGAATCAAGGTTGCGATAATGATAGGCATAAGATAGGGAATTCAACTCGTCAACTTCTTGCTTATGCGAGGGTGAACAAGCTGAAAAGAAAAACAGCGCTATCATCAAAAAGGTGATAGCGCTGTTGTATAAACGATAATATGTATTTCTAAAAAAAATCAATATTAGAAACGCATGAAATTAAGCGCGAGCCTTTGCGATGTAACCCAAAGCCTCCTGGCACTTAGCTGTCACAGCAGCCCAATCACCAGCAGCTACAGTCTCCTTAGGGAAGAGCTTAGAGCCCATACCTACACAGAGAACACCAGCCTTAATCCAAGGAGTAAGGTTCTCCTCTGTTGGCTCTACAGCACCTGTTACCATAATGTTGCTCCAACGCAATGGTGCCATCACGTTCTTTACAAATGAAGGACCACCTACGTTACCTGCAGGGAACACCTTTGTAACGTCGCAACCTGCTGCCTGAGCATTGTTGATCTCAGTTACAGAACCGCAACCTGGTGAATAAGGAACGAGGCGACGGTTGCATACAGGAGCTATCTCTGGGTTGAAGTTAGGACCTACGATGAAGTTGGCACCCAACTGGAGATACAAAGAAGCTGTACCAGCGTCTACTACTGTACCTGCACCAAGAATCATCTCAGGACACTCCTTATCGGCCCACTTTACCAACTCACCGAAAATCTCGTGAGCGAAGTCACCACGGTTAGTAAACTCGAATACACGAACACCACCCTCGTAACAAGCCTTGATAACGTTCTTGCAAATCTCGATATCTTTATTAAAGAATACAGGTACCATACCAGTAGCCTTCATAGCTGCCATCACCTGCATTTTGCTAAACTTTGCCATTTTATTATCTATTATATTTGTTTTAAAGAACGAAAAGCAAATGAATTTTTCACTCTTCGTTCTTCATTCTTCACTAAAAATTATCTCTGAACGCGACCATTAGCGTTGCCACCTGCCAAACTCTCAACCTCATCAACAGATACCAAGTTGAAGTCGCCAGGGATAGTGTGCTTCAATGCAGAAGCTGCTACTGCAAACTCGAGAGCCTCAGCCTGATTAGGCTTAGTAAGCAAACCGTGGATCAAACCACCTGAGAAAGAGTCACCACCACCTACACGGTCGATGATAGGATTGATATCGTAGTGCTTGCTCTGATAGAACTCCTCACCATTGTAGATAAGAGCCTTCCAACCGTTGCGAGTTGCAGAGAGTGACTCACGCAAAGTTGAAACAACATACTTGAAGCCAAACTCCTTCATCATACCCTGGAAAATGCCATAGTAGCCCTCAGCATCTGTCTTACCACCTTCTACGTCAGCGTCTGGCTTGAAGCCCAAGCAGAGCTGTGCGTCTTCTTCGTTACCAATGCATACGTCAACATACTGCATCAAAGGACGCATTACAGAGATAGCCTTCTCAGAAGTCCAAAGCTTCTTGCGGAAGTTGAGGTCAACAGAAACTGTTACACCATGACGCTTAGCAGCCTCACATGCCAATTTAGTCAACTCAGCAGCCTTGTCGCTGATGGCAGGAGTAATACCACTCCAGTGGAACCACTGAGCACCTTCCATGATCTTATCAAAATCGAAATCAGATGGATCAGCCTCAGCGATAGAACTGTGAGCACGGTCGTAGATAACCTTAGAAGGACGCATAGAAGCACCTGTCTCAGCATAATAAAGACCTACACGCTCACCACCACGAGCAATGAAATCGGTATTAACACCATAACGACGAAGAGCATTCACTGCAATCTGACCTATCTCGTGCTTAGGCAACTTAGAAACGAAGTAAGCCTCGTGACCATAATTAGCAACGCTTACAGCTACGTTAGCCTCACCACCACCAGGGATGATGCGGAATGAATCACTCTGAATGAAACGATCATTGCCTTCGGGTGATAAACGAAGCATAATCTCACCTAATGTTACAATTTTTGCCATTGTTTTGATAGTTTTTAATTTATTTGTTTGTTATTGTTAGATTAATTCTCCTTAATGGATATTTTCATGGGGCAAAAATAAGCCTTTTTTCTTGAATAAAGAAATAAAAACGACTTTTTTTTTGTTTTTATAGCAAAAAACACGCTGTGCATTCGCACAATTCGATTTTTTATTGTAAATTTGCCCCAAAATAAAGTGTTGTGGTCGCACACAACACAAGACACAGGGATAAGAATAATCATTTTTGTGGTTTTGCACAGCGACTGAATGAACATGCACAGATAACTGCATATAATATAAGGTGCGCGAAGAATCACATAAAAAAAACAAACGGATAAAAACAATGGCCGAAAAAATCAGAATCAAAGACATTGCTGAAAGAGCAGGCGTTTCGGTGGGTACCGTGGACAGAGTACTGCACGACCGCCCTAATGTTTCGGAGCCAGCCCGAAAGAAGGTGGAACAAGCCCTCAAGGAGATGAATTACCAGCCCAACATGTATGCAAGTGCCTTGGCATACAACAAGCAGTACACATTCTATATGTTGCTGCCCAAGCATGAGTCAGAAGCTTACTGGGAGGAAATCGAAGAGGGTGCTCGCAAATGTGAAGACATGAGGCGCGACTTCCATATCGACGTAGAAATTAGATTCTTCGAGCGCTCGAATGATGATTCTTTCAGAGAAAGAGCTAACGAGATTCTACAGTCCCAACCAGAAGGAGTCGTTGTTGTACCATCATCTCTTGATGTTACCAGGGAGTTTACCGACCACTTGCACAATAAAAATATCCCCTTTGTCTTACTCGACTCGTATATGCCCGACCTGAAGCCATTGTCATTCTATGGTCAGGATTCATTCTGTAGTGGATTCTTTGCTGCTAAAATGTTGATGATGATCGCCAACAAAGAAACAGAAATCATGCTCATGAGACAAACGCTGAATGGACGCGTGATGAGTAAGCAGCAAGATAACCGTGAAGTGGGATTCCTTCACTACATGCACGATCACTTTCCCCATATTCAGGTCATCGACCTCGACTTGCCTCTTAATGGCTCACGAGCAGAATACAATAAGATGTTGGAGAACTTCTTCTCTACACATCCACAAATACATCACTGCATCACGCTGACATCCAAGGCACACATCGTGGGTGACTTCTTATTGAAAACGAATCGACGCAATGTGCAGATAATGGGATACGACATGGTGGAAAAGAATGCACGCTGCTTGCGTGAGGGAAGCATCTCATTCTTAATAGCTCAACATGCTTATATGCAAGGGTACTCTTGTATCGACACCCTATTCCAGGCCATCGTGCTCAAAAAGAAGGTTAATCCAGTAAACTACATGCCCATCGAACTCCTCATGAAGGAAAACGTGGACTTCTATCGTAGAACGCAGCTGTAATTTAAAGGGAAAAAAGTAAAAAGGTAAAAAAGTAAAAAGGTAAAACAAGAGAATGAGTAAAAAGACATTGTCTGCTTTAAGGTTAATCCTTCAAGCATGAGTCTTGACTACTTTGACAACTTCAACTCCTTTTACTTCTCAAAAAGTACTTTTACTCTAATAATACAGCATTACTTCGGCGAACAAGACTTTAGATATAAACATTTTACATATAAAAACAACCTACAAAGATGAAACAATCAAGCTTTATCAAAATCAACCCTGCCGACTCGGTAGTGGTTTGCCTTCGTCCCTTCAAACAGGGCGAAACAATCGAGGTAGATGGCAAGACCATCACCTTATTGCAGGACACACCTGCTGGTCACAAGGTGCTTATCAACGATGCCACAGAAGGTACTGACATCTTAAAATACGGCTACCCTATCGGTCACGCAAAGAAGGACCTCAAGCAGGGTGAATGGGTCAACGAGAATAATCTCAAGACCAATCTGGCAGGTACATTGGAATATACTTACAACCCTGTGTCTGAAACACTGAACATAGCCAACGAGAATCGCACCTTTAAGGGCTACGTACGTAAGAATGGTGAAGTAGGTGTGAGAAACGAGATTTGGGTCGTTCCTACTGTGGGATGTGTGAATGGTATTGCCGAGAAACTTGTCGAACTGCTGAAGCAGGAAACTAAGTGCGAGGGCGTGGATGCCATCCATGCTTGGCATCACAACTTTGGTTGTTCACAGCTCTCTGGCGACCACGAAAACACACGCAAGGTGCTGCGCGACATCTGTCTGCACCCTAACGCTGGTGCCGTACTCGTTCTCTCTTTGGGATGTGAGAACAATCAGCCAGATGACTTTATGAAGATGCTCGGCAACTACGACCAAGACCGCATCAAACTCTTGGTGACACAGAAGGTGGAAGGCGACGAACTGGAGGAAGGCATGAAACTGCTGCGTGAACTCTATGCTCAGGCAAAGGAAGACAAGCGCGAGGAAGTATCTGTAAGCAAACTGCGCGTAGGCTTGAAGTGTGGTGGCTCTGATGGATTCAGCGGCATCACTGCCAACCCATTGGTAGGCGAATTCTCCGATTGGCTCGTAGCACAGGGTGGTACATCTATCCTCACCGAGGTGCCTGAGATGTTTGGTGCAGAAACCATACTGATGAACCGTTGTGAGAACAAGGCTCTCTTCGACAAGACTGTGCATCTCATCAACGACTTCAAGGAGTACTTCCTTTCACACGGAGAGCCTGTAGGCGAGAATCCATCTCCAGGCAACAAGGCTGGTGGTATCTCTACCCTCGAAGACAAGGCTCTCGGATGCACCCAGAAGTGCGGTCGTGCTCCCGTCAGCGGTGTACTGCAGTATGGTGACCGTTTAGAGACAACAGGTCTCAACCTGCTCTCTGCTCCAGGAAACGACCTCGTAGCTTCCACAGCTCTTGCCTCTGCTGGTTGCCAGTTGGTACTCTTCACTACCGGACGTGGTACGCCATTTGGTACATTCGTTCCTACAATGAAGATTTCTACCAATAGTACACTCTACCATAACAAGCCCAACTGGATTGACTTCAACGCTGGCGAACTGGTAGAAGGCACAGATATGAAAGAACTGGTCAATAAGTTTATCGACAAGATTATCGCTGTAGCCAATGGTGAAGAAGCTCGCAACGAGCACAATGGCTATCGTGAAATCTCTATCTTTAAGAATGGTGTAACGCTGTAACACTATAGCGCCAAACTCAAATATTCAACTATGAGCAATAAGAAAGGATTACTGGCACTCTCACCACTGTTTCTACTGATCGTGATGATAACACTCTTCACCGTACACTCGGTGAAGAGTCAGGGAGATGGCGACAATCTGTCGCTCACCGTAGCATTCATGATAGCCAGCATCTACGCCGTGGCTATTTCGGGTGGGCTGCCCATTAAGAAGCGCATCGACACCTATAGCCGAGGGGCAGGAGCCAGCAATCTGATGCTTATGCTCTGGATCTATGTGCTGGCAGGAGCGTTTGCTGCATCCGCCAAGGCTATGGGGGCTGTCGACGCCACCGTCAACTTGGCGCTCAACATCCTTCCTGCCAGCATGATTCTACCAGGCTTGTTCTTAGCAGCTTGTTTTATCTCGCTCTCCATCGGAACCAGCGTGGGAACAGTAGTGGCACTCGTGCCTATCGCCGCAGGATTGGCTAACTCTGTAGATGCCAACCTCGGACTCACCGTAGCAGTTATCGTGGGAGGAGCTTATTTTGGAGACAACCTCTCCTTCATCTCCGATACTACCGTAGTAGCTACACAGACGCAAGAATGTCGTATGAGTGACAAATTTCGCATCAACTCGCTCATCGTCATACCTGCTGCTGTCGTGATTCTCATCGTCTATGCCATTATGGGAGCAGGAACCAAGGCACCTACACAGGTAGGAGATGTTGATTTCGTCAAGGTCATTCCTTATCTCTTGGTACTCATCACCGCTATTGCTGGCATGAATGTCATGGCAGTACTCACCATGGGCACACTACTCTGTGGAGCTATCGGTATCATCGAAAACATGCTGGGCATTCCTGGAGCTTACAACCTCTACGGATGGTTCTCTGCCATGGGAAATGGAGTCATCGGTATGGGCGAACTTATCATTATAGCTATGATGGCAGGCGGAATGCTCGAAACCATCAGAGAGAATGGCGGAATCAACTATATTATCAATAAAATTACGGCTCATGTCAACAGTAAGCGAGGAGCCGAATTGTCGATTGCAGCACTCGTCTCGTTTGTCAACATCTGTACTGCCAATAATACCGTTGCTATCCTCACTGTAGGAAATATCTCAAAAAAGATAGGCGACAAGTTCGGCGTTGACAACAGAAAAGCTGCCAGCATCCTCGACACCTTCTCGTGTACAGTGCAAGGTCTCATTCCCTATGGCGTACAGATGCTCTTAGCGGCAGGACTGGCACACATCAGCCCCATCAATATCCTCCCCTACCTCTTTTATCCCATGGCCATCGGCATAGCTGCCCTTCTCGCTATCCTCTTCAGATACCCCAAAAGATATAGCTAAAGGAGTTAATACAAATGACCAGCTAAACAAATACACAAAATAATGAGAATGGACTTTTTGCAGCGCAATCTTTTCGCACAACTTCGAAACGAACATTTCGGAACTAAAGAGCAATTGGAACCAATGACTTCCTTTAAACGAAAAAGGATAGCTCTGATGATGAGAAACCTCAAAGAGGTTCCTGCAGGTGCTGTCTTGATGAACAACGGGTTCTTAAACCGAAGACTCATCAAGATACAGAAACAAGAACGCCATTCCATAGACACCTCGAAAGAAACCATTTATCTCTTACGACTACTGGTAAGCAACGTAAACGGCATCTTGTCAAACGGCATCAGCATCAGAGGAATCATACAGCTGGGACAATATCTCCGCTCACGAGGCGATAAAGTGGACTTTGTGAAGCTCGAATCTTGGCTACGAAAACTACGCATACAGCGTATGGCACAGCTCGAAGGCAGCGTACTCATAACATTCTTCAAATTCGAGAAAGATGAAATACCCTTTGTTCACCATATAGAGAAAGGAGCCTATAAGCTCACGCTGCGATCCTTATACTACAATACATTAGAGGCAAGGGACATCGAATTCGAACAAACTGCTTCTGGATTTGTTCGTACTACAGGAGGTACGATGCGAAAAAGCCTCAGACGAAGTATGAGATTTCTTAGCTATGCCCCTATAGAGACCATCAGCAACTTTACCAACAAGGTTTTTCGCTCGCTGTCTGAAATAGAAGAGTAAAATATATCTAAAAAAACAAGACTTATGTGGCAGATAGCATGATTTTTAGTAACTTTGCAAATATGAAAAAAATCATTATAACTATTATCACCACCATAATCACCCTCTGTAGCCATGCACAAATCGTACAGTGCGAGGACACCTGCCAGCATGTACATGGCATCGACCTAAGCCATTATCAAGGTAATGTGTTTTGGGAAACAGTAGGGGACAACTCCAAGATGGCGTATGTCTATCTAAAGGCCACAGAGGGCGGTACCAATGTAGATAGTAAATACAAACAGAATATTGACCTTGCTCATCGTTATGGACTCAAGGTTGGTTCCTATCATTTCTATCGAGCACGCATCCCTCAACAGACTCAACTTGAAAACTTCATGGCGCAATGCCGACCTGGCGACCAAGACCTGCTCCCCATGATCGACGTAGAGACGAAAAGCGGACTCAACACCGAAGAGTTTTGCGATTCACTCTTTAAGTTTCTGCTACTTGTAGAGAAAGCCTACAGACAGAAACCACTCATCTATACTGGTGCCAATTTCTACGACCATTACCTATTAGGAAAACTCGATAGTTATAAGCTCATGATAGCTCAATACACTAAGCGCGAACCCGTCCTCAAAGACGGGCGCGACTTTGAGATGTGGCAGTATACTGGTAAAGGAAGGCTCAATGGTATCAATGGCTATGTAGATAAAAGCCGATTCATGGGTAATCACCGACTGCGAGAAATACGTTTCCGACATAGATAATATAATACACTAAATCATTAAACATATTATAAAAATGGCAATTATAAAATGTCCTGAGTGCGGACACCCTGTAAGCGACAAAGCACCCACCTGCCCCACTTGTGGCGTAGAGATTGTTGGCAAAACCATAACTTGTGCCAACTGCGGAACTACCTATTTTAAAGACCAGGCTCTATGCCCCAACTGTCATTGTCCGAATCCTCTTAACGCTGCTACATCTCCCCTACCATCAATACAGACTGCTACCCTTTCGCAGGAATCCAATTCCACACAGAGTACTTCTGAGCATGAGAGTAGCACATCTGAGAAGAAAAACAACCGCTTCATTTGGATTATATCATTCGTCATAGCTCTCATCATCTGCGGAACACTGTATTATTTCTACCACAGCGCAAGCCAACAGCAGGAAGAAGAAGCGTATGAATATGCCATGAAGAGCAACGACCCCGATGTATTGCAGAGCTATCTCGAAACCTACAAGGATGCCGACCAAGCTCACATCGACTCCATCATGTCGCACCTCAACATGCTCAAGACTTTAGATACCGAATGGACCAATGCTATTGTCAGTGGTTCTAAGGAAGCTATAGAAGCTTATCTGCAAAAATACCCCAACTCGCCTTATCGACAGGAGGCCTGGAACAAAATTGACTCCATAGATTGGCAGATTGCAAAGAAGGCTGACACTGCAGAAGCTTACCAGACCTATCTCGACGAACATACCGATGGCTCACACATCGAGGAGGCTGAAAACGCAATGAAGAAAGCCAAGAGCCGCGACCTGCAGCCTGAGGAGAGCCAGATGGTAAGTAGCCTCTTCCGTAAGTTTTTCCAAAGCATCAACACACGAAACGAAGATGGCCTTACTGCTACTTGCGAGGATGTGTTATCATCACTCTTAGGCAAACCCGCAGCCACCAAGAGCGACGTGCTCACCTTCATGAATAAACTATACAAAGAAGACATCACCAACATGATATGGCGCATCAACAATGACTACCAAATCAAGAAACGTGAGGTGGGAGACGAGGAATACGAGTATCAGGTGGTCTTCACCGCTCGACAAGAGGTTAGTCGTAACGATGGAAGCACCCAGGAGGGTAACTTCAAAATCAGCGCTACCGTTTCGCCAGATGGTAAAATCTCTGCTTTCAATATGGCCAGAATTGAGATGTAATAGCATTCCCTATAACAAAAACGTAAAAACGAATAAGCGTATACTCTATATTATATTGGGTATACGCTTATTTCTTTATTTACATACGGGATTTCAAATAACGGAACTACAACTGTTGGACAACCGCACAACAGCCATCGAACAGTTAGACATCATCTGTTAGACAGCTGCACAACAGCTGTTGTGCGGTTATAAGAGCTATCCTTTACAAAGACTCATACTACCATCTCACACAACTCAAGTCAACTTTCTCAATACTTTTGCAAGTTCTTATTACCGTGATTACTATTCATTACTGCTTTGATTCCCATAAAAAACAACTGCTATACCTCTTTATCATGCACATTATTTGGCGCTTCGATAATAAAAGTTTACCTTTGCAACGACAAACATAAAAAACATTCTATGGCTATTAAATACGAGATACATTATCTCCCCAACGCAGCGGGCAAAGACGAGACACGTAGGTTTGCCCATATCTTCGAACAACCCGCCTCTACAGAGAAGCAAATGTTAGAGAATATAGAACAAAAAAGTGGCTTAACAAAAGGTGTAGTGGCTGCTGTGCTGTCGCATCTACGCGACATCGTCGAGGAAGACTTGATGGAGGGCAAACGGGTAAACATCCCTGAAATCGGTTTTCTCTCCCTCTCCACCAGCCTACAAATGGACGAACTGAAACCAGACAGCAAAGTACGTTCAGAGTATGTGAATGTTCGTGGCATCAAGTTTAGACCTACTAATGATCTCTTGGAAAAAATAAAGAGACACACGCATTTCGAAAAATCACATTATACTTCTCGCTCCTACCCTTTCTCTGAAGAAATGCTGAAAGAGAAAATCAAGGAGTACCTACAAACTCATCGTTCTATCAGTCGTCGAGTATTAGAAAAAGAATTCTATATCCGCAAGCAGACCGCCCTCAACTGGCTAAACAAGTTGGTAGATTCTGGCTTCCTCATCCGCGAAGGCGCGAAGACTGCTCCCTTTTATTTTCTGGCAAAGGAATAATCACTATTGCATGACAAAAATCAAACAACAATATCAAAATGGGGTACTAACTGCAATCAGTCATATATTGAAAATTTGATAAAAATATCTCGATTGTACAAGTCGAATTTTCGGATATTTTAATAGTAGATAATCTTAAAAATAAGAATATAATGGAAGAGGAAAAGGACATACCTGTAAACAATGCTCAACTGGTCGCAAATTGTGACCAGTTGACTTCTGTTGAAAATAAAATATTGACAATCCGTGATGTTCAAGTCATATTAGACAGAGACCTCGCCGACTTGTATAACGTTGAGACTAAGCGACTTAACGAACAGGTCAGACGTAACATTTTAAGATTTCCAAAAAACTTTAGATTCCAGCTCACACTGAATGAATTTCAAGAACTGGTCGCAAATTGCGACCGGTTCAGTAGTCTCAAGCATTCTACAGTCTGTCCATTTGCATTTACGGAACAAGGAGTTGCCATGTTAGCCTCTGTACTAAGAAGCGAAACTGCCATTCGTGTCAGCATCCGTATCATGGATGCTTTTGTATCCATGCGCCATTTCTTGATAAACAATGCAGATGTGTTCAGAAGATTGTCAACTATCGAATATCACCAGCTTGAAATGATGCAACACCAACAAGAATCAGACAAGCGTATTGATGAAGTGTTCCGAAGACTTGACGAAGGAAGCGTTCAGCCAAAGCAAGGAATATTCTATGATGGGCAAGTATATGATGCCTACACGTTTGTTTCAGATTTGGTAAAGAGCGCCAAAAGAAGCATAGTACTGATAGACAATTATGTCGATGAAACTGTTCTCACCTTGCTGGACAAAAGAATCATTGGCGTAACTGCTGACATTTATACTCAACAAATCAATCAACAACTACATCTTGATATCAACAGACACAACAGCCAATATCCACCTATCAATGTAAGTGTGTTTCGCAGGTCACACGACAGATTCTTATGTATTGATGATGTCGTATATCATATAGGTGCGTCCATTAAGGACTTGGGCAAGAAATGGTTTGCCTTTGCTAAAATGGAAGTATTGACACCTGCGGAATTAATCGCAAAAATCAATGAATAACAATTGCTGCATTAAGCAGCAAATTAAGTAATGTTTCAACTATGACAACAGAAAGCAACACATCAATAATACATTCTAATTTCTTCACGAACAAGAATGGCAATACCCTCATGAAAGAATTTGAGGGCATATTGCAGCATAACCAATACATCAAGAATCTTGATGCTGTAGTCGGATTTTTGAGAGCATCTGGTTATTTTTCTTTGCGTCCATTTTTGGACAATATAAATAGAGTTAGAATTCTCATCGGAATTGATGTGGATAAATACATTGCACAAGCTGCAAACCAAGGAAAGATTTTCTTTGGTGCGGAAGAGGAAGTAAGAGAAGAGTGCTTGCGAAAAATCCGTAGAGATATAGAAAGTTCCAATTACAAGAAAGAAGTAGAAGACGGAATATTCCAAATGATTCAAGACTTGATTGATGGAAAGCTTGAACTTCGTGCGCATCCATCAAAAAAGATTCATGCAAAATTGTACATTCTTTATCCTGACGATTTCAACCAATATTCCCAGGGTGTCGCCATTACAGGCTCAAGCAACTTGTCTGGTAATGGACTTGGCATATCTGAGGATAAACAGTATGAGTTTAATGTAAAACTGGATAGATATGATGATGTTAAGTTTGCAAAGGAAGAATTCGAGCTATTGTGGAAAGAAGCAGAAGGATGCGCCATAACAACAGAAGATGTAAAGGCCTCTGTTGACAGAACATATTTGAAAGGAGATGTAAAGCCTTATGACCTTTACATCAAGATGCTCATGGAATATTTTTCTGACCGCGTTTTAGCGACAGATGATAATAATCCATTTGATATGCCTGAGGGTTATACCAAGTATGACTATCAAATGGATGCAGTAGTTGAAGGCTATCAAAAGCTGATTAGATATGATGATCGAATAAGCTCAGCCGTTCTTGTACGCTCGTCTTCTGTCTGACAATTCGCAAGAATCTCATTACGTTTCTCTGTTGATATAATAAAGGCTTCATTATATCCAGTTAGAACTCCACGATAAATGTTTATGTCCCAATCTTTGAGAGGCGTACCTACTGCTTCTATCTTACGCTTGATGCTTTGCTCAATAGGAGACAGAATAACCCAAGAGTCAGAGTTGGAGAACTCGCACACTGACCCGCTTTGCTGCACGAAAACGCTCATTTCTCTGCTGTCAAAAAGAACTTTATGTATCTGTCAAGTGTATTTCGGTCGACCTTGCACAACTTTGCTATCTTTCGCTTGGAAACATTTGCCTTAAGAAGTTCTTTGATAAGAGTTTCTTTTCCGTAAAGCTTATACTTTTCAGGAGAACTCTTTCTTCCCTTTGGTCGACCGAGCGTAACGCCCTCTGCTTTCTTTCTTGCCAAAGCTTCCTTTGTGCGTTGGCTGATAAGGTTACGCTCTATCTCTGCTGAAAGTCCAAAGGCAAAAGCAAGCACTTTGCTTTGAATATCATCGCCGAGTCGGTAATTGTCCTTAATAGTCCAGACACGACACTCCTTAGTCATACAGATATTAAGTATCTCCATAATCATAAAGAGGTTTCGCCCGAGACGTGACAACTCAGCGCAAATAATAAGGTCGTCCTTGTTTACTCGCTTCAATAGTTTGCCAAGCTCACGCTTGTTGTACGCCTTTGTACCACTGATAGTTTCTTCTATCCAACCATCGATAGAAAGATTGTTTTGCTTGCAAAAATTGTTAATTTCGAAGCGTTGATTTTCAACAGTCTGTTTATCACTGCTGACACGAATGTAACCATAAATCATAGCTTATTATTTATTTTGTGATATACTTATATTTATAACAAGACTATGAATAATAATTCAAATATATGTGTTAATTATATTTATTGTTGTCCAATAAAACTTTTGCAAGGATCATAAATTAAAGAGTATATTCATATCTGCGTTTGCGTATGTACATAAAAATGCAAAAGTAAAATTCATATAATCACTATATACGACAAATCCGCAACTTATAACCCTATAAGTTGCGGATTTGGTAAATATAAAAAGGAATATTACATCCCTATCTCACGCTCGCTATTGAGGAATAAGCTACAGGATGAATTATTTCACTTGAGCCCCCCAATATTTCACGTATTTGATTTTCTTGCCCTTAGTTATAGTGGGCTTATCCCACTTACCACCTAAGATGAGAATGGTAGTTTTCTTGCCTACGGGGGCTGCATCTAATGCTTCCTGAAGAGACATATAGTTGCCACGGCCCTGTGCAGATACAACATAATCGTAGTGGCGAATATGCTTACGAAGAGCAGGTACTACACGACCAATCTCATCGACCAATGCGCCTGCAACGACACGTGCTCCATACACATTATAATGCGTATTATCCATGCGCCCCTGAGGAATACTTGCCACCTCACCTGGCTTGAACCACATATGCAAGCTACGACTTCCTTTCACCCCTAAAGAAGTCTCAATGTCGTGAGTAATTTTGGTGGCATCGACAAAAGGCACATTCAACTCCTGTGCTACTCTACGAGGAGCTACAACGTAAGCGCCATGGGTGTCTATAAGAGTGTCACTGTTTATTTTCTCTTCTCCATCGAAAACGGTCTTGCGAAGCTTTTCATCATCATCATTCTTCAAATTCTCTGCATACCAGCAACGACGAACCACAGAATTGAACAATACAGGAATGCCACCCTTTTGACGGGTTTCCTCTACAAAACGGCGCAAATTGGCATCAAAGGTAGAACCCGGATCGGTATGACGATTAGGCTTTGGCTTTTCATCATTATGCCCAAATTGGATGAAAACATAGTCACCTGGCTTCAGTTTGTCGAGAACCTTCTGCCAGCGTCCTTGGTCAATAAAACTCTTCGAACTGCGACCATTCACAGCATGATTATCTACCAAGATTTTATCATCAAAAAAGCCCTGCAACACCATTCCCCATCCTCGTTCAGGATTATCCTTAAAGTCAGCTTTCTCTGCTGCTGTAGAGTCACCGATGACAAAAATAGTTGTGGTTTTAGTGCTTGACGTCATAAGACACAACGTCATTACAATGCATAATAAAAGGGATAATTTTTTCTTCATTATTTTTTTTGCTTTGTTTTTATAGTTTCGTTATTAAAAGTCCATGACCTGCTCACGCAGCTCATGGACAAAATACTATTGTCTTCACTCTTGAAAACTATTTATAAAAAAAACTTTCTTGTTGAATTATTAAAGCAGAAGTCCTTACTCCTACTTCACGGCAGCAATTAACTCCTCGGTTGTTACGAGAGTCTGCTCTCCGCTTTCCATATTTTTCAGAGTCACCTGTCCTGCAGCCATCTCATTCTCACCTGCAAGTACTACAAATGGAATGTTCTTGGCATTAGCATAACTCATCTGTTTCTTCATCTTTGCCTTGTCTGGGAAGATTTCTGCACGTATACCAGCTTGACGAAGCTTACCTACGATAGGAAGACAATATGCAGTCTCTTTCTCACCAAAATTGATAAACAAAACCTGGGTAGAATTAACTGCCTCCTTAGGATAAAGGTCGAGCGCATTCAGCACATCATAGATACGATCAGCACCAAAACTGATACCAACTCCACTGAGTCCTGGGAGTCCGAAGATTCCTGTTAGATTGTCGTAACGTCCACCACCAGTAATACTTCCCATTGGGGTATCGAGAGCCTTTACCTCAAAAATAGCACCGGTATAATAGTTTAAGCCACGAGCCAAAGTAAGGTCGAGTTCTATCTCGTTGTGCAGACCTACTGTCTTTAATGTGTCAAGGATAAAGCGAGTTTCCTCTACACCCTTCAGTCCAATTTCAGAACCTGCGAGTACCTGTGAAATGACTTCCAACTTTTCCTCATTAGAACCAGAGAGTGAGATGATAGGTTGCAACTTCTCGATAGCCTCTTCGGAGATACCATCGTTACGCAATTCCTCATTTACCTTATCAAGACCAATCTTGTCGAGCTTATCAATAGCGACTGTAATGTCTACTATCTTTTCAGCCTCACCAATAACCTCTGCTATACCGGTAAGAATCTTACGGTTATTGATCTTGATGCACACACGTACTCCAAACTTGGTAAACACGGTGTCAACAATCTGCATCAACTCTACCTCATTAAGCAAAGAATCTGAACCCACCACGTCGGCATCACACTGATAGAATTCGCGGTAACGTCCCTTCTGTGGACGATCAGCTCGCCATACAGGTTGTATCTGATAACGCTTAAAAGGCAACTGTAATTCCTCACGATGCTGCACCACGTAACGGGCAAAAGGAACAGTAAGATCGTAACGCAATCCCTTCTCACAGAGCTTGGCAGCCAACTTGAGAGAGTTAAGTGAATGAAGGTCCTCATCACTCACCTTATTCATATAGTCACCTGAATTCAATATTTTAAAGAGCAGTTTGTCACCCTCCTCGCCATACTTACCCATCAGTGTCTGAAGGGTTTCCATTGCAGGAGTTTCAATCTGCTGGAATCCATAAAGGGCATAGACTTCCTTGATGGTGTCGAAGATATAGTTGCGTTTCGCCATCTCAACAGGACCGAAGTCGCGTGTACCCTTAGGGATACTTGGTTTCTGAGCCATTTATTATTGTTTAATATTTATAGTTTAATACTCAATGCTTAGTGCTATGTTCACCCTATGAGCAAACGATAACACTAAACATGAAACACTATTAATTAATTAATTTATTTACGTACGATGGTCTGAGCACGATCAGGACCAATAGAGATGATACCAATACGTGTCTCGAGAAAATCCTCAACAAAGGCTACATAATCCTTGAACTCCTGTGGGAACTCATCCTCAGAGGTAAACTTTGTCATATCCGTGTTCCAACCTTTAAACTCCTTGTATACAGGCTCAACATCGTCAATCTCGTATGGGAAGTCGGTTGTTACAGTGCCATCCTTCAACTTATAAGCCACACAAGCCTTGATGGTTTCGAAACTGTCGAGCACGTCGCTCTTCATCATAATCAGCTCGGTAACACCATTCACCATAACAGAATATTTCAACTGTACCAAGTCGCACCAGCCACAGCGACGCTCACGACCGGTTACAGCACCATACTCATGACCCAAATCACGAATCTTGGCACCAGTCTCATCGAAGAGTTCTGTAGGGAAAGGACCTGCACCCACACGAGTACAATATGCCTTCATGATACCATAGACATTACCAATCTTGTTAGGTCCGATACCCAAACCTATACAAGCACCAGCACAGATGGTGTTAGAAGAAGTAACAAAAGGATAAGAACCAAAGTCTACGTCAAGCATAGTTCCCTGAGCACCCTCGCAAAGAATATTCTTGCCTGAACGCAACACCTTGTTGATTTCCACCTCACTATCTACGATACGGAACTGCTTAAGGTATTCGACGCCCTCCATCCAAGTCTTTTCTACGTCAGTGATATCGAAGTCGGTATAACCAAGAGATGCGATCTGCTTAAGATGCAAAGCCTTATGTGCTTCATACTTAGCCTCAAAGTTTTCCAAGATATCACCTACACGCAAACCAGTACGGCTCACCTTGTCGGTATAAGTTGGCCCTATACCCTTACCAGTAGTTCCTACCTTGTTCTTACCCTTAGAAGCTTCAATGGCAGCGTCGAGCACACGATGAGTAGGCATAATGAGATGGGCTTTCTTAGAAATGAAAAGACGACTCTTCAAGTCGTGACCGCTTTTTTCAAGATCTTTGGCCTCCAGCATAAAAAGGTCGGGAGCCAATACCACACCATTACCAATGATGTTTACCTTGCCACCCTGGAAAATTCCTGATGGGATGGAGCGGAGAACATACTTCTGTCCTTCAAACTCTAAAGTATGACCAGCGTTGGGACCTCCCTGAAAACGCGCAATGACATCATACTTAGGGGTCAATACGTCAACCACCTTTCCTTTACCTTCATCGCCCCACTGCAAACCGAGCAGGACATCTACTTTACCTGTGTTCATTTTTATATTGTTTTTATTCAAGTTTCTTAAAAAGTTGTTATTACAACAAAGACCATAGCCAACCTGTAGTTATGCCGCTCTTGTCCGCTACTGGCGCTTTTTCTGACAGGACTGGCATGAAGCACACAATCCATAAATGTAGAGCGCGAACTCATCACAATGGAAATTATGCAACTGTGTGTTACTGATAGCCATAGTGACGAGAGGAGCATCAATATCTGTCACTGCGCCACATGCCGTACACACCTGATGTACATGGTTTTCTCGTCCTAAGGACGCTTCGTACTTGGTTCCTTGTGCAAGTCCATGCCGTACCACAAGTCTCAGTTCCACGAATAGATGTATCGTGTTGTAGAGTGTAGCACGGCTTACACGAAAACCGTTATGAATTAAATACTCACCCAATTCTTCGAGCGTGAAATGCTTGTCAATGCTATACACAGCATCAAGTATGGCATAACGCTCTGGGGTTTTGCGATGCTGACAGGCCTCCAGATATTCGTCTAAGACCTTCTTCACCTTCGCCTTTACGTCGTCTGTCATAATTCTTGTTAGTTACATAAAACGCACAAAGATACTTATTATTTACGACATAGAGCAATAACTTATTTTAAAAAATGTAAATTACTAAAGTTTCGCATAGAGGAAAGACACCTGATGTTCAAATAGTAAAACTATCGCTTCTCTTTTACCACATCAAACTTCTTTCATTTACTTAAGTCATTCTTATCCATAGTAACGGATAACTTAATCAATTCCTCATAAATGCGCTGTACTGGCAAACCCATCACATTGAAGTAACTACCCTTTAGTCCCACACAACCCACATAGCCAATCCACTCTTGAATGCCATAAGCTCCCGCCTTATCAAAGGGTTTGTAATGACTGACATAATACTGAATCTCTTGCTCACTGAGCGACTTGAAACTCACCTCTGTCACCACCGAAAACTGACGTTGCTGTTCACGAGTGGTAAGACAGACGCCTGTCACAACATGATGGGTCTTGCCACTGAGCATACGAAGCATGCGATGAGCCTCCTCTGCATCGTGTGGCTTACCCAATATAACACCTTGACATTCCTGATCATTCAGATAACCTTCAGTAGGAGCAATAACTACTGTATCAGCAGTGAGAATAAGGAGATTACCATCGCTTTCTTGAAGCATAGAACGATAAACAGATGCTTTCTTACAAGCAATATACTGCGCTGTATCATAAGGATTTAGCGTAGAAGGATAAGACTCATCTACACCTTCCAGCACCTTTACCTCGAAAGGCAGGTCAAGACCAGCCAACAATTCTTTACGGCGAGGCGAATTGCTCGCCAATATAATTTTATACTTCATCGTCTCTTGTCTTGTTTTCTTTACCATCCGAAGGCCTTAGCATCTGCAAGCCATAGGTTCTGTGCACGCAACACTTGTTCTATGACATCACGGCCTACGCCCTCGCCTCCCTTGCGAGAAGAAACATAAGTTGCAATACGTTTGATATCAGAGCAGGCATCTGCAGGACAACAGGGACAACCACAACATTTCATGATTTCATAATCAGGAACGTCATCACCGACATAGATTACCTCTTCATCCTGCAAGCCGTAGTTAGCCAAAAACGCATGGTAGGTAGTTAGCTTGACAGCACAGCCCATATAAATATCTTCCACGCCGAGTCCTTGATAGCGTTTACGTACTGCCTCGGTTGTCCCACCTGTGATGATAGCGATACGCAACCCCAACTTTTGCGCCAGCTGGATGGCATAACCATCCTGTATGTTGACCGTACGCAAAGGTTCGCCATCAGAAGACAGCGTAATGGTCTGTCGGGAAAGTACTCCATCAACATCAAAAATCACAGTTTTTATCTTTGTTAAATCGTAATTGATCATAATACCAATATTTCTCGTCACTCAGTTTTATTTTCTTCACTCATTCGATGTATATTCATACTCATACGCTCGTAAACATCCTTCAACAACGGATTATCACGCAACAGGGCAGATTGGGCGCGAATCACATTCTGATCATAACGCACAGCAGGACCTGTCTGAGCTTCGAGTGGTGTGAGCACATGCACCTTGCGAGCCGTCTCGTCTATGAGCGGAAGCATGACATCAAAAGGAATACCATGTTTCTGCAAAATATCATAGCTTACTGCATAACAATGGTTTACAAAGTTACAGGCAAAAACTGCAGAGAGATGCAGATACTTTCTATCTTCACTCGAAAGCTCATACACTCGCTCGCTAACGCTATGAGCTAACCCCATCACAACGTCATGAGCATAGTCATCATTAGCCTCAACAAAACAAGGTATGTCATGGAAAGAAACTATTTTCTCTTTGGAAAACGACTGCATGGGATAAAAGACTCCGTAATGGAGTGCCATGCCTGCAAAGACATCCATACTCACCGAACCTGCAGTATGAAGAAAGACTTTAGAACCCCTACCTGTACAAAGTCCCTGAACCAAATCGGGTAACACACTGTCTTTCACTGATATAATATACACATCGGCATCAGTGCGCACCTTATCTATCTCGGTAACAGGAGCCCCTCCAGCAAGCGTTGCCAAAGCACTTGCCGACTCTATTGTTCGACTATAAACCTGCAGAATATCATGTCCTGCTTCTAAAAGAGCCTGCCCCAAATTAGTGGCTAATCGACCGGCTCCAATCAATATTACTTTCATAATAGTGCAAAAATACTAAAAAGATGGGACATGAGAAGCAAGAGTCTTGCTTTTTTAAAAATAATTTATTATTTTTGCGATGTGAACGAATGTTGTATTCATATTTATACGAAATCGAAAGACTTACCTCCACTTCTCGAAGGTAATTTCTTTCATAGCCGAGAGTTGTTCCTCATCTACGAACAAACCCCTGGCTGCAAACCTTTCATGATTGTAGCTTCAGACCTACAAAACAATACTTTGGCACAGCTACTTGTGGCTGTCAACAGAAAAGGCAACTGGCTTCCACCTTTTATATATACGCACGCACACGCACACGAGGAAGGTATCTATGCTGAAGAAAAAGACAAGGAACTGCTATTTCGGCAAATGCTTCAAGCCATCACACATAGGCTCGATCGCCGTATGTGCCTCTACATCGAACTTTCGGGTGTAAGAAAGAAAATGTTTGGCTATAAGTCATTTCGTAATGCTGGTTACTTCCCCATCACCTGGCAAGAAGTTCACAACTCGCTCCATAGTAAAGATCCCCAAGAGAGACTTTCCGCAAAAACAATACAACGGATACAAAGAATAAAAAACAAAGGTGTCATAACACGCCCTGTTGATAGTCCACAAGACATCCACCATTTTCATCGATTGCTGAAACACTACTATCGCTTCAAACCGCGTCGCCACATCCCCAACGAGCGCTACTTCCAGCAAATGGCAAAGAGCCAACATACCAAGTTTTTCCTTACCTATTATGGAGAGAAGATCATTGGAGGATGTGCCTGCGTCTTCTCGAATGGAAATACATACCTATGGTATTTGGCAGCTAAACGTAAGACCTACCCTATGCTTCACCCTGACCTCATGACCGTATGGCATGCCATTGAGTATGCACACGAGCACAACTACGCCCACATCTATTTTATGGACGTCGGCCTACCTTGGTATAGAAATCCATTCCGTGAATTTATACTTAGTTTTGGCGGAAAACCCGTAACTAAGTACAGATGGTTTCGCTTTTATAGTCACAGTATCAACAAAATTCTATCGTGGCTTTACAAAAACAAATAATAGAAAGCTATTCCATCTCGTGCCCCATACCCTTGTTGAGCAGTTCAAGGCCACGCTCTGTACAGATGCCACGCACTATGACCATAAAGAAATTGTCAAAGATGGTCTGCATGGAATATTTGCGATATAGCTGCAGATGCATAATCTCATTCATTGTTATATGACCTACATCGGAGATAAAAGAATAGTCTATATCACTACGAAACAGTCCTTCTTTCACGCCACACTCATAAAAGCGCATTCTGTCTTCCACCTCATGTTCACGAACAGAGTTTAAATAAGCCACTACACGGGGCAAATGCTGTATCTCTTCATAATACTTCACACCCACTTGCTCGTTAAGTTCCATCTGCACACGATAAAAATAACAAATGATATCGATAACATTATGATTATTCTGAGAAGCAAAACGATCGAGCATACAGCGAAGCTCCTCATTCTGGGCTCTAATACCCGCTAATAGCAGTTCCTCTTTGTCACCGAAAATCTCATAAACGGTACGTTTCGATACATGTAATCCACGAGAAATCTCGTCCATTTTCACGGCTTTAATTCCTCGCTGATGAAACTCATCCATGGCATATTCGATGATTTTGCTTTTCAATTCTCGTCTATAATCATTTGTAATGTTCATTGCTGTAATGGAATATTTCTTTTTTTGATTCGATTTTTTCTTCGCAAAGTTACAAAAAAAATCAAAAAAACCTACGATTATTCATTGGTTTTTTATTACCTTTGCACAAAAAATATAAGATTGTGCACAAAAAGCATAATTATTGAAAGAATATAAAACTTTAAACCAATATATTATTATGGTAAAAATTTCAAAAGAGGCAGCTCTCGCCTATCACGAGAACAACCGACCTGGCAAGATTGAGGTAAAGCCTACCAAGCCCTATCACACACAAACCGACTTGAGTTTGGCATACTCACCAGGTGTAGCTTATCCCTGTTTGGAAATACAACAAGACCCCGACTCTGTATATAAGTATACCGACAAGGGCAACCTGGTGGCTGTTATCAGTAACGGTACAGCCGTATTAGGACTTGGCGACATCGGCGCCATGAGCGGCAAACCCGTTATGGAGGGAAAAGGCTTACTCTTTAAGATTTATGGTGGAATTGACGTGTTCGATATCGAAATAGCAGAGAAAGACCCAGAGAAATTCTGCGATGCCGTAGAGAAGATAGCTCCTACATTCGGCGGTATCAACCTTGAGGACATCAAGGCACCACAATGTTTCTATATCGAAGAAAGACTGAAGCGCACACTCGACATCCCAGTAATGCACGACGACCAGCACGGAACAGCCATCATTTCGGCTGCCGGTCTGAAGAACGCCCTCGAGGTGGCAGGCAAGAACATTGCCGACGTCAAGATTGTAGTCAACGGAGCTGGTGCTGCAGCCATCAGCTGTACCAAGCTTTACGTAGCCTTGGGTGCACAGGTGAAGAATATCGTAATGCTCGACTCTAAGGGCGTCATTACCAGCGATCGCGAGAATCTGACCGAGCAGAAGAAACTCTTCGCTACAGATCGCCGCGATGTTCACACACTCGAAGAGGCTGTAAAGGGTGCTGATGTCTTTGTAGGTCTGAGCAAGGGCAACGTGCTTTCACAGGACATGATTCGTTCTATGGCAGACTCTCCTATTGTCTTCGCACTCGCCAACCCTGTACCTGAAATCAGCTACGAGGACGCTATGGCAAGTCGTCCCGATGTTCTCATGTCAACAGGCCGTAGCGACTATCCTAACCAGATTAACAACGTAATCGGTTTCCCATATATCTTCCGTGGTGCTCTTGACGTTCACGCACGTGCCATCAACGAAGAGATGAAGATGGCTGCTGTCCATGCCATTGCCGACCTGGCTAAGCAGCCTGTTCCTGATGTGGTAAATGACGTTTACCACGTTAACGATTTGACATTCGGTCCGAAATACTTCATCCCAAAACCTGTAGACCCACGCCTCATCACAGAAGTGAGTGCTGCTGTAGCAAAGGCAGCTATGGAGAGTGGAGTGGCTCGCACACCTATCACCGATTGGGAGGACTATAAGCAGCGCCTTCGCGAGCTCTTAGGACAAGAGACCAAGCTAACTCGTAAGCTGCACGACACTGCGCGTCTGCACCCACAGCGCGTCGTATTTGCAGAAGGCGGTAACCCCACCATGCTGAAGGCTGCCGTACAGGCCAAAGCCGAAGGCATCTGCCAGCCTATCCTCTTGGGCAACCCCGACCGTCTGAATCGTGTTGCCTCTCGCCTGAAACTCGACCTCAGCAATATCGAAATTATCGACATGAGAGCTGACAATGAGCAGGGTCGACGCGCTACATTCGCTAAGCATCTCGCAGAGAAGCGTGCTCGCGAGGGTTATACCTTCGAAGAGGCATACGATAAGATGTATGAGCGCAACTACTTCGGTATGTCATTGGTGGAACATGGTGATGCTGACGCATTCATCACAGGTCTCTACACCAAATACTCTAACACCATTAAGGTGGCTAAAGAGGTTATTGGTATACGTCCTGAGTTCAAGACATTCGGCACTATGCATATCCTCAACACACAGAAGGGCGTGTACTACATCGCTGATACATTGATCAATCGTCACCCTGACGAGGATGTACTTACCGACATCGCTAAATTATCGGCTCACACCGTGAAGTTCTTTAACGAAGACCCTGTTATCGCCATGTTGAGCTATTCTAACTTCGGCACTGATGCTGCAGGTTCACCTGTGAAAGTACATAAAGCCGTGGCAGAAATGCAAAAGATATATCCAGACCTCGCCATCGATGGTGAGATGCAAGTCAACTATGCACTTAACAAGCAGTTGCGAGACGAGAAATATCCTTTCTCACGCCTCAAAGGTAAGGATGTCAACACCTTGGTATTCCCCAACTTGAGCAGCGCCAATAGTTCGTATAAACTTCTCCAGGCTCTTAACCCTGAAGCTGAGATTATTGGCCCTATCCAGATGGGACTCAACAAGCCTATCCACTTTACCGACTCAGAAGGTAGTGTACAGGATATCGTCAACATTACTGCTGTTGCTGTTATCGATGCTTACGTAGAGAAAATCAAAAACAACAAGCAGTAATTTGATAGCTATCAGTTAGGAAATTAGTCATTCTAATACATTCAAGTGCAAAAATCGTTTATCACGATTTTTGCACTTTTTTATCCTACTATCAATTGTTGATTTCACAACAATATGCTTCATTATCTTTGAAAAGGTTATCACTTTCAACCTAAAAGTTACCTCCTTAAAAAATACAAAAAGTAGTAAAATGTAAACGATTGCGCAAATTTTAAAGTTAATATCCGTTAAGTTTTTATTCTGTGCGCCCACACAGAACAACTACCTAAAAATTAACAAGGAAAATATTTGGTCGTATCAAAAAAAGACTGTATCTTTGTCATCGTTATCCTGAAAACAATCTTTTTACCTTAAAAGGAACTAATACCTATTGAAGATTTGGAGCGGTAGCCTGTGAAGGTCATCGCTTTTTTTTATCCTTTTTGGGAATACTCTTTTATCTCTGTTTACCCTATCATTTGGCACCTCATCATGATAGTACTTCTATCACTTTCTTTCTGTAAGTACTTCTCTATTTCACAAAAATATTGTATCTTTGCATAAGATATGCTACATCTCAACATAATACTCAAACAAGCTTGATATTCTGTATTCGATTTGCAATATCTTTGCATAAGATATGCTGCATCTCAACATAATACTCAAACAAGCTTGATATAAACTATTGTTTACCGCTATGAAGGTAATTCATCAAGACCATATATGACACAAGAAATCATCCATCGCATCAACCAGCTGGGCAAAGAAGGCAATCCCTTCCTATTTATCATCAACTATAAAGGCGATCAGGCTTTCATCAAACGCCTGAGCGACATCCATCCCGAAGAATGTCTTTACGATTTCGAAGGTGTAAGCAATCTAAAAGAACCATACGTTCCACTCTCTGCGCCCATTACATGGCAGATAGAAAATCCAAGATACCAAGACTATAAAAGAAGTTTCGACATCGTGAAGAGCAATATCATGGCAGGCAATAGTTATCTTGTCAATCTCACTTGTAAGGTTGCCGTGACATGTAATCTTACGCTCCGCGACGTTTTCTTGCATACAAATGGGAAATATAAGCTATGGCTAAAAAAGCCTAACCAGCTATCGAGTAGCGAGGACACTCCAACACCCCAATGCGAATCCTTCGTATGCTTCTCGCCCGAATCGTTCGTAAAAATCAAGAATGGAAGGATTTACTCTTACCCTATGAAAGGAACACTCGACGCAACGATACCCCATGCAGAAGAGCTTCTGATGAGTGATAAGAAAGAGGCTGCCGAACATGCCACCATCGTCGACCTAATACGCAACGACCTAAGTCGCGTGGCTGAAGACGTCAGAGTAGACCAATACCGATATATGGACCTACTACACACCAACAAGGGCGACATTCTACAAACGAGTTCAGAGATAAGCGGTAGACTTCCCGAGCATTATGCCAACACACTGGGCGACATCTTAACCGAACAATTGCCTGCAGGTTCGATAACTGGTGCGCCCAAAGACAAGACCATGCAAATTATCCACGAGGCAGAAGGTTACGAGCGTGGCTTCTATACGGGTATCATGGGCATCTACCAAAATGGAGAACTCAACTCGGCAGTCATGATAAGATATATAGAACAAGAGGACAATCAATTATATTTCAAAGCTGGCGGAGGTATCACTTCCAAGAGCGAATGTCTGAAAGAATACGAAGAAGTTTTGCAGAAGATTTATCTTCCAATATAATTAGTCAAACTCATATCATAAATTCATCACGAATATGAACCAATTCGTAGAAACCATCAAGATCAAAGAAGGCAAAATCATAGCACTACCTTATCACCAGATAAGAATGGAGCAAACTATCCACCACTTCTTCCCCACCCTGGCTACCTCTACTATGCCTTGCCTCGCAAGCCTCATCACCCCCCAGGACGATATGAAACTCTTTAAGTGTAGAGTGGTGTATGGAAGTCAGGGAGTGGAAACGATAGAATATGCGCCCTATGTCATGCGCTCCATACGGACATTAAAACTTGTGACAGCCAACCATATCGACTATCGTTACAAGAGTACAGACCGTTCAGAACTGAATCGTCTGACTGCACAAAAAGGCAACTGCGATGATATCGTCATTGTAAAGAATGGTTTCATAACAGACACTTCCTTTACCAACTTGGCCCTTTTCGATGGGCACCAGTGGCTAACTCCAGCCCATCCACTACTTGCTGGCACCCAGCGAGCCTTACTCTTAGAGCAAGGCAAGATAAAAGAAAAAAACATCACGCCCGAAGAATTGAGAAAAGCAAAAAAGATAAGACTCTTCAATGCCATGATTGACTTCGGAGAGATGGAACCGAAGATAAGCGAAGAGTAATGTAATATTTAAAGAAAAAAAAGAGTGAATTCCCCCAATCACTAAACAATACACCAAGCTCATTCAAAAAAAACAAGAAATCAGCATTCCTTTCACGCCCTACTGCAGTTCTATAGGACTAACTTCTCTGCCATGGCAGTATTTCCCTTGGCTTATAGGCATCCTACTCTCTTATTGTGTACTCACCCAATGGCTTAAAACACTAAACATCCATGTATTCAAACGCTGGCTGCAAGAAAGAACTGTTATTTAGATTCCGTCTAATACCAACTAATGGGGATTAGGCGGAATCTTCTGAAAAGAAGGAAAAGAAAGAATACCAATTTCTAAGTATAGTAAAAAAAAAAAATCGTATCTTTGCAGACACAAATAAAAAGAACAATATACCTGTCATTTCAGGAATACGATCAAGCACCCCTACCATGAAAACAAGATTCAGATATAATAAGAAACAATACAAAAACATTAAGAATGAAGCGATTTTATTTAATTATTTTAGGATGTATAGCCGCATGTCAGTTGCAAGCACAAGAGTTGAGCGGACAATTTATTTCAGAATGGCAATGGGACGCAAACAAGAACACGAATTGGGTAAACCAACTGCGCCTCAACTTGAGTGTTCCTTTAGGTAGCGATAAGAACTCATTGGAAGCTGCTACACTCCATCTGGCAAAGTCCGGAGAAGGAATCATTGATGACAGGCAAGGCTTCTCTAATATCGACGCAGACAAGATGTTTGCGGCTATAGCTGTATTAGGATTCATGCATCAGTGGAACGCTGGCCACCTTTTTGTGGGCGTAAGAAACGTGAACGAAGACTTCTTCACCTCCGACCTCACGGCACTCTTTACCAATAGTTCCTGTGGTATCTTCCCCACTATCGCTGCCAGCTATCCGATAGCTAACTATCCTTATTCAGGGCTTACTATTTATTTCGACGTAAGCAAAAAGGGATGGACATTCAGAAACAGCCTCTATAATGGAGCTGGATATAATGGTTGGACTGCACACGACAACCCTTTCTTGATAAAGCCTAAGAAAGATGGTATCTTCAACATGTCGCAGTTGGAATATGCCCACTCTGGTGGAGCATATTACGCAGGCATAGCCGTACACACTCGTCAATACCCCATAGATGAAGAAGGAGAGATGGGTGATGCCGAAACATCATCTGCACGTGCTACCTGTGCCTGGTGGGTCTATGGGGAACAAAAACTATGGAACTCGGGCGAAAAGAACATCTCATGCATGGTGCAATATTCTGAGAATACAAGCCGCAAAAATGCCTGTTATCGTTACGCAGAGATAGGTGGTGCATATAGCGATGATAAAAACGAGTGCGGTCTCTCAGGACAATATGCTCATTTCATACAAGGAGAAGAATACTCTGTCGAACTGACATGGAAAAGACAAATTTCAAAAGTCATAACTCTACAACCCTCCTTTCAATACATCAGCAACAACAATGGGCATTTCACTGCATTGAGCGCTCGCTTCTACTGTTACTTCTAATAGCTTCTAAACATGTATTCATAGATGATAGGGGCAGATAAAATGCAGACATACCACATCTATAAGCTGAAATGGGCTAAAAAGGTAATGTGTAATGACACTATACAGAAATAACAGACAGCAGGAAACAAAAAGTCTTGTTTGACAATACTACCCGGTGAGGGCAGGCTTAAAGCCTGCCCTCACCCATTTTTTATCGGTTGTTTAGAGCTGCTTTAAGGAGAGTAACGGATATAAAGTTCTTTCTTTTCAGACTTACAAAGCTATATGCTTAATC